>Ga0075425_100006137_pt1 | contig 12572 bp, 28 predicted proteins | sample SoiMethybrSBSTD4_FD_75300 | JGI IMG/M metagenome (GOLD analysis project Ga0075425, IMG submission 75300) | Bulk soil microbial communities from a Populus tree surrounding site in Tennessee, USA - Soil MetaG P. TD hybrid SBSTD4 | ecosystem: Environmental > Terrestrial > Soil > Tree plantation...
GGTATCAAAAATGATAACTCGGCACCGCTAAAAGGTTCTTGACAGGAATCTGCGGGGAATGTATTCTCTCCTCCGTCGCGGCAATGATGTCGCCAAGAACGAGGAGGCAAGGATGAAAGAGTGTGAATCCTGCAAGGACGTGGGAATTAGGAGTGAGGCAATAACTGTTCGCAATGGCGAGCGCGTATGCGGCGATTGCGCACGCGATATTGACCAGCGCGAGAGTGAGCAATTGGAAATTCGAGAGGTGGCCTATGATGAGCGCGGGGTTCGCGAGTGGGGAGAGTGAAATGGTAAAGCGTTCATATAAAATCACACCAGAGCAGGACGCGAAGATTGTGCAAATGTCGCGTGATATGGGCATTGATAAAGAGGAGGTTGTTCAGCTTGCGCTGGAAAACGGCCTTGCGGCAACGGAGCAACTATGGATTGCGGCGGGGAAACCTGTAGGTTTAATTGAGTACGCCAAGGGATTGCTGGAATTGAAGGATAAGCGTATAAATGCGCCAAGCGCAAAACGGCGCGAAAGGTAAAAGGCGACGGTTGCCGCCGTCGCCTTTTGTTTTCCTTCTGTGACTAGGCATCACATTAATTGAAGGGTCTTCATGGCGAATACTACCAAAAATCTTCATCCAAATACAGTGGCTTTTGCCTGCCTTGAGCCACAAGTTGCAATATTAATTGTTGATATATCCCACGCGGTTTATTCAATTTTAAATTGGCGCCACTCTTCAAAATCATTTTTGATGGAAATTCTTGCCCGCTTGGGCGAGGAAGGTAAATTCGAGTCGAGTCATTTTATTTTGTCGGAAATCCTCTTCCCTTCCCTTGAAGAAAAAGCGCGCAAGGTGAAGGTGAGCAGATGGGGAAAGAAATTGATTGAGGATATGTCGGCAAGTAAATTTATGGCAGTTTGGATCATTCCGCGCCGTACTGGTCAATCTGAAAATGGAAAACATTATGGTCTGCCCACTCTGTACAAGCGCGGCGATTTCTGGAAATTATTTCGAGCAGTGCAAGACGCCGCGACGGATTGCGATTTGCTGAATTTACCACTGAGAAATAGACGGCAAAAAATTCGCGTAATCGTCGAGATGTATTTAAAAGAAATTGGCGCAAAAAGAATTGTGCGCGAGAAAAAAGAAAAAGACGAGCGCGAGAAATCCGAAAAAGAAAAATCCCCTTCCCTTCTCTGTAAGTGCAACTGCGCTTCCTGCGCTTCCTGTGCGGCGAAGGGCGCGGCGGCGAGCGAAGCGAAGGATGGCGCGAGGCCAGCGTGGGAGCGGATCTCCCATGCGATGGTAGAGGCGCAGATTCAGAACGCAATGGAGATTCTCTTCACGTCAGGTCAACAGTGGATGAATATGAATCGAAGCCTGCCTGACTTCGTTCGGAAGATTCATGCGGGCTTCGAGATTGAGGAGTTGCGCTTGCGTGATGCAGTGAAGCGCGTGAATCGAAACGGCGGATTGAAACTTGTGGGAGGTCAACCGAGATGAAAGACAAGCCTGTTCAGGTTGGCGAGCATTTCTTCAACTATAAAATCAGCAATACGCTCATCGGCGTGTGGGAAGTGAAAAAGAGCAAGCGCGGGACGTTTCGCGCAGCGGGCGATAGGGGAATAAGTTTTGTAGTTCCCTTCTCTGTTGAGTGGCTTGATAGAACGAGGGTTGCAGAATTGATTCTGCGGAAAATTTCAAACTGAACAAATCCGCGCCCTGATACTGGAACGGATGGGCGCTTCAACGAAGGAGTGTGAAAGGTGAGATTCTTAAGGCTTGGCGACCACATCTTCAATCTTGACCAGTTGATTGATGCTGTCTATGACGGCGAGAAGGACGGGCGGGCGTATCTCAGGTTGCAGTTTGCTGCGCCTGATGATGGGTCGCCTGATGAGCCGGGGCCGTATCGCTTGGTCCTATGGGACGGCGAGGCCACGTTAATGTGGAATGCGTTGTGTAAGTCAGAGGTTGCTGTTGTGGCCTGATGCCGCTGATGGAAAACAAATCCGCGCCCTGATACTGCAAAAGATGGGCGCAGCAAAGGAGTGTGAGCGATGAAGGTGGAAAAGCCCGTCAGGAAGGCCGCGAGCGTTCGCCGTTGTGATAAATGCGGCAAGACGTTCGATTCGAAATGTCCTGAGTGCAAGCGCCGATATAGAGAGGCGTGCGGACGTTCGCGCGAGGGCCATGATTACGCGATGATTTACAACGATGGCGAGACTTGCCTACGTTGTGGCCATCATAGGGGGGGGGTTGCCGAAAGGAGTGTGAGCGATGAAAGTAGAAAGTGTGATTGAGAACCAAATCAAACGCGCACGTCAACTATTTGAGGGTTTCGGTCCCGCGTTTGATAGGCCGAAAGAGATTGCCGATGGGATTCTGGTTTTGGGGAATATCTGCGATGTCCTCATTCGGATAATCGAAAATCAGCAAGCGCAGATTGAGCAGCACGAAGCGGACATTGAAGCCTTGATGAATCTATCGAATGTGGAGGCGAGGTGATGACCAAAATCTACAAGTATCGAAAACTCCACGGCCTTGAACCGCATCAGGCGCTATTCGGGCAGATTGAAATATGCGGAGAGCGTCCGCCGCTCTCTGAAATGCTACGTAGGGCGAACGGGAATGAGACTGTCTATTTGTGCGGTTCGCTTGACCAGATGACGCGCGAGTATTGTGAGGAGCCGTTGTCGAACGGGTGGAATTTTTTAAATTCGTTCGTGTTCAAGCATCGCGCGCCCGTGTACGTTCAAGCTAACAGGCATTACATGGGCGACAGAAAAGAGGTCGCGGTTAAATTGATTTCACATCGGGAGGGGTGGCTTCCTGGCTGTGAAGATGTGACGGTCGCTGTTGATGCTTGGCGCGCCCTTGAGTCCGAATGGAAATCCACGGGTCTGCCTCTCCTCTCCACTCCTCGCGCAACCGGAATCGCTCTGCTATGGGAAAACCTGCCACGCGGTGTCGAGTTCCCAGCCCTGCCTGATGACTTGGCGAGGCTGATACGCGCGAACAGTCCGCAACATCGGATTGAAGTCATAGGCGAAGGCTGCAAAAGGATGCTCGCAGGCGAGAGTGTTCTTGATCCTAAGTTTTGCGATCACCAATACGACGGTCGTTGGATGTACGCGAGTCTGTGCGGCCTTGATAGATTCCCAATCGGGGAGCCGAAGCGCGCTGAAGGATTCACGCCCTACACGCCCGGCATCTATGACATGACGATTCGGATTCCTGAGACATGGGCGCACGTTGGATTGATTCCGATGCTTGAGGATACCGGAGTCGGTTTTACTCGCGCCTGGCGCTACCCTTCCGAACCGGGCCGCACGTTCCGAACGTGGGCCTTCGAACCTGAGCTTACGCTTGCGCTCAAAAAGGGGTGGGAGATTATGGATTTCCACGACGGCTACCGCTTCGAGAAGGGTCGCCCGCTGATGACGTGGGCGCATAAGCTGATCGGGATGCGCGAACGCTTGGAGCATAGCGAGACGGGCTGGCATTTTGGTGGTGGCGAAATGGTAAATCACTTCTCTTATGCCCGCGCCGCCGTCCGCCAAGTCCTCAATCACTCGATTGGCGCTCTCCACAAAAACGAGTATCAGCGCGAGGCGTTCGTGAGTGAGGATAATTATCGCAAGTGGCGGCGCGAGAATCCGCATTTAGCAGAGGGCGATGATGTTCTCAGGGTTGAAGGCGGATATATGGTTCCCACGTTCGTCGCGGATACTTCCCCGCTCTCAATCTTTATGCCCCACTGGTCTGCGACGCTCTACTCTCTCGCCCGCGCCCGCGTCGCGGAATGGGCGCTGAAGTGCGAACCTGGAACGCTTGTGAAGATTCACGGCGATGCGCTGTATTCGACGGTCGCGCAACCTGAGCTTGATAAACTCGACGATGGCGAAACATTGGGGAGGCCACGAAGGAAATGATGAATCTTGATCTGAGGCAGCGGGCGTATTTTATCATCCAAGAAATGCGCCTCGAAGGTTACATGAAGGGCGAGATGGTTGACCGTGTAGCTAGCGCTCTTCGTAAGTTGGATGAGTTGCCGTCGCCGTGGGAATATCACTTAGTTGCAATACCCGATGATGACTCGATGGCGCGCGGGTGTCAGATGCACATCAACGTTATGGCGGAGTTGGGATGGGAACCGTTGATGCCGTGTGGATCGAGGCTGATCATGCGTCGAAGAAAGGCGGTGAGCGATGGGCAAGAGACTGACAACGCAAGCTAAAATCACGCGCCTTCACAATCAAGGCTTCAGCGACAGCCAGATCGCAAACGTGACCGGCTTTTCAAAGTCGTCAGTTGGTCGCATTCGTCGCGGTCAACAGAGCGGCGAGAAGATCGCGCCTGCCGTGAATGAGTTTTTCAAGCTCGGCAAGCGTGCGCGTCAGAACGTGGCAAGCGGTTCCGTTCCCCTTCCATCTGCGAAGCCCGCGACGGCGATTCGGATGAAGCCTTCGATTGTCGAGCGCATTGTGTCGCCGCTTGAGCGCGCAGAGGGGCAATTGAGTGTGCAAGACAAGGACGCGATGGTGGTCATTCAAGTCACAATGAAAGGCACGGGCAAAAGTCGCACGCTGTTTGCTCACGGCGGAGTCTGGCGTGATCAGATTCAAGGGAATCTGAGGGGCGCGATTTCAAAGCAATATGGAATCCAATATCGCGGCGGTGATTTGGATTGGGACGACGTGGTAAGCATAGATATAGAGGAGTATTGAGTATGAAGAAAGAGACAGAAGAAAGTTTGAAGATAATGGCGCAAGTGGTCTTGAACACCGTAAGCAATCACATCGAGACTGGGAGAGACGGTGTAACCGTTGAGTATGTCTTTCACTATCTCCAAACAGCTTACGATGAGGGCGTTCGAGATGGCGTGAAGATGATTGAGGTTCAGCCGTGGGAGTATCTAACGCTGTATGCCAGTAGCCACACGGATGAGACGTTGAACGCGGCAGGCGAAAAGGGCTGGGAGTTCTTGTGCCCGTTCGATGGGGGCAAGGTTCTCTTTCGCCGCCGCAAGGCTGTTGCGGAGATTGCCGCCAAAGAAAACCAAGAGTAAAATCAAACGGCCATCACAGCGTAAGCACACGCTATGACGGCCTAACATCGACCGCGCTCGAACGCGGGAGACGCTGAAGTCATCTTCTCTCGCCTAAGCGCCTTTATTCAAGAGGCAAATGATATGAAAAACAGACGGCCAATATCCGAATGGATCAACGATAAACTGCGCGAACCGGAAGGCGAAACCTTCAAGGCGGGCAAGTGGCGCTTTTGGTTTCTCCTTCTGATCGGGCTTTCGATTCTCAACGCGATTATGACGGCGCTGATTTTCGGCGGGGATTCACAGGGCGCGATTGTCTCAATCGTTCTCGCGGTCGGCGCGCTGATCGGGTGGGTCACGGTCGGAACGCTTTACTATTCGGATTCGAGCGACGGTCAAATGGCGTCGCGCGTTTCCCTGCTCGATTCGATTACGCTTCTCTTCGTGATTGCGCACTTTTGCGGGCTGCTTTGGGTCTTAGGCCATCTGTACACGATTCGCCGCGCTGAGGCCAAGTATGAGGCGCGCGCGGCGATGGTCAACGAGGAACTCAAGAAAGTCTCAACCGATAATGTTAAGATTGCTGAGGCTGTGGCGGTCGCGGCCAAAGAAGCCACGAAGGCTGAAAAACTGAGAAACGATACCGCCTACCAGCAACGGAAGGCGGCTGAGGCGGGCGCGCGCATCTCTGGCTCTCGCGTTGCGCCCGCTGGTCAATCCCCTTCCCTGTCCACTTCTCCGATTGAGCTTGAACGGCCTGAGAAGCCGAAAGAGTCATCCCTTGGATTCCTTGCAGAGTGGGACGCTCTTATCCGTCTGGCCAACTTTGGCGAGCTAATCCTTGCCGCTGTGACGCTAATCTATATTCGCAATAGAAGTGCCCGTTTTAACGCTCAGGGCGCTTCTGGCGCGTTTTTCCCTGTCGCTACACTGTCGCATAAGGACTACAGCCCAAAACCGGCTCTGTACGTCCATTCCTCGCAAAAAACGACGCCTGTAGCGACAGGAGGGAGAGAAAAAGCGGCAGAGGCGCTCAGAGATCATCTTCGGGTGATTTCGAGCGGATTGCCGAATCATCACTTCAAGGTTGATCTGCGAAAGCCCGAAGAGGGGGGCGGGCTTTGGATTCGTCTTTACGGAAGCAGGGAAGGGAAGGAGAAGATGATTGCAAAGACGAAGCAGAGCGACAAGCTCCTTGCGGCCGTCAATCGCCCCGATTTTAGAGAGCGATTGACGCGCGAACTGATAGCCTGCGGCTTTCCGATTGAAGGAGGTGAGCGATGATTAAATGGCTGATATGTCGTATATGGGGGCATAAGACGGTCTATAAAGCCGCGAATGGGGAGACGTATAAGGCGACGAATGCTTTCGGGATGAATGTCGAGGGGCTTTATTACGAATTGAAACGTAGCCCGTTTTGTAGGCGCTGCGGCAAGATGATTGAAGGGGGTGCGCGATGACAAGTCTTGTTATGTTTGCCGCGCAGTCATGGTGGAATCTCTTCGTAACGGTCTTGCTGTTTGCGCTGATTGGCGGCATGTCAATTGGCGCGGTTGAGGCTGCGGGCCGTTCTGTCGCTGCTTGCATTATCGCAAGCGTTGCGCGTGAGCAGGCGAAAAGAGAAGAGGGTGAGCGATGACGACAATTCTGTTGGCTGCTATTCTCGTAATGCTGGTTTTTATAGTGATATTGCTCGCGGTTCCGCGCGAGATTCGGAGGAAGTGGTAATGGACGCGAGAGAAAGAGCGGAAAAGGTATGCGACCAAATATTCGTAATCGGGGAATCAGTCAGCGTGCGTGCATCCGTAGACGTGGTCGAGCGCGCTATCGCTGAAGCCATCGAGGAGGAGCGCGAAGCCTGCGCGAAGATTCTCGACGAAGAGGTTGAGGAGTTGAACGGCCTTGGTAGGGACTATAAAGCGCGCGGGCTTTTGGAGCGCGCCAATGTCGCATTCGTTTCGGCGTCTCAGGCGAATCGAATAGGGAAGAGAATTCGCGCCCGCTCAAATGTGACCTAGCGCACATTTGAAATCTTGCCGATTTGAGGGAGAAATATTTTTTCTCTCTGCTACTACTACAAAATAGTAGATAATTGCTGTTCCGATTACTGATTGCCCTGACCAGAAAGACACTGGCGAGTTGCCCACACAGCCCGCCCGCCTAATAATCCCGACAGGTGCGCCACGCCTCGCAAGCCTGCCGAAAAAAAACTGCGCATCCTTACCCCTACACTTGCGCAAGTTCCACAAATAGGACTAAGATTCGTGTGTAATTTTGACCGCTGGCGAAGACCCTTTCAAAAGTACGCTAGCGCTAGACGAGATTGAGCGGGCAGCCCACGCTACCCACTCAACCGGAAAGCGAGTACTTTTGAAAGGGTCTTCTCGCTTTCCGGCGCTATTATACTCGCGAATAATCTTTCCAAAGACCCTTCCTAAGACCCTTTCACTTTTTTAAAGACCCTTTCAGAAAAGTGGATCAGTGGCGGGTATTGCTTTTGTAGCGATGATTGTTTACGTGCTCGGCGGGCTGTGGAGCGCGTTCGTGTTCACGTTCGAGTGGCGCGAAAAGGGCTGCGCGTTTTCGCGCCAATGGCTTGAGCTTGCAATCATCGCCTTCATCCTCTGGCCGCTGATCTGGGCTGAAGATTCCATTCAAACAATCCGAAATAGGGAGCGCAGTCGCATAGCGAAGGCGAGGAGGAGAGTGTGAGCGATGGCGGACAAACCAACAATCGCAGTGGCGGTAACGCCCGCCGAAGAGACGCCGCAAAACGGCTCCTCGCCAAGCGACGGGCAGCTAGAGCAGGCGGAGAGACTGGGACAAGCGCTGGAACGGTTGAACCGATTGGAGAGCGAACTGGCGCAGACGCGGGCGCAGTTGTCAAGCGGAGAGGCAGACCGCGCAGAAATGACGGCGCTCCGGCAGAGAGTGGCGCAACTGGAAACGCTCTTGGAGGAAGTGGAGGAGGAAATCGAGGAGGAGACGAGCGACGTGACAGTGATAACTCCTCCCGCTCCGGCTCCGCCGCAAGAAGAGGAGACGCCCGAACCGCCGAAGGAAAAGAAGGGGTGGTTCGAGAGGATGTGTTTCGGGGAGAGCGAGTAGAGAAGCCTTTTCCCGTTGATTCCCCGCGCCGTCGCGGTCGCCCGAAAAAGGTCAATGAGATCGAGCAGGCCGCGACACTCGGCGTTTTCTCAACGGCCCTGAGCGCATTGTTCATCATTCCATCTGTCGCGCTCGGCCCGCATTGGGTTCTGAACGACGAAGAGGCCAACACGCTTGCGGAGAGCTTACAAAAGGCGCTCTCAACGCTTCCAGGTAGTACGTATGGCGATCTTAAAAAATACCTTGACCGCTTTGTCCCGTGGGTTGCCCTTGCAATCGTCGCGGGCCAAATCGTCGCTCCTCGAATCGAAGAAACCCAAAGACGGCGAACTGAGCGAAGCGGAGAGGAGTTCCCTTCAAACATTGAAGTCCCGACTCCTGGAAACGCTGAATGGCCTATGTGGCAGCGACCAAATGCTGAAGGGAATGGTTCGCAAGCTGGTGGTGCCGATTCTTTCGGGGCTTTCCCAGGCGCAGATTGAAGAGGGCGCGAGTTTTATTCACGGCGAAATCGAGGCTCTGAAAGATGCTGGTCTTATCAAGCTGGAATCAACTGAGGATCGGCAAAAACGACAGGGCAATCCTGATCGGGGCGACGGGATGCGGCAAGACGCTATTAGCGAGGTTTCTGGTTGAAGATCCACAAAAGCCCTTCAGCGTGGTCTATGACACGAAGGGCCTGATCTCAAGCCCGATGCTTCAAAAGCCGCAAGATCGCTGGTTAGGTCATAAGGTTTATGACGATTTCGATATGTTGATCGAAGACCAAAAGAAAAAAGTAATCGAGCGTCCACGAGTGATTTATCGCCCGCCGATTCGAGAGGAGCGCGATAAGGCGGCTCAGGACGATTTCTTTTGGTGGGTATACGACAGGTGGCACACTCGCTTATACGTCGATGAAGCCTATTCAATTCTCGGCGGTACAAATCCAAGCGAAGCCTTACAAGCCTGTCTGTCGCGCGGGCGCGAACGCGGAATCAGTACTGTGATTTCGACCCAGCGCCCCGCGCGGATTCCAGTCATCACTATGTCGGAATCCGAACACACTTTCGTTTTTCGATTGAACGCGAAGCGGGATAGGGAAACGGCGGCGGATTTGATTGACGTTGACCCTTACGAATTTCATCCCGCAAATCTCAAGGACTTTGAGTTTTACTACTTCAGCGCGAGAGCGGGGCAGGCTTCCGGCAAGCTGACACTCGACATCAGCGCACACAAACAACACACACTTACGGGGGGATACGAAAATGGGCAACGGCAACGCGCCGCAACTGCTACCGTTTAGGCGCAACACGCGCCAGCGGATTAGGCAGACAGGCGTCACACAGTCAGTCGCGGGCGGAGGGTCGGCGCTTGCCGCAACCGCCAACTATCAGTTGGACCGCGTGGGGCTTCTGAACTACATCATTATGTTCGTTCGAGGCACAGTCACGCTTTCAGGTGCGGGCGCGTTCGCAACGCTTGGGCCGTGGTCGGTAGTTGATCGCGTTCGAGTGGATCTGAATCTCGGAAATATGAACCTAGTTGATATTTCGGGCTATCAGCTCTACCAGATGAACAAGATGCTTTTCCGTGGCTGGTCTGCGGACGGCATATCTGGTTTGTTCACTCCGAATACAACTACATTCGCGGCGCCGGTGGCAATGGGCGCGAATACATGGATTATTCCATACATCATCCCGATCAGCGCGAACCCCGGCAGTCAGTTCGACACTGGCCTTGTCTCACTTCAGGCGCCAGAGGTTCAAGTCAACGTCCAAGTGCGCTTCAACAGTGCGGGCGCCAACTTCGTCACAAACTTCACTTCGTTGACGGTGACGACGGTTGAATTGCATCCGGTCTACTTCGAATATCCCGACCCTCAAAGCGTGATGTTGCCTCCCGGTCAGGTCGTCAGAACTGTCGAGTTCAGTCAACCGATTGCCGCGACGGGTGACACCTTCTACACGATAGACCGTCAAGGGACGCTCCTGCAGCTTTCCTCGACGATTCTCTTGAACAACACACGCGCCGACGCGGGCGTTGATGCGTGGCGTCTTGTGGCCAACATTAACGACACTATCTATCAAATGCCCGCGCCAGTGTTGAAGTTCAAAAACCAATTCGATCAGAGCGCGCCCGCTGATACGGGCGTCTGGAATCTCGATCTCTGGCATGCCGGAGAGAATCCAAGCTCGTATGACGACCGCGACGTAATCGATACTGAAGTGTTGACCACGCTTCAGTGGGTTCCGTCAATCTCTTCGGGCCTTGGCGCGGCCGGCACGAACTTCTTCAACACCGCGCGTAGGATTCTGGTCAATTTTGCGCCTCCCGGCTACGGCCCGGCGTTATAAGGGGGAATGATGGCAAGCTACGGCTATGTCGGAGACGTGAACAATTCGATTTCGCAAGCGAGTGGTTATCCAGGGGGTCGGACGGCGGCGTTCACTCCCCGCGCTGGCACGCGGAATCCATTTCGCAACAATAGCGCAGGGGAGTTGGCAGCTATGAATCAAGGTCGAGGATATCCGCGCGCGGTAGATAACGCTGATACAGATACGATGCCCGCTCCGAGTGGCGGAATCCTGGGGCAGCCCGCTTCGTGGTGGGTTGTCTGGCTTGTCGCGTTCGTTCTGTTTCTCTGGGTCGCGCGGCGATTCGCGCCCGGCGACGGCGCGCGCTATGGCAACCTTTTGCCGTCTGTCTACAACGGGATTTTCTTGACGCTCTATGTGGTCTTGATTTTGAACGTTCTCAAAGTCTTTGCCACGAAGTTCAAGATACCGGGCTTGAGCGAATTGATTCTGGCCGCTTGATATGCCGATTACAAAGGCTGGCGACCCTCCCGGCTCTCGTATTCTGTCGAGGTTCGAGGGGGATACCGTAGAAGAGGAAGAGATTCGGGAGTGGTCGCCCAACGGCGCTTGGGTGCAAATGCGATTCAAGCGCCAGCCTGCGTCAGACAAGTGGCAGAAGAAAGACTTGGTGGATCAACGGATGGTGTTTCGATTGGACGACGTTCCACCGTTGCCATGAGGGTTGAATGAGGGGCGGAGTAATCTTAATCGCGCTGGCTTTGCTGCTCGCGTACTTGGGCGTGTCGGGCAGATATAAGTGTTTTGGCGTGTTCTTTGATTGCATCATCAATCCGTCTTGCCCTGGCTGTGCGGGGGCGAAAGGGAGCGTGGATGTTGACGTGAGGCCGGGGCCGGGGGAGCCGCCGACCGCGTATGATCCAAAAACGCGCAAGCCCGTTGTTTACGATGAGCCGCCGGTCTATGACGCCACTGCGCGCTTATTGCCGATTGAGCCGTTTGTATGAGTGACACAAGAGACAGTCGAGTCTTGCCAAAAAATCAACGCGCGGGCTATGGCGCGTTGTGGGCGATTGGCGCGATTGTTTTGATTGCCACTGTATACGAGGTCAATCGCAAAATTGGCATAGGGCTTTTCATTCTCGCGCTCATGGCGATGACGTTGAAGTACGTAAAAGACAACGATATCCAGTTTACGAGGCCGTTATGAATGTCAATGCAAATTCAGTTCTTGGGATCACGCTAATCCTTGTGGCGCTTTATATTATGGTGAAGGACGCGCAGGGGACGAACAGCATCATCAAGGGCTTGGCTGAAGGCTATGCGGACGTAGTCAAGGCCCTGCAAGGTAATAGATGAACACGCTCACGCGCTTTGCCATCATTACGTTCGTGCTGGTCGGCCTGTATCTATTGGTCAGAAACAGCGCGATGTACAACACTGCAATCGGCTATGGCGCGCAGTTATTCTCTCGCGCGTACGGCGCGCTTGTGACGGGGAGGCAGGATGTTCAGAAGTAAAGATGACCCAATCGGATTTGCTCCTACACAGAATCAGGCGGAGTTCGGAACCCCGCGCGTATCCGGCTATGGCGTCGCACAGAGAGCGACAGCGCCGCAAGCGGGCGTTGACTATTTCCCGACGTGGCCCTATCGCGGAATGCTGAACTTCACAGGTTCACAGTTTTTTGCGAGCGCGAAAGTCGAGAGCCTGTACGCTGAGACATTCCTGTATCGAGGGATTGCGCCGCTCACGTTGCAGCCGCTCATCAATAAGCCTTATCCGTATCAGGTCGGCGCGCGGCGGAAGGGGACCGGGCGATGAATCAAGAATTCCTCAAAAAGTATGGCGTGTGGATCGGCGCGGGCCTCCTTGTGCTATATCTGGTCTATCGCAACGTGAAGCCAGGCGCGTCGCGGCCTTTGATTCCATCTGCGACGGGTGGGCAGGATAGCGCGCTTGAGCTTGAACGCTTGCGGCAGTCTGGCAACTTCGATCTTGAGCGCCTAAGGATCGAATCGGGCCTTGAAGCGCAAAGGCTGAAGGCCGCGAATGATCGTTTCAATCTTGAGCAACAGGCGCTCGCGCGTAATCGCGCGCTTGAGGCCGCGACGCGGG
>Ga0075425_100006140_pt1 | contig 12571 bp, 10 predicted proteins | sample SoiMethybrSBSTD4_FD_75300 | JGI IMG/M metagenome (GOLD analysis project Ga0075425, IMG submission 75300) | Bulk soil microbial communities from a Populus tree surrounding site in Tennessee, USA - Soil MetaG P. TD hybrid SBSTD4 | ecosystem: Environmental > Terrestrial > Soil > Tree plantation...
CTCGTTGTCCGCGTAGACGATGCGCTGCACCGGCGTTCCGCAGTCCGGACACGGCTTTCCGAATTTTCCGTGCACTGCCATCTCCTCGCGAAACGCGGTGACTTTCTCCGGAAACCCTTCGCCCGTTTCCGCGCGCAATCGCTCGATCCAATCGATGAGCGTCGTGCGCGTCGCGTCATACAAACGCGCGATCTCTTCGTCGTCGAGATTCGTCGTCAACTGCACCGGCGACAATCGCGCGCGATGGAGGATCTCGTCGGAGTACGCGTTGCCGATGCCGCTGAAAACGTGCGGATCGGTGAGCGTCCTCTTCAACGTATGCCGTTCTCGCGTGAGCGCCGACTTGAATTCGTCGAGCGACGCTTCGAGCACTTCCAAGCCGCCGCGATCGTGCGCGCGCAACGCCTCTTCCCCTCGCACCACATGAATCGACGCTCTCCTCTTCGATCCCGCCTCGGTGAGCAGCAACGTTCCATTCGGGAAGTCGAACGCGGCCAGCCCCAGCTTCCCCGGAATCTTTGCGCCCGGCGCAAGCCAGCGAAAGCGTCCGGCGATCATCAAGTGAATGATGATGAAGAGGTCGCCTTCGAGCGCGAGGATGATGCGTTTACCGGCGCGCCGGACGCCGACGACTTTCCTGCCAGACACATCTGAAATTGACGGCTCAACCGTGCGGAGCACGAACGGATTCGCAAGTCGCACGCGCTGCAGCGTTTGATGGCGAACGCGGCGCTCGATCGCGTCGATGTAGACGGTGACGTCGGGAAGTTCCGGCATCAGCCTCTCATTATCCAACGTACATGCGCAGCGCTCTCGTCTTCATCATCGGCTGGTTGGCCGGCGCGGTTGTGATCTTCGCGGCCAATACAGACTGGAGAGGCGGACGTCCTCGTCCGCCCGAGCCGACGTTGGCGTCCGCGCCGGCGACGTCGGTCATCATCCCCGTCCTCGGCGTCAACGCGAGCTCCCTTCACGATTCCTTCGACGAAGCGCGCGCCGGCCACGTGCATCGCGCGCTCGACATCCTCGCGCCGCGCGGCACGCCCGTCGTCGCCGCAGTCGACGGCACGATCCGCAAGCTCTTCACCAGTCGCGCCGGTGGCCTGACGATCTACGAATTCGACGACGACGCGCAGCGCGTCTACTACTACGCGCATCTCGATCACTACGCGAATGTCAGCGAAGGAATGCGCGTGCGGCGCGGCGACGTGATCGGCTTCGTCGGCACGACCGGCAACGCGCCGGAGTCGACGCCGCATCTTCACTTCGCGATCGAGCTGCTGCCTCCGACAAAGGAATGGTGGAAAGGAACTGCGATCAATCCGTATCCCATTCTTCGAAGTGCTGAGTGACGCGTCCGCCGACTCATCACTCATCACTCAGCACTCATTACTCAGCACTTTGTTATGACACGCGTTTCAGCGCCTCGTTGATCTGCTTCGAGCTTGGATTGAGCTTCAGCGCCGTCGCGTAGCTCTGCCGCGCCTCCGCCTTCTTTCCCTGCTTCTCGTAGATCATGCCGAGGTAATAGTGCGTGCTGGCGAGATCGGGCTCGTTGTCTTTCGGTTTCGTGGTGAGGTACTTCTTCAACGCTTCTTCGCCGCGCGCGAAGTTCTGTCCGCTGACGGCGGCGACCTGTCCGATGCGAAACTGAATCTGCATCAGCGCCGGCTCGACCTTCAGTGCGGCGTCGACTTCGTTCCACGCGCCCGCGTAGTTCTTGTCCTGGAACGTGTAGAACGTCGCCAGCGCGAGATGCGGCTTCGCCGCCTGCGGCTGCTCCTTGATCGCGTCGATCCATTCCTTTCGCGCCAGGTCGAGGTTCTTGTCGCGTTGATAGATGCGCGCGAAGGCGCGATGACCCGCGTAGACGTCGCGCTTCTTGATCTCGGCCGCCTGCTGTACCGCTTTGTCGTGGCTGCCACCCATGATCGACGGAGCCATCGTGTAGTAGTCGATGAGGCCGAATCGCGCATCGAGCAGATTCGGATCGAGCTGCGCAGCGCGCTCGAACTCGTCCTTCGTCTTGCCGGCGAGCGACGCCTGCTTGAACAAGCTCGCGCTCTGTGCCTGCGTTCCGTAAGCCTGGCCGAGCCAGAGGTGCGCATTGGCGTTGTTCGGTTTGAGCTCGACGGCGTGCACGAAGAATCCTTCGGCCGCTTCGGCATTGTTCTGCGCCATGGCGATCTTGCCGAGGAGGAGTTGAGCGTCGAAGTCGTTCTTGAGCGATGCAACCAGCTTCTTCGCTTCGTCGTACTGTCCCTGTTCGAAGAGCGCAGTGGCTTGAGGGACTTGGGCGAGGACCGGCAGCGCGATCGATGCAACCGCGAGGAAGGCGAAACGTCTCATACGCAACTCTCCTGTTTCCCTTAGTACGCAAATTGCTGACGCGTAGTTTCAATAGAATGACCGCCGCCTGAATGACTGACACACTCGTTGTTACCGAAGAAAGAACCGAACTGCCCATCCTGACGTCCGAGGACGTTGCGTCGAGCGCAAAGCAGGCGCTCGACGAAGCGCGCCGCGTCGTCGCGGAGATCGAATCGATTCCGCTCGATGCCGCGACGACGGAGAACGTATTCGACGCGTGGGATCGCGCCGCGATCGTGCTCGAAGATGCCTTCGGGCCGATCTCGATCCTCAACAGCGTCCATCCCGACAAAGCGGTGCGCGACGCCGGCGACGACGCGCTCGTGGCCGAGTCGACGTTCATGACCGAGCTGTTTCAGAACGAGGCGTTCTACGAGCGCGTACGCCGCGTCGTTCCGCATTCGAGCGCGCAGAAGCAGTTGCAGAAGGACCTGCTCGAGTCGTTCGAAGACAGCGGCGTCTCGCTGCTGCCGGAAAAACGCGCGCGATTCGTCGCTATCTCGGAGCGTCTCACCGAGCTGGCGCAGGAGTTCGCGAAGAACATTCGCGACAATCCGACGCGCGTCTGCTTCTCGCCGGAAGAGTGCGACGGCGCCCCGCAGTCATGGATCGAGCGCCAGCAGCGTGACAACGACGGCAACATCGTCGTCGGCTTCGACTCGCCGGACTATGTGCCGTTCATGATGAACGTGCACGACGACGATGCGCGCAAGCGCTACTACATCGCGTACAACACGCGCGGCACGCCGCGGAATCTCGAGATCATGGACGAGATCGTCGCGCTGCGAAAAGAGATCGCCGATCTCTACGAGCTTCCGAGCTTCGCGCATTACGTCACGCGCCGGCGGATGGTCGAGAACCCCGAGACCGTGCGCAAGTTCCTCGACGAAGTCCGCAACGTCGTCACCGAAGCCGAGCTCCGCGACCTCGGCGAACTCGCCGAAGTCAAAGCGAAGCTGCGCGGCGTCAATGCCGAGCGCGCGGACATCAGTCGCTGGGATCTTTCGTACTACCGCGAGCGATTGCGCGAGCAAAGGTATGCGATCGACCAGGAAGCGCTGCGCGCGTACTTGCCGACGACGCCGTCGGTCTCGTGGATGCTCGACATCAGCGAGCGTCTGTACGGAATCCGGTTCGAAGAAGCGCGCGTGCCGGTGTGGCACGAGTCGGTCATCTACTACGACGTGCGCGACGCCGAGAGCGGCGCGTTCATCGGCGGCATTTATCTCGACCTCTATCCGCGCGAAGGCAAATACAAGCACGCCGCCGCATGGCCGGTGCGCGGCGTCAGCACGCGAGCGGGACGCAAGCCGATCAGCGTGCTCGTCACGAATCTCAATCGCGAAGGATTGACGCACGACGAGCTGGAGACGCTGCTCCACGAGTTCGGCCACGTGCTGCACGGCGTGCTGGCGACGACCGAGTACGTGACGCACGCCGGGACGAGCGTGGAGCGCGACTTCGTCGAAGCGCCGTCGCAGATGTACGAAGAGTGGGCGTCGCACATGGAGAGCCTCTCGCTCATGCGCATGCACTGCTCGGCGTGTCCCGCGATCGACGACGAGCTCGTGCAGCGTCTCGTGGCCGCGAAGAAATTCGGATCGGGGATCGACTTCGGCCGGCAACTTCTCTACGCGTCATTCGACATGGCGCTCGCCGACGAGAATCCCGGCAAGTCGCTCGATGTGTGGAAGGCGATGGAAGGCGCAACGCCGATGGGTCACGTCGAAGGGACCGCGTTCCCCGGCACGTTCGAGCACATCGCGTCGGGATACGCCGCCGGCTACTACGGATACATGTGGGCGAAAGTGATCGCGCTCGACATGGTGTCGGCATTCGGCGCGGACATCATGAACGGCACGACCGGACGAAGGTTCCGCCAGATGATCCTCGCGCGCGGCAGCGAAGAGCCGGCGCGGAACATCGTCGAAGCGTTCCTCGGGCGCGCGGTGTCGAGCGAGGCGTTTTTTCAGAGGATTCGCGGCGAGTAATCACCGCAACGCGGTGATCTCCACCTCCGCCCGCCCGACCGCGACGACGCGAATCACGATCGCGTCCTTTGTCGGCGTCGCCGACACCGGCTCGAGCGAGTCGACGTGTCCGCGCAAATTCACGCCTGACGCGAGCTGCCGCGTCACGCCGCGCTCGATCTCGTTCTTGAGCGACGCCACGTCGTCCGTCACCGGCCACTTCGCGCTCTGGCGCAGCCGCGCGCGAACGGCCTCGTGCGCGATGCGGTCGAGAGCGCGCGTGATGCCGCGGCGCTTCGGATCGATCGAGTACTCCAAGTCCTCGATCACGACGCGACTCGAGGCCGGATCGAACTTGGCGATGCCGTCGAGATAGACCACGCCTCGATATTTCTTCAGATGTCCGCCGCGATAGTCGATCGACGCCGCGATGTTCATCCGCCCGTTCGCGCCGGCCGAGATCTCGATCGTGTCGACGGCGAGCGTCCCTCCTTCGATGTTGTACGTCCGCTTCCCGAACTGCGACGTCAGCAGACGACTGACTTCGCTGTACGGGATCTCGACGTCGAACGGGATGCGAATGGCGTTGTCGGTCGACGTCACCGTGCGCAGCGGCGGCAACGGCTTCAGCGCCATCGACGGCTTCTCGCCGACGATCACCCGCGTGTGCGCGCGCAGGATCAGCGCGCTCGTTACGTTCAGTCCCGATCCGCGGATCGGGGCGAGTGCGATGTCGGTCGGATCGATCACCAGCCATGTCTTCGGCCCGATCGCGAACGGTGTCTGCAACGAGGACCACACCTGCTGCGCGTTCGGACGAATCGCCGCGAGCTTCGGCGTGTTGCGATCGATCGACTTGGCGACGTCCTGCAACTGATCCTGAATCAGCGACTGCAGCTTCCAATCGATGTTGAGTCCGAGAGGGCGGCAGGGAACGCCGAAGTCGACGGGACGCGGAGTGGTCTTCGATTGCAGCGTCCAGTTCGAGCCCCAGTCGAATCGCGACTGCAGCTCGATGGTGAGGTCGCGCATCGGCTCGCCGAAACCGCACGACGCGCAGGGGAACATGTGGCCGCGCGCGTTGAAGCATCCTTCGATCGCGTAGCGCACGTGCGCCGAGACATGCAGTCCCGCATTCTGCATGTTGAGGGCGATCGGATCGCGCTGCACGTTGTACTTCACGCCGAAGCGCTGCGACGGATCGAGCTCGAACACGTCCATCTTCGTCGCCCCTTTCGGAACCTGCTGTTCGATCAGCGGCAGGATGGAGCCGAGGGAGGCGTGGATGGGGACGACGATCGAAGAGACCTCGGGCGGGGGAGGAGGGAGAGTCGGATTTGGGGCGGGCGCGGGTGGGGGCGTGCAAGCGACGAATGCAGAAGTCAGAAGGCAGAATGCAGAAAGGAGCGCGCCCTCGATTGCTTTCTGCCTTCTGCCTTCTGCATTCTGCATTCGTATGAAGTACGTGAACCTCGGCAACACCGGCCTCCAAGTCTCCCGCATCTGTCTCGGCTGCATGACGTACGGCTCGTCGAAGTGGCGGCCGTGGGTGCTCGACGAAGATGCGGCGCGTCCTTTTTTCAAACGCGCCATCGAAGCGGGCATCAACTTCTTCGACACCGCCGACATGTACTCGAACGGCGCGAGCGAGGAAGTCACCGGCTGCGCGCTCCGCGATCTCGCGCGCCGCGAGGAAGTCGTCATCGCCACCAAAGTCTTCTTTCCCTCCGGCTCCTCGCCGAACGAGCGAGGCCTGTCACGCAAACACATCATGCATGCCATCGACGCCTCGCTTCGCCGCCTCGGCACCGACTACGTCGATCTCTATCAAATCCATCGCTTCGACGCAGAAACGCCGATCGAGGAAACGATCGACGCGCTCGACGCCGTCGTCCGCGCCGGCAAAGCGTTGTACGTCGGCGCGTCGTCGATGTTCGCATGGCAGTTCGCGAAAATGCTTCATACGGCCGACGCGCGCCAGCGAGCGCGCTTCGTCTCCATGCAGAATCACTACAACCTCATTTATCGCGAAGAAGAGCGCGAGATGATTCCGCTCTGCATCGACGAAGGCATCGCCGTGATTCCGTGGAGCCCGCTGGCGCGCGGCTTCCTCGCCGGCAACCGCACGCGCGGCCAGCAGTCCGCGCCGAGCGAGCGCGCGAAGACCGACGACTTCGCGCATCAGATGTACTACACGAGCGCCGACTTCGACGTCGTCGACCGCGTCGTCGAGATCGCGAAGAAGCGAGAGGCGGCGCCGGCGCAGATCGCTTTGGCGTGGCTGCTTCACAAGCCCGGCGTGACGGCGCCGATCGTCGGCGCGACTAAGCCGCAGCACCTCGAGGACGCCATCGCGGCGACGGAAATCGCACTCGAAGATGCTGAAATTCACGCTCTGGAGGAATCGTACGTTCCGCATCGCGTTCTAGGGCACAGGTAAATTCAACAGGTAAAATTCAATCAGTGTCGAATACCGTCACCCGCGGGATCCGCGTGCAGGTCGAGAGTACCTACGTCGCCGAGCGCAGCGAGCCGCGCGAGAATTACTTTTTCTTCGCTTACCGCGTCTCAATAGCGAACGAAGGAGGAGATACGGCTCAGCTCATCAGCCGCGAGTGGATCATCACTGATTCCGACGGCAACACCGAGCGTGTGGTCGGTCCCGGTGTCGTCGGCGAGCAGCCGATGCTCAAGCCGGGCGAGTCGTTCGAGTACACGAGCTTCTGTCCGCTCCGGACGTCGTTCGGATCGATGCAAGGCGCATATACGATGCGCACGCAAAGCGGCGAGGAGTTCGAAGCGCGCATCGATTCCTTCGATCTCGCCGTTCCGGGTGTGGTGAACTGATGCGCTTCCGCTTCTCGTTCCTGCCGACGTTCTTCACCATCCTGGCGGTCGCGTTCGTCGTCGCTGCTGCAGTGCGCATCCATTCGTACAGCGTCGCGCCGCCTCCGAGCTTGCTGACGTCGACACACGAACGGACGACGCAGTCGACTACGCGACCGGCGCCGAGCGCCTCCGGTCCGGGCGACGCCTCCGTTCCGGTGAACGAGAGCGCCGGCACGGTGTACGGCACGGAATCGGTCGCCGATCAGCGCCGCGTCGCCGAGCGCGAGCAGCGCTACAACGAGCTTCTCAAGACCCCGCCGCCCGCGGGATCGCTCGCCCCTCCGCCCGCAGCGGCGTCATCGCAACAGCCTCACGGCGGCGCAATGAACGTGAAGCCGAACGTTCCCGCCGCGAAACCGCCGCAGGAAAAACCGGGAATCCTCTCACGCATCGGCAACGCCATCGTGAACGCCGTCACCGGTGGACCGAAATCAATGACGAGCTCGCAGCCCGCGTCATCGAACAACAACAACGCCGCCACTGGAACGCGCGACAAAGATCCCGACGCTCCGAAAGATCCGAACTCCGACACGACGCCGCCGAGCCTCGGCATGATTCAGTTCGATCCGCCGCTCGTGCACGACGGCGAAGAGACGACGCTCATCATCACCGCGAGCGACGACATCAGCGGCGTTCGCACCATCTCCGGAAACGTCGTCAGCCCGAGCGGCGCGCTGCAAGGCTTCGCGCTGCAGAAAGAAGGGGAGACCGGCCGCTTCCTCACCCGCCTGCAGATTCCGCGCGACGCCGCCGAAGGCGTGTGGCACGTCAACTATCTCAATCTCACCGACAACGCCAGCAACAGCGTGACGTTGAGCTACGCGCAAGGGATGCTGCCGGCGACGTCGGCGTTCCGCGTGCAGTCGTCGCGTTCCGACACGACCGCGCCCGCGCTCAAAGGCGTGTGGCTCGATCGCCAGCAGATGAAAGCGGGCGAGCACGACTCGATCTTCGTGCAGGCCGACGACGACAAGTCGGGCGTGAACCTCGTCAGCGGCGTCTTCATCAGCCCGTCGAAGTTCGCGCGCATCGGCTTCGGATGCCGGCAGCAGAACGAGTCGAATACTTGGTCGTGCGACATCATGCCGCCCGGCAACGTCGATTGCGGCGACTGGCAGCTCGAGCAGATCCAGTTGCAGGACAAGGCGAACAACATGGCCGCGATCCGCAGCGACAACGGCATGATCGCCGCCGTGAAGCTCAACATCATCAGCGATGCCTGTGACTCGCATCCGCCGGTCGTCGAGTCGATCGCCGTCGACAACACGCGCGTCGTCGCGCCGACGATGATCAACGTGACCGTGCAGGCGAGCGACGACGCCAGCGGCGTCGCCAGCGTCAGCGGCCACTTCGTCTTCACCGGCAAGATGGACAAAGGAGCGCAGCCGCCGCGCCTCTACTTCTCCTGCCGCCCTACCGGCGACCAGCCGACCGTGACGACGTGGACCGGCCCACTGCCCGTTCCCGACAAAGCCGCGAAAGGCGTATGGAAGCTCGGCGCGCTTCAGGTGCTCGACAAAGCGAACAACCTGAAGCTGTACTCGCAGAGCGATCCGATCGCGGCGAACGTCAGCTTCACCGTGCAGTGATCGTCTCGCCGAACGTCAGCACGTTCTTCCACGCGTCGGCCACAACGATCTCTCGCAAGCCGTAGATGCGATCGTGCGGACCGTCGAGCGCGACACCCCGCTCGCGCAACTTCCCGATGAGACTCTCGACATCCTCGACCCAGATGTACGCCTCGCTCGGCTGCGTCCCCTCGCGTCGCGAAAGATGAATCTCGACGTCGCCATGCCGCATCGTCGCGTACGTCTCTTCGAACACGTCGACGATCTCGAACTCGAGGTTCTCGTAATGCGCGATCGCCGCGCGCAGATCGGCGACGAAAAAACGCGGCGCGATATCGATGAAGCGGATCACGCCTTCACGTCCCACGCGCGCGACAAACGCTTCTTCGGAATCTCCGGCGTCGGCATGTAGTGCGACACGTCGTTGAACAACGTCAGCCGCGCGTGATCGAGATCCTGAAAGTCGAGGACGTTCAACGCCGCCGGACTCTGATCCAATCGATCGCGATATCTCCTCGGATCGAACGCGAGCAACGAGCAGAGAAGAAGTCGAATCGTCGCCTTGTGCGACACGACGACGAATTGCGCGTCGCGATGCTGTTCGACGAGTTGCATCAGGGCCGGCAGCGCGCGCGCAGTGACTTGCAGTCCGCTCTCGCCGCCGACCGGCGCGAACGTGTACGGATCGTGCTCCCATCGCTCGTACTCGTCGCACCAATCCTTCTCGACTTCGGCGCGCGTTTTTCCTTCCCAACGTCCGTGTGCAATCTCGCGAACCGCATCGACCGTTGTGACGTTGAGCCCATGCGGTTGCGCGATGAGCTCGGCGGTCGCGACGGTGCGCTTCATCGGACTGGCGTAGAACGCCACAATCGGTTGTGACGCGAGCCGCTCGCCGAGCTTGCGCGCCTGTTCTTTTCCTTCAGCGGAGAGAAGCACGTCGACGCTTCCCGCGAACCGATCTTCGGCCGAGAGCTCAGTCGCACCATGACGGATGAGATAGACGCGCGTAGCCACGCAACGATTCTATTCGCAGTCCAGTGGAGGATAGGCGCCCCGCCTGTCCACCGTTCTCATCGCAAAACAAAAAAAGCTCGCGGTCTCTGACCCCGCGAGCCCTGCCTCGGTCCGTTGACAGCCGCCAGAGGGCATTCGAACCGACTCGTTCGGGCGACCCGTTGTCTCCCCGAACTTCACGCGACTCGTTGACAGCCACAACGGGGCATCCGAGTCGCCTCGCTCCGGCACCCATCGCATCCCGGCGCGACGCTTCAGTCCGTTGACAACTGCGTGGAGCATCCAAACCGAAGCGAATCTCAATCTAGGTTCGCCACACGGTCGATGCAAGACCTCTTCGAAAAAAATTTTCGGAACGGAACAACGACCCATTCGCCCCTGTTGCGATGGTTCCAATTCCGCGAGTAACATACGCGGTCCCATCCGTCCTCGCGGACCGAGATATTCCTCTGAAAGGTAACGACCATTCCATGAATCAGTCGAGAGAAAGCGCCGAAGCGACGAGCTTCGCCGAGGCGTTCGAAGCGAGTCTGAACTTCAAAACTCCGGAGGTGGGCGAGCTGCTGCGCGGCTCGATCGTCTCGATCCAGGGAGATGACGCGTTCGTCTCCTACGGCGGCCCATCCGAAGCTGTGATGGCCACAGCGGAGTTGGACGGACTCGAGATTGGCGACGAGGTGGAAGGCACCGTCGTCAAGTCGACTCCCGACATTCGCATCTCGCGCAAGCTCGCCAAAGGCAAAGCCTCGCTCGAGCAGCTTCGCCAGATGTACGAGAATCGTCTTCCCGTCGAAGGGAAAGTCAGCGGCCGCAACAAGGGCGGCTTCGAAGTCAATGTCAGTGGACTTCGCGCCTTCTGCCCCCTCTCCCAAATCGCCCTCGGCAAGATCGAGAATCCCGACGCGTTCGTCGGACAGAGCTTCGAGTTCCGCGTCACCGAGCTCTCCGATGACGGACGCCGCATCGTCGTCTCACGCGCCGCGCTGCTGAAAGAAGCAGCAGCCGCCCGCGCCGACGAAGCGCGCGCGAAGATCGTTCCGGGCGCCGAGCTCACCGGCCGCGTGAAAACGCTCACACCGTTCGGCGCGTTCGTCGACCTCGGCGGCGTCGACGGCCTGCTCCACGTCTCCGAGATGTCGCGCCGCCGCGTCACCGATCCGAAAGAGCTCGTGCAGATCGGACAGGAAGTGCGCGTCCGCGTGATCAAGGTCGAGAACGACGGCAAACGCATTTCGCTTTCGATGAAAGAATTCGAAGCCGACCCCTGGTCGGACGTCGAAGAGCGCTTCGCGCCGGGCACGCCGTTCACCGGCCGCATCGTTCGCTCAACCGACTTCGGCTTCTTCGTCGAAGTGGAGCCCGGCCTCGACGGTCTCGTGCACGTCTCGCAACTTCCCATCGGCATCAAAGCCAACGACCCGTCTGTCGCGATCGGCCAAACAGTCTCCGGCTGGATCCGCGAAGTAGACGCGTCGAAGAAGCGCCTCTCTCTCTCCCTCCGCGAAGTCGCCATCAGCGACCCGTGGGAAAACGCCTCGCAGAAATATCCGATCGGTAAAGTCGTCGAGACCACGATCGATCACGCCGGCCAACCCGGCCTCTTCGTCCAACTCGAGCCCGGCCTCGTCGGCCTCGTCCCCAACTCCGAGATCGCTAACGAAGTTTCCGACTCCGCCAAGCCCGGCGACAAACTCGTCGTGCGCGTAATGAGTGTCGACCCGTCGCGCAAGCGCATCTCGCTCAGCTACGACGCCGCGAAGGCTGCCGCGGAGCGCGAGGAATACTCGAAGTTCATCGACGAGCAGCGCGAAGGCGAAGGGGAGTCCGCGATGGCGCTGGCGTTCCGGCGCGCGATGGAGCGGAAGCGGTAGGGCGCGAACGCTGCGGCGCCGACTTCTCAAACACGTCGTCCCTCCTGCTTCGACCTACGGTTGTCGCCGCCGACTATCTGGTCGGTAAGGATGGTATTGCGCGATCACGTGCGCCAGCGACCACGCGCCGTTGGGGGATTCTCTGCGCGATGAGCGCCGCCAGAACGAGCCGAACGCTCTGCGGATAGTTCGCCGCATTATATTTTCGTAAAGAGGGTAGGGAAACGTGCCGTTTCGACACTCCCTTGTAGTAGCCGCGTATATTGGTCCAATAGAAAAGGAAGGGGTTTGCCGATGCGAATCTGTACCCGGGCTGCCATCCTTACAATAAGTCTGTGCGCAATCATAGCTTTCGTGGCCACCGGAGCGCGGTCAAGCAGCCCGGTCGTCATTCGCGTCGGCTATCTGCCCGCGACTCACGATTCATTGTTATTTGTCGCCCGCGAGTTGCATCTCTTTAATGAACGCGCCATAGATGTTCAGATGAAGCCGTATGACAACTCGGTACAGATCTTAAACGATCTGAAGAGTGGCATTCTCGACGTGGGGATACCCGGGATGGCGACGCCAGCGGCTGAGATCGGAGGCAAAGCTCCCCTATCCATTATTGGCGGCGCGGCAGCCAAGTCCGCGGCGCTGGTAATGCGGAAGGATGAGAGTGCATCCGTGGCACCTCTTCCGACATATCAGCGCAAAATCCTCGCGCTGCGAGGAAAGCGTGTGGGGACAGTTCGTGGTTCGACCGGACTCGCGATCTTCCGCGAAGCATTAGTGAAGGCTGGCCTGACGGAAAAAGACTTGGATGTCCGGGAGTTCACTAAGCCTTCAGAGATCATTAACGCTATGGTTCTCGGCGATCTCGATGCTGGTCTTCTGTGGTCACCGC
>Ga0075425_100006142_pt1 | contig 12569 bp, 9 predicted proteins | sample SoiMethybrSBSTD4_FD_75300 | JGI IMG/M metagenome (GOLD analysis project Ga0075425, IMG submission 75300) | Bulk soil microbial communities from a Populus tree surrounding site in Tennessee, USA - Soil MetaG P. TD hybrid SBSTD4 | ecosystem: Environmental > Terrestrial > Soil > Tree plantation...
CCCGCGCCGGCTTGATCGGGGCGAAATTCAACATCCCGATCGGCTTGGGCATGTCGTCGTAGATGGATTCCATCCCGCCGCGCATGAAGTACGTCTCGTGCCAGAAGCCGGTGCCGCCCGAATCCTTCAGGAACGTCTGCCACCAGATCCGATGCGGCTCCGACCGCGCCCACTTCTCGAGCGATTCCCAGTCGCGCCAGTACTGGCGCATGCCCGCATGCATCGGAATGAGCGAGAAAATCAGGTTCTCGTGAAGAAGCAGTCCGTCCGGCTTCGCCTTCCACGAGGACTCGATTTGGGGACCGAGGCCGATGATCCGCTTCAGGCCCCGCAGGGCGTTGATACGCATGCCGAGGTAGATGACGACGAGATCGGGGTACGCGGACAAGTCAACAGTGCGGCGTTCGACGGCCATCCGTTCCTCCGAAAGGGATTATACGAACTGGACGAGGTAGCCGAGTCCGATCGTGTAATTTCGCCCGCCCATGTCTCGTTTACTGACGGCAAATCGAGCTGCACGCGCGCTCTGCACGGGCACGGCGCTTGCCTAATCGCGTCGTACAAGGAGAACCCCATGAGGAGTTCCCGAGCGCACGACGCAGGGTTCGATCGGCTCCAGGAATACCTGCTCGCGATGGCGCCCGGCGATCAAATCAGCGTCGGCCGCGCGGTCGAAATCAGCGGCCTCGACGCACCGGACTGCGACGCGGTCCTCAACGCGCTGCACACCGCCGGCCTCATGATGCGGCTTCAGCACGACGCCTTCGTGCGATGTCGCCTCAAGCTCGCCGAGCAGGCGCCGTAACGGGCTGCTGAAACACGCAGCCTGCAGTGAGAAGTTTGAAGTCCGAAAGCCCGCGCCACGCTCCCGCTACAATGGGCCTGGCGCGTCATGTCGAAGCCGACGACCCTGGACGTGCAGTGGCAGCGGTTGATGGCGCTCTGCGCGAGCGAGGCGAAATTCAAGGCCGAAGGGGACCATCCGCGGCTGCTCAAGCTGCTGAAAGGTGACATCGACGAGCTCGCGCGCGAGATGGGATTCAGCGAGCGCCTGATCGTCACCCGCGACTTCCGCGCCGAGCGGCAAGGCGATCACATCATGCGGATCGTCACTGAATAAACGGGGGCGCGGGACCCTAAAACCGCACGAGCATCGACACGCGGAGCGAGCGCGGAGCCCCGGGCGAGATGTTGGTGTTGTTGTCGGCGTTGGTGAAATAGCGGCGGCCGAGCGCGTTCTCCAGGTTCCCCTGCAGCCGCAGCCGCGGCGTCAGCCCGACGAAGATGGCCGCGTCGGCCACGACGTAGCCCGGCACCACCACCGCGTCGTCGATTGCCGCGAACATGTCGCCGCGCGACACCAGGCCAAGCCCCGCGGCGATCCGCGGATTCCACTGATACGCGTTCCACAACGAAAACATGTGATGCGGCACCTGGGCGACGATGGCGCCGGAGCGGGCCGCGGTGGTGGCGCTCGTGACGAACGCGTCCTGATAGCTGTACCCGCCGATGATCTGCCACGCCTGCGTCACGCGCCCGGTGAGCCCGACTTCCACGCCGTTCGTGCGCTGGCTCCCCGTCTGCACGATGCGCGTCGCGTTGTTGGGATCCGTCGCTCGCGTATGCGTGCGATCGAGGCGGTAAACGGCCGCCGTGAACGCCAGCGCCGGCCGCGCGTCCCATTTCACGCCGGCCTCGTAATTCGTGAACCGCTCGGGCTCGACCTGCTCGGTCACACTCGTCAATGACGAGAACTGATCGCCCGCGCTGGGCAGATGCGACACGCTATAGCTGCCGTAAATCGACACGGGAATGATCGGCTTGAACACGACGCCAAGCCGCGGCGACACCAGCCCGTCGGTGCGATCGAGATCGTCGCCGGTCCGGTTGTTGTGAAACGCGAGCGAAAAGCGATCGACCCGGACGCCGGCGAGAACCTGGACGAAGCGTGACAGCTCGATCCGATCGTGCGCGTACGCTGCCGCGACCGTTGCCGTCACGTGGTTGTCGGCGTCGGTGGCGCTTTGCCGGAACACGACCGGCGTACGAATCGTCGGAGCATCGAAGGGGACGAGCACCGACAGCGCCGAATTGTTGAAATAGCCCGTATTGCGCAGGTTGTCGGTCGACTGACGGCCGACTTCCGCGCCTGCCAGCAGCGTGTGGCCGATACCGCCCGTCCACATGCTGAAGGTGATGTCGGTCTGATTGAAGACGTTCAAGCGTGACGTGTCGTTGTTGTACGCCGAGAGCGATACCTGCGCGCGATCCGGCGTCACCGCTCCGGGGACGTAGTTCTGATACTGCCGCTCGTAACCCCCGGCGAGCGTGCGGTTGTGGACGTTCAGATTCCCCGCGTCGTGGTTGAACATCGCGGACACGAGATCCACGCGCGCATGCACCGAACTGTCGTCGGGGTTGCCGAAATAGGTGCTCAGCGCGGGTGTCGCCGGCCGTCCGTTGAACGACGGTACGCCGCGATCCGCGGTGCGGTTGTCGCGGAAGTGCTCGTAGCCGAGCGTGAATTTCGTCTGCGCATCGGGCACGAACGTGAACGTGGGCGTGATCCCGTAGCGCTCGAGACTGACGAAGTCGCGAAAACTACCCGAGTTCTCGTACATCGCATTCAGCCGGACGGCCGCCGTCTCGCTCAGCGCCTGGTCGAGATCGGCCGTCAGCCGTTTGTGATCGAAGGCGCCGGCGAGCGCCGTCACTTCGCGCAGCGGCAGCAGCTCCGCTTGTTTGGTTACGCGGTTGAGGACGCCGCCTCCGCCGCCGCGCCCGAAGATCATCGCGTTCGGCCCCTTCAGCGCCTCGACGCGATCCAGGTTGTACACGTCCCGGTAGTACTGGACATCGTCGCGCACGCCGTCGAGGAAGAAGTCGGCCGACGAACTGTTGCCGCGGATCACCAGCTGATCGCGGTTGTTCTCGCCCTGGTGCGCCGTCAGGCCAGGCATGTAGCGGACAACGTCGGCGAGGCTCGTCATCTGCTGATCGCGGATCAGCTCCTTGTTGACGACGCTGATCGACTGCGGCACGTCACGCACGGGCGCGGTCGATTTCGTCGCGCTCCTGATGGCGGGCACCTGATAGCCCGCGGCGGTACCGGCGACGTCGACCAGCTCGTGCACGCCAGCGATTTGCAGGACGATGTCGAGGCTCTTCGAGCCCTGCTGGCCGCTCGCGACGACGACGGAGGTCGCGACGAACCCCGGCGCGCCGACGGTCACAGTGCAGCGGCCGGGCGGAAGCGTCAGCGTGAATGCGCCCTGGGCGTCGGACAGCGCCGGCTCGCCGACTGGACGGCCGTCCGCTTCGACAGCGACGCGCGCACCGGCCACGGGCGCGTGCATCGGATCGAACACCCGCCCGCTCAGGACGACGGCCGCCTGCTCGGCGAGGGCGGACGGCGGCGCGGCGGCCGCGAGGGCAGCGAGCAGCAGGCCGATCTTGAAACTGAGACTCAATCTCATTATTGAGACCCGAGCGTACTTCGCGGCCGCGATCGCGGTCAAGTCGCGTCGGCCGGCAGCAGCACGCGGAAGGTGCTCCCGTCCGCGCCGCTCGCCTCCAGATCCAGCGCGCCGCCGTGCGCCTCGGCGATCCACCGCGCGATCGGCAGGCCGAGCCCGGCGCCGGCGCCGCGGCGCGCCGCGTCGAGCTGGACGAACCGATCGAAAATGCGGACGCGATCCGCCTCGGCAATCCCGCGCCCTTCGTCGGTCACGCGCACCGCGACGCGGCTGCCGTTCGGCGAGACCTCCACCCGCACGGCGCCGCCCTCGCGCGTGTGCTGGACCGCGTTCTGCAGCAGATTCAGGATCATGCGGCGCAGCAGCTCGTCGTCGCCGGAAAACGGGACGTCCTTCGGCGCGGCCGTCTCAACGCGGACGTTGCGCGCACGGGCGAGAACGTCCACGGTCCGGCGGCAGTCGTCCGCGATTTCGTTCAGATACACGTGCACGCGGCGGAGCGGGTATCCGCCTGCATCGGCGCGCGCGAGCACCAGCATGTCCTCGACGAGCCGTCCGAGCCGCCGTGCCTGATCGCCGGCGATCGCGAGCGCTTCCCGGTACTCGGCCTCGTCGCGGCGATCGCGCGACAGCATCACGTCGGACGCCGACTGAATGACGGAGACCGGCGTCCGGAGCTCGTGCGATGCGTCGGCCATGAACTGCCGCTGCGTCCGGAGCGCGTCGCGCAGTCGCGCAACCAGGCCGTTGAACGCCCGCGCGAGGACGCCGAGCTCGTCGTGCCGGTTCGACTCGCCGAGGTCTTCCATGCCGCCCGTCGAGAGCCCCGTCGCGCGCTGGGCCATCTCCGTAATCGGGCCGAGGCCAACCGAGGCGAGCCAGAGTCCGCCGGCGACGGCGGCGACGAGCATGATCGGCATGCCGATCACCATCGCCTCGACCGCTTCGCGCCGCTCCCGGAACACGTCGTTCAGCGGCGCGCCCACGACGAGCAGGAACGCGTCGGTCCGGAACGACTCCGGACGCGTGCGCACGCGCCAGGCGCCGTCAGCCGTTGCGGCGGTCCACGTGCGGCCGCCGTCGCGGGGGCGCAACGGGTCGCCCGTCAGGCGCAGTCCGCTCCAGGTAGCGGCGAGCTCGCGCCCTTCCGCGTCGAGTATGGCGAGCGCGCGATTCTGTACCGCCATCGTGCGGCGCACTTCCTCGGCCGCTGCGGCGGCGTTTGGCATCTCGGTGAGCTCGTCCTGCAGCACGTTGGCGAGCGTCGCGGCCAGATCGTCGAGCTCGCGATCGACGCGGCGGACCCCGATGCGCTGCTGCTGCCAGATCACAACGGCCGCGAACACCGTGAGAATCGCGAGGAGGGCGACCGAGTACCACACCGTCAGCCGGGCGCGCAGCGAGAGCGACCGCATCACGATACCAGCTGGTAGCCCTCGCCCCGCCGCGTCCGGATGAACGAGTCGGGACGCCGCGCATCGATCTTGCGGCGGAGGCGCTGGACGTAGACGTCGACGACGTTCGAGAGCGGATCGTAGTGCTCGTCCCAGACGTGCTCGGCAATGTCGAGGCGGCTCACGACCTCGCCGGCGCGGCGCGCGAGATACTCGAGCAGCGCGTACTCCTTCGCGGTCAGTAGCACTTCGCGATCGTCGATCGACGCGCGCCGGCTGCGTGTGTCGAGCGTCAGCGCCCCGATGGTGACGCGCTCAGGCAGGATCGGCTGCCGGCCGCGCCGGACGAGCGCGCGCAGGCGCGCCAGCAGCTCGCCGAAATCGAACGGCTTGACGAGATAGTCGTCGGCGCCCGCATCGAGCCCCTCGATGCGCGATTCCACCGCGTCGCGCGCCGTCACCATGAGGATGGGCACGTCGTTGCCCGCCTGACGGATCGTGCGGCAGACCGCCAGACCGTCCTTGAACGGCAGCATGACGTCGAGGATGAGCGCGTCGTAGTCGGTCGTGCCGACCTGGAACAGCGCGGCGTCGCCGTCGGCGGCGACGTCGACGGCGTACGCCTGCTCGCGCAGCCCCTTCGCCAGCACCCGGGCGGCGCCCGGTTCGTCCTCGACCAGCAGGACGCGCATGAGGACACTATGACGCAGGACTAAAGTCCTGCGCCACTTTTTCGCGTGAGATAGAACTGAATCGCCGGCGTGATGATCAGCGACAGCACCATCGAGATCAGGATGCCGCCGATCACGGCGATTGCCAGCGGCTGCAGCATCTGCGACCCTTCGCCGATCGCGAGCGCCAGCGGCAGCATGCCGGCGGCGGCCGCCATCGCCGTCATCACGATCGGACGCAGACGACGCCGCCCGGCCTGCACGATCGCTTCCTCCGGCGTGAAGCCGATCGATCGGAACTTCTCGTTCGCGTCGAGCAGCAGGATGCCGTTCTTGGCGACGATGCCGACCACCATGATCAGGCCCATGAACGACGAGACGTTGAACGTGGTGCGCGTCACGAGCAGCGCGATGAAGACGCCCGACGTCGACAGGATCGCCGACGCCAGGATCGCGAGCGGCGCCGTGTACGACCGGAACTCGAACAGCAGCACCAGGAAGATCAGCACGACCGCGAGCACGAGCACCGTCGACAGATCGCGGAACGACTTCTGCTGCTCTTGATAGGTGCCGCCGTACTCCACGCGAATCGAGGGCGGGAGCTTGAGATCCGCCACGGTCCGCTGCACCGCCGCAACGCCGGTCCCCATGTCGACGCCTTCGAGCCGCGCCGTCACCTCGACCAGCCGTTGCATGTTCTCGCGGCGGATTTCCGTCTGCCCCGGCAGCTCGTCAATCGCCGCCAGCGATCCGAGCGTGGCGGTCGACCCGGTCGAGCTCACGAGCATCGTGCTGCTCATCGCCTCGAGCGAGCCGCGAGCAGACGAGGGATAGCGGATCCGGATCGGATACGGCTTGTCGTTGACGAGCACCGGCGCCGCGGTGGGCTCGCCTTCGACCATCGCGACGCCGACCGTGCCGAGCTCCTCCGCCGTGAAGCCGGCGCGATCCGCCGCCTCGGGATTGACCGTGAAGCGCACGCCGGGACCGCTCGTCGTCTTCTCGATGCCGTCCTCGATGTCGACGATCGGCGTCTTGTCGCCGATCTTCACTTTCTCGAGCGCTTCGGCGACCTGCGGCGCCCACGTGCTGAGCAGATCGGGATCCGGCGAGAACAGCTTGACGACGATTGGCTCGGGCGCGCCGGTGAGGTCGCCGATCATGTCCTGCAGCACCTGGATGAACTCGGTGTCGAGCCCGGGCTCCGACTTCGCGACCTTCTCGCGCACCTCGGCGATGATCTCGTCGACGCCGCGGCGCCGATCCGATTTGAGCTTCACCGCGATGTCGCCGGTGTTCGGCTCGGTCACCGCGGCGAGCCCGAGCTCCAGGCCCGTGCGGCGCGACGTGCTCTCGACCTCAGGCGTCGCGCGCAGAATCGCTTCGACGTGCCCGAGCACACGATTGGTTTCCTGCAGCGAGCTGCCCGGCGGCATCACGTAGTCGAGCACGAAGCCGCCTTCGTCGAACGCCGGCAGCAGCTCGCTGCCGAGGAATCGATAGCAGCCGTACGACGCCGCGATCAGCGCGACGCACAGGACGCCGAGCGCGAGCGGGTGGCGAAGCGCGCGCCGCATCGCGCGCTCGTACGACACGAGCGTCCGGCCGAACAGGCCGTGCGAGAGGGACGCTTCCTCGGCGGCCATCATCCGTCGCATCTGCGCGGCCTGGGGATCGGTCTCGAATCCCGGAGGAAGGGCATGCGCCGCATCCGCGTGGACGGCGGGCGCCTCCGACGCCTTCTGACCGCGCCGCACCAGCCGAACGCTCAGGTTGCTCGTCCACACGAGCGCGAGCACGAGCGACGTCAGCAGCGACACGCTCATCGCGATCGCCAGCGCGCCGAAGAATGTCCCGGTCACGCCGGTGATGGTGATGAGCGGCAGGAACACCACGATCGGCGTCAGCGTCGATCCGATCAGCGGAATCGTCAGCTCCTTCAACGCGCTCGCCGTCGCCTGCAGCGGCCCTTCGCCGCCGTCGCGGTGCAGCACGATGTTCTCGACGACGACGATCGCGTCGTCGATCACCAGTCCGCCGGCGGCAGCCAGACCGCCGAGCGTCATCAGGTTGAAGCTCTGGCCAAGAAGCTTCATCGCGATGAACGTCACCACCATGGTGATGGGGACCACGAGACCGGTCATCAGGGCCGTGCCCCAATCGCGCAGGAACAGCCAGATGATCAGCCCCGAGAGAAACAGCCCGACGACGATCGCGTCGCGCACGCTCAGGATCGACGACCGGACGATGTTCGACTGGTCGTAGAACGGGCGCATCTCGACGCCAGCGGGGAGCGACGGACGGATCGCCGCCATTTCCTGATGGACTTCCTCGGCGACCTGCACCGTATTGCTGTCCGGCTGGCGGTTGACGCTGAGGAGCAGCGCCGGCTTGCCGTTCGCGCTCACGACGGTGTAGACGGGCTCGACGGCGGAACCGACCGAGCCGACGTCGCGGACGTGCACCGGCACGTTGTTCACGTGCTTGATGACGACGGCGCCAATCTCCTCGGCGCTGTGGACCTGCGCGTCCACGAGGCCGAGGAACAGCTGATGGTTGCGGTTGAGCAGCCCCGGCGAGTCGATCACGTTTGTGTGGTTGATGGCACCCACGATGTCGGCGATCGACGTTTTCGCGCGAAGCATCGCGGCCGGATCGACCGTTACGTGGAATTCGGGGCGCTGGCCGCCCTGAATGAGCACGTTCGCCACACCCGGCAGCCGGTTCAGCCGCGGCTTGATCTCGTAGGTCGCAAGCTCCCATAAATCCGTCTGCGGCACGCTGTCGGACGTAAGGCTGTAGCCGATGATCGGGAAGCTTGCGAAGTCGAGGCGGTGCGTCTGGAGCTGCACGGTCGGCGGCAGGCTGCTCTGCACGCGCGAAACGGCCGCGTCGACCATCTGGAGCGTGGTGATCATGTTCACGCTCCAGTCGAAGAAGAGATTGATTTCGGCGGATCCGCGGCTCGTCGTCGAACGCACGTCTTGCAAGCCAGGCACGGATCGCACCGCGTCCTCGAGCGGCCGCGTGATCGACACCTCCATCTGCTCGATCGGCATGACGCCGTTGTCGACGCCGATGATCACGCGCGGAAAGTTCGTCGTCGGGAAGACGGCGACCGGCAGGGTCAGCGCCTCATAGACGCCGATCACCGCCAGCATGCAAATCAGGAAGACGATCGAGGTCGAGTGGCGCGCAAACCAGTAGCGCTCGGGCTGTTCGTCGGCGGGAGGCGTCACGTTTCTTCCGGCTCTTCCTCTTCCTTTGCCGGCGCGATCTGTACTTTCGTCTTCTTCAGGACTTCGTCGGCGAGTTTGAAGAGCTCGAAGGCGCCGGTCGTGGCCACGCGCTGACCGCTTTCGAGGCCGTCGGTGATCTGCACTTTGCCGCTGTCACGGATGCCGACTGCGATCTTGCGCCGGTGCGGCACGTTGTCCTTGTCGATCACCATCGCGAATGTCGCGCCGGAGGGACTCGTGACGACGGCTGCCTGCGGGATTACCAGGGCGTTCGGCACGGTCCTGGCGATCATCTCGATCTTCATGCTGCTGCCCGGCCGAAGAGAGCCGCTCGGATTGGCCGCCTGCACCCACACTTCGACCGTGGTATTGGAAGCGTCGAGCGCCGGGCTGATCTGCACCACTTTGCCTGGAATCGGCGCGCCGCCCGGACCAAGCAGGTTGGCCTCGTTCCCCACGGCCAGCTCCGCAGCGTCGGCCTGCGACACGTGCGTCCGCGCGATCACCTGCGACGTATCCATGACCGTGATGACCGGCTGGCCGCTCGCGGGCGTTTCACCGGAGTAGTACGGCAGATCGGTGACCACGCCGTCGATCGGGCTCGTGAGGCGCGAGTAACCGAGTTGCGCTTCGGCCGACTGCCGCCGGCCCCGTGCCGCGTCGCGCTGCGCCACGGCCGCCTTCAGCTCTTGATCGCGCGCGAACGATCGCAGGTCCTCGACCCGTTTGCGCGCCGTCTCGTACTGCGTGCGCGCCTGACTGAAATTCGTGCGCGCCTCGTTGACGTCCTTCTGCGCGATCGCGCCTTCCTTGTACAGCTGCTCGCGACTGGTCAGCACGGCCTGCTGCCCATCCATCGCGTCCTTCGCCGCCTGCATGTCGAGCTCGGCCTTCTGCACTTCTTCGGGTACCGTGGCCTTCGACGTCTGCTCGTACGTCGCTTCGGCCTGCTCAGCGGCGGCGCGGCCCTCGACCGCCGCGCCGGCGAGATCGGAGTTCTCGAGCTCTAGGAGCAGCTGCCCCGCGCGAACGCGGGCGCCGCGCTGCACGTCGACCTTCCTGATCGGCGCGGCAATCTTCGGAATGATCGCGGCCTGCTGTTTGGGATAGAGGAGCGCGTCGGCGCGGATCGTCCGCTGAATCTGGGAGAGCAGCACCGGCGCGACGTCGACGGTAACGACGGGCGCGGTCTCTTCCTCGGCCTTGTGTCGGCAGGCGATGAGCGAGGCGAGCGCCAGGGTGACAACTGCGATTCGCTGCATCAGAAGGGCCCCGTCAGGGTCTGCAGATCCGCGATCGCGACGCGCTGCCTCGCCTCGGCTTCATCCGCCGCCGTCCGCGCCTGCACGAGCGTGTTCTGCGCGTCGACCACTTCGAGCGCCGTCGACTCGCCCGCCTGGTAGCGAAGAATCGTCAGGCGCAGACTCTCCGCCGCGAGATCGGCGACCCGCCGCAGATTCTCGACGGCGGATCGCGCCGCCAGCGCTTCGTTGTATTTCGAATAGAGACTGCTCATCTGCTGCCGCTGCGCCTGGCTGAGCGTCACCTGCGCTTGTCGCGCGCGCGTCTCGCTCTGGTGGACCTTGCTGCGCGTCGCGCCCCAGTCCCACACCGGCACCTGCAGATTCAGCGTGACGAAGTAGCCGAGATTGGGCAGCACGCCGAGCTCGGGCTGCGCCGCGATGCGGCTGTGCAGCGCGAACTCGTTCGCCTCGATGCCGTAGACGGCGTCGACGATGAACGTCGGGTAGAACGCGTTTCGGGCGACCGTGACGTCTTGCTCCGCCGCATGCAGCGACTCCTCGGCGGCGCGCAGATCCGGGTTCGCGCGCCCCGCCATCGACCGCACCTCTGCGAACGGCGGCAGCGGCGGCGCCGACGCCAGATCGTCGACGACGGTGAAGTTCTCGTCGAGCGTCGGCGACACCAGGACCGCGAGCGTGAGTCGCGCGGCGTCCATGGCCACGAACGCCTCGCTGAACGCCTGCTGCTGCTGCCGATACTGAATCTCCGCCTTGATCGTGTCGCTGCGCGCCACCTGTCCCAGACGCTGCTGCTGCTGCGTGATTTCAAGGAAGCGGCGTGCCTGGTCGGCCGACTGCTGCGCGCTCGCGTATTTCCTCTGGGCGACGACGAGCGCGTAGTAATTCTTCGTGACGGTGACCGTCAGCCCGCGCTGCGCCACCTCGAGCTTCGCCTCCGCCGCGGCTTCGGACGCGCGTGCCTTCTTCAGCGGCGCGAGCGTGAACGTGTTCGCGGAAAACTCCTGATGCGCGACGCCCCACTCGCGGTACATCTCCACACCGTCGAGCGACACGAAGCGGCCGTTCGGGTTGACGCCGTTGGGCGAGTTGCCGAGAAACTGCGTGGTGTTGCTCAGGGTTGGAAGGAGCGCCGCGCGTGCCTGCACCCGATCTTCGCGCGCGATCGCCGCATCGGCGGTGGCGGTCTGGAACGTCGGATCGTTGCGCCGGGCGCGCTGCAGCGCATCCTGCAGCGTGAGCACGGACGGCGGCGCGGAGGCGCCTTCCGGATGCATCAGCGTGAGCGGCGGCGCCGTCTGCGCCTCCTGCGCCGCCGCGGTCGCGGCACACGCCAGCACCAGGAAAACGACAGCAACCTGCTTCATTTGCCGACGACCAGCACCTTGAACGTGTTGGGGATGAACGTCGCCCGTCCGCCGCCCGCCGCCGGCGCCGTTTTCGCCGTCGGCAGGTAAACCTTGTGCGTCTTCTCGTCGACGGCAATGGTGCGCGCGCCGCGCTCGGTCGCGATGTTTTCGAGCACGTCCCACTTCCCGCCTGCCTGCGCGACGATCGTGAGCGTCCCGTCGCCGTTGGAGCTGAAGGCGTATCCGGTGCCCGCGTCGAAGGCGGCGCCGTCCGACCCCGCGCCGATCGCCGGCGACGCGATCACCTTGCCCGCGTCGGGATCCGATACCGCCATCACGCGATTCGAACAGACCGAGAACAGCCGTCGATCCTTGGCGTCGTAGGCCAGCCCGGATGGTTCCGTGCAGGGACTGAGCGAGTACTTTTTGGTCACCGACGCCTTCGCCGCGTCGATCTCGACGATCTCGCTCGTGTCTTCGATGTTCACGTACACCTTGCCCTTGCCATCGGCGATCGAGAACTCGGGCTTGCCCGGCAGGGGAATCGTGGCGGCGACGGTGCCGGACTTGGCGTCGATGGCGGTCGCGCTCTTCGATCGGCCGTTGAATGCAAACACGCGGCCGGAGGACGCATCGTAGCGGATCGAATCGGGATTCTCGCCGGTGTCGGCCTTGCCGATCACTTTGAGCGTCTTGAGATCGAAAATCGTGACGTTGTTACCCCGGCCGTTGCTGATGAACCCGCGGTTCAGCTCGGGTGCGATCGCGATCCCGTGGACACCAGGCGTATCGGGAATGTCGCCGACAACCTTGTTGGCGTCCAGATCGACGACGACGACGTGCGTGGCGTGCGACACGTAGAGCCGGCGCGCGGCGCTGTCAACGGTCAGGTAGTCCCACCCGCCTTCCCCGCCGACCGCGACTTCCCCGGTGATGTGATAGCCGGTCGCTGCAGCGAACAAGGAAATCGATGCGAGCGCGACGAGCCCCGCAATGACGAGCTTGCGCATGTGAACCTCCGGTTGACCCAATCGTGCGGACTATAGCCGTTCGAACATGAACGGAGGATGAAAGCGCAGATCAACTGCCGGCCCGGGACAGCATGCGGCGGACCTCATGCCGCCGGCCCCGAGCAGATCGACGATCTCGTACGCCCCGACGCGCGTTCCGGCCGCGAG
>Ga0075425_100006144_pt1 | contig 12568 bp, 10 predicted proteins | sample SoiMethybrSBSTD4_FD_75300 | JGI IMG/M metagenome (GOLD analysis project Ga0075425, IMG submission 75300) | Bulk soil microbial communities from a Populus tree surrounding site in Tennessee, USA - Soil MetaG P. TD hybrid SBSTD4 | ecosystem: Environmental > Terrestrial > Soil > Tree plantation...
TTTCCCAAGCCGATCGCTCCGCCCATCAGCACGATGCGCTCCAGCCGCTTCCCGAGATCGGGATCGCGGCTCAGCGCGGTCGCCACGTTCGTCAGCGGGCCTGTCGCAAGGACGACCACGCCGGGATGCGTCCGCGACGCCTCGATGATCACGTCGACGCCGTGGCGCGGGTCGAGTGGCACCGTTGGTGCCGCAAATGCGGGCCCGTCGAGCCCCGACTCGCCATGGATCTCTGGAGCCGCGATCCGCTCGCGCACGAGCGGTCGGTCGCAGCCGGCCGCGACCGGGACTCCTTCGATCCCGGCCACGGAGCAGACCCGGCGCGCGTTCAGCGTCGTCTTGTCGAGGCTCTGGTTGCCCGCCACGGTCGTGATCGCGACGAGCTCGAGCGCCGGCGCGGAGGCTGCGAGCAGGATCGCCAGCGCGTCGTCGTGGCCGGGATCGCAATCGAGGACAACCGGCCGGCGCACGTGGGGTGCGGAGGTCATTCCTTCTTGTAGGGACGTCCGTCGGCCGCCGGCGCGCGCACGCGGCCGACGAGGCCACTGACCACGATGATCGTGACGAGGTACGGGACCATCTGCAGGAACTGCGACGGAAGGCCGATGTTCAGGATCGAGAGCCTCGACTGGACGGCATCGGCGAAGCCGAAGACGATCCCAGCCAGGAACGCGCCGAACGGCGCCCATCCCCCAAAGATCATCGCCGCCAGCCCGATGAAGCCGCGCCCGGCCGTCATCTCCTGCTGGAAGGAGCCGGTCGACCCGATCGTGAAGTAGGCGCCGCCGAGGCCGGCGAGCATGCCGCCGATGATCACGTTGCGGTAGCGGACGTAGAAGACGTTGATGCCGACCGTGTCCGCCGCCTTTGGGTGCTCGCCGACAGCGCGCACGCGGAGGCCCCATCTGGTCGAGAAGAGCATGAAGTGCAGGACGAAGATCGTGACGATGCAGGCGTAGATGAACAGGTTCTGGCGGAAGAGGATGCCGCCGACCAGTGGCAGGTTGCTGAGGAAGGGGATCGGGATCGGGCCGAAGCGTTCGGGACTGTTCAGGTCCGGCAACTTGGCCAGCACCCGCGCCGAGAGGAACGAGGTGATCCCCACCACCAGGATGTTGATGACGACGCCGGCGATGATCTGGTCGACCAGGTAGCGGATCGCCAGCACAGCCAGCAGCCCGGCCAGCAGCCCGCCGGTCACGATGCCGGCCACGATCCCGATCCACGGGTTGTGGGTGGCGCTGGCCACGACGGCCGAGGTGAAGGCGCCGGAGAGGAGCATCCCCTCGATCGCGATGTTCACGACGCCGGAGCGTTCGCAGATGATCCCGGACATCGCGCCGAAGGTGATCGGCACGCTGCGCTGCAGCGTCGTCTGCAGGATCCCAGCCAGGCTCATGCTGCCGCCGGATCCCGCCCAGGTCAGGAAGCCGAACGCGAACGCGCTGACGACCAGGGCCATCACGATCGCCCAGCGGGCCCCGAAGCCACGGGTCAGCTGGATGACGCCGAACATCGCCGCCATCGCCGCCAGCACGTAGGCCGTGGCCGCCGAGGGGACGACGAGGTCCGGCACCTTGGTGCCGCCGACGTTCAGGCCAAAGGTCGTCTGGGCGCCCGGCTCGACCTGCCCGAAGAAGATGAGCATGACCGCCGCGAGGACGAGGTAGAAGATCCCGTAGCCTCGCTGCCGGGCGCGGCTCATGCCGCCGATCCTGGGCGCGGCGAGGCTGCTGGCGGTCACGCGCCCCACCCCTTGCTGAAGACCTCGGTCCCGGCAGCGCGTCCCGCCTTGATGCGGTAGATGCCTCGCACCAGCGCCGGCGCGGCGATGAACATGATCACCAGCCCCTGGATCACGACGACCAGGTCGATGGGGATCCCCGTCTGAGCCTGCATCGGCGTCGCGCCGGCGCGCAGCGCCCCGAAGAGGATTGCGGCACCCACGACCCCAACGGGACGTGAGGCGCCGAGGAGCGCGATGGCGATCGCATCAAAGCCCCAGTGCGGGGAGAAGCCGGGCGTCAGCCGCAGGTTGGTGCCGAGGATCTCCGAGGCACCGGCGAGGCCGGCCAGCCCGCCGGAGATCATCATCGTGAGCACGATCGTGCGGCTGATGTTCATGCCGGCGTACCGCGCCCCCGACGGGTTGAGGCCGACGGCGCGGAACTCGAAGCCCTTCGTCGACCGGAAGAGGAGCCAGCCGACGGCCACCGCCGCCAGGAGCGCGAGGATGAGGCCCAGGTGGACCCGCTGCCCGCTGAGCAGCGGTGGCAGGACCGCGCTCGGCTCGATGAATTTGCTGACCGGGTCCGAACGATCGGGGCGCTGGTAGAAGGGCTGGCGCAGGGCGAGGTCGACGACCAGGTAGGAGACGTAGTTGAGCATGATGGTGGTGATCACCTCATGCGCCCCGGTCCGCGCCTTGAGGATCCCCGGAATGAAGCCCCAGAGGGCGCCACCCACGAAGCCGGCTCCGACGGCGAGCGGCAGGTGGATGAAGATCGGCAGCCCATGGATCCCGATCCCGACGCCGGTGGCGAAGAGGGCGCCGATGTAGATCTGGCCCTCCGCGCCGATGTTGAAGACCCCTGCGCGGAATCCGAGCGCCACCGCCAGGCCGGCGAAGATGAGCGGCGTCGCCCGCAGGAGCGTCTCGGTGATCGGGGTGATGCTGTGGAACGGGTTGCCGATCGCACCGGCGTAGAGGCCGGAGTAGGCCCCACCAACCGCCCCGAGGCCGTTGCCGAATGCCGCGCCCGGGTTGCTGCCGACCTTCGCGATGAAATCGGGGTCCGACAGGATGATGACGACCGCCCCGATGAGCAGCGCCGTCACGAGCGACAGGAAGGGGACGAGCAGCTGCCGCGCTCCGCCGAGCAGGATCGCCCCGATCCCGCGCCTGCGAGGCGGTGGCTCGTCGACGGGCGCCGGGCCCGGGGCCGTCATCGGCTGCTCGGTCGTCATGCCGACACCTCGGCCGCAACCCCTTCCTCGGGATGCGCGCCGCCCATCAGCAGCCCGAGCCGCTCGGGGGTCGCCTCTGACGGTTCGAGGATGTCAGTGATCTTGCCCTGGTACATGACGGCGATCCGGTCGCCGAGCGAGAGGACCTCCTCCAGCTCGGTCGAGACGATCAGCACAGCGCTCCCCTCGTCGCGCTTGGCGACGATCCGCTTGTGGATGTACTCGATCGAGCCGACGTCGAGGCCCCGGGTCGGCTGCGCGGCGACGAGTACCTTGAGCGGCCGCGAGAACTCGCGCGCGACGATCACCTTCTGCTGGTTGCCGCCGGAGAGGTTGCCGACGTTGTTCATGACCGATGGGGTCCGTACGTCGTACTCGCTTGTGAGCTGCTTCGCGTCGGCGACCATCTTGTCGAGGTTCAGCGACAGGCCATGGGAGTAGGGCTCGTGGTAGTAGCTGTTGAGGATCATGTTCTCGGCGACCGTGAAGCCGATGACCAATCCTTCCTCCGTCCGATCCTCCGGGACGTGGCCGACGCCCGCCGCGTAGACCTGCCGAGGGTCCGGCTTGACCGGGACCCCTGAGATCCGGATCTCGCCTTGCTCGGTGGCGCGCATCCCGGTGATCGCCTCGACCAGCTCGGTCTGGCCATTCCCGTGCACTCCGGCGACCGCCACGATCTCTCCGGCACGGACCGAGAGGTCGATGTTGTCAACGGCGACCTGGCCGCGATCGTCGCGGACAGTGAGGCCGGTGATCGTCAGCACCTCGTCGCCGATCTTCGCCTCGTCCTTGCTCACCTCGAGCTGCACCACGCGCCCCACCATCATCCGGGCCAGCTCGGCTTCGGTCGTCGTTGCGGGCGTCGTCGTTCCGACGACGTGGCCGCGCCGCAGGACCGTGATCCGGTCCGCGATGGCCAGCACCTCGTTGAGCTTGTGGGTGATGAAGATGATCGAGGTCCCCGCCTTGGCAAGCGATCGCATCACCTCGAAGAGGTCGTCGATCTCCTGTGGCGTGAGGACGGCGCTCGGCTCGTCGAGCACGAGCAGGTTGGAGTGGCGGTAGAGGGTCTTGAGGATCTCGACTCGCTGTCGCACGCCAACGGGCAGGTCTTCGACAAACGCATCGGGATCGACGCGCAGCCCATGCTCTTCGGAGAGCTCGACGATGCGGCGTCGCGCTTCGTCGCGATCGAGGGTGAGGAGCGGACCGGAGGTCGACTCGACCCCCAGCATGATGTTCTCGGTGACCGTGAAGACGGGGATCAGCATGAAGTGCTGGTGGACCATGCCGATGCCGGCGGCGATCGCGTCGCCGGGCCCGCTGAAGGTGACCGGGGCCCCATCGATCAGGATCTCGCCTTCATCGGGCTGGTAGAGGCCATAGAGGACGTTCATGAGCGTCGACTTGCCCGCCCCGTTCTCGCCGAGGAGCGCGTGGATCTCGCCGGGGATCACGTCGAGGTCGATCCCTTCGTTCGCGATGACGCCCGGGAACCGCTTCGTGATTCCCTTCAGTTCAAGCTTCATCGACCGCTCCGGATAACAAAGACAGGCGGCCCCGCCGTGTGGCGAGGCCGCCTGCCGTCAGTCGCGAGGGTTGCCTAGGATCCGGAGGGCTTCGGTGCTCCGGAGAAGGCGTCCGCCGTCACGCTCCCGTCGATGAGCGCCGCCTTCAGGGCGTCGATCTCCGACTTGAGCGACGCCGGCACCAGCGAGTCGAGGTCGTGGTACGGCGCCATGCCGACACCCTCGTTCGCCAGCGTTCCGACGTAGAGGTTCGACGGGAACGGACCCGCCTGCGCCTCCTTGACCGCCTCGAAGACCGCGTTGTCGATGCGCTTCAATTCGCTCGACAGCATGATGTCCTCGAAGCCCGGGACCGAGATGTACTGGTCGACGTCGACGCCGATGAACAACGGCTTCGGGTCGAGGCCACTCGGGTTGTCCTTGACTGCCGCCATCGCACCCTGGCCGACCGGCCCGGCCACGGCGAAGATGATGTCGGCGCCTTCCTGCATCAGGCCCTCGGCCGTCTGACGGCCCTTGTCCTGATCGGTGAAGTCACCGGTGAACGAGCCGGTCTGCGTCGCCGGGTCCCAACCGAGGACCTTGACGCTCTTGCCCTTCTGCTGGTTGTAGTAGTTCACGCCGGCCACGTAGCCATCCATGAAGTCGGTCACGGGGCCGATCTGGATGCCGCCGAAGGTCCCGACCTTGCCCGTCGTGCTCATGCCCGCGGCCAGGTAGCCCTGGAGCATGGAGGCCGACTTCGTGTCGAAGACGAGGCCCAGGATGTTCGGGATCGGCGGGGTGTACGCGAAGTCGACGATCGCGTACTTGGTGTCCGGGTTGAGGAGCGCCGCCGCACGGGTGGCGTCCCCGAGGAGGAAGCCGACGGTGACGATCAGCTGGCAGCCCTGCTGCTGGAAGGTCGCCAGGTTTGGCGCGTAGTCGGTGTCAGCCGTCGACTCGAGCAGGGCGATGTCCACGCCGAGCTCCTTCTGCGCGCGCAGGAGCCCTTCATGGGCGTTCTGGTTGAATCCCTTGTCGTCGACGCCGCCGGTGTCGGTCACCTCGCAGGCCTTGAAGCCTGCCGGTGCGACGGAACCCGCTGGCGAGCCGCTGGCCGATCCGCCAGTCGATGCCGCGGGCGAGCTGCTCGCCGGCTGGCAGGCTGCCAGCACCAGCATCATGGAGACGAGGGCGGCGCTCGCGCCGAGCCATCGCTGCTTCCGCAATTGAAACTCCTTCTCCCTCACTCCAGATTGCCGGTGCCGCATCCGATGGCGACGAGTGGGTCGCTTCAGGCCTGAGGGCGAGGCCGCGCGAATCCGGGCGATCATACTGCGCTGTCAAGCGGCCACTCAAGTGCTTTCTGTGCCCCTCGTCCCTATCATCGGTCGCCATGGACCGATCCCCCCGACTGGCTCCGCGACTGGTCATCTTCGACCTCGACGGGGTCGTCTATCGCGGCCATCAGCCGGTCCCCGGAGCGGCGGAGCTGGCCTCTGCGCTGCGCTCACGGGGCACGCTCCTGCGGTACGCGACGAACAACTCCATGGCGACCCGCGGCGAGTACGTCGCCCGCCTCGCGTCGATGCGGATTCCTGCCCAGCTCGACGAGATCGTGACCTCGACCTCGGCCACGATCGACCACCTTCGGGCGCACCTCCCCGGCGTGGAGAGGGTGCTCGCCGTCGGGGCGCCGGGGATGCTCGATGAGCTGCGGGGCGCCGGCTTCGAGGCGACCGCAGCGGGAGATGCGGCCGGCCCTGGCTACGATGGCGGCCAGCTCGCGGGCTCTTATGACGCCGTCGTCGCCGGGCTCGATCCGGCGTTCGACTACCACCGCCTCGCAGCGGCGACGACCGCGATCCGTTCGGGGGCGCGATTCATCGCCACGAACGCGGACCTGCGCTACCCGACCCCTGCCGGCTTCCTTCCCGGTGCCGGGTCGATCGTGGCCGCCATCGCGGCCGCCAGTGGCACCGAGCCGCTCGTCATCGGCAAACCCCAGCCGGGGATCTTCCGCGCCATCCTCGAGGCGGCCGGCGTGGAGCCGGACGAGGCGTTGGCAGTCGGCGACAACCCCGACGCCGACATGGTCGCCGCCCGTCGCTCAGGGATCGAGTCGGTCCTTGTCCTGACGGGGGTTGCCGACGCCGAAACCGCCGCGACGCTCGACGGCGAGCGACGGCCCGACCACGTCGCCGCCGATCCGTCTGCGGTGGCGGCCCTGCTGGGCCTCTCGCTCAGCTGATGCCCGGACGCTCGGCTGCCCAGGCGGTCCACGCCGCCTCCGCGGCGCGCCGCATCGGCTCCAGGACGACCCGCGGCCCGAAGGCGCGACGAAAGGCGTTGACGGCAATCTCGGCCAGCTCGGTCCGCGTCAGCCGCTGCGCCGTGGCGGTCCGCTCCATCTCATCGGTCAGCGTCGTCGACGACACGGTCCGGTCGTCCGTCGACAGCGTGACGCTGACGCCGGCGCGGTGGAGCGCGCCGATCGGGTGCGCGGCGAGGTCCGGCACGATGCCAGCCTGCACGTTGCTGGTGGGGCAGAGGTCGAGCGTCACGCTCTGCGCCCGCAGGAGCGCGACGAGCTCCGGATCCTCGGCCGCCGTGACGCCGTGGGCGACCCGCGTCACGCCAAAGGCGAGGACCTCGCGCACGCGTTCGGGTCCGGGCACCTCGCCTGCGTGCGCGGTGAGCGCGAGGCCGCCCTCCGCGGCCGCAACGAACGCGGCCGCGTGCGGGGGAGCCGGATATGCCGCCTCGGGGCCAGCCAGGTCAAAGCCGACCACCGGTGCTCCGAACGCGGCAGCGGTCCGGGCCAGCTCGACGTTCGCCCCCGGCGGGTGCGAGCGCATCGCGGTGGCGATGAGCCCGATGAACGGGGTCCGTGGGCCGAGCCGGGAGGCTGCCTCGGCGACGCCGGCGGCAACCGCCTCGATCACGGCGATGACGGAGAGCCCACGCTCGAGGTGGAGCCGCGGCGCCCACCGGATCTCGGCATACGTGAGTCCGTCGTCGGCCATCGTCTCGACGAGCTCGCTCGTCACTCGCCGCAGTGCCCCGGCCGTCTGGAGCAGGGCGATCGGCAGGTCGAAGAACGTCAACAGCTGCACCTGGTTGTCGCATCGCTCCGGACCGATCAGCCTCGAGCGAGCTTCCTCCAGGGAGAGGCTGATGCCCGCCTCCGCCGCAAGCTCGACGGCCGTCTCGGGCCGGACGGACCCGTCGAGATGCTGGTGCAGCTCGGCCTTCGGCAGCGTCCGCAGGCGATCGAGGTCCATCGAGTGATGATAGGTGGCCCAGGCGGCCGCCGAGCGGCGACGATCCTCCTGCTGGTCATCGCCACCGGACTGCTCTTCGGTCTCCGTTCGGCCCACCCTGCTGATGCGGACCCGACCATGGCGGCGATGCGCCGCGGTCGCGTCTTCCTCGTCGCCAGAGCTGCCGACGACGCCGTCTCGCGGCTGGCGGCGATCGTGCAGCGGGCGCTTGACGCCGGGCGCCGGGGAGCGGCCCTGACCGTGGCAGGGACCGATCCCCCGGGACCCGAGCTGGAGGCGGCCGCCGACGCGCTCATTGCGGGTGCCGGGGATGCCGATGCCGCTCGGCGCGCCCTCGATCGCCTCGCCGGAACCCTCGGGGCCGTCGCGCCGGGCACGGTCCTGCCGCCGCTCTCGACCGACGGCCAACAGATGCGCCTCTTCGCCGCCCAGCTGCGGGAGGCCGCTGACGCGGCGACCGCCTTCGTGGAACGGCGGCACGCGGCAGAGGCGATCGTCGCTGCGCTGGGCGACGCGCTCGCCGCGCTGGATCGCGACGATCCGGCGGCGGCCATCGACCGCCTGGATGCGACCGGCCCGTCGCGGCGCCTTCTCGACGAATGGAAGGAGCGCCCGCCGCTGATGAGCTACTGGATGGGCGTGACCGGGGACCTCATCGACGCCGCCCGGGGGATCGCGACGGCGACGCTCGCTGGCGACACGGCCGCGCAGCGGGCCGCCGCCCAACGGTATGCCACCGCGAGCGAGGCCGCCCGCGGCGCCGACAACGCGCTCGCCGTAACCCTCACCGAGGAGGGTGCGGCGACGAGCGCTGGTGCCCTCCAGCGGCTTGCGGCCGCCGCAGGCGAGGCATCGGACCTGCGGAAGGCCCTCGGCGGCCTGATCGATCAGGCGCCGTGAGCGCCAGGACGCCGCCCTATACTGCGGCACCATCACCTGTTCCGCGCCCCTGCCGCGGACCTCACATCACCAGCTGAGGAGCCTCGATGCGCTTTGCCTCCGCGGCGACCAAGCCCGCTTCGGTCCAGGCCGATGTCCTGGCGCTCCCGTTCTACCTTGATGATCGCCAGATCCCCCCCGACCTCGCCGAGCTCGACGCCGCGGCGAACGGGGCAATCACGCAGGCGTTGAGCTGGGGCGACTTCAACCCACTCGAGGACGAGACCGCCCTCATCGACGCAACCGGGATCGGGGCGGCACGGATCCTGCTGATCGCCTCGGGCCGCCGGGGCCGTGGAGCGTGGCGCGCCCGACGCAACGCGTCGAAGGCGGCGCGTCGCCTGCAGGGGACCGGCGCCAAGAGCCTCGCGGTCTGGCTCCGGGACGGGGAGGAGGCAGATGCCTACACGGCTGCCGCCATCGGCGCCAGCCAGGGGACCTTCCGCCCATACGCCTACTACGGTCGCGTTCGCGACACCCCTGCCATGCTGCGGAGCGTCGAGGAGGTGGCGGTGATCGGCGACGCCGCACCGGGCGACGACGCGTTGCGGGACTCCATGGAGATCGCCGACGGCGTGGCATGGGCCCGGGAGCTCTCCAACCGCTCTGCGAACGACCTCTACCCGGAGACGATGGCGGAGATCGCGCGCGGCCTGACGGCGGACGGGTGCAGCGTCGAAGTGCTCGGCCCCGACGAGATGGCCACGCTCGGCATGGGGGCGCTCCTGGGGGTCGGGATGGGCGCCGGCCATGAGCCTCGCCTCATCGCCATCAAGCTCCCGGGCTGGGAGGCCGGCGGGGATCGGCGCCTGGCGATCGTCGGCAAGGGCGTCTGCTTCGACTCCGGCGGGATCAGCCTCAAGCCGCCGGAGCGGATGGAGGAGATGAAGCACGACAAGTCGGGTGCCGCCGCCGTGATTGCCGCCGCCCGCACGCTCGCGCGGATTGCGCCGCAGACACCGCTCATGGCGGTCGCACCGATGGTCGAGAACATGCCGGGCGGGAACGCGCAGCGTCCCGGCGACGTGGTCAAGGCGATGAACGGCAAGACGATCGAGGTGGTGAACACCGATGCTGAGGGTCGCCTGATCCTTGCCGATGCCCTGCACTGGGCGGAGCAGCAGGGGGCCACCCACCTGGTCGACGTCGCCACCCTCACCGGCGCCGCCGCGACGGCCTTCGGCGACATGATCAGCGCCTACTTCGCCAGGCCGCGGGAGTGGGGCGCCGAGGTGGCGGCTGCTGCCGAGGCGACGGGGGAGTGGTTCTGGGAGATGCCGCTGGCAATCGAATATCGCGACACCCTCGATTCGGCGCACGCCGACATCGTCAACTCCGGGACGCGCGAGGGATCGCTGATCAAGAGCGCCGTCTTCATCAGTGACTTCGTCACGAAGCCGTGGGTCCACATCGACATCGGTGGCTCGGCCTACCTGATCCGCGACAAGGCGCACAACCCCAAGGGGGCACTGGGGACGACGGTTACGACGCTCGTGCGGCTGGCCAGCGACTTCGCCGCTCGCGCCTAGCCCGATGGACGCGGTCGCCGTCGGCGCGGGCGTCGCGTTTGCGCTGCTGGGAGCCGTGGCCGAGCGGCTGGCGAGCGTCTGGCCCACCGACGAGGCGTCGCATCGCCGGCCAGGGCCCCGGACCGTGGCCTACGCGCTGGTCGCGGGGCTCGCGGGCGGGGGTGTAGCGTTCCGCGCGAGCCTGCCCTGGTGGGCGCTAGCGGTGCAGCTCGCCATCCTGGCGATCCTGCTGCTGCTGACCGCAACCGATCTCGAGCAGCGGCGGCTCCCGCACCTCCTCCTGGACCCGCTGCTGCTCCTGGCCGCGCTCTTCGTGCCGTTCAACCCGGGCCTCGGGTGGCAGGACGCGGTCATCGGGGGCGTCTCGGCAGTCGCCTTCCTGGGCCTGCTGGGCCTCATCGTGCGCGGGGGCGTGGCGCGCGGCGACTTCCTGCTTATCGCGCCATTGGGGCTGCTGCTTGGCTGGCCGGCCATCTTCTCCGCGATGTTCATCGCAGGGCTGCTGTCGGCGGTCTTCAGCCTCGGCCTCCTGCTGACCCGCCGCGCCGGCCTGCGAACCTATATCCCGTTCGGGCCGTTCCTGGTGGCGGGCTCGCTGATCACGCTGCTGCGCGACCCGGGCCTCCTCGGCCCGGTGGCGACCGCGGCAAACGCACTGCTCCGCGGCTGAGGAGCGCGAAACCGGGGACTCGGCTGGACACGCCGGGGTATCCTTGCCATCCCCGGGAGGAGTTCGGGGATCGCTCCGGTCACATGCGCGCGCGCCCTCGCGACCTAGGCCGAAGCATCATCTGCTGGCGTCGTGAAGGGAGTCATGTCGATCGCTCGTCGCCCAGCCGCGCCATGGGTCGCCGCCCTCCTGCTGCTTGCGGTCGCGCTTGCGCCGTCGCAGTGGCAATCGCCGGTGCGAGCGACGGACCCGAACGTCAACGGGGCGGTTGCGGAACAGCGTCGGATGGAGGCGGAGCTGGCCCGCCAGCGCGCGCAGCTCGCCGACCTCCAACGGCAGCAGGGCAGCCTCACCGCCAGCCTGAGTGGCATCACTGACGACCTGCTGTCGGTCGGCGTCGAGATCGACGAGGCGGCCGCCCGCATCGAGGACGCGGCGCGCCAGCTCGCCCACGCCGAAGCCGAGCTGCGCCAGTACGAGATCGACATCGATAACCTCCAGGGCACGCTCGCCAGCCTGGCGAGCGGGATCCAGGCCTCGAAGGTCGAGCTGGCTGACCGCGAGGCGCTGCTCCAGGATCACCTGCGGACCGCGTATGAGCAGAGCCAGTCGTCGGTCCTCGAAGTGCTCCTCTCGACCGACTCGTTCCCCAAGGCGGGGAGCGAGCTCTCGTACATGCTCACGCTCACCGACGAGGACCAGAAGCTCGCCAGCGAGATTCGTGATCGGCGCTCGAGCCTGGAGACCCGCCGCGGAACCCTGAGCGTCGGCCGCGAGACGCTGACCCAGCTCCGCGATGCCGCAGCCCAGCGGGCGGCCTCCCTTGCCGCGCAACGGCGCCAGCTCGACGCCGCGCAGGCGGCGCTGGAGAAGGAGCGCCAGCAGCTCCTCGCGATGCAGGATGCGCAGGAGCAGCGCGTCGTCACCCTGGCGGAGGGGGCCGCGGCCAAGCAGCAGCAGATCGCCGCGCAGCAGCAGCAGATCGCTGCCCAGCAGGCCTTGGTCGAGAAGCTCAAGGCCGCCGCCGATCGGCTCGACGTCGCCTACCGTGGCCGCTTCGCGTGGCCGGAGCGCGGGAACTTCATCATCACCCAGGAGTTCGGCCGAACTCCCTTCAACACGCATCACACCGGGCTCGACATGGCGTACGTGAACCGGTGCGGCGGGCCGATCTACGCGGCAGGTGATGGAATCGTGCTTGCGGACGGTCGCCCGAACGCGAAGTACGGCGACACGGCGATCGGCGTGCTGATCGGGCATTCGCAGCGGCTGGCGACCCTGTACTGGCATCTGTCCCGCGAGATCGTCAGCGTCGGACAGGAGATCCACGTCGGCGACGTCATCGGCTACGAGGGCGCGACGGGCTTCGCGACCGGATGCCACCTTCACTTCGAGGTCCAGTTCGACGGCGTCGCGGTGAATCCGAGGAAGTACCTGCCCTAGCTCGCGATTCGACCGAAACCGGTGCATGCAGTACCGTTCCGCCGATGCACCCGGCCATGCAGCGGCGGCGACATCGGCTCCTGATCCGCCGCACCACCCGGCGTCGGGCCCCGCGGCGCGGCCTGACCACCTTCTTCCTCGTCGCCGTCGGCGTCTTCGTGCTGTTCATCGGCGGCACCGTGGCCGGGACCGGCGCGGGTCTGCTGGCCGCCTACGACTACT
>Ga0075425_100006147_pt1 | contig 12564 bp, 15 predicted proteins | sample SoiMethybrSBSTD4_FD_75300 | JGI IMG/M metagenome (GOLD analysis project Ga0075425, IMG submission 75300) | Bulk soil microbial communities from a Populus tree surrounding site in Tennessee, USA - Soil MetaG P. TD hybrid SBSTD4 | ecosystem: Environmental > Terrestrial > Soil > Tree plantation...
GGCGACTACCGCTAACTTCTTCGAGCGAAAATGGTCGCCACAGTTGGTCATCTCGCACTTCTGCGACCCTTGCGCCTCACATGCAAAGAAGGCCACCGGGGACTCTCCTGTGCGAGACGAGTTAGGGCGTCTGGACCGCTACGAACCACTCCTACTCGCCTACGTCGGCGACGAGTTGTGGACGGCGCTGGAGTGCTGGCTCTGGACCATGCACCGGCTCCTGTACGAGCCGAGCGACCACAGGCCGAAGCGGCGCGAGGTGAAGAAGCACTGGCACGTGTGGTTCGACGTCGGCGGTGGTGTCAGTCGGTGCCCGTGCGGGGAGGAAGATGTGACGTTTGCGGTTCGGTCCGACGCGGGCTGGACGAGTCACAAGCTCAGACTCATAGAGCGCGTCAACGAGGACCTCGCGGCTGGTCGCATCATGGTCCCTGCGCTGTGGAGCGCCGAAAGGAAAGACCGATGACGATCGACACCGACAAGCTGCGCGCGCTGCTCGAGAATGCCGACAACGCAGCAAACAGGTGGCCCGACTTCCGCGGCCAGATGCTTGCCGACGAGGAGCTGCACGCCGCCGCCGTGAACGCGCTGCCCGAGCTGCTCGATGAGCTTGAGCGGCACGCCCACGGCGCCGAGGAACTCCGTGCTGAACTTGATGAGACAAAGTCGCAGCTAGGTCTCGCAGGTGGCGGAACGGGCAGAAGCATCGCGCAGCATGTCGCTGATCTACAAGCAGAGGTCGGCCGGATGCGCCCGGTCTACGAGGCGGCGTGCGGGTTTCTCGACAAAGCGCGCAAGTGCGTCGATCGGCCATACATGGGGTGTCCAATCAGTCACGATGACGTTGAATCGTGGCTAGGTGACGCCATCGACGCCGCCCGGGGCAAGCCCTAACGCCTGCCGTAGCCCGGAGGCATCGGCGGCAGCTCGGCCAGTTCGCGCCACCGCGCCATGATCCCGTCCGGGTAGCCGATCGCCTTGAGCGCGGCGGTCGTCTTGGGCCCCGGAATGCCGTCGATCGCGCCGTCGTAATGCCCCTCGCGCGCGAGCCACCGCTGCCGGTTGCCCCACACCTCGAGGTCCTCGCGCGCCTCGAAGTCGAACGCCTCGACGCCGGCGGCCCGGAGGCGGGCGAACACGATCTCGCCGGGGTCCCAGCGGTTGCGCGAGGTCGTGACGTCGCGGTGGCCGAAGATGCCGACCAGGTTACGGCCGCCGTCGGCGAAGCGCGCGAGCGGCCGGCCGATGTAGGCCTTGGGCGTCTGCCACTGGATGCCGATCGCAGACGTCGCCACGAGCGTGATCGCGATCGCCGCGTCGAGCGTCGCGCGATACACGCCGCCGCCGACCACCTCCTTCATCTCGTGCCCGTACGAGAGCGCGTTCGCCTGGTTCCCGTGCCAGGCCTCGAAGCGCACGAGGTCCTCTAGGCACGACGTGCGGCCGTCCCAGCCGGTCACCAGGTGCGCGCCACTGTGCTTCGGGTCGTTCGCCCACATCTCCGCGACGATCTCGTCGCCGCCGCGCTTGCCGGCGCCGAGCAGCTCGTGCTCGGGGTCGTCGGCGATGGTCTTGTGCAGGATGGCCTGTTGCGGTCGGCGCGATCGCGGGATGCCGTCGCCGGCGTTGAGGTGCGCCCACGCGGCCTCGCGCGGCGAGATGATCTCGACGCCCGGCACCGGGACGAGCTCGCCATCGATGAGGAGGCCGCTCACCGCCGCACCTCGCAGGTCTTCGCCGAGCCGGGTCCGCCGCCGAGGTCGGTCGCCGGGTGCATCGGGCACGGCTGCGCGGCCCCGCGGCCGCACGCGACGAGCAGCGCGAGGACGAGCGCCGCGATCACGGCAGCCTCGTCCAATCGATGGGCACCATGTACGCGCGCGTCGATCCGGGCTGGTGAGCGCTGTGCACGCCGACGAGATGCCCGAGGCGGTCGTACAGCAGCGAGCCGCTGTTGCCCGGCGTCGTGTCGAACTCGTAGCGGACGAACGCGCCGGCGTGTCCGACGTCGCGGACGTAGCGCTCCTTGACGTCGCCACATTGTCGTCGCCGAAGCGGAGCGGCGGTCTCGGCGCACACGCGATCTCCCAGCACCGCCGTGCCCGGCCGTGGACGTCGCGCCCACGACCAACGCCCGGCGTCGGCGCGCTCCAGCAGAACCTCGTCGCCGCGCAGCTCGCGGAACCATGCCATCGCGTACGGCTGGTCGTCGCCGGGGACGCGCACGCGGATGCGCGGGATGCTGCCGGGGCAGCCGTCGACGACGTGGCGGGCGGTGAGGACGTGCCGATCGCTGACGATGCCGCCGCTCGCCCAGAACGTCGGCGCGATCGGAGAGGCGTCGTCGAAGCCGGCGCAGTACACGTCGATCCACACGGCCTGGCGTTCCTGCTGCTCGACGGTGAGGTCGACGCGCGGCGTCCGAGCGGCCGGCAGCGCGCAGCCGCCCCCGATCGCGAGCAGCAGCGAGGCGAAGCACAACACGAGCGCCACCGCGAGGACGACTCCGTACGTCCGGGGCGTCACGGCGCGACCTCGAGGCACTGCGACGCCGCGAGGATCCACGCTCGCACGCCGACCAGGTACGCGCCGAGCGCCTTCATGCCGTCGTCGGTCACGATCCACTTGTCACCGTCCGGAACTCCGCCCATCACCGCCGGCTGCGGGATCGGCGGCAACGAGCACGGCGGTCGCGGCGGGGCGACCGTGATCGTCGCCGGCGGTCGCGGCGGGATCGTCGCCGGCGGGCAGGAGCGGGCGTGCGAGCAGCTCGTCGACGAGACGGCCAGCGTCGCCAGGACGAGCGTGAATGATTTCGGCTTCCACACGGTCGATCAGCTCCTTCCGCGCGCGCACGAGCGACGAGTTCACGGCGGCCAGTTGATTCGCGGCGGCGGTCACGTCCAGCCGCAAGCGCTTCGCCTCGGCGAGCGCGTCGTCCCGTTGCGCCTCGACGTCGATCCGTTCTCGCGTGGCGTTGACCTCGGCGGCGAACGAGGCGCGATCCGACCGCACCGCGTCGGCGAGCTCGCGGGCGAGCACGACCGTCGCGATCGACCAGCCGATCGCGGCGGCGCAGAGGGCGATCGCGACCGCGGTCACTTCAGGTTCGCGATGAGGGTCTTGAGCATGTCGACGATCTCGGCGAGCTTGTCGTCGGCCTTGGTCTTGGTCTTGGGCGCGACGACGTGGAGCACGATGCTCGTCGCCGAAAGCACGGCGGCCCCGAGGGCGATGTAGAACGTCATGCCCGGACGGTCGCCGGGCGGGCCGTCCCCGTCGGAGTTCTTCAGCGCCGGCCGTTGCGGCGGCTCTGCCGATCGGCCGTGAGCGCGGCCTCGACCCGCACGATCGCTTCCTTGACCTCGGCGTGGTGCTCGAGATCCTTGGCGGTGTGGTCGTTGATCTCGTTGCGCAGTTCGCGGATCGAGGCGACCACGGCGGTGAGCACGTAGCGCATGAGCCACGCGCACACGGCCAGGATGACCAGGAACCCGCCGCCCGCGCCGAACAACTTGAGAGCGTCTACGTCCATGGCGTTCTCCTACATCGTTGAATTGTTCGTGAAGCGCACCCTGTCGGCCGCCTGCACCGGGCCCATCGCCGCATAACCGCCGTAGAACGCGTTGCCCTCGACGACCACCGGGCCGTCGGCGCCGTTCACGTGGACGGCGGCCAGTCCGGTGCAGCGAACGACGTTGTCGCGCACGATCACCCGCTTCGGTCGTGCGATCGACTCCCCGGCCGCGTAAAAACGGACCGACACGGCCCCGTCGTGCGTGCCGGGCCCGGGACCGCGGCAGTTGTCCTCGATCACGCAGCGCTCGACGAGCACGTCGTCGGCGGCGAATCGGACGAACACGGGCGCCCACGACGTCCCGCCCCCGAGCGTTCGCAGTCGGCTGCCGAGGATCTGCACGTCGTTCGCGCGCTGGACGAGGGTGACGCCGTCTACGGTGCAGTCGGCGACGCGCACGTGCCGCGCGTACTCCGCAGAGCCGCTGTCGATCGAGAGCGCGACGCCGCGCCCGGACAGCGTGACGGCGGTCAGGTGAATGCCCTCGACCGCGCCGCCCTCCATGTCGAACGCACCGGCGCGGACGTCGGTGAACGAGCCGCGGAGGACGTACACGCCGAACGCCGGGCCGCCGATCGTTGCGCCGTTGCGGGCCGAGCCGACCCCGGTGCAGCCCTCGAGCACGACGTCGCGGGACGGCCGATTGTCCGGGTCTGCACCGTGGCCGATCCACACGCAGTCGCCGTAGTTGCGGACGAAACGACAATCGCGGACGCGCGCGCCGACGCAGCCGCGCAGGGCGAGCCCGTGGCTCTTCGGGTCGGCCTGCGGTCCAGCGTCGCCCGCCCAGCCACCGTCGAACGTGATCCCGGTGAACGACACGTCGGCGCGGTTGTTCGCGCGCACCAGCGGCACCTGGCGCGCGAGCGGCGGATCGGACAGCAACGCCGAGGCGCCCGGGACGCCGAGCACCTCGACGCCGTCGGCCGTCACGTCGCAGCACCACGGGCCGTTCGTCGGCGGCATGCGGTACGCGCCGGGCGGGACGTAGAGCCGACCGCCCGAGCGCAGCATGACCATCGCCGCGCGCCACGCCCCGGAGTCGTCGTCGACGCCGTTGCCGGTCGCGCCGCAGTCTCTGAGGTTGACGTCGGTCATGGCTTGAACGCGATCGCCATCGACGCCCAAAACGGCGCGGTAGCATAGGAGGCGGAGGCGGGCCCGGAGGCGCCCGGTGTGGTGAGCGTCCCGACCGCGAGTCCGACGAGCAGCGCGTTCGACGAGAGGATGCGTCGCGAATCACGGGTCTTCGCGAAGCCGGCGAGCGAGCCGTCGGTCCACGCCGTGATCGCCTGCGACTGGTTGCCGCTGTTCGCGCCGGAGATGAAGACCAGCAGATCGTTCGCGGTCGAGGTGACTGGTCCGGGCTGCGAAGCCGGCGTTGTGCTGCCGGATGAGGTCGTCGAGGCGACGTCCGTGCCCGACGAGCCGCGGACCGAGAACGCGACCGCGATCGTGCGCTCCGACGTGGCGTCCGGCGTGAACGTCGGCGGCGGGTCCTGCGTGCCCGACTCGATCGTCCCGACGCTCGCCTGCTTCTTGTAGACCGACATCACCATATTGGTCCCGTTGACGATCGTCGCGCCCTCCTGCACGAAGCCGTTGGCCGTGGTCATGGTCGGCGCGATGTTCGTCACCGACGAGACGACGATCACGCCGAGCTGGTCGCCGGCCTTGTGCAGTGGCAGCCACGGCGTGATCGGGGTCGTCGTGAGGCTCGACCCCATCGGCATGTCGTCGCCCTGAAGCCACGGCGCGGGACCGACGCCGGCGTCGGTGTTTCGGCTCGGCTTGTTGCGGTTCGCGATGATCTCGGCGTCGCGGATGCCGAGGACCACGAGCGCGTCCTGGTCGTAGTGGATGTTGTTCGAGAGCGGCAGGCCGTCGGTGTCGACCAGCGTCGCGTTGTTCCCTCCGACGCCGCACCACGTGACCTGGGTGGCGCGGATGATGTCGCGCGACGTCGAGAGGATGCCTCCGCCGGTCGCGCTCGACGATGCCTTGTGCATGACGATGTGAAAGTTGCCGTAGCGGACGCGGAGCGGCCCGGCCGTTCCGAGCAGCGCGTCGAGGTTGCCGCTGTACGCGTTCGCCTTCGCGTCGCTCGTCGCGTCGGCCTCCCACTGGCTGAAGATCACGTAGTCGGGGTTGCGCCCGCACTCGGCGACGCGGGCGTCGACGTAATCGCGGATCTGGAGGTACATCTCCTTGGGATTCGTCGGCGTTCCGGCGCCCTGGAGCATGGTCTCGATGTCCTGGCCGTTGACCGCGATCTTCGTGATGAAGGGCGCCTTCGCGCCGCGGGTCCGAACGAGGTAACGGCCGAGCGCGAGCTCGACGCCGAAGTTCGGAGCGCCGATCCCCGAGTACGGCTGCAGCGCGCCGGTGTTCACGACCGCGTCGTAATTGATCGGGTCGGTGTTGGCCGCGCCGCCCTGCATGTTGTAGAAGGCCTGGACGTAGGCCGTGACGAGGTCGAGCCCTGTGTCGGCGGTGTTCGTGTCGCCCTGGCCCCGGGCGTTCGACTGGCCGAGGATCAGGACGTGCAAATCGGCCTGGACGCCCGAGCTGATCGCGTCGGACGGCGTTCCGACCGCCGTTCCGATCCGCGTTCCGATCCGCGTTCCGACGCGCGCGCCGAGCACCTCAGCACCGCCTCACCACGGGATCGTCCAGCCCAGCGTTTGCGAGATCGCCTTGATCTGGGCCTGCGTCTTCTCGGCCGCCGCGCCGTAGAACAGCGTGTCGTAGAGGTAGCCCATCGAGGCCGCGGCCTGGCCGCCGCTCACCGCGAACAAGCTGTAGTTCTTTCCGGCCATCGTGCCGCCGAACGTGACGGTGACGACCTCCTGATCGGTGAAGACCTTGACCGTGCTGTTCGTGCGGTCGACCTGCAGCCACATCAGATGGACTGCCGATTTTGGGTCTGCCGCGCCGGCCTGCGTATTGGCTACCGAGCGTGCGAGGTTGGTGCCGCCGGTGACGAAGAACTCGCACGCCGCGCGGGTCGCGTTCGTGCCCATCTCGATCATATTGCGCGTCGCGCCGGGCGCGGCCGTCGGCATGTCCGCGACGACCAGGGCGAGGAAGCTCGTCGTGGAGATGTCGGGCAGCGCGGCGTTCGCCGTGTCGAGCCGCATCGTGTTGCCGTCGCCGACGCCGTTCGAGATCTTCTTCCGCGTGTAACCGGTGACCGCCGCCTGAAACGTCGGCGCGCCCGTCACCGTCAGCGTGAGCGTCCCAAGCGCGTCCGCGATCGGGCCGGCCGCATCCTGCATGAGGTGCGCGGCGGACGGGTCACCCGAGGCCCCCGCGACCGACAGCGTCGTCTGCCACTCGGTCAGCGTGGCCGGGAAGTACTTGCCGCTCGCGGCGTCCTGGGTGACGCCGGCCATCGGATTCGCTCCGCCGCCGGCGATCGGATCGGCGCCGGTGCCGATCGCGGTGCCGACGCGGGCCCCGATGCGCGCGCCGACGCGCGCGCCGATCACGCGGCCTGCTTCCCCCGGCGGTTGACGCGGACCGTTCCGCCGGTGCCGCCGACCACGAGCTTGAGCCGCATGCGGCGGCTGCCGAGGTTGCCGACGTGGATCATCGCGCCGCCGAGCGCCGGCGTGCTCGTGATCGCGTTCGCCGCGACGGCCCCGCCCGTGATCGGGACGTTCGCCGAGGAGAGGAACTCCTGCAGCCAGTTGCCGGCTGTGGTGTCGACGTCCGAGACGTCGGTCGCCGGGCCGATCGCGGGCTGGCCGCCGCGGTACTTCGGGAAGTTGCAGGTCTCGAGCGTCGCGGTCAGGACGATCGCCGCCGACCACGTGAGGTGCAGCGCGACGAGCGCGACCATCGACGGCACGAGCGCGCTGTCCGTGCCGATCGGCACGTAGTACGTCGTGGCGCTCGTCAGCGTGATCTGACCGGTGATCGGGTCGCGCGCGGTGGCGGTCCCGTCGCTCTTGATGGCGTCGAGGTCTCCTCCGCCGCCGGCGTTGTAGTCGACAAGGGCTCCGGACATCTCGAGGCCGAGCGTGCGGCCCGGCCGCGCCCGGCCCGGATTTCTTCAGGCCGGATTGCCGGCGGCGCGGCCCTGCGCGGGCGTCGGCTCCGGCGCCGACTTCTTCACGCTGCCGAACGCGGGCGCCGCGGCCGGCTGCTGCGTGCCGCCCTCGCTGCCCGGCTCCTCGTCGAACGACGACTGCAGCCGCGACAGGATCGCCGGGTCCATCGCCGGATCGACCGGGCGGCCGGTGAACATCGACAGGAGGATCCTGCGCTCGTACGGCAGCGGGCGGTCGAGGTCGGCGGTGGCCGCCACGATCGCCTGCACCGCGGAGGCGTGCAGCTCGGGGTAGACGGCGCGCATCGCCTCGACGTCCTCGGGCGACAGCGTCCCGTCGGCCAACCGGTCGAGCGCGGCGTGCGGATCCTCGACGGCCGCCGCCTTGCGCGCGAACGAGCGGATCTCGAAGTCCGAGTGGCGCGCGTGCGACGACGGACCGATCGCGACGCCGTACGGATCGGGCGTGCGCGGCAGCTGCGAGGCGAGGTATTCGATGCGCCGCGCCGCCGCGGTCTCGAGCCGGTCGGCGGCGATCGGGTTGATCGCGCGCACCGCGGAGAGGCGGTCGGCGAGCTGGGAGCGTGCGGCCGGCGTCATGCGCGGCGTCCCGGTCTCGTCGTACGCGGTCTGCGAGCGGATCTCCTTCGAGCGCGCCTCGAACGTCTCGTGCAGCCCGGACGGCGCGGGCGCCTTCGGATCGGCCGCGGCGTAGCGCACCGAGCCGAGCACCTTGGCCGCGAGCGGCGGGGCGGACGGGGCGATCGCCGCCGTCGCGTCGGCCACGCGCCCGACGGTCGTCGCGGCCCGTCTCGCGGCGTCCGCGCCGGCCTTGCCGAGGCGGCCGAACACGAGCTCGCCGATCGCCGCGCTGCCCTTGGCCGCCGCGAGAGGACGCAGCGCCTTCAGCAGGCCGCCGCCGGGCACGAAGTCGAGCACGGTGCCCACGACGTCCGAGATGGCGCCGTACGCGCCGCCCTGGAGCATCTGCTGCGGCAGCGTCGCCGCGCCCTTGATCGGGGCCTTGGATCGCTCGACGAGGTCGACGACGCGATCCTGGAGCGCGCGATTCTTCTCGAGCGCCGCCGGGATCGCCTCGAGCACCGATGCGCGCGTCCCGGACGTGTCCGCCGCGAACACCGCTCGCAGGTCGTCGGCGCGCTCGAGCAGCTTCTCGTACGCGTGCTCCTGTTGCCGGAGGGGCGCCAGCGCCTTGCCGGGGTTGGCGGCGAGGTCCTTCGGGTTGCGCAGCAGGCGATCCAGGCCGCGATCGGCGTCCAGGCCGATCTTCCCGATCTCGTTCGTGGCGAGCTTTCCGTCGGCAGCTTCAAGCTTCACTCCCTTGGTCGCGAGGAACAGCTTTTGCTCCTTGGCGGTGCGTCGCGCCTCGGACAGGTCGTCGGCGAGGAGCTTGCGCTCGACGTCGGACACCTCCGCGCCGGTGGACGCGCCCGCGGCGATGTCCTCGAGCGCGCCCTTCGCGCGGCGCAGGCCGAGCTCGGCGCTCTTGCCGAGGCCGCCGATCGCGCCGCCGATCGCGCCGCCGAAGAGCATGTTGCTCGACAGCGTCGACACGGCGTTCTCGAGCGACAACGGATCCTCGGACAGCGCGAGCTCGTGCACGCCCTGGCCCGCGCCGATCGCGGCGCCCTCGAGCCCGCCGGCGATCGCCTTGCCGCCGATCTGCGCGAGCGCCCCGCCCCCGAGCTTGGCGGCCGCGCGTTCACCGACGCCGGTGGCGAGATTCGCGCCGCCGGTCAACGCCGCGCCGACGGCCTGCCCGCCGATCTGCGCCCCGGTCGAGACGATCGGATGCTGGCGTTCGAGCGCGCGAGACATGGCCGCGTAGCCCGGGTCGAGCGCTCCGAGCGCGACGTCGCTCGCGCCGAGCGTGGCTCCCGACAGCCCCTCGAGCCCGGCGGCGGTCAGCGCGCCGGCCGTTCCACCGTAGACCTGCTGTTCGGCGAGGTCGGAGACGCGAGCGTCCTCCTCCGCGGTGGTCTGCACGTGAAAGCCCTGCATCGCGGCGGCGTTCACTTGCTCGTCCGGGACGTCGTGCACCCCGCCGTGCGGGTCGACCATGCGTACGGTGCCGCTCACTCGAACAGCACCTGACCGGTGGACGGATCGCGCTTCACCGGTGCGCCGGTCGGTCCGGTCGGTACATGGCTCGGATTGTTCAGCTCGTCGGCGCGCAGCTGCTCGACGCTGGTCGGCGCGGCCTTGCCGCCCCACACGTTCGGGTACGAGATGCGCGCGGCCTGCTTCGGATCCATGCCGGCGCCGACGGCGGCGGTGCGCACCGAGTCGATCAGGTTCTGGCGCGCCTGATCGACGCCGGCCTTCACGTCGCGGAACTGCGAGAAGTCCTTCGCGCCGACGAGGCCGTTGATCAGGCCGAGGTCCGACTCGGAGATGGCGCCGAGCGTCTCGGCGTTCTTCGCCGCGAGCTTGATCTTGCCCATGATGGCGTTGAGGCGCTGCTTCTCCTCGGAGTTGCCGACGTCGCTCGACCAGCCGGTGCGCACGGCCATCGCCTGGTCGAGCAGGTTGACCATCTCCTGCGTCGAGCTCGCCTTGGCGCGGAACTCGTCGACCTTCGGCGTGCTGCCGTGCGGCTCGAAGGCGATGCGCTCGCCCTTGTCGTCGAACAGCGGCAGGGCGCCGCGCTCGCGCTCGAGCTGACCGGCCTGCGCCTGCTTGTTCTGCAGCTCGTAGCCGCCGCCGACGATCTCCTTGAACTGCTTGCCGGTCATGGGCGGCAGGTCCGCGACGCGCGGATCGGTGATGCCGTAGTCCTTGGCCCACGCTGCCGCCGGGCGAACGGCCTTCTCGTCGAGTCCAGCCGCACCACCTCCGCCGAGCGCCTGGCGCTTCTTCGCGATGTCGAGCAGCTGCAGCTCGTACGCGGCGAGCTTGCTCTGCTCGTCGACGGCGTTCTTTCGCGCGCTGGCGAGCGCCGCGCCCTGCGCCTGCCGCAGCCCGACGATGGAGTCGGCGATCGATCGCGCCGTGGTGCCGTGCGGATCGTAGTTCTGCGCCTCGGCCTGGAGCACGTTGATCTGCCGCTCGTAGCCCGCGGCGCGCGCGGATTCGGCGGCGCGGAACAGGTCGCCGTGCTTCGCGAACTCCTCGGCGACGATTCCGCGGCGAGTGGCGAGGTCGGCTCGGCCGTTCTCGATGTCGGACTTCTGCTTGTTGACCCAATCGTCGATGCCCTGCTGCACGAGCTGCAGGCCGTAGTTCTGCGGCGAGCCGGTGCGCCCCTGGACGAGCCCGCCGACGACGCCCATCAGCACCGCGGCGAGCTTGCCGCCGGGGTAGCTCGTGTCGAGCTTCTGCGCGCTGAGGCGCTTCGAGTCGGCCTCGATGTCGGCCATCTTCGCCTCGGCGCGCTTGGTGCCCTCCTGGTAGGCCGCCCAGTTGCGCTCGGCCTCTTCCTTCTGCGCGGTCGCGAGGTCGAGTTGCTTCGCGGCGAACACCTTGTGCGCGGCGGCCTCGCGCGACGCGTTGAGGATCGCGCGCTGCTCGGGGTCCATGTCGGCGAGCGCGCGGCCGGCCTGCACGTCGTTGGCGATCTCGTACGGGTTCGCCTTGATCAGCGGCGAGGCGTCCTGGCCGATCGCGCCGAGCACGCCGCCGCCCTGCGCGTACTCCGGCGGCTGCTCGGGAACGCCCGGCTCCGTCGCGGGAGGAGGCGGTCCGAGGTCGAGGCCGGGAGGCGCGGCGGTCAGCGGATGCATCGGGTCGAACAGCGGCGGTCCGCTCGGCTCCTGGGCGGGCGCCGGCGTCGGCATCGGCAGAGGAGCGACCGCGGCGGGCATCGGCGGAGCGACCGGTCCGGCGGCGACCGGGACGTCGACGGCGTTCGGGTCCATGCCGAGCGCGGTGTCCGGGGCCGGGAGGAACTGCTGCGGCGGGGGCGGAGGAGGGAGCGCCGGACCGCCGGGCATTCCGGACGTCGGGTGCATGCCGCCACCGCCGAGGTCGAGGCCGGGCGGAGGCGGAGCGTACGGATCCAGCAGCCCGGAGCTGTACCAGGCGAGGAACGGATCGTCGGGGGCGCCGGTCAGGTCGGCCATCGGTTCACTTCAGCGCTCCGAGGCCGCCGATGATGGCCGGGCCGAATTTCTCGATCCAGCTCTTGTCCGGCGTCACGCCGCCGTACGCGCTGATCGCGTTCTGTCGCGAGCCGAGCGCGGCCTGGAGCTCCTGCGCGCGCTGCTGCAGGATCGCGTCCTGCAGCGCCTTCATCGCGGCCTCGCGCTCGGCGATGCCCGCCATGGCCGTCTGGCCCGAGATGCCGGCGCCTAGGCGCGCGGCGTTCATCGACGCCTGGCGCGCGGCCATCGCGGCGTTCTGCGGGTTCGCGCCGGCGGCGAGCGAGCGCTGCCCGGCGAGGTTCTGGCTGAGGCCTTGGCGCAGCTGCTCGGCGGACAGCGAGACCTTGCCGCTCGCGATGTCGGCCAGGTTCTGGCGTGCCTTGTCGGCCGCGGAGCCGAGCGACATGAAGCCGCCCTCGCCGTAGCCCGCGAAGTCGCCGGCGGCCTGCCCCTGCTGATTGAGGTTGTTCCGCTTGTCGATCGCCGACTGCGACTCGTCGCCGATGCCGGAGATCTTGTGATACGCGCCGGCGATTCCGCTTCCGACCGCGCGGCCCCAATCCAACGGGTTGTACCAGCTCATGTGGATCTCCTTAGCTCTGTTGCCGCGCCGGAACGCGTTTGTTCAGTCCCGCCTTGAACCCGAGCTCGAGGTCGATCCCGGTCAACCGGACGCCCTCTCCGTCGCACGGCACGTCGGTCCCGCCGGCGAACCCGGTCGAGACGTGCAGCGTGTTCGTGTCGGTGACGACCTTGGTCGGCGTCGCGTCCCCGGCGCTGATCTGCAGCCACCGCGAGCCGTCGTTGATGGCCAGCTCGAGCGCGCCGAC
>Ga0075425_100006149_pt1 | contig 12562 bp, 15 predicted proteins | sample SoiMethybrSBSTD4_FD_75300 | JGI IMG/M metagenome (GOLD analysis project Ga0075425, IMG submission 75300) | Bulk soil microbial communities from a Populus tree surrounding site in Tennessee, USA - Soil MetaG P. TD hybrid SBSTD4 | ecosystem: Environmental > Terrestrial > Soil > Tree plantation...
CGGCCCTTCGCCCCTGTGCGAGACAAGGTTACCTCCATCGTCGGACTGGCCCCCAATGCTGGTCGTCGCAGCCGGAGACTGGGTCTGCGCTGAGAATAGCACGCAGCCCAGAGCCCGTGTCAGCATGTTGACCGCTTTGGACCCCTCCTCAAAGCGATCCTCGTGACGGCCTAGCCCGATGACGACGTCCGGGTTCGCGCCCTGAACGATGGGATCTTTTGTTATCTGCGCAAGCCAGTTGATGAGAACCATCTACTACGGCGGCCTGATGCGTCATTCGCGCGCCTCTCGGCAATAATTTCCGGCAAAATCGTAAAGTGGCGCGCCACGGTCGATGAAGATGGGCACTACTGCTTCGCCGTGGCGCTATGATGCTGCGGCGATTTCCTCGCCTCAATCGCCGGGACTACGACCTCCTACGAATTTGCCCTTCGCCTTCCCGGCTGGCCGCGTCACCGCTTGAGGCGAGACTTACCGTCAGCCGACCTTCGGCGTCTCGCCCGCCAGGATCAGCCGATAGACCGAGGCATCGATGTTGCCACCGGACAAAATCAGGGCAACCCTCTTTCCGGTCATGCGAGTGCGCTCTTGCATGAGCCCGGCAAGCGGGGCGGCGCCGGCGCCTTCCGCGACGTTGTGCGTGTCCTGGAAATAGGCGCGCACCGCTTCAGCGATATCGTCCTCGCTCAGCTGCAAGACACGGGCCGCACCGCGCTTGATGATCGCCACGGCCTCTTGCCGCGGATCGCGCGTTGCCATCCCGTCGGCAAAGGTTTGCGACGTGTTTGTTGGCACCGGCTTCCCGGCGGCGAACGACAGGGCCATCGCCGGAGCGTTGCGGGCGACGACGCCAACGACTTCCGTCTTGAGGCCGAGAAGGTCGCGGGCCGTGATCACGCCACAGATGCCCGAGCCCATGCCGATCGGGACATAGACCACATTGAGGTCGGCGACGGCGCGAAACAGCTCGAGCGCGTAGGTGGCGACGCCCTTGACCTGGTCCGGGTTGAACGGCGGAATGAAATGCAGGTCCTGCTCGCGCGCGACCCGATGGCATTCGGCGAGCGCCTCGTCGAAGTCTCTACCGAACTCGACCACGGCCGCGCCGAAGGCGCGCATGGCGGCGTTCTGGTCCGCCGAGTTGCGGTGAGGCACGTAGATCGTCGCCGGGATGCCCGCCCGAGCGGCCGAAAACGCGATGGACTGGCCATGATTGCCGCGCGTGGCCGAGATGACCCCGGTCACTGTCGCCCGCGAGCGCTTCAGATTGTCCATATAGACGATGCCGCCACGGACCTTGAAGGCGCAGGCCGGCGTGTGGTTCTCGTGCTTCACCCACACCTCGCACCCGGTCCGCTTGGCAAGCCGCGGCCAAGCATATTGGGGCGTCGGTGGCACCGTACGATGCACGAGCTCGGCCGCGGCTTCCAGCTCGGCCAGGGTGAAGAGCGGGTTGGGCGCGCGCATCGAAAACCTCCGAGCAAGGCGGAAGGATATTAGCTCGGTCGCGTTCGCCGCGCTTTCACGCGCTTGACTTTTAGTGGCTCGATTGCGGCCTCAAGGCCGTTGCGGTCGCGAGCGCGGCGGGCTACGGCAAGGCGCCATGTCGGGACCGGAACGAAACATGGTGGCCCTGCCGCATCGCTCGGCTCTGCACGGCGAGGGCGCGGGCTTTGCGGTGACGGTGCTGCCGGCGTCGCCCTACCAGGTGAGCTACGTGCCCGCTCACCACGTGATCGGGTTCACGTTCGAGCGTCAGCAAGGCGTCGACGCCTTCGGCAGCGCCCGGCGGCGCCCTTTTGACGCCGAGCCCTGGCGGCTCGCCTTCACACCGGCAGGCTGCGACGTTTTTTCTGCCTCGGACCGGGGCGGGGAATACCTGGTGCTGAGCGTTGCGCCGGACACGTTCGCGCGGCTGGTACCAGGGATTGTGACCAGCCCGCTGCAGCAGTTCACCAATATGGCCGATCCCCGGTTCACTCCGTTGGCGACTGGCCTTCGGCGGGCCGCGGTGCTCGGCCCGGCAGCGCCGCCATTGGCGATGGAGACGCTTGTCGCTGCCGCGGTCGAACGGGTCTTGGTGCTGCTCGACGCCGGCACGCAGAGAGCGAAGCCCGAGCGTCGCCTGACCGCCAGACGCTTGAAGCGAATTCTCGATCATTTCGAGGCTCGGCTCGCCGAGGACATCCGCCTCGCGGATATTGCAAGCGACAGCGGCCTCTCCGAATCCTATCTCGCCCGCACGTTCCGGGCGGCGACCGGCACGACGCTGCATGCCGCGCTGGTCGAGCGGCGGATCGCACGAGCGCGCTCGTTGATCGAAGCCGCGGCGCGCCGCGGCGCCCGCGCAAGCCTCGCGGAGGTTGCGGCCGCGACCGGCTTCTCAAGCCACGCCCACATGACGACCGCTTTCCGCCGCGTGCTTGGCATCACTCCGAGCGAATGGACGCGAATGATGCTTCGCCGCTCACCCCCGGAACCAACCGATCATACCAGCGGCCGCTGACGGTTGAGCAGGCCGGTTACGGGCATCGCAGCTCCGATGACTGCCATGTCCTCGGGCTGTCGGCGGATTGGATGTCGTATTCGCGCGCGGTCCGGCAACGATATCGTGCAAAATCGTACAATGGCGCGCTCGGAGAGATTCGAACTCCCGACCCCCAGATTCGAAGTATCCCTTCGCGGCTTTTCGGGGGCGTCCGGCGCCGCTCCGTCACACTCCTGCCCTCAACGTAAGCTACTGATTGATAGTGACATTTCGCGCCCTAGCGTATTCTAGCGAAGGCCGACCTTGATAACTCCCGCGGCGTACTTCCCCAGACTAATCCCAGACTAAAATTGCCGGAGGCCCCATGGCTGATCAACGCCAGAGTCTGACCGACAGAAGGATTGCGTATCTCCCGCTTGCCCGAGAGAAGCAATACAAGGTCCGCGACAGCGACCTGCCTGGTTTCTTCGTGCTCGTCGGGAAGCGCAGGAAGAGCTTCATGGTCCATGGTGAATTCTGGCGCGATGGCGTTCGCGAATTCGCCGTCCAGGTGAAGCTCGGTGATTTCGGCCAGATGTCAACGCGCGAGGCTCGTAGCAAGGCCAAAGAGGCGCTCGGATCTATTACTCGCGGCCAACGACCGGGTGAAGCTCCGAAGGTAAGAGCTGGCGCCGTTACGCTCCGTCAAGCCTGGGAGCGCTATCGCGACGCTCATATGGAGCGAAAAGGCCGAAGCGCCGGCACGATTGAGAACTATCGCGATCACATGGAGCGCTTGTTCGGGGATTGGCTTGACAAGCCGCTGGCCCGGCTTGGCCGCCAGCCGGCTCTGGTCGCTGAGCGTCATGACAAAATTACGAAAGAAAACGGTCCCTACATCGCGAACGGCTCGATGCGTAGCCTAAGGGCTGTCTATAACCACGCGCGGAAGAGCAACACGGACCTGCCTCCTTTAAACCCGGTTTCCGCGGTTGATTGGAATAAGGAGCATCGCCGCAAGACTGGCATGGGGCCGAACGATCTCGGTAGTTGGCTGCGCCAGCTCCATGCAATGCCGAATCTGCTGCGTCGCGAATTTCATCTCTTAACGCTCCTCAGCGGATCACGACCAACGGCACTCAAAAACGTCCGTATCGAGCACATAGATCTGCGACAGAGACTGATACATGTTCCGAGGCCCAAGGGGGGCGAGGAAAAAGCGTTCGACATTCCACTGTCGCGGCCAATGATCCGCTGCATCATCCGCACGATCAGGCTGGGGCGGATACTGTATCCCGAGCAAGCGAAGTCGTGGCTTTTCCCGGCTGAGAGCGAGACTGGCCACCTCGTGGAACACAAAGAAGAACGTTGTGTGCTGTCCAAGTGGGGCAATGATCTGCGGCAGAGCTATCGCACGCTTGCACAAGCCGCAGGTGTTTCAGAACTCGATATCCATCTCTTGATGAACCACTCCCTGCCGGGCGTAAATGCCGGATACATCACGCGCGACCGGCTGTTGAGGGATCACTTGCGCAGCCAGCAGCAAAGAATCTCAGATGTGGTGGCCAAGGGCGTCACGAAGGAGCGGGACGCCTTGTTGCTGGATTGGCTCGGGAGCGCAAAGGTTGATGATAAGCGAGTCCATGCTGAACCAGCGGATCAAGCTGTGATCATGGCGATCGCGGCGTAGGCATCTGGAACGCCGGAATCGCGGAATCAAAATCCCAGTAGTCCACATTATTTGTCAATGCGAGTTCCGAAAAAACGCGGAAATGCCACCTCATGCGTTCAAGTCGTTAGCGGATATTTCGGAATGCCGATGCGGATGTACGCGCACACCGTTGCGAGACGCCCGGTGTCCTTCCAAGGCGGAGAACGAGTTTAAGTCCTGTCGCGCGCACCAGATTAATCAATGCTGGTCCATGCAATGGCACACACCAACCGAATTGAAATGCCTCTGAATTGATTGGCGTCAAGGCAAGCATCGCATGGCGCTGTATGTGGCGTCGCAATCGCGCCTCCGGCTTGCCGGATGTGCCCCCACGCCGGACGGAGGCGATCGCGGTCGGGGCACGGAGAGGACGTGCGATATGCCCAAGGCGATCCGCTTCTACGAGATAGGCGGTCCGGAGGTGCTGCGGTGGGAAGATGTCCGAGTCGCCAAACCGGGGCCAGGCGAGGCGCGCGTGCGCCATACCGCGGTCGGCTTAAACTTTGTCGATATCTATACGCGGCGCGGCCTTTACCCGGTGCCGCTGCCGAGCGGACTCGGCACCGAAGCGGCCGGCACTATCGAGGAAGTCGGCCCCGGTATCACTGACCTCCGGCCGGGCGAACGCGTTGCCTATGCAGGCGGTCCGCTCGGAGCCTATGCCGAGCAGCGCGTCATGCCGGCCGACCGCCTGGTCGTCTTGCCCGAGGGTATATCCGATCAACAGGCCGCCGCGATGATGCTCAAAGGCCTGACGGTGCAATACCTCATTCGGCAGATCCATCGCGTCGGGCAAGGCGAAACAATCCTGTTCCACGCGGCGGCCGGCGGTGTCGGCCTCATCGCCTGCCAATGGGCGAAGTCGCTCGGCGCCACGGTTATCGGTACCGTCAGCAATGAGCAGAAGGCAAAGCTCGCGCTGGCGCATGGCTGCGATCACGAGGTCATCTACACGCGCGAGGATTTCGCCGCCCGAGTGGTGGAGATCACCCAGGCTCGAAAGTTGCCGGTGGTCTATGATTCGGTCGGTCGCGACACGTTCATGAAATCCCTCGACTGCCTCAGACCGCGCGGCCTGATGGTGAGCTTCGGCCAGTCCTCGGGCCCGGTCGGCCCGGTCGATCTTGGCATATTCGCGCAGAAGGGTTCCCTGTTTTTTACCCGACCGACTTTGAACACCTATGCGGCGGCACGGTCCGATCTGCTGGCGATGGCCAAGGATCTGTTCGACGTCGTACTCTCGGGCGCGGTCAAAATCGAGATCAACCAGACCTATCCGCTGAAGGAAGCCGCCCAGGCGCATCGCGATCTGGAGGCGCGCAAGACTGTCGGTTCCACCGTACTCGTCGTCTGAGCGGAGCGGACGGGCTGTCGGTCGGAAGCGCGGGCGCGACGAGCGTCGCTACGGCGCTCAGAAATTCGTGCCCGCCGGGCGGCATCGCCGGGGGGCGGCGGGCGGCTCGGGCTTGCTGGCAACCATCGCCTCGGTGGTGACGAGCAAGCCGGCGACCGATGCGGCATCCTGCAGCGCCGTCCGCACGACCTTGGTCGGATCGATGATTCCGGCCTTGACCATGTCCTTGGATTCGCCGGCTGCCGCGTCATACGGGCCGGGCCCTATGCGGCCCTTGCGGCGGCACGCGCCTTGCCTTCGATGACACCCAGGATGTCACTCTCCTTGAGGATCAGCCGATCCTCTCCGTCGATGATGACGTCGGTGCCGGCCCATTTGCCGAACAGGACGCGATCACCGACTTTGACGTCGAGCGGAACGACGCGGCCGGACTCATCGCGCGCGCCGGGGCCCACCGCCAGCACTTCGCCTTCGGCCGGCTTCTCCTTCGCGGTGTCGGGAATGATGATTCCGGCCGGCGTCTTCTCCTCGGCCTCGACACGTCGTATCAGGACGCGGTCATGCAACGGCCTGAAACCCCTCATGGCATGCTCCTTTCGGCATTCTCGGCGTGTGACCGTGCACCAACGAATGCACTGGGCAAAGTTGATCGGCCTTGATGGCCGTCAATCCATTGATGGGAGGAAATCCCTGACGGCCGCCCTCGCAGGAGTGCTCGGACCGAAAGCACGACGCGCTATGCGGCAGCGTCCGCTCCATGCTGGGGTGTCCATCGGATCAGCTCGGATAGAGGCGTCACCCCTGCCCTGCGGGCGATTTCCCGCCCGCGATGCGCCAAAAGCAGCGTCGGGACGCTGCTGATCGAGAAGCGCCTTGCCAATTCGGGTGCGGCATCGATGTCGACCTTGACGAGCCGGACCTCCGGCTCGAGCTGAGCTGCTGCCTGTTCGAACTGCGGCGCCATCGCGTGACAGGGACCGCACCACGTCGCCCAGAAATCGATGAGCAGTGGGATGTCGCTATGCCGAAAATGCTTGTCGAAGCGCGTTGCATCATTCAATGCGATCGGGCGCCCTTCGAACAGCCGCTTGTGGCAGGAGCCGCACTTGCCACCGTCGCGCAGCCGTCGCGACGCCAATCGGTTGACCGCGTCGCAATGCGGGCAAACCACGTGAAGGGCGTTCGCCATATGCTCCTCCTGGCGCTCGATGGCCCTTATGCTCAATTCCCGAAGCGTGCGTTGATGGTCGTCAAGTTCTCGGAAGGCACTCGGCAGCTGACTATGGAAAAATTGACAGGGGTCATGGCGCCCGGTGCGACGCCGTTCTACCGGATCTCAGGAAACAATGCCGGAACGCAGAGCGCGTGCAGGTTGAGCTTGCAAAATCCGTCGCAGCAGAACCGGCCACCGCATTTGAGACCGTGGCCGATATTCTCGATTGGCCGCAGATCATTCGCTCCATCCAGAGCATCGAATTGCTGACGCCCGGCCCGATCCGGCCAGGCACGCGGTTGCGCGAGCAGCGCATCCTGTTCGGCCGCACAGCCACCCAGGAACTTGAGGTGGCTAATATCCAGCGACCGCATCGCCTGCGGCTTGCCGCGGAGCATCCGGACTTGCACTACGAACTCGACCATTTGATCGACGCGATCCTCGGCGGCTGCCGCGTCATGCTTGTTTTTCGCAGCCGACCGATGACACGCGCTGGGCGGGCAATCCAGCCCTTCATGCGGCCGCTGATCGGGATCGAGCTGCGCGACGAGCTGGAGCAGGATCTCGCCGATCTTGCCTCCGCGATCACGGCGAAATCCTCCGGCAACCAGCACAGCGATCACGGCTTCAGCGGATACTGATCTGCAACCGCGACGAAGTTGACGGCTGTCAAGGCATGGCATGTGCCGGTGCGCTAGCAACGCTCAAAGCGCATCGTCAGCGTTGCGACGATCCGCAAGGACTTAAGCTCGGTGGGATATAGCTATGGCCAAAACCACGAATGCCCTCGCCGCCGCCGCGGTCATCGTCCTGGCAACCGTCACAAGCCCGACCAATGCAGAGGCGCAATGGCGCCACGGCGGCTGGCACGGCTGGCACGGCTGGCACGGCTGGCGGCATGCGGGCTGGCATCGCGGCTGGCATCACCGGCGCGGGTTTCCGGTCGGCGCCGCCCTCGGCGGCTTCGCTGCCGGCGCCCTCTTTGGTGCCGCCCTGACGGCGCCTGCTTATGCGGCTCCAGCCTACTATGAGACGTACGCGTATGATCCGTTCTACGCCTACGCCTTCACGCCGGTCTATGCCGGACCACCATGTGTGGTCCGGCGCGAACGCATTTGGACCGGTTGGCGCATGATCTCCCGCCGCGTGCGGGTGTGTTACTGACGCGAGATCTTGCGCCCTGCTGTTCCCGGTCTCGCCCTTATAAATGACCTTTCCGCGGTCGACTCGAAACGCCGTAGCGATAGGCTCTATCGCAATCGCCCGCCTCCGTTATGATCAGCACGCTCCAGGGCCCCCCTTTGCCATCCGACTGTCAGATTCGTTGCGTGTGCTCGCGATGGAACGGCTGATCGATTCCCGCAAGCATCACGATAGGCAACGGCGCGGATGGCCAGATGTGCCGATAGGCCGGGATCATTGCACGGGTGATCGTTCGTCACGGCGAGTGTGCGGCCGGAAAGGCCGAGAAAGCGCGCCGCTTCGGGAGTGCGCAGAACGCGCGGCGGCAAGCCGGCCAGTGGATCGAGCATGAGCGACCTCCGTGGTCTTGGCGGCAGCCGCCGGACAACGGCGGCAAGTCGAAGGCCACGATGGCGAAGCAACCGGGCGTGGGGGGAGCCACCCCAGGTGCGGCTACGAAGAATTGAGCCGCTGGATGAACAGGCTGCTTTCCCGGACGAAGTCCCCGGTTGGCGGAACCGGACGTGCGAGCCCCAAGGCGCCTGTCGCGTTTTGGACCCAACCAGGCGACGCTGTTGGTGGACGAACGGACAACCGGTCACAGTCTCCAAACGCAATTATCGTTATGAATCAACGTGTTTGGTGGACATCTGCGAAACTCTTGAATCGCCAAAATGCCCTCCTAAATTGTCAACTCGCCGGGCGCCCTTGCGGGCCCGGCGCGGGCGCTGGACGGAGCGTCCGGCACCGCTCGTATCCATGTTGCTCAAATGGAGGATGTGGCTATGAACCTGAACTTTGATCCGTTCTGGCGTTCGAGCGTTGGCTTCGATCGCATTCTGGAGCTGATGGACGAAAGCCTCCGCTATCAGCCGGATAACAACTATCCCCCGTATAACATCCTGCGGACGGGCGAAAACAGTTACCGCATTTCGCTGGCGGTTGCTGGCTTCAAGCCTGACCAGATCAGCGTGACGGTGCAACAGAACACCCTTGTCGTGGCGGGCCGGGAAAACCAAAAGACCGATCACGACTATGTGCATCGTGGAATCGCAGCGCGCGATTTCGAGCGACGCTTTAGCCTCGCCGATTTCGTCGAGGTCAAGGATGCCACGTTCGAGGACGGGCTCTTGCAAATCGACTTGGCGCGTGAACTGCCAGAGGCGATGAAGCCCAAGCGAATCGAAATTCGTTCGGGCAAAGCCCTCCAAGACAACAAGTCTAAGACCATCGAGCACATGCGCGCCGCTTCGTAAGTCGGCTCGTTCGCTCGGTATCTCACCGGGGTGGCTTGGTCACCATCCCAAGCCACCCTCTTTGGAATGCCCAAGGAGGACAGCAATGGACCGCAAGTTGGTCAGCAACGATGATCGGTTTGACCTTGATAGCCTTCTACATCCGGCACAGGCGTTCGAGCACCCATCACACGTCGTCAACGATCCTGATCTAACGCTGAATGAAAAGCGCGCAATTTTGGCATCATGGGCGTCCGATGCGTGCGCGCTTGAGGCCGCACCGGAGTTGCGGTACGCGCCGGGAGGAAAGAAACCAGTCCGGTTCGACGATGTAATGGAAGCCCTCCGCGCGCTCGACAAGCAAGCGCAACAGGGCGGCGACGCTGCCGCACGGTATCGCCGCGTCCTGCGGCGCGGTCGGCTTCTGAGCAAGCGATCCGATGCAGACGGGAACACCGGTCACGGACATGCACTGAACTAACCGATGATGCTCACGACAAGATGCGCAAGGCATGTGAACCATGCGATTCGAAGGGCCCGACCTTTCACAGATCGTAGGGATGACAGGTTTCGTACTGAGCGCGGCCGTCATCCTTGCAATCATCGCGCGGTGACCCTCACACTGGGGTACGTGCAATGATTACTGAGTCATTCCTGCACGCTGAGGCCGTTTTCGAGCCGGCCGACATCAAGGCCATGTCGATGGGCGCTGGATGATGTGTGCAGGCTGCTCAAACTGGATGGCGACGACAAAACCGAAGAAGTCGTCGCCATCCGGATTATAGAACTTACCCGGCGTGGCGAGCCAGTCCAACGCGGCTGCGCGATCGCATCCTGAACGAAGCCAATGGGGAACTGGCTGCTGAACCGCCTTGGCTTGTCCGCGCACATGAGCCCTGGCTGACGTGACTTGATGTTAGCTTCAGGGCATGTCAGCGGCTATGTCCCCGGTTGCCAAAAGCAGACAAATGCACGCCGTGCATCGAGCGACCAGCCCGCTGAAACTGACTTACCCTCGTCGGCTGCGCGGATGTCGCAGCAGATCGAGATACCCGCGTTGCATCGGCGCCAGACCGGCGCGCGTCAGACGGATGGTGCGGTCACGCAAGTCATGTGTCTTCAGCTGGCATCCGCCGGAACCCTGCCATTCCCGAACAGGCCTTGCGCAATTCCGCGATAGGTTTCGCCGGCCAGGCGACCGTCGAGTGCGCGGAGTGTCAGCCCAAGTCTGACACGCCGTTGCCGAGTCAGCCGATCAGGCGGACGGGTGCGCGGCCGGCCGGTAACGACGCGCCAGAGACGTGCCGCGGCATCGACGCGCACCGCAAAATCTACGTCGAGCGGGATGACGACAGCGGCCGGCGTCACCGCCTGCACGCCGCCGATCAACAGCGCCGGCAGGCGACCATGACCGTCATCGACGAGCCAGTAGTCGCCGTCAGTCGCGCGACGCGTGAATGGTTTGACCCCTAGTGGCCGGTTTTGATTCGCGAAGGGGCTGGTTTTGATGTATCGTCGCTCAGTGGATGATGCAGCGGAATATCGCCGGATGGCAGCGCAGTGCATGGAGTTGGCCGAGCGCATGTCGCTTCGCGCCGACCGCGCGCGGTTGATGGAAATGGCGGCCGGATGGCTTAGCTTGGCCGAAATGGCCGAACGCCCTGACGGGGCTCTAATCTCACGCATTCCTGGACCGCCCGTCCAAATCGTCCAGCAGCAACAGCAGCAGCCCGGACAGAGGCTCAAGGACGAGAACGAAACGGAGTAGGCCGCCTCAGTTCGCGGCCTCGTCTTTGGGGGCCTTCAGGCGCTTTCGCTGGCGTTTGACGAAATCCTCAAGTGCCTCCAACAAGCTATCGTCCACGGCACCACTGGCGATCAGTTTCACGTATGTCTGCGGGTTGCTTTCTTCCGTGAACACCACGCGCTCGCCTTCCATGATCGCCACTCCTGTCCGTGCAGGGGGCGGGGGTGGCGGCGGCGGATCAACTATCTCGCCGACATCGAGGCCCGCATGAGACAGATCAAGGCCGAAGGCAGCCGGGGTGGTGGGAATGGCGCGCGCCGCGTTGGCGGGTCGGATCGTCATGGCTTCGGGGCCAATTGCTGAGGGCGACATCGACACGCAATCGGACGGGTCTTTCCGTCGAGCGGCGTAAGCACGAAGGAGGATCATGGCGTCCGAGACCGCGCGCATTTGACGTGCCGAGCGTCGCGCGCATTGACGACTGTCAAGGCGCTGTCGCGCATTTGCGCCGTTAAATGCTCGGCGACCGCGCCCGCCGCCTTTCGTCGTGGAGATGGCATGGCCAAGCAAGCACCCGGCAAGGCGACCCGACGCGATCCGCCGTCCCCCAGGCTTGCCCGCGAACGCGCGATGGCCGAGATGGCCGCGGAGCGCTCGTCGCGCGACCCGGAGGCCGATTGGGCAGCGGCGTTGCGCGGCGACCGCGAGGCGTTCAAGCGGGCCCTGGCGCCGTTCCTCGGCGAGCTGCTCGATGCCGCCGCCCGTGAGTTGCGCTACCATAAGGCGCTCGGCGACTTTTCCGCCGACGCCTCGACCGCCGAAGAGCTGGTTGGGGAGGTGCTCATCCGCGCGTGGGGTGGTCGCCGCCACCGGTCGCCGCAGCTCGGCTTGCGCGCGTGGCTGATTGGTCTCGTGTTCCGGGCCGCGCATGATCTCATCCGCGGCGAAGCCCGGTACGGGCGGCTCAAGGCAGCCTCGCTCGAGGGACCGCCGCCGCGCGACCCGTTCTATGACGACGACGAAGAGTTCTGGGAATGGTACCAGCCGGACGAGGCCACACATCTCAAGGACGTGGTCGGCGACGCCACCTCGACGCCGGAAGAGATCGCGGTGGCCGACGAGGATTTCGATCGCGCGCTGCCGCCCCGCGCGCGCCAGGTCCTGCTCATGCACGACGCCTACGGGGTGGCCCTGTCCGAGATCGCGCTGACGCTCTGCATCTCCGAGGAAGAAGCACAGCGCATTCTCAGCCAAGCGCGGCGCCGCCTCGGCAAGGCGCTGAGCGGGCAAGCTTGATGAACTGGCCGATCAGCCTGCCGGCGCTCGCCGCGCAGTATGGGGTTGGCCACGGCGTTACGGAGTCAGGCTCCCTCCGGGACGGGCCGATCGCATGTGAAACACGGCAGCAATGCCTCATAATCAATGGCCATAGCCGATGTCGGAGGTGATCTTTCCGCGGAAGACCCAATGGGCGAAGCCGAAATCGCCGAGCACGATGCCGGCAAGGCAAAGCGTGCAGCGGCACGGCCATAGCCGGCCGTCGTTCCGGGTGTCTTGAAATGAGCCAGGTGGCACCGAGCAGCGCATAACCGGGGACCAGGCCCAGCGCGCAGACAGCAGGCCCGCAGCAGTCATGGGTCAGCGCCAGCGCTC
>Ga0075425_100006150_pt1 | contig 12561 bp, 10 predicted proteins | sample SoiMethybrSBSTD4_FD_75300 | JGI IMG/M metagenome (GOLD analysis project Ga0075425, IMG submission 75300) | Bulk soil microbial communities from a Populus tree surrounding site in Tennessee, USA - Soil MetaG P. TD hybrid SBSTD4 | ecosystem: Environmental > Terrestrial > Soil > Tree plantation...
GTCAACGCGATGCCGATGACGATGATCGCGGCGACCACCGCCCGGACGATCGCCTCGAACGCCTGCAGCGTCCGCCACCGTCGCCGGACGCGATCGATGAGCTCCTGAATCGCCTCGTAGTGCTGCATATCTGACTCACGGCAGGCCTGAAGGCCTGCGCTACCGAATCTGACTACGCCGTCCGTGCCGCAACCAACCCCTCCGCTGCGAGCAGCAGCGCCATCAGTGCAAGCGCGTACTGCCAGAGATGCTGACGATCTTCCTGCTGCCGCGCTTCGACGCGCGCTTCGGAGACGTTGACATCCTTCAGGCGCGTCACCGCCGACTGAAACTCTTCAACAGACAAACGCCCGGGATCGACCTCGCGCGGATCGACGTTGATGGCCACCGCCCGAGGCCTGGCACCCGCCCGCGTCGAGTCGGTCACCACGGCGACGCCCGGTTGACGCGGCGCGCCGGCCGGCGCATCGGCGACCAGATACTCGCCCGCGTGCGCGCGCGCGCTCGCCAGATACCGGACCATCTCGTGCAGAAACGGAACGAACGTCGCGTGCACCGCAAAGTCGTTCCACCGGTTGTCGAGGTCCGATGCGAACACTAACGCGCGCCCATCGCCCGCGGCGCATTCGAGCAGCGCCGTTTCTCCGGTCGTGAACCGCGCCAGCGTCTGGCACGCCGACCCCTCGACGCGCGCGACGCGTTGAAAGGTCACGAGCCCCAGCGTCGCCGTGTTGCTCGCGAACGGCTGGAAGATGGGATGGCGCACGTCGGCCGGCGCAAGCGCGCGCGGTGCCGGCTTCACGTTGGTGGCTGTCATCACCCGCAGCGTCGACGCGCTGCCGAAGACGTCGGCGACCACATCGCCGTCGACGTCAGGTCCGGCAGCCACGAGCACGCCGCCGCCGTTTTTCGCGTAGGCGGCCAGCATTTCGCGGCCGCGACGCTCGAGGCTGCGCGTCGACAGCAGGATCACGGCGGCGTGCGGCGCGAGGCGATCGTCCGTGAGCCCCGACAACTGCGCGCCGGAGACGCTCGTCACCTGATAGCCGCCGGCCGGAGTCGCACCCGTCGCCAGCGCGTGCCGCACGTAGAACCCTTCGCGGGACAGGTCGCCGCTGCCGCTGACGACGAGCAGCGGCGGCCGCTCAGTGCCGCCGAGGACCGCGTATCGGACGTTGTCGACTTGAATCCCTTCTGCATCGTCCACGGCGACCGCCGCCGACGTCCCTCGCGGCGCGCCCGCGAACGCGACGTCCGCGACCTGATTGGCGCCGACATTGACGACGACCTCCCCGGACGGCTTGTTGTCGATCGCCAGGTGGACGCGCGCATCGCGCGCGCCAGGCGCGGTGTTGCGGATGGTTGCCATGACGCGATCGGCCTGCGGCCGCACCGCGATGACCGCGAAATCAGGCGGCGGCGCGCCGACATCCGCGACCTCGATGCGCGCGTCCTCGGGCACCGACGCCCGATCGCCGGCGTCCCACCCGTTCTCCTGCAGATCGGTGACGACGACGATCGTCCCTTTGCGTCCGCCGAGCGACTGCGACGCGGCCGACAGCGCGCCCCGGTAGCGCGTGGCGCCGAACCCCGGCGCCGCGTCGTCGATGGCGGCGTTCGCGAGCACCCGGTCCATCGATGGCTTCGCCGCGATCTGCGCGGCATCAGCGAACGTGACGATGCCGACGAGATCGGTGGCCGGCGCGCGGCTCACGGCGTCCTTCGCCAGCCGCCGCGCGCGCTCGAACCGTCCGGGCGCGGACATGCTGTACGACGTATCGAGGGCGACGATCGTGACTCCGGACGAAGCGACCGCGGCGCCGGACGCGAAGAACGGCCGGGCGAACGCGAGCGCGAGCAGGACGAGCGCGCCGACACGCAGCGCGAGCAGGATCAGCTCCCGCAGATGACGACGTTGCGTATGCTCGACCGGCGCGCGCTTCAGCAGCTTCACCGCCGAGAACCTGACGCGCGCTTCCGGCTCGCGCTTGAGCAGATGCAGCACGATCGGAATCGCCGCCGTCGCAGCGCCAGCGAGAAACAGTGGCGACAGGAACGCGAGCATCAGAGGGCCCTCGCGCGTGTCGACAGATACGAGAGGAGCGCCAGCTCCAGCGGGCGCCTGGTGCTGAGCAGCTGGTAGTCGATCCCGCACGCTCCAAGTTCGCGGCGGTAGCGCTCCATCAGCCCGCCCATCTCTCTGAGGTAATGGTCGCGGACCGCTTCGGGCACGGCCATGATCTCTTCTTCGGTCTCGAGATCCTCGAAGCGCGTCGCGCGCTCGAACGGAAAGTCGGTCTCGTGCGGATCGAGCACCTGAAAGACGATGACGTCGTTGCCGCGGAACTGAAAGTGCTTCAGTCCGCGGATGACCTCCGCCGGATCGTCGAGGAGATCGGAGATCAGCACGACCATTCCGCGCTTGACGATCGAATCAGCGAGCTGATGCAGCGGCTTCGAGACGTTCGTCTTGTGGCCGGGTTGCAAGCGATCGAGCGTGACGAGCACCCCGCGCAGGTGGCCCGGTCTCGAGCTCGCCGGCAGCATCGAGACGATGTTCTCGTCGAACGCGGTCAACCCGATCGCGTCGCGCTGCCGGTTCATCAAGTAGCCGAGCGACGCCGCGAGGCAGGCGCCGTACTCGAACTTCGTCATCGGCCCGGAGCCGTACGACATCGAGTTGCTGACGTCGAGCATCACATGGCAGTCGAGGTTGGTCTCTTCCTCGAACTTCTTGACGTAGTACCGGTCGCTGCGCGCGTAAACCTTCCAGTCGATGGTGGACAGCGCGTCGCCGGGCATGTACTGACGGTATTCCGCGAACTCGACGCTGAATCCCTTGAACGGACTGCGATGGAGGCCCGAGAGGAAGCCTTCGACGATCGTCCGCGCTTTCAACTCGAGCGTGCCGAGCCGCGCGACGACGGCGGGGTCGAGGAAGGGGCGGTCATGGGCGGCCCAGGGCATGTCACATTCCGCTTGCCGGAACGGGCACGGCGGCGATCAGCCGATCGATGATGGCGTCCGAGTTGATCCGTTCGGACTCGGCGTAGAAGTTGGTCATGACCCGGTGGCGCAGGATCGGTTTGGCGAGCGCCTGCACGTCCTTGAGCGACACGTGATAGCGGCCGTGCATCAGCGCGCGCGCCTTCGCGCCGCGGACGATCGCCTGCGATCCGCGCAGCCCCGCGCCCCACTTGACGTACTTGTCGATGAAGTCGAGACCGCCTTGTTGCATCGGCCGCGACGCGCTGACCAGCCGGACGGTGTAGCGGGCAATCTCCTCCGCAATCACAACCTGCCGCGACAGATCCTGATACTGCAGGATGTCCGCGCCGGTGAGCACGCGGTTCGGCACCGTCGGCACTTCGCCGGTCGTCCGCGTCACGACCGTCACCTCATCGTCCTCGTTCAGGTAGTTGATGACGACGTTGAACATGAAGCGATCGAGCTGCGCTTCGGGCAGCGGATAGGTGCCCTCGAGCTCGATCGGATTCTGCGTCGCGAGGACGAAGAACGGCATGTCGAGCGGATAGGTCCGGCCCGCGGCGGTGACGTGGAACTCCTGCATCGCCTCGAGGAGCGCCGCCTGTGTCTTCGGCGGCGTGCGGTTGATCTCGTCGGCCAGGATGATCTGCGCGAAGATCGGCCCCTTCACGAACCGCAGGCGGCGCGTGCCCTGCTCTTCGTCGAGGATCTCCGTGCCGGTGATGTCCGACGGCATCAGATCGGGCGTGAATTGGATCCGCTTGAAGTCGAGATCGAGGATGTCGGCGAGCGTTTTGATCAGCAGCGTCTTGGCCAGGCCGGGCACGCCGGTGATCAGACAATGACCGCCGGTGAACAGCGCGATCAATACCTGCTCGACGACCTCGTCTTGTCCGACGATGACCTTGCGGAGCTCGGTGAGAATGCGCCCCCGGCCTTCGGCGACTCTTTCAGCGCTGACGGTAGCAACCGGCGAGTCCATGTCTTAGCGGACCGTCCGGGCAGCTGGGCAATGAGTCACAACAAGCCTCCTGCGCGAGAACTGCGGGCCGCGACGACGGAGCGGCCCGAAGGTAGTTCGAACAACTGCGCCGTTAATGAGTGAGGGCGTAGACGATCTCGTTGATGGCCATGCGATACGCCATTGCCGTGAACTTCAGATATCCCGGATACTCCTCGGCGTTCGACCACTCCCAGCCGTCGCCCATGTCGGTGTTCCAGTTGATGAACACCATCATCCGGCCGTTGTCGTCGAGAATCGTCCGCAGGTGCGGCACGAAGCCGCCCTTTTCCCACGTCCGCCCCGCAAGAAACGATCCGAGCCCGGCGACCTGCGGATACGCATCGATCTTGTAGAAGCAGCTGAAAATCGGATGGTCCTTCCCCACCTCGACGATCTCGCGCTCCGGGAAAACGCGCTTCAGCTCGCGCGCGAGGTTGTCCCACTCGAACGGTCCGTGGAAGTCGTCGAAGTAGATGCTGCCGCCGCGCAGCAGGTACTCGCGGAGGATCGCCACGTCGGCGTCGCGCATCCGCAGGAACCCGGGCTCGACGACATAGATCCACGGATGCTCGAAGAGCCGCGGATCGTCGAACGGCATGACAATCGGATCCTCGACGTTGATCGCCGTCGCCGTCTTCACGCGTCGTGAAAGGTTCTGCTCGGCGGCCGGCGCGTCGATGTACCACGGCTCGCCGTAGAAGTCCTGAGGGAGCTGCGTCCCCTCGGTGGAGTAGTGATACTTGATGCGGACGAAGCGCCACTGCAGGCCGGCGAAGCGATCGTCGGCGGTCGCCGGCAGCTGCGCATCGGCATCGCGCGGCTGCAGAACGGGCACGATCGCGAAGAGCGCGGCGAGTATCAGCGCGAGCTTCAAACGGTCCGGCTGAAGCCGGACACGACCGACGCGCTCGTTACTCATGAGGAGACCCCGCCAGTTTGAGCAGCAGCTCCTGCGCGCGCTCGTACGACGGCGCGATCTCGAGCGCCGCGAGCGTATGTTTCTTCGCGTCGCCCTTCTTGCCGCTCTTGAAATAGCTTTCGGCCAGGTCGGTCTCGGCCGCGGCGCGATCGACCGGCTTCAGCGCGAGGACGGCCCGGAACTCGCGCGCCGCGCTCTCCGGATCGTTTCGATCCATCGCCAGGCGCCCGAGCCGGGCGTGCGCCTCTGAATCGAACGGATCGATGGCCGTGATCCGCTCGTAGAGCGGACGCAGTCTTGCCGGGTCCTCGATCTTTTCCTGCCGCAGCAGCGTCACCAGCTTGCGAGGCGCGTCGACGTTGTCGAAGTCCGCGGTGACGAGCGCCTGCAGCTCGGTGATGGCGCGCGCCTGATCTTTCTTCTCCAGCGCGATGTCGGCCATCTGCGCGTGCGGACTCTCAGGGCCGCTCGCAATCGGCAGCAGCTTCGCGGCCGTTTCGAACTCCTGCATCGCCTCGTCGAGTTTGCCCGCCTTGCGCAGCCGCGTGCCGAGCACGATGCGCACTGGATAGCTGCGCGGGTTCGCCGCCGCCAGCGCCCGCAGCTCCTCGATCTGCATCGGGACCAGATCGGCTCCCTTCGGCGGATTCACGACGCCGCGCAGGTTCGCAAACAGCTTGTCGAGCGTCTTGTCGAATCCGTCCTGCATCTGCTCGAAATCGGTGTTCAGCGTCGCTTTGATCGCCGCCTCGTTGTCGAGACCCTGCGTGTAGGATCGAATCAGCTTGCGCAGCCCCGCCTCGCCGTAGGCCGCGACGATGTGCTCGACGACCAGCGACGCCTGGTAGTAGGCGATCGAAATCAGCCGCGGATTCTGAAACGCGGCGTTGAGGTCCGTGAGCTTGATCGCTTCGTCGCGGTCGAGCAGCCCGACGAACTCGATGTCCTGCTGCCGCGCCCATTCGGGCCGTGCCTTCTTCTCTTCGTAGGTCGAGATCCCTTCACTGAGCCACCGCGGCAGACGTTGATTCGACATCTGCAGCGTGATCACGTGGGTCAGCTCGTGCCACAACGTCGCTTCCCATTGGAATTCACCCGGCCGCGCCCGCGGCGAATCCATCGCGACGACGCGGCCGAAGCAGGCGCCGAGCGCGCCGATCATGCCCGGCAGACCGAGCGTGCGCACCGCGAAGTCGTCGTGTCTGGGGAAAATCTCGATCAGGATCGGACCGCGCGGCGTGAACTCGTACTTCGCCGAGAGCGTGTTGAGCGCCTGGTGTGCCAGCGGCACGGCGTACTCCTGCAGCACCGGCGCTTCGTCAGCGTCCATCCGCACCACGATGTCGCCGTCGCGGACGGTCACGAATTTGTCGACCTTGTCCAGCATGTCGAGCAGGTTCTTCGTGACCTTGTCGAAGGGATCGTCCTTGAACGAGGTTTCGAGCGCCGTGCGTGCGGCCGCTTCGTCGCCCGTCCGCAGCAGCTGCAGGCCCAGGTCGGCGAGCGTCCGGGGATTCCGCGGATCCAGCGTGAGAGCGCGGCGCGTCAGATCGACCGCCTCGTCGAAGCGGTAATTGTGCGCGGTCAGCTCGCCAGCGATCCGATAGACATCGCCGTAGTTCGGCGCGATGGCGAGCGTCTTCGCGACCTCCGCTTCGAACTCCGATGGTTTGTCCTGAACGTAGGCGAGGGCGGCCACGAGCGCGTGCGCATCGAGACTGGATGGGTTGACTTCGAGCGCCTTCTTCAGCTCTTCGCGCGCGTCGTCGTGCTTGCCGGCGTCGGCGGCCTGTTCGGCGAGAAACAGATGGGCGTCAACTGACGACGGGTTCAGCTCGAGCGCCCGTTTTGCCAGCGCGACCGCCTGCGGCGGATTCTCGTCGGCGATCGTGCGCGCCGACCCGATGATCGCCGGCACCCACGTCGCATCGGTCTGCAGCGCGATCTGGTACGACTTCAGCGCTTCGCCGTTCTGAAACTTCTCGAGAAAGAGGTCGCCCCAGGCGGTGTTGATGCCGGGATCGTTCGGCGCCGCGGACACGGCGTCGCGATATGCGTTGTTGGCGCCGTGAAAATCGCCGAGCCCCCGCAGAGCTCGTGCCCCGCGCGCGACCTCGAACGGGTCGGTGCTCGAATCAGCCACCCGTGCGACCCGGGACAGGATCGCGGCGGCGTCCGGCTTCCTGAGCATCCGCTGCAGCAGCCCGAGCTCGAGCGCCGCTTCGCTGGTCGGGGCTCGCGATGCGACTGGACGGAGCATCGCCTCCGCCTCTGCGTAGCGTCCACGCTCGATAGCGGCGCGGGCTTTCAGCGCGACAACGGTCGGGTCGCGGGCATCGAGTTTCTCGACGAGCGCGTCGACCTGGTCATATTTCCCGTCGATCAGCGCGCGTGTCGCATTTTGCAGCGGCGACGCGGCACGACGGGGCGCCTGCGCCGTCCCCGAGGTCGGCACGGCGAAGACGACCAGCGCCACGATCAAAAGAAGCGCGCGTCGAAACTCCATCGCGGTTCGTATTATATCTGACCGTTTTCCAATCGCTTGCGGGGATCGGTCGCGCCGGACACGCGAGGAAATCGTAGGTGGCGGACCCCGCCTGACGACACACGCGCGTACCCGATGCGCGCTGGCTCACTAAACTGCAAGTCAAATGCCGCGAGCCCAGCTGTGAAGCATTCGCGATTCGACGGTCACGCGTTTAGACAGAAGGAAGAGGAATCCGGCCGCCGCGATCGGCCCCATGACGAAAGCGCCGGTCATCATGGCCGCGCCGGCCAGTTCCCCCATAACGCCGACGTAATTGGGATGGCGCAGCCAGCGATACGGTCCAGTGGTGACGAGGGAGGCGCCCGGTACGACGATCACCCGGAAGGTCCAGAACGGACCGAGCGTCAGGATCGCCCACCATTTCAGCGCCTTCGCGAGAACGAACACCGTGGCGCCGGCGACCAGAATCGGCGGCGATGGCAGGCCGCGCCACGCGCCTTCCGCCAGCATCGCCAGGAAGCACGCGGGGTACGCGACCCGCATCATCTTATATACGTCGTCGGGCGGCTCGATCCCGCCGCGCTGCCGCTGGGCGCGCTCGTTCACGGCCGCGCGCGACGCCTCGATGAGCATCGGGCCGAAGATGCCGAATATGAGGATGACGAACCCAATCATGGCTGGCTTGGCGTCCTACGCCGGCACCGCATCGCAATCGCCGGCGCGCGAGATGATGCCGCGCAGGACGAAAGGCGCCAGGCGGGCGCCGATGGCGGCGGTCTCAACGCTTCGCGGTGATGCGACGAGCGCCCGGAGGGCGCGGTTGAATCGCCATTTGCGACCGAATTCGGTCAGGCGTCTCGCCGCCAGTCGCGCGTGGGTTCCAGTCCACCCCTGCGTAAGCGCGTCGAGCGCCGCCCCCGCCACCAGTTCCCCGCCGCGGACGGCGAAGCGGAGGCCGTCGCCGGTCATCGGGTCGATGAATCCGGCGGCGTCGCCGGCGAGCAGCAGTCCGTTAATCACGGCCGGATACACGTCGACGGCGAGCGGACCCAGAACGACCGGCGGCGCAATCAGGCAGGCGCCGGCAAACCGATCGCGGAGCATCGGATCGCGGGCGAGCTCCTGGGTCAGCAGGGCTGCCGGATCGCGCAAGCTGCCGTCGCCGGGATACGAAGGCCTGACAAGGCAGACATTGGTCGCCCCGCCGGGCACCGGCGCCACGCCGATATACCGCCCCCGCCGCACGTGCATCTCCCCAAACACCCCCGCGGCCCGACTCGCGGTCTGCGCGGTCTGACCTGAGTCTGACCGCGGTCTGACCGCGGTCTGACCGCGGTCAGACCCGGGTCTGACCCCGTCGAAGTAGGCGCCGATGGCCCAGCGGCGCGGGGCGTCGGGGTGGCGGGCGAGACCGAGGCCGAAGGCGATTGTCGAACGGCGGCCGTCGGCGGCGATGGTGATGCGAGCGCGCACCTCGCGCGTCGACCCCTTGTGGCCGAGACGCACGCCGGCGACCGCCGGGACGTGCGCGCTCGTGTCGACAATCGCCTCGCGCACCGCGACCGACGGATCGAACTGACAACCCGCCCGAATCGCTTCCTGCAGCAGCAGCCAATCGAGATCGCGGCGGAGAATCGACCGGCCGAAGAGCCCGCGCGGATAGGCGCCGCGAATCGCCGCGCCGCGCTCGCCGGTGACGAGCATCCCGTCGACGCGCAGGCCGCGTGCGTCGATCGCGTCGCCGACACCGAGCGATCGGAGCCGCGCGAGCGTACCCGGGTTGACCGTGTCGCCGCAGAGTTTGTCGCGTGGAAAGTCGGCGCGATCGATCAGCCGCACGCGCGCGCCGGCGCGCGCCAGGACGATCGCGGCGACGGCGCCGGCCGGACCGGCACCGACGATCAGGACGTCATCCACACTCTCTCGCAGGCGGTCACGCGTGGCCGATGACCAGCGCGCTGTTCTTGGATCCGAAGCCGAGGCAGTTGCACAGCGCGGCGTCGACGCCGGCGCGGCGGCCATGATTCGGAATGAAATCGAGATCGCACGCCGGATCGGGATCGCGCTGATTGATCGTCGGCGGCATGAACTCGCGCGACAGGGCGAGCGCGGCGGTGACGACGCCGGCGGCGCCGCTGGCGCCCTGCGGATGCCCGATCATCGACTTGACCGACGATCCGGCGAGCCGATCCGCGTGATCGCCGAACACCTGCCGGACGCATCGCGACTCGACCGCGTCGTTCAACACCGTCGACGTCCCGTGATAGCTCACAAAGCCGATCGACTCGCGCGCGCGCCCGGAGCGCTCGATCGCCAGCGCCATCGCGCGAACGATTTCCTCGCCGTCCGGCGCCATCTGGACCCGGTGATACGCGTCGCAGGTCGATCCGTAGCCGTCGACCGACGCATAGATCGTCGCGCCGCGCGCGCGCGCCTGATCTTCCCGCTCGAGGACGATCATCCACGCGCCTTCGCCGAGCACGAAGCCGTCGCGTCCCTTGTCGAACGGCCGCGATGCTTCTGCCGGCCGCTCGTTGTACGCCATCGACACCGCTCTCATTCTCGAGAAGCCGAAGATCATCCCCGGCGTGACGCAGGCGTCGGTCCCGCCCGAGACGATGACGTCGGCTTCACCTGACCGCAGCAGCGCCGTCGAATACCCGATTGCATCGGTGGAGCTCGTGCAGCCGCACGACAGGACGTGGCTGATGCCGTGCAGCCGCAGCGAGATCGAGATCTCGCTCGACACCATCCCGACGATCGACACCGGGATGGCGTAGGGTGTGACCTTGCGTCCGCGCTCGACGAAGAAGTCGTAGTACTGCCGCTCGCCGATGTCGATGCCGCCGCCGCCGCTGCCGATGACGACGCCGGCATTCCGTTCGCCGATGCGCAGCCCGGCGTCGGCCCACGCTTCGCGCGCGGCGATGACGCCGATCAGCGCGGCGCGCGAGTAGCGCTTCGGATCCGCGCGGTAGTCCGCATCCCAGATATCGTCGCCCTCGAGCGGCGGCACGTCGTCGATGGTGACCGTCGGAACGGGCGCCGCGACGCGGCAGCTGAAATCCGAGACGTCGAAGTCGGTGATCGCGCGTGTGCCGCTGCAGCCGTGGGCGACGTGCTCCCAGAAACGTTCGCGACCGATGCCGAACGGCGAGACCGCGCCGATGCCGGTGATGACGATCCGTGGTGAGCCCATGCTGTGTCCTATCATATGCGCGCGCCGGTCGAAGCGGGTGCCGCTCGTGGTGAGCTCGTCGAACCACGAGCACGGTTGGCTCGTCCTTCCGCCTTCGTTGGAGCTACGGTGGACCGCCGTAGCGCGACGCGCGGAGGTCGACAGGCTCAGGACGAGCGTGGTCTCGAACCATTGCTCGCACACTATTGCGACAGAGGCTCACTCGTTTCGTCGTTTGGATCGGCGGCGCGCTGTTCGTCACCTCACTCACAGTCTGTTTGTGGTGGTACTTGTTCGAGCTCGGCCAGACGCGGCCGTGGCTGGGCTGGACGCCGATCGCGACCGACGCGATTCTGGTCACGGTCTTCGCACTTCATCACAGCGTGTTCGCACGCGAGCCGGTGAAGCGACTCGTGCTGCGAGCGATTCCTGAAGAGCTCTTGCGATCCGTTTACGTGTGGATTGCAAGTCTGCTGCTCGTCGGCGTCTGCCTCGCGTGGCAATTCGTGGGCGGCGATCTGTACCACGCGTTCGGAGCGCGCGCGATCGTTCACGCCGCGGTTCAGTTGGCGGGTGTCGTCGTGATCGTGCAGTCAGTGCGCGCGATCGATCCGCTCGAGCTCGCCGGCATCCGCCCGTCGGCGCGGGTACCGGGTGGCGGCGGACTGCAGGTCACCGGCATGTACGGCATCGTCCGGCATCCGTTGTACTTCGGGTGGGTGCTCGCGGCGTTCGGCGCTGCCCACATGACCGGCGATCGCCTCACGTTCGCAACGCTGACGACGCTGTATCTCGCGCTGGCGGTGCCGTGGGAGGAACGATCCCTCGTGCAGAGTTTTGGAGAGTCGTATCGCCGCTATCAGCAGCGGGTCCGCTGGCGGATGATCCCGTTCATCTATTGAAGCGTGAATCCTCGTCGTCGTCGTCCTGCGCGATCGCCGCTGCGCCTTTCGCGCCGCCCGGCACGCCGGCCTTGTCGATGAACACCATCGAGTGCTGCGAAGGGATGTCGAACTTCTTGCCGCACGTCTTGCACGTGACCGCATCGTCGACGCGGATCATGTAGTCGCGCAGCTTCGCGTAGAGGGCGCGATCGCGCTCGTCGGCGCCTGGCGGAATGCGATCCTTCTTGGTTCGCACGACCCAGCGCATCTGATATTCGTTCACGCGCTTGCAGCGCGGGCACGACAGCTTGTCGGTGCGGGTTTCGTTCCGGTTGTTGAAAAAGTCGCGTTCGTCCACGGTCTGATGATAACAGGGCTGGGCGGGCGGGATGGAGTGGATGGGCCGGACCGGCGGGATGCCAGGAGTATCCTGCCCTCCGATCAGCCTATCCCCCTCCTCCAGCCGATCCGGCCCCTCCCGCCTGTCTGCGTCAGAACCTGACCGTGCCGCCGAACCGCACGATCCGCGGCGCGAGGATCCGCGACGGACGCCCGAGCGTCGACCCGATCGCCTCGGTCTGCGCCAGCACGTGGTTGGCGTTGAGGAGATTGAAGACGTCAACCGAGCCTTCGATGCGCGTCCGGCCGAAGGGAATCCGTTTCATGACCCGAATATCGAGGAACTTGGTCACGGTCTCGGTGCGATCGACGCCGCGCGGCTGGACCCACAGCGTTTCGGAACCCTGCGGCAGCCCGGCGATCGTGATGGTGCGCATCAGCGGATCGCCGTCGCGTGCCGTGTACTTGGCCGAGAACGCGAGGTCGTAAGGCAGCTGGTAAGTCCCGGACAGATTGAACGACCACGGGATGTCGGTGAAGATCGCCGAACCATCCCGGTTCAAGCGGTAGTTCGGATTGTTCAGATCCGTGTTCGTGCCCGGGTTGGTGTAGGTGCCGCTGTGATTGAAGCCCTCGTGCTTCTGCAGCGTCAGCCCGGCCAGCAGTTGCCACCGGTTCGACATCCGCTTGTTGAAGCTGAGGAGCATGCCGTTGTAGTCGCTCTCGAGAACGTCGACGTTGGTGATAAGGCGATCGCGCCGG
>Ga0075425_100006151_pt1 | contig 12561 bp, 7 predicted proteins | sample SoiMethybrSBSTD4_FD_75300 | JGI IMG/M metagenome (GOLD analysis project Ga0075425, IMG submission 75300) | Bulk soil microbial communities from a Populus tree surrounding site in Tennessee, USA - Soil MetaG P. TD hybrid SBSTD4 | ecosystem: Environmental > Terrestrial > Soil > Tree plantation...
CGAGCTGCCCAACAGCCGAAATGGCCTCGTGGCGCACCACGCCGGGCTCACCGTCGTCCACTCGTTGACCCGCACGATTTCCGCGGGCACGACGTGGAAGCTGGTGCAGGGCGTGGCCGGCGAGTTCTCCACCAATAAATTCGACGCCGATCTCGGGTTCATGGCGGCCGGCTCCCTGGGCAAGATCGGCCTGTCGGTGCGGAACCTGCTCGAGCCGAAGTTCACCGCGCCCGGCGGCCTGATTCAACTGGATCGGCAGATCCGGCTCGGCGCCGCCATCAACGTGACGCGGGGATCGCTGATTTCGGCTGACGTGGACCTCACCGAGACCCGGATTCCGCTGGGGGACCTGAGGGAGGTCGCGTTCGGGACCGAGGCGCACGCCGCGAAGAAACTGTGGCTGCGCGGCGGCTATCACTGGAACGCCGCGGGCGGCACCGCGCCGTCGGCCCCCATGGGCAGCGTCGGCGGCAGTTTCGCGGTGTACGGCCGGACCCTGGCCGACGCCCAGGTGACCTTCGGGTCCGAGGACGGCAACCGGGGGTGGGGCGTGGGCCTGCGGTTCGTCTTCTGATCGTCACGAATTCCGGGGCTTTTCCACGACAAAAAGTCGCCAGCCCGGCGGAATTTTCTTGACAAAAAGTGTCAATACGCTACCATAAGCACCTCCCCCAGCAAGTCTCCCGACGAGTCCAGAAAGACTCCAGATAATGCCCGTCCGTATAGGCGAGCTGCTGCTGAAAGAGAAGCGCATCACCCCTGCGCAGTTGCAGGAAGCGCTGAACTATCAGAAGACGAGTGGCGGCAAGCTCGGTTACAACCTCGTCAAGCTCGGCTTCGTCAAGGACGAGGAGATCACCTCTCTGCTTTCCAAGCAGTACGGTGTCCCCTCGATCAACCTGGCGCAGTTCGAGATCGATCCAGCCATCGTCAAGCTGATTCCGTCGGAGACTGCCCAGAAATATCAGATCGTCCCGCTCAGCCGATCCGGCGCGACCCTCACGATCGCGATGACGGATCCGACCAACGTGTTCGCCATGGACGACATCAAGTTCATGACGGGCTACAACGTCGAGCCGGTCGTCGCGAGCGAGACCGCGGTGACCGAGGCGATCACCCGCTATTACCCGGCCAACGTCCAGGCCGCGCCGCGCATCGTCGAGCCGAAGAAGAAGAAGGAACCGAGGATCGAGCAGGCGGCCAACCTGAACAACGCCGCGACCCTCGAGATGGTGACGCGCGCGCTGGAGGAGACGGCCGGCGACATCGCCGACGACGACGTCGAGATGCTCGAGGAGATCGAGCAGATCGACGTCTCGACGCTCGAGAAGCAGGGAGGCGAGGCGCCGGTCATCCGCCTCGTGAACCTGATGCTGATGTCGGCGATCCAGAAGGGGGCCAGCGACATCCACGTCGAGCCGTACGAGAAGGAGTTCCGCGTGCGGTTCCGCATCGACGGCATTCTCTACAACGTCATGGCCCCGCCGATGAAGTTCCGCGACGCGATCACCTCGCGCATCAAGATCATGTCGAAGCTCGACATCGCGGAAAAGCGCCTGCCGCAGGACGGCCGCATCAAGATCCGCTTCGGCGACGCCGAAGGGGGCACCAAGGAAATCGACTTCCGCGTCTCCATTCTCCCGACGCTGTTCGGCGAAAAGATCGTCATGCGCTTGCTCGACAAGGACAAGCTCATGCTCGACATGACCAAGCTGGGGTTCGAGCAGGACTCGCTGCGCAAGCTGGAGTTCGCCATCAGCAAGCCGTGGGGCATGGTGCTGGTCACCGGCCCGACCGGCAGCGGCAAGACCAACACGCTCTATTCCTCGATCGCCAAGATCAACACCCCCGAGACCAACATCATGACCGCGGAAGACCCCGTCGAGTTCAACCTCGTCGGCGTCAACCAGGTGCAGGTCCGCGAGAACATCGGCCTGAACTTCGCCGCGGCGCTGCGCTCGTTCCTGCGGCAGGACCCCAACATCATCCTGGTCGGCGAGATCCGCGACTTCGAGACCGCGGAGATCGCGGTCAAGGCGTCGCTGACCGGCCACCTCGTGCTCTCGACGCTGCACACCAACGACGCGCCGAGCACGATCAGCCGGTTGATGAACATGGGCATCGAGCCGTTCCTCGTCGCCAGCTCGGTCAACCTGATTTGCGCGCAGCGCCTGGTGCGCCGTCTCTGCACCCAGTGCAAGACCGACGCGCCGCACGAGCCGAAGGCGCTGATCGACGCCGGCTTCACGCCCGACGAAGCCAAGACGGTGATCCCGAAGAAGGGCAGCGGCTGCGAGCGCTGCAACAACACCGGCTACAAGGGCCGCGTCGGTCTCTACGAGGTCATGGAGGTCACCGACGAGCTCCGCGAACTGATCCTGGTCGGGGCCTCGGCGCTCGAACTCAAACGCAAGGCGGTCGACGAAGGGATGATCACGCTCCGCCGGAGCGGGTTGCACAAGGTGATGGAAGGGGTCACCACGATCGAGGAAGTTGCTCGAGAAACGGTCAAATAACTTATGGCGACATTACCTGAACTGCTGCAGACGCTGGTCGAGAACAACGGGTCCGACCTCCACATCACGACCGATACGCCGCCGCAGATCCGCGTGCACGGCCATCTCAAGCCGCTCGACCTGCCGTCGCTCGGCCCGGCCGAGACGAAGTCGCTCGCCTACAGCGTGCTGACCGACCAGCAGAAGAAGCGGTTCGAGGAGGCGCTGGAGCTGGACTTCTCGTTCGGCATCCGCGGCATCGCGCGCTTCCGCTGCAACGTCTTCAACCAGCGCGGCGCGGTCGCGGCGGTCTACCGGGTCATCCCCGAGCAGATCAAGGGCTTCCACGAGCTCGGCCTGCCGGCGGTGCTGGCCAACCTCGCCGAGCGCCCGCGCGGGCTGGTGCTGGTCACCGGCCCGACCGGCTCCGGCAAGTCGACGACGCTGGCGGCGATGATCGACAAGATCAACACCGAGCGGCACGAGCACATCCTGACCATCGAGGACCCGATCGAGTTCGTGCACCCGCACAAGGGGTGCCTGGTCAACCAGCGCGAGGTGCACCAGGACACGCAGGGCTTCGCGATGGCGCTGCGCGCGGCGCTGCGTGAGGATCCCGACATCGTCCTGATCGGCGAGCTGCGCGACCTCGAGACGATCGAGTCGGCGCTGCGCATCGCCGAGACCGGCCACTTGACGTTCGCGACGCTGCACACCAACTCGGCGGCGCAGACGATCAACCGCATCATCGACGTCTTCCCGGCGCACCAGCAGGGGCAGATCCGGACGCAGCTCTCGCTGGTCCTCGAAGGCATCGTCTGTCAGGCGCTGCTGCCGCGCGCGGACGGGAAGGGGCGCGTCGTGTCGCTCGAGATCATGGTGCCGAACCCGGCGATCCGGAACCTGATCCGCGACGACAAGGTCCACCAGATCTACTCGACGATGCAGACCGGGCAGGAGAAGGCGGGGATGCAGACCATGAACCAGTCGCTGGCGACGCTCTACCAGAAGCGGCTGATCACGCTCGAAGCGGCGTTGAACGCCTCGTCACTGAAGGACGAACTGGAACAGATCATCGCGCGCGGCGCGGGCGTCGTGGCCGGCGCCGGCATGCAGCGCCCCGGCGGACTTCCCAACCGGCCGGTGACTCGGTAAACGCTCACTAAAGGTAACGCCCCATGCCTACATTTGCGTATAGCGGACGGACGCGCGGCGGTCAGACGGTGACCGGCGAGCGCGTGGCGGAGACGATCGACGCGGCGATTGCCGCGCTGCGCCGCGAGCAGATCGTGGTCACGCGCATCGATCCGGCGAAGGCGGCCAAGGCCGAGGCCAAGCCCAAGGCGAAGAAGGGGGCAGCGGCCCCGTCGAAGAACCTGGCCATCTTCACCCGGCAGTTCTCGGTCATGATCGACGCCGGCCTGCCGCTGGTGCAGTGCCTCGACATCCTCGGCAAGCAGGAGCCGCACAAGGGCTTCTCCGACGTCATCCTGCAGGTCCGCTCCGACGTCGAGTCGGGGGCGGCGCTGGCCGACGCGATGAAGAAGCACCCGCGCGCCTTCGACGCGCTCTACTCGAACATGATCGCGGCCGGCGAGGCGGGCGGCATCCTCGACACCATCCTCAAGCGGCTCGCGGTCTACATCGAGAAGAGCGTGAAGCTGAAGGGGCAGGTCAAGTCGGCGATGATCTACCCGATCGCGGTCATCTGCATTGCGACCATCGTCGTCGCGGCGATCCTGTGGAAGGTCATCCCGACCTTCGCGCAGCTGTTCGCCGGCCTCGGCGCCCAGCTGCCGCTGCCGACCCGCGTCGTCATCGCGGCCAGCGACAACCTGGTCGCCTACGGGCCGTTCATCGTGGCCGGCCTCTGCGCCGTCGGCTACGCGGTCAAGCGCTATTACGATACGCCGCCGGGGCGCTACATGATCGACGGGCTGCTGCTGAAGGCGCCGATCCTGGGGATGATCCTGCGCAAGATCGCGGTGGCGCGGTTCTGCCGCACGCTCTCGACGCTGCTGTCCTCGGGCGTGCCGATCCTCGACGGGCTCGACATCACGGCGCGGACCGCGGGCAACGCCATCATCGAAGAAGCGATCCAGAAGACCCGCACCAGCATCGAGCGCGGCGAGACCGTGTCGGCGCCGCTGCGCGAGACCAACGTGTTCCCGTCGATGGTCGTGCAGATGATCAACGTCGGTGAGACGACCGGCGCGCTCGACGCGATGCTGGGCAAGATCGCCGACTTCTACGAAGAGGAAGTCGACACCGCGGTGGCCGGCCTGCTGACGCTGATGGAGCCGCTGATGATCGCGGTCCTCGGCGGCATCGTCGGCGGCATCGTCATCGCGATGTACATGCCGATCTTCGACCTGATCTCGAAGCTGACCTAGCGCGAGGCGCGACAGGTGCGCGGTGTGAGGTGCGAGTGATGTTGTCCGAGCCGCTGCGGCGGAAGCTGCTGTGGATGATCGGCGGGCGGGCCGCCGTGATCACAGTGTTGCTCGGCTCGGCGATCCTCATTCAGCTGCGCGGCAGCGGGTCGTTTCCGACCGACCCGTTCTTCGCGCTGATCGGGCTGACCTACGGCCTGACCGTGGTCTGGGCGCTGACGCTGCGCTTCGTCGATCGCGCGCCGTGGCTGATCGAAGTGCAGCTGGCCTGCGACGCGCTGATCGTCTCGGCGATCGTGCACCTGACCGGCGGCGTGGCGAGCTACCTGTCGTCGCTCTACACGCTGCCGATCATCGCCGCGAGCACGCTGCAGTCGTGGCGCGGCGGCCTGAGGGTCAGCGTGCTCAGCGTGCTGCTCTACGCCGGACTGGTGATCGCGCAGTACCAGGGGGCGCCGCTGCCGTTCATCGTGCTGGAGTCGCTGCCGCCGGCGCGGGTGGCGATCTTCACCGTCGGCTTGAACGTGTTCGGGTTCATGGCGGTGGCCGGGCTGACCGGCTACCTGGCGGAAGGGCTGCGGCGCGCGGGCGCGCAGCTCGAAGAGACCTCGACGCAGCTGGCCGACCTGCAGGCCTTCAACCAGCACGTCATCGACAGCCTGATGAGCGGCCTGGCGACGTGCGACATGCAGGGACGGCTGATGTCGTTCAACCGGGCGGCGGAAACGATCACCGGCGTCCCCTCGACGCAGGCGCTGTGGCGGCCGGTGGTGGAGGTGCTGCAGCTGCCGGAGGTGTTCCACCCGCTCTTCGTCGCCGGGGCGGAGCGCCCCGCGGCGCAGCGCCGCGAGTACGGCTTCCGCCGCAGCGACGGGCGCGACATCGAGATGGGGATCACCAGCGCGCCGTTGATCACGCCGCGCGGCGAGAGCGGGTTCCTGTTCACGTTCCAGGACGTGACCGACGTGAAGAAACAGGAGCGCGCGGCGCGGATGCAGCAGCGGCTCGCGGAAGTGGGGGAGATGGCGGCCGGCATCGCCCACGAGATCCGCAACCCGCTGGCGTCGATGGCCGGATCGATCCAGATCCTGCGCGACGAGCTGCCGCTGACGCCGGACCAGTCGCAGCTGATGGACATCGTGCTGCGCGAGTCGGAGCGGCTGAACCAGACGATCAAGCGGATCCTCTCGTTCGCCAAGCCGCAGCGCGCGGCGCTCGCCGACGTGGACCTGCGGCAGGTGGTGACCGACGCGGCGCGGCTCCTCGAGAACAACGTCGAGGTGACCGAGCGGCACCAGATCGTGGTGGACGTGCCGGCCGGACCGGTGACCGTCCACGCCGACGAGGCGCAGTTCCGCCAGATCGTGTGGAACCTGGCGACCAACGGGCTGCGCGCGATGCCCGGCGGCGGCCGGCTGCGGCTGCTGGCGCGCCACGACGAGGCCAACGGGGAAGTGGTGATCGGGGTGTCCGACCAGGGCGTCGGCATCGCGCCGGAAGACATGGACGGGATCTTCCAGCCCTTCCGCGGCGGCTTCTCGAAAGGCACCGGGCTGGGGCTGTCGATCGTGCAGAAGATCGCCAGCGACTACGGCGGCGAAGTGCGGGTGACCTCGGAAAAGGGAAAGGGCACCACCGTCGAAGTGGCGCTGCCCGTGGCGCAACACGCGGATGGAGGACGACTGACGTGGCAGGCACAATGACCGCGGACCGGCCGGCGGCCGGAACCGAATCGGCGCGGATTCTCGTCGTCGACGACGAGCGCTCGATGCGCGAGATGCTGAGCATCCTGCTCAAGCGGGAGGGGCACCAGGTCTCGGTCGCGGAGAACGGCCAGGGGGCGATCGACCTGCTCAACCAGCGCCCGTTCGATCTCGTCGTCTCCGACGCGCGCATGCCCGACGTCGACGGGCTCGAGGTGCTCCGGCACGCGCGCAGCATCAACCCGTCGGTGATCGCGATCATGGTCACCGCCTACGGGTCGCCCGACCTGCTGCGCGGCGTGGCCCAGCTCGGCGTCAACGACTACGTCGAGAAGCCGTTCAACACCGAGGTCCTGCGCTTCCGCATCCGCAAGGAGCTCGATCGCAAGCGGCTGCAGCAGGAAAACGTGCTGCTCAAGCGCGCGCTGCACACCACCAACCAGTTCTCCAACATCATCGGCAACAGCCCCGCGATGCAGGAGGTGTTCGAGCTGGTCGAGACCATCGCGCCGACCGGGAGCACCGTGCTCATCACCGGCGAGTCGGGCACCGGCAAGGAGCTGGTCGCGCGCGCCATCCACGTCCGCTCGCCGCGCAGCGATCGCCCGTTCGTCGCGGTCAACTGCGGCGCGCTGACCGAGACGCTGCTCGACTCGGAGCTGTTCGGCCACATGCGCGGTTCCTTCACCGGCGCCGACGGCAACAAGAAGGGGCTGATCGAGGTCGCCGAGAAGGGGACCATCTTCCTCGACGAGATCGGCGAGATGAGCCCGATGCTGCAGGTGAAGGTGCTGCGCGTGCTGCAGGAGCGCAAGTTCCGCCGCGTCGGCGGCACCGAGGAAGTCGACGCCGACATCCGGATCATCGCGGCGACCAATCGCGATCTCGGCCGGATGGTGGCCGAGGGGCAGTTCCGCGAAGACCTCTTCTACCGCATCAACGTGATCCCGGTGCGGCTGCCGTCGCTGCGCGAGCGCGTCGGCGACGTGCCGCTGCTGGCCGACCACTTCGTCGGGAAGTTCGCCGAGCAGATGAAGAAGGCGATCAGCGGCATCTCGCGGTCGGCGCTCGACTGCCTGCAGGCGCACGCCTGGCCGGGCAACGTGCGCGAGCTCGAGAACGCGATCGAACGCGCCGTCGCGCTCGAGCGCTCGGCGATGATTCTTCCGGAGAGCCTGCCGGAAGCCCTGCGCGGCGGCGCGGCGTCGGTGCCGCTGCCGGCGAGCGCCCCCGCGGCCGCGGCGACCGCCGCGCCGGCTCCGGCGGCGCCACAGGCGTCGCAGCAGCTGCCCGACAAGGGGTTCGACCTCGAACAGCACGTCCAGCACCTGGAGCGGGAATACATCGCCGAAGCGCTGCGGCGCTCGAACGGCGTCAAGGTCAAGGCCGCCGAGCTCCTGGGTATGAGCTTCCGCTCGTTCCGCTACTACATGAAGAAATACAACCTCAAGTAACCGGCTCCGGAGTGACACTTTCCGGCAGCGTCGACAGTTTGCGGCACGGCAGCTGGCCGCAGACTGTCAGGTTCGACAGAAATTGTCACCCGATCGGCGCAAAACTCCAGTCGAGTTTCACTCCGCAACCTGTTGTTCATGAAGCGTTTATCGTCAAACTTCGGCAACGCAAGCGACCCCGGCACCTGCCTTGCTCCTTCGACTGCCGTAGCTCAGTCGGATCTGTTTTCCGGACCTCTAACTCGTACACAAGGATTTTGAACATGCGCAATCAGAAGGGTTTCACGCTCATCGAGCTGCTGATCGTCGTCGCGATCATCGGCATCATCGCGGCGATCGCGGTTCCTGGTCTTCTCCGCGCCCGTATCTCGGGTAACGAGGCCTCGGCGATCGGTTCGCTGCGCGCCGTCAGCAGCGCCCAGTCGACGTTCGCGGCCAGCTGCGCCAACGGCATGTATGCCGCGTCGCTGCAGACGCTCGGCAGCGGTCCCTCCGGCGGTTCGGCGTTCATCAGCCCGGACCTCGGCGGCGGCGCTTCGGCGACCAAGAGCGGCTACACGGTCGGCATGACCGGCACCACCGCGGCGTCCGCGCCCGCGCCGTGCAACGGCAGCGGCACCCTGGCGACCGGCTACCACGCCTGGGCGGACCCCGTCTCGACCTCGACCGGCACGCGCTACTTCGGCACCAACACGACCGGCACCATCTGGCAGAGCACCGGCACGCTGAGTGGCATGGACGACAGCTCGACGCCGGCGTCGCCGGCCGCGGCTATCCAGTAAGCTGACTGACGAGTAGTCTGGAGAATCAGAGGGCGAACGACGGAAGGACATCCCTTCCGTCGTTCGTTTTTTTCGCTGTCGATGTGAATGCGTAAGCCCCCCCGCGGCTTCTGGCCGCTGCTCGCCGTCGTCGTCGCGATCGTGCCCGTCGGCGGCGTTTTCACCCTCTCCAGACTGTTCTTCATCCGCGACCTCGCGCTTACCTTCCACTCCCGCTTCCTGTTCGTTCGCCACAGTATTTTTTCCGGCGCGTTTCCGTTCTGGGATCCCTACGCGGCCGCAGGCCAGGCGGCGGTGAACGACGCGCTGTTCCAGCTGTTCCACCTGCCGTCGCTGCTGGTGCGGCTGCTCGGGCCGGAGATCGTCGCCTACAACCTGTGGGTCGCGCTGCCGATTCCGCTGTCGGCGCTCGGGATGTACCTGTTCCTCCGGCGCCGGCTGTCGCCCTTGCCGTCGGCGTTTGGCGGGGTCGCCTTCGCGGTGTCGGGCCCGATCGTCTCGACGGCGAATTTCCCGAACCTGTCCTGGTCGATCGCGACGGTGCCGTACGTCTTCTGGGCGCTGGATCGCGCGTTCGAGCGGAAGACGGCTGCCGCCGCGACGCTGCTGGCGGTCGTCGTGGCCTGCCAGGCGCTGGCCGGCGAGCCGGTCTCGCTCGTGGCGACCATCGCGCTGGCGGCGGCGTGGGCCGTGTGCATCGACGGCCGGTGGCGCGACGTGCGCGGCGTCGCGATCAGCGCCGCCGGCATCGCCGCGGGGCTGCTGCTGTCGGCCATCCAGTACGTGCCGCTGGTGGCCGCCGGCCGCAACTCGATGCGCTCGACCATGACGACGGCGGATTTCTGGCTGTTTCATCCGCTGCTGGTGCTGGAGCTGCTCGTCCCGCACTTCTTCGGGGACTATTTCAACTCCAACCTGCAGGAACTGGCGTGGATGGTCGCGCTCAACAGCGATCGCGATCCCTTCTACTACACGATGTATCTCGGCGTGCCGATTGTCCTGCTCGCGGCGGTCGCGATCGCCTCCGGCCGGCGGCACACGCGGTTCTGGACGATCGCCATCGTCGCGTTCGTGATCGTCTCGCTCGGCTCGCACACGCCGGTCTATCCGATCCTCCAGGCGCTGATTCCGCCGCTGCGGATGTTCCGGTTCCCGGTGAAATATCTGTCGCTGGCCGCGCTCGGCCTGGCGACGCTCGCCGCGATGACCCTGCAGTGGCTGATCGACGGACAGGCGCCGCGCCGCGCCGTCCGGATCGTCGTGATCGCCGCCGGCCTCGGCGCCGTGGTGACCTACGTCCTCATCGCCTGGGTCCTGGTCGCGCCGGGGCTGCCGGCCCGCGCGTTCTTCCACCTGGCGCTGTGGGCAAGCGTGCCGTCGCCGACGCAGGGAGCGGAATACCTCCTGATCCGGGCGCGGCCCCTGCTGACCGCGCTCCTGCTGAAGCTGATTGCCGGCACGTTCCTGCTGGGGATTGCCGCCTCGGTGCGGCGCGAGGCGCGCCTGGCGCTGACCGTTCTCGGCCTCTTCGCGGTCGTCGATCTGCTGTCGTCGAACTCGAGCGTCAATCCCACCGCCGATCCGTCGATGCTCGCGGAGCCGGCCTGGCTGCAGCAGGTCCCGCGCGACATGCACGAGCGCGTCTACGTCGGCGGCCGGATCGAGGGCTACGTCAACGTCTTCGACATCGACGCGCCGAAGTACGCGGCGCCGCTCGAAGGCTACTCGGCGATGGATCAACGCTACGTCCTGGCCGGCGAGCTGGTGTTCGAGCCGTCCGGCCCGCGCATGCGCGAAGCGCTGTCGTACGATCTGCCGCTGATCTGGCCGCTCGACTACGCGCGCATGGTCGGATTGTTCAAGTTCGCCTCGCGCGAGGATCGCCTCCGGTTCCTGACCCGGGTCGGGACGCGGTTCGTCCTCCTGCCCACGCCGCCGTCCGCTGGCGCCCGTCCCCTGGCGGCTGGCGTGGCCGCCGAGCAGTTGCATCTCTACGATTTCAATCCGGCGGCGCGCCGGGTGTACATCGTTCCGGACGCGCTCCTGGGGCCCAACGTCATGTGGCAGATCGAGGGGATGTTCCAGGCGCGCTTCAACCCGGCCAGCGGCGTGCTCGTGAGCGAGCCGCCGCCGCCGCCAGCCGGCACGCCCGGCATGCCACTCCCCGCATCCGCCGAGTTCATCGAAGACGGCATCAACCGCGTGGTCGTGCGCGCCAGGCTGCCGGCTGACGGCTATCTCGCGCTGATGGATTCGTACACGCCGGACTGGCAGGTCGACGTCGACGGCACGCCGGCGCCGCTGATGCGCGCCAACGGCCTCTTCCGCGCGGTCCATCTCGTGGCCGGCACGCACGTCGTCACGTTCACCTACCATCCGTCGATGTTCTACCTGGGCGCGCGCATCACCGCCGCGACCGCCGCGGCGCTGGCGCTGTGGTGCGCCGTGGGGCTGCGGCGGGCGAAGGAAGGCGCGGAGCGTGCAGCCGGCGCCTGAAACCGGGGAGGCACGTCACCGCCTCCTGGCCACGCTGCTCGTCGCCTTCGTCAGCTCGATTCCGGTCTTCGGCCTGTTCACCACGCACCGCATCTTCTTCGTCCGCGATCTGTCGTTGTTCTTCTGGTCGCGGCACCTGTGGCTGCGGCACACGCTGCTCGGCGGGCAGGCGCCCTGGTGGGATCCCTACGTCGCGTCGGGGCAGTCGGCGATCGCCGACGCGCTGAACCAGCTGCTGATGCCGCTGACGGTCGCGGTGCGCCTGCTGCCATCTGATGTCGTGTCGTTCAACCTCTGGGTGGCGCTGCCGATCCCGATCGCGGCGGCGGGGATGTTTTTGTTCCTGCGGCGCGCGCTGCCGTGCGGCGCCGCCGCGCTCGGCGCGTGCGTGTTCGGCCTCTGCGGGCCCGTCGTGTCGATGGTCAACACGCCGAACCTGGCGTGGTCGGTCGCGCTGCTGCCGTGGGTGATCTGGTCCGTACCGGGGTTGGAGGTTCGAGGGTCGAGGTTCGTCCGTGGGTCATTCGAGGAATCGGCCGCGACCACCGGCGAACGAGATTCGATCCTCGACTCTCGATCCTCGGTATGCCTCGCCGTCACGTTCGCGCTGCAGGGGCTCAGCGGCGAGCCGGTGACGTGGGCCGCGACGGGTGTGCTCGCCTTCGCATACGCCGTGGTGCAGCCCGACGCGGACCGCGGGGCTTCCACCTTCAGGCGGAAGATCAGCCGGACGATTCCCGCCGTCATCGGCCTGATTGCCGGCGCCGGCCTCGCCGCGATGCAGCTGGCGCCGACGGCGCTCGCGGCGGTCCGCGCGCAACGCGGTGCGCTGGCGGCGCCCGACTTCTGGTCGCTGCATCCGCTGTCGCTGTGGGAGGTGCTCGCCCCGCACCTGTTCGGCAACTATCACGACTCGTTCCTCGCCGATCTGCCGTGGATGGGGGCGCTCAACTTCGGCCGCGATCCGTTCTTCTATTCGCTGTATCTCGGGCCGCTCGTGCTGCTGCTGGCGGCGATCGGCGCGACCGCCGGGCGGCGGGCGCTGTTCTGGATCGCCGTGGTGCTCGTGGCGATCGTCGCGGCGCTGGGCGGCTATTCGCCGCTCTATCCGCTGGCGCGCCGCGCCGTGCCCGCCCTGATGTACTTCCGCTTCCCGGTCAAGTACATCGTGTTCGCGATGTTCGCCGGCGCCGTGCTCGCCGCCCGCGGATGGGCGGCCATCGCCACGCGGGATCGCG
>Ga0075425_100006152_pt1 | contig 12561 bp, 12 predicted proteins | sample SoiMethybrSBSTD4_FD_75300 | JGI IMG/M metagenome (GOLD analysis project Ga0075425, IMG submission 75300) | Bulk soil microbial communities from a Populus tree surrounding site in Tennessee, USA - Soil MetaG P. TD hybrid SBSTD4 | ecosystem: Environmental > Terrestrial > Soil > Tree plantation...
CGTTCGCCGCGCGCGGTCTGCTCAACAACCATCGGCACTAAAGCCATGCGTGGATCGCTCACTTTTTGATTCATTTCCGTACCGTTGATTATTATACGTTGCTATGGCCTTCGCCGGAAGTTTCTTTTTTCTGAGTCTGTTTGAAATTGCTTTGGTTGATTCCCGCGGCGTCGTGGGACCTGGTTGAAAGATTGCACTTCAGGACGCGTGTTTGCCTGCATTTCCAGCGTTGCCGGCCGCCGTTTCATCCGCGCCCGGACCCTCAATATCTTCTGTTCGAATTTCGGCGGAAGCTATTACAAGATCAAGGGCTTTGCGGTGTCGAACCTGCTCCCTGATACTATCCAGCGTGTTTTCCTTTGTCAAGCGCGCCCTCACCGCCTCATCTGCTTGACCGATGCTCTGCGCAAACTCCTGAATCTCCTTGGTTAGTTCTTCCTCGCTAACTTCGATGTTCTCTGCTTCCGCGATCTTGTCGAGAATAAAAGTGCCTCGAACCTCGTTCTGGGCGCGATCTCGCTGACCCTCTCGAACGCTCTCCCAATCGATTTTCAAGAGCCTCGGATCCATGCCTTGTCCAGCCATCTGCCTAAACAAAGTCTTCATCCGCGAGTCGATCTGCTTCTCGACTACGTATTCGGGGACGTCAAAGCGGTTTCTTTCAACGAGTTTTTCCATTGTCGCCGATCGAAACTCATTCTCGGTTCTTTGAGTTGCCTCGGTTTCCATCTTCGACCTTATGTCTTGCCGGAGATCTTCGATCGTCTTGAAATCTTCGTTGATGCCCTGCGCAAAGACGTCATCCGCTTCGGGAAGTTCCTTTACTCGAACCGCTGTCACTTCCGCCTTGTAGTCGACGTGTTTACCCGCGTACTTGTCGGGCTTGTAGTCGGCCGGATAGTCAACCGAGAATTCCCTTGTGTCACCGGGTCGAACACCGGTAAGTCCTTCAGTGAATTCCTTGAACACGCCGTCCGATCCGATCTCAAGTTCCAGATCTTCCTGCTTTATTTCTTCGAGAGTTTCAGTTGCCCCTTCCTCGGCTTGAGGCGTTCCCAACAGATTAACAGTAACGATGTCACCCGTTTGCGATGTGCGATCTTCGACTGGCACGAGCTGGGCCTGACCTTGTCGTACTCGATCGATGGCTTTATCGATATCTTCGTCGCGGACCTTGTAATTCCGCTTTGTCAACGGTAGCTCTCTGTAGTTTGACAACGTGAATTCGGGAGCGACTTCGACATTGAAAGTCACATCGATGGACTCGTCATCTCCAAATTTCAGATCTTCGACTGAGGGCTCGCCGATAACCTTCAGTTCCTTCTCTTTGATAGCGTCTCCAAGAGAATGCGGAAGCAACTGCGCCAGCATTTCGTCGCGAAGCTCCTTGCGGAATCGAGTTTTTATGACTGACTTCGGAACGTGACCCGGTCGGAACCCAGGCACGCTGACTTTACGAGCAAGGTCAGCAGCAATCTTGTCCGTTTCGGCGCGCACGGTCTCGCTGGGTATTTCGAGCCGCAATTGCTTTTTGCATTGCTGCTGATCGGTGACTGTAATGTTCAAGATTGGATTTTGCCTTTCGGAAGTTGTTTTCAACGTCGATGTAGTTTCAGCAGTGGTGCGAAAGGGGGGACTCGAACCCCCACACCTTACGGTACCAGATCCTAAGTCTGGCGCGTCTGCCAATTCCGCCACTTTCGCACGGAACTTAACAAGATAGTGGATTAGTGTCTTCGATTGCAAATTAGCAGTCCGATTCAAACTCGCAGCGATTGATTAACTGATTTCTCAAAGAGAGGTTTGAGTTGGTTAGGGAAGTGAAGGAGCTTCTCCTTGTGCGTTCTGTTGCAGGCGGATTGCTTGACATGGTACGAAGCAGAAAACTAAGATGAGCTTGCTGCAAGGAAATCAAATCCCTCAAATCGCAGGTCATCGATGACAGAGTTACTGGCGATATTACTGCAGGTTCCGTCAAGGCCCGGTGGCGCTTCTACGGCTCCATCTCCCGGCGCAACTCCGCCAATCTACGGGTACATACCTATCGTCATCTTCTTTTTGATTGCAGTACTGCTGCCGGTTGTGTTGCTAGGCGTGTCGCGTCTGGTTCAACGACGGGTTTTTGAGCGTGAAAAGCTCATGCCTTATGAGTGCGGTGTGGATCCAATCGGCGACGCTCGCGACCGGTTTTCCGTACGGTTCTACATTGTCGCGATGCTGTTTCTGATTTTTGACGTGGAGACGATTTTCCTTTTTCCGTGGGCAATAATCTACGACCGGCTTGCGCTTTTTGGATTAGCAGAGATGCTGCTGTTTATTGGCATTCTTGTGGTCGGATATTACTACGCGTGGCGCAAAGGGGCTCTCGAGTGGGCCTAGGACATTTACAGGTATTCGAATGGCTAAAGAACGAGAAGAAGTTGTTGAATCATCGAGCGGCATAATTACAACCACCGTCGATTTTGTCTTCAATTGGGCGCGGAAATCGGCTCTATGGCCGATGACATTCGGCCTCGCGTGCTGCGCAATCGAAATGATGGCGACGGGAGCATCCAGATTCGATATCGATCGGTTCGGCGCTGGAGTCTTTCGCCCGAGCCCTCGACAGTCGGACTTGATGATTGTCGCCGGCACCCCGACTTTGAAGATGGCTCCGATCATCAAGCGAGTTTGGGATCAGATGCCCGAGCCGAAGTGGTGCATCGCAATGGGCGCTTGCGCCTCGACCGGCGGACCTTTTCCGACTTATTCGACTCTGCAGGGTGTCGACCGAATAGTTCCGGTTGACGTTTATATCCCTGGCTGCCCGCCTCGTCCGGAAGCGTTGATCTACGGTTTGATGCGGCTCCAGGATAAGATAATGCAGGAGCACCCGACTGGTTATCTGTTTGGCCGCGGCAGCGTTTCGCAGGCAGATGTTGAGCAGAGCGAGAATGCGAACGAACAAGGCGAGAACGCCGCTGCATAAGCTGTGATGAATCGTTACGCAAAGGCGCAGGTAGATTAACCTGCGCCTTTTTCATTTGGTAGTAAGGGGTTTGATGGTGACGACTGAGCTGGAGAAAAGGCTGATCGATCGAATCAAGGCCGACGGCCCGATTACCTTTCGAGATTTCATGAAAGCGGCGCTCTTTGATCCCTCGCTGGGCTACTACAACACCGCGCGCCGGAAGATCGGGTCGGAGGGTGACTTCTACACGTCGAGCAATGTACACCCGGCATTTGGGGCGATCTTAGCCAAACTGTTTTCGCAGCTTCGAGAGGTCTCTGACGCCGAGCCGCTCACCATCGTTGAATTGGGTGCAGGGACTGGCCAACTTGCGGCCGACATTCTCTCTGCCATGCGTGATCATTATTCTTCGCTGCTGCCCCGCATTCAATATCTCCTTGTTGATACCAGCCCTGCGATGCGCCAACTTCAAGGTAAAAAACTTGCGGAATTCTCAGCAAAAACTCGGTTCTGTAACCTCGATGAGCTTGAAGAAATTCGCGGGATCATCTTCTCAAACGAGCTTTTTGATGCGCTGCCAGTTCATCGGGTGGTGCTGGCGAACGGCAAGCTCAACGAGTTGTTTGTCACGACAAATGAGGGCGGATCCGGGTTTTCGTTTGTGGCGTCCGAGGCTTCGACATCGCGGCTAGAGGAGTATGTGCAGCGGATGAATGCCCGATTGCGAGAGGGGCAGGTGATCGAAATTAATCTTGATGCGATCGATTTGTTGATGCGGCTGGCGAAAGTTTTAGAAGAGGGATTTCTGATAACCATCGATTATGGCGACGAAGCTAGTGAGCTGTGGTCGTCCGATCGAAGGGCTGGCACCGTCAGATCTTTTTACCAGCACCGATTGGTCGAGTCGCCGCTTCGGCGAGTTGGGGACCAGGATATCACCGCCAGCGTAAACTTCAGCGGCCTCGTCGAATACGGCGCGGACCTCGGCTTCGAAAAAGTGAGCTATGAGCGGCAGACGGCTTTCTTAATGCGAATGGGTCTGATCGAGAGAATCGCCGCCCAGTATAAATCGGACGAATCGCTCGACAATTTACCGGAGAGGCTGGCAGTCAAGAATCTGTTCGTGCCGGGCGGCCTCAGCGATAGTTTCCGGGTGCTGATCCAACGAAGGACCCTAACTTAACCCCTCTCCTCACCCAACTGAGCCTGAACCGTCTTCAAGAATCGTGATCCAAACTTCGTCTAACGCTTAGATTAGAGGTTAAGTTTGCTCACGGTGATTTTTGGCTGTCGTTTTGATCAGGATCATTAGCAGCGTGTTGTTGAGGCTTTGAACATCCATTCAACCGGAGAATCGAAATGTTGGGCAGATTCCGGTATTGCTGTTGATAATCCATGCCGTACCCGACGACGAACACATCGGGGATCTCGAACCCGCGATAGGGAATCGGGAGATCGATGATCCTACGTGCCGATTTGTCTAGAAGCGCACATATATCGACGCTGGCAGGGTTCCGTTGTCGAAGGGCGTGCGTGAGGTAGTTTGCGGTGAGGCCGGTATCGATGATGTCTTCGACGAGAAGGACGTGACGAGCCGCTATGCTTTCGTCCAGATCCTTGGTTATTCGGACCACGCCCGAGGAAGTCTGAGTTCCGTAACTCGAGATCGACATGAAGTCTATCGAGCACGGAACTGTGATTGCGCGGAGCAAATCTGCTGCAAAGACAAATGAGCCTTTGAGTATCGCAACGATGGTGAGATTTTTTCCTGCGAAATCCTGAGAAATTTGAAGCCCCAGCTCTGAAACCCGCTCCTGGAGCCTGTTCTGGGGTATGAGCACCTGTTTGAGCTCGTTTTCATTGGTTGAAAAATTCTTCATAAAAAATTTCGGATTTGATCACACTTTTTTGTTGACAAAAAAAAATCGTATGGTAGTATCACACCCGCTCGGTTGGCAACAACCGGGTCCGATCCCGAGAGGTTGAGGTTGAAATTTCCGAGTTTGCGTTTCGTTGACAACCCGCAAGGGAAGTTGATGAGAAGCGAAACTTCAGTGTGATGGCAGAGGCCCGCAAGGGTTTCTCACGCCGAGGTCCTTTGGGCTTTGGCGACGGGGATTCGCAAGGGTTCCCAACATTGACGCTGAGGGCTTGGGAAGGACAACGGAGATCACTCGGGATCGTTATTTTTGACCAACTCTTTTTGACCCTGACCGCTCCTCTTCGCTGCATTCATTCTCCCGAACTCGATTCACTCAAGCCGCCGTCCTCTTGAAAGCTTCCGCTCGCCGAAAACTTCTCAATCAACTTCCGATAATCCGACGCATACAGCACCTTGATGTTTATCTCCGGATACAGTTCCCGAAGACGACGCACCTTTCGGTTCTTCTTTGTGACAAGCGTCTGCTTTGCGGTGGTCAACTCGATAAACAGATCGTGTTCGGGTAAGTAAAAGTCGGGAGTGAAACTTCCCGACACGTTTCCTTCATCATCCCATTCGACCGCAAACGTCCGCGGCTCGTATTGCCAGCCGATGTTGTAGAAATCCAGTATCCGCGCAAACTCTGCCTCCGACTCGTGGGCAAAGCTCACCGCGGCGTGTTCGCGCGCCTCGGGCTCGTCCTCGTCTACGAAATTCTCTTCGAGTACAGCGACCGCGCGCTTGAGTTCCGGAAGTAGTGCAGCGGGAATTTCGATCGTTTGCTCGGTTGTGGAGATTGTTCCGGCGGGATGCTGCTCTTTGATCACAATGAACTGGTGGCCGTCCCGACCGGCAATTTGAATGGTGATCTCGGCGTTTGTGCTTACGCTGAAACGGCTTACTTCGTCTGACCTATCAACTGAGTACTTCGTGGTCATAGCAAAACCCTTTTGCTCGAACCCAAACCCAGATCCTGCTCTTAGCTGACCATCGCGTCGCGGGAGCCGCGCGAATTAGCTTCGTGAGCCTCGGCTGAGTGGCTATTGCAAAGCGGCAATGCCTTGCGGGCCCCTACCCTCGCCCGTCGCCCTGCTAAAAGGACGAAACCCCCGCCTTGCGTCCGGCGGACGCGACAAACGGGGGTCAACCACCGGCAGTCTACCCCATCAAACGGTCGAACACAACATCTAAGGCAAGCACGGAATTCACGCAAATCTGGTTTCCGCTTGCCTTCCGGCTTCTCGGGAGTATAATCGGGGCACGGATGGGTTACTGAGCGTTGATCTAAACGCCGGCGCGCAAGAGGATGACTCGCCGCACAACCATCGAGGCAATTCCCGCTCACTTCTTCTAGCCTCGCTTTGGAGGTTTTATGAAAGTTAAGTCCGTTGTTCTTGCTCTGGGCACAATCCTTTTGGCTTGCCTCGCAGCTCCCGCGCAGGAGCGAAAACCATTGCCGCCAGATGAAATGAGTAAGTACGTCATCTCGGCAAAATCAGGGGTGATCAACCTCATCGAAGGGAAAGTCCAGGTCCTGCGCGCAAAACAACCCGACGCATCCGAAACCCCAAAACTCAACAAAGAGCTTCAGTACGGCGATCACGTAACAACCGATTCAAACAGCCGCACCGAAATTCTTCTAAATCCCGGATGTTATCTTCGGCTTGGGGAACAAAGTGAGGTTGTCTTCTTGTTTGATGAGCTAGACAAGAGCGAGCTCAAACTCCTCCGAGGCTCCGCGGTTCTCGAGGCGTCCTCAATCGAAGCGCCGATTTCCGTCGAGACACCTAAGGCGAAATTTGAAATTGATCGTGAGGGCCTCTATAGGTTCAACGTCGTCGAAGGCGGCAAAGCCGATGTCAGCGTTCGCAGAGGCCGATTGACGGTTGGAAACACCCCAATAAAAGAAGGGAAGCGCGCCCTGGTCGAAGGTGAGACTGCAGCGATTGCGAAGCTTAACAAGAATGATGTCGACAGCTTCGATGAATGGAGCAAAGACCGCGCGAAATCATTAATAGCCGCGAACAGCAGGTTGTCGCTTCTTGGAGTGCGGCGGGCGCTCGGAATGTCCAGCCTGGTAAACGCCTGGATTTATGATCCGTTCTGTCGGTGTTACACGTTCCTGCCGTTTGCCGATGGGTTCGCATCCCCTTACGGCCTCTATTACTCGGTGTGCAATCCCTTCGGTTATGGTTACTATTACCAACCGCGTCACAACAACAGCGGATGGATCGGTAATAACGGCGGCAATTACGGAGGCGGTGGTTCCTCCGGCGGTGGGCATTCAAGCGGAGGCGGAGGTACCTCAGGAGGAGGCGCAGGCGGGGGCGGCAACCATCCACCTCCACCTTCATCGCCGCCCACGAGGGGAGCTCCCGATGGGGGTGCAGCAGGTCGAGCCGCGATTAGAGAGACTCCGACTCCCCCTCGTCGGCCCTAGACTAGCAGGCTATGTAGAGTGAGGCTCCAAAGAAGGCGCCGAGCATATCACGCTCGGCGCCTTTGTGCATTTTGAAGAGCGTGATAGGAATCGTACTTGTTGGGTAGACTCAAGGGCGTGACGATGGCTTTTGTAGTTGATGGCAATAACGTTATGGGTCAGACGCCGGGTTGGCATCGCGACAAGCCTCGCGCCAAAAGGATGCTGCTCGAGAAGCTCGCGGCGTTCGCGAGATTGAAAAAAGCTCGCATCACCGTCGTTTTTGACGGGGGCCCTGACGGCGTTAACCCTGACGGCTCGGCATTCCACGGCGTAAAGATCTTCTATGCGAAGCCTGGTTCAGACGCCGACAACAGAATCGTGAGTTTGGTAGAAAGCTCAGCTGATCCTCGCGGCTTGACCGTCGTTACATCGGATAGAAGTCTTGGTTCGCGTGTTCGGTCAGTCGGATGTTCGGTGATGCGCTCAGGTGAGTTTCGACGCGAGGTTGAACGACTAATAGAAACTGCTCCTGAGATCGACGACAGCAGCCAGGTGGATGTTGCTGACATCGAGTCGTGGCTGCGATACTTCGGCTCGCTTCCTGATGACGATCTCGACGAGAATTGAGTTTCAGATTGGCTCGAGGAGAAAACCATATGTCGACCGGCGAAGCGTTTGAACGACCATTAGCCTATCGTGATATCGGAGTTGGCGAACTTCTCTCGGCATTAGCTCGAGACTATTCGCAAAATGAGGCGCTGATCTATCCGGATCGCGGGTTGAGATATGATTTCAGCCAGCTCGATTGGATTGCTCGAAAGATCGCCAGAGGATTGCTGAGCATCGGCGTCAACCCCGGGGACCGCGTCGCGGTTTGGGCACCGAATATTCCTGAATGGGTCGTGCTCCAGTTTGCGCTGGCAAAAATTGGAGCCGTGTTGGTAACCGTCAACACCAGCCTGCGCGCCGCAGAAATCGAGTTTCTCCTGAAACAGTCAGAGACGAGCACTCTGGTGACCGTCGCCAGAGTTCGTGATGTTGATTACGTTGAAACGATCTATGACGTGGTGCCGGAATTGCGAACATCAGAGGAAGGTGCTCTCATTTCGCCGAAATTCCCGTTCCTGAAGAATGTTGTGTACATCGGAGATGAACATCCCGCGGGAATGATCCGCTATGACTCGCTGCTCGATCGCTCCGAGGCCGTTAGCGAAGAGACGTTGAATAACTGTGTCGCCGATCAGACCCTGGATACGGTTATCAATATGCAATACACCTCCGGGACTACCGGATTCCCCAAGGGTGTAATGCTCACTAATCGAAACATTTTGAACAATGGATATTGGATGGCGGAAGCACTTGCTTTGACGCCTCGCGACAAACTCTGCGTACCGGTGCCTTTCTTCCACTGCTTTGGATGCGTGATCGCGGTACTCGGAGCTTATACACACGCTGCTGCGCTCGTTCCACTCGAGACGTTTGATCCGTTGAGAGCGCTGCAGTTGATCGAGCGTGAACGATGTACGACGCTTTATGGTGTTCCGACGATGTTCATCTCAGAGCTCGATCAGCTCGACTATCATAACTTCGACATGTCGAGTTTGAGGACCGGAATCATGGCCGGCGCGCTTTGCCCGGAGCCGTTGATGCGCAAGGCGATAGAGCGAATGAATTTGACTGAGCTCTCGATTGCTTACGGACTCACAGAAGCGTCGCCAGGCATAACGATGACTCCGCGACTCGACAGCGTGGAGCTTCGAACTCAGACCGTCGGGGTCGCTCTCCCCGAAGTTGAGGTAAAGATTGTCGATCCCGCGACTGGCGAAGAATGCGAAACAGGAGCAGCCGGTGAGCTGTGTTGTCGCGGTTACAACGTGATGACCGGCTACTACAACAATCCGAGCGCCACCGCTGCGGCAATAGACGCCGATCGATGGCTTCATACCGGCGATCAGGCGACCATGGACGCCAATGGTTATGTTCGGATTACCGGCCGGATAAAGGAGTTGATAATTCGAGGCGGCGAGAACATCGCGCCAAAAGAGATTGAAGATCTCTTACGTACATACCCGAAGATAGCTGATGTCTATGTGTATGGGATGCCCGATGACAGGGTTGGCGAAGAAGTTGCCGCGGCAATAAAGCTCAAGCCGGGAGAGTCGTCGACTCTCGAGGAGATCCGTCAGTTTTGCGATGGTCGAATAGCGCGATTTAAGATTCCGCGCATGGTCAGATTTGTTGACTCGTTCCCGATGACCGCTTCAGGAAAAATTCAGAAGTTCAAGTTGCGGGAACTTCATATCCTCGAACGTCAACGCCAATCGAGCTGAATCCCTCAGTGCTTGATCGCTTGCCAGGCAGCTTGCAAGTCGAATCGGGGACTAGTCTCCGAGGTATGACAGCTTCCGCAGGATTTCCTCATGTCCGCAATCACGCCATAACCCTTCGCCGGTTTGGCTACGTGAGCGCTTCCTGGTCCGTGACATTGCTCACACTGAACCGCTTGTAAATCGGCTCGCAGCTTGCTCGGGGGAATCGGCACCGACCCTGTCGAGTGACAAGCCAGACACCCGGTCTCAAATTCCACCGCTCGAGGCGGCAGTGGATCCGTAGCATGAGCGTGCGCGCTGTTTGCCCATTTTACATATTGCTCGAGATGACATTTGCTGCACGCGGCACTCGTCGCAAATCCCGCCGAATCGCCAGGCGCAGGTTCAGTGTTTCTCGAGGCGATGCGCGCGCGACTGCGAGACAGCCAGTCCTCCAAAAGTGTCTTTGATTGACTTCGTGCTTCGGTCTCTTTAAGGGTGGCAGCGTCTACAATTTTCTTTGCGACAGGATCTTCCGGAACCAGCGCCTCATCCAGCGCGATGAATCTTTGTTTAGTAGTGAACTTGCCCTGTGCTCCTCGATAAAAGCGAAGCTCGCCCATCATCCTTGTTTCGAATGGAGTGAATACGATCAGCGTCTGTCCGACGTAAAACGGCGAAGTGAACGACTCAGCAAGTGATTCAGCGTTCCCGTCGATTATGATATCGATACCCGAAACCTCGCGAGCCACTCGAGCTGCATCCGCGGCGCTGAGTTTTGCAAGCACTACAACCAAATCCGCGGATTTCTTTGCTTCGGGCACGCTCCGTCGAGCAGCCTCGATACAGTCGGTGAACTTGAAGCCTGGAGGCGCCGCCGGTTTTGTTTCTGTCAATCCAACGAAGGCTATTTTTGTCGGCTTCTCGCCAGTCTGCCTCGAAGGAACCTCGCGAATCAGGAACGGGCGAGGTGAGTTGATATCGGACGACTCGCTGACTATGTTTGCTCCGACCAGACGATTTAACAAAGATTGGTTTTTGGTAGCAGACTTAACAAAACCACCCGCAAAATACTTGAGATCGTGCGACGACACGTTTGCTACGTCCAGAGGAAACTCTTCGTAGCCTTTCATAACCCAGTCATTCTTGACGATGGTGTCCGGGCGCAGTCTGCCGTGAGCGTCGCTCTCCTCCGACAGGAAGTAGCCGGATTCGACGAGCAATGTAGGTACCTGCGGAAGCCGTTCGCGAAACAGTTTTAAGTAGCTGACACGCCGTGTCAGTCCCCCGAGTCGGGGCGGTTTTCAGCCACACGCCTCGAGAGTTCCGTGCGTATCGCCCTCGAAGTGGACGACGAACGATGGCCGATCGTCGACACCGACGCGTTGTTCGAACGGGACCATTGCGCCGACGATCTCGAACAACCGCGTCGACTGTTCCTGAGTACTGGCGTTCGTCTGAAAATGTGCCCAAAACGTTGTTCCGGCAATGAGCAGTACCACAATCAGCTTGAGTCTTTTTATCGTCTTAAAATTTTGCATCAGTCTAAATCTATCGGGCTACCTGCCAAAGTGTTCAAACAGTCTGATTGATGGAAACAAGTTGCGCAAGTACTAACCGAGAACAGCGGTGTGTTTAAGGAACGCCGGCTTTGAAGCGATCAAACTTGTTTAGTCAGGATCTCGACCGATCTGCTGAATAAACGCTCCGACCACTTCGGCCAATTCTGGAAGATGTCCTTCAAAAAAATGGTCGGCTCCATCAATGACTTTCATTTGCTTCGGCTCATCGAGCTTGCCGACAAGAGTCGTTAGGTCCGCTACCAATCCGTATTCGTCGAGCGATCCCTGTACAAACAACTTCGGTTTGTGACATTGAGCCATTGTTGAAAAATCGTACTTTGAGGCGGGCACTCCAACCGCGACCAAGGCCCGAACTCGATTGTCACAAGCGGCACTCCAAAGCATCACCGCTGATCCAAACGAAAATCCCGCGAGCCACAATTCTGCGTTAGGGTGACGATCCAACATGAACTTCATCGCGCTGCGCAGATCGTCCCGCTCTCCGACTCCGTTGTCGTGTTCGCCGATACTTCGACCGACTCCTCGGAAATTGAATCTCAGCACAGCGAAACCGGCGTCCTGAAACACTCGGGCGATTCGAAACGCCACCTTGTTGTGCATAGTGCCTCCGAAGAGCGGATGCGGATGGCAAACTACGACGACTCGCGAGAGAGGTCCGTCGGGTTCTCGCAGAATGGCTTCGATCTGACCGACGGGACCCTCGAAAAATGTGTTTCCTGTTAAGTCCATAGCATTAGGATATAGGATATAGGATCTAGGATATAGGATATAGGAATTCTTAGGATATAAGACTATCTAAGATCATGTAGGAGGAGATCTAGGATTTTCCGAACTAGAGGTTTAGGATTTCCTGGACTAGATCCCCTAAAGAGATCCTCGATCCTGAATCCTAAATCCTGAATCCTAACCTGGACAGGAGCAAGTATTTTGAAAACACTTCTGTTGTTACGTCACGCAAAATCGGATTGGGGTGATTCGTCGCTTCGCGATTTCGATCGCCCGCTTGCCACAAGAGGTGAGAAGGACGCTCCCAGAATCGGAAAGGCTCTCAACAAGCGCGGACCGTTGCCGGATTTCATAGTGAGCTCCCCGGCGGCTCGCGCAAAAGCAACCATCGAAGCTGTTGCCGCCGCCGCAGGAATTGACCTGCCGATTGAATTTGAGGAAAAGATTTACGGGGCGACTTCGGCCGAGCTTATGACAGTGATTCGTCGGTTGCCCGCCGACAGCTCGTGTGCTCTTCTGGTTGGGCACAATCCGGGCTTTGAAGATCTGGCTCGGCGGCTTAGCGGAAGGGATCAGCGAATGCCTACCGCTGCGCTCGCGTGCATCAACTTCGAGATCGCTGATTGGGAGAATGTGGAGGACGAGCGAGG
>Ga0075425_100006153_pt1 | contig 12559 bp, 15 predicted proteins | sample SoiMethybrSBSTD4_FD_75300 | JGI IMG/M metagenome (GOLD analysis project Ga0075425, IMG submission 75300) | Bulk soil microbial communities from a Populus tree surrounding site in Tennessee, USA - Soil MetaG P. TD hybrid SBSTD4 | ecosystem: Environmental > Terrestrial > Soil > Tree plantation...
GCGAGCGGCGGCGGCCGAATCGGGAATAAACATCACGGCGGAACGGTCTAATTGACAAGGCAATGGACGGATACTAGAGTTCCACGGATGACGAGCGCACAGACCAGCATCGCCGTTATGGGCAGCGGCGCGGTGGGCGGCTACTTCGGCGCTCGGCTCGCCGGCAGGGGCGAAAACGTCGCGTTCATCGCTCGCGGCGCGCATCTCGAAGCGCTGCGCCGCGACGGGCTCCTCGTCAAAAGCGTCGGCGGCGACTTTCGCGCGCGCGGCATTTTCACCGACGATGCGCGCGAGGTCGGGCCCGTCGATCTGATTCTTTTCTGTGTCAAGTCCTACGACACCGAAACCGCAGCGGAACAGCTCGCTCCGATGATCAACCAACGGACCATCATCCTCTCGCTGCAAAACGGCGTGGACAACCCCGATAAGCTCGCGAATCGCTGGGGCCGCAAGCGTGTGCTCGGCGGCGTTGTGTATTTGGGTGCGCAGCTCGGCGCGCCGGGAACGATCGTGCACAGCGCCGGCGGACGCATTGTCCTGGGCCCGCTCGACGGCGCCGACAGCGCAGCGGCGAAAGCCGCCGAAGCGGTCTTGTCCGCGGCCCAGATTCCGTGCTCGGTCAGCCCGGAGATCCGGAAAATCATGTGGTCGAAGCTCGTCTGGAACGCGCCGTTCTGCGCGCTCTCGTGCCTCGCGCGTGCGACGGTGAGCGAGATTCTCGAGTCCGGCGCCCTGCGTCCGCTGGCCGCGGCATGCATGGAAGAAGTGCGTGAAGCCGCGCGCATTGCCGGCGTCGAGCTTCCGCCTTCGATCATCGAGGATACTTTCAACTTCTCGCGCGGCCTTGGCGGATTCAAGCCGTCGATGCTGCAAGACTTGGAAGCGGGAAAACCGCTGGAATACGAAGCCCTCAACGGCGTCGTCGTCAATCTCCTCGCGCGGGCGGGAAAAAAAGCGCCGGTGAACGATGCGTGCCGCGCGGTGCTGGAATTTTTGGACAGCCGGATTCGCGCCGGCAGGTGACACCGATGATGAAATACTTCCTGAAAACCGCCGTGTTTTTTCTGCTGCTCGTGTGCGCCTCAGCCGCGCATGCGCAAACAGCCAAAGACGATCTCGTCGCGCGCGGACAGTACATCTTTTCGCTGGCGGGCGGCTGTGCCTGTCACACCGAGCCGAAAGGAACGCCGAACGCCGGCGGACGCGCCATCCCGCTGCCGTTCGCGAAAGTCTATTCGACTAACATCACATCGGACAAGGAAACCGGACTGGGAAACTGGACCGATCAGCAGATCCGCGACGCGATGATCAAAGGAGTGCGGCCGAACGGCGAGCGGCTTCTGCCGGTCATGCCCTACGAGGCCTACTCCGGTATGGCCGATGAAGACCTGCAGGCGCTGATCGCGTACGTCCGGACGCTTAAGCCGGTGCGCAAACCGACGCCGCCGCTGGAGACCTGGGCGCCGCTCTACCGGCGCGTCGGAACTTTCTTCTGGTCGAGCTTCGTGGCCAAGAGCTACACATCGGTGCCGAAGCCGCCGGCCGCCGGCGCCGAGCGCGGCCGCTATCTCGTCGAGCACGCCTCACTGTGTATCGACTGTCATACGCCGCGGAACTCGATGGGCATTCCGCAGCCTTCGCTTTACCTCGCCGGGGCGAAAAAAGCCCCGCCGCTCAACGTCGAGGTCCCCAACATCACGCCGGACAAGGAGACCGGCATCGGCGACTGGAGCCGCGATTCCATCGCCGATCTGATCCAGACCGGCACGAAGCCCGACCTGGACAATGTCCAGGGGCTCATGGCCGAGGCGATCGAAGCCGGCTATAAAAACATGAAGCGCGAAGACGCGCTCGCGATCGCCGACTATTTGAAGACGGTGCCGCCTATCAAGCATAAAACGAATTAACGTCGAGGAGGTCGCATGCCAGGCCGCTATCGCATCATCGACGGCGACGGCCATCTGCTGGATGGTCCCGAGAATTGCTACCGCCGTCATCTCCCCGAGCCTTACCGCAGCCGCAGCGGTTCGTTCTTTCTCCAGTTCGGGTGGGACATCCGCATGAACGCGAAGCTCGGCAAGCTCGACGCGGATCCCCAAACGTACCTGCGCGATATGGAAGCGGAGGCGATCGAGCTCATGGTCGCTTACCCAAGCCCCGCGCTCTCGATCGGTCTCGTGCGCGAGTTAGATCTCGCCGCCGCGCTGGCGCGCGCGTACAACGACTGGGCGCATGACTTCGGCCGGGCGGCGGGTGGGCGCATCAAAGCCGCCGCCGTTGTGGCGCCGCAGGCTGTGGCGGAGGCCGTCGAAGAAATTCGCCGCGCGGTCGCAAGCCTCGGCGCCGTCGCCGTCATGATGCCGACGTACGTGAGCCCCGGCTTCGACCTCGGCCAGCCGCAGTTCGATCCGATCTATGCCGCGGCCGAGGAGCTCGGTGTGCCCGTCGCGTTCCACGCGACGGCGCAGGTGTCGCAGGGCACGGTGCGCTTCCACAAGTATCTCGGGGTGCACATGGTCTCACACCCCTTCGAGCAGATGATCTCGATCATCTCCATCATCTCCAACGGTGTGCTCGACCGCTTCCCCAAGCTCAAGGTCGCGTTTTTGGAAGCGGGTATCGGCTGGGTGCCGTACTGGATGGAGCGCTTCGACGAAAAGCTTCACAAGCGCCGCGCCGAGATGCCGCCGCTCAAGATGCCGCCGAGCGAATACATCAAGGCCGGGCGCTGCTTCTTCACCTGCGAGGGAGAGGAGTCCGCGCTTCCATTCATGATCGAGCAATTCGGGGACGACTGTATTCTCTACGCGTCGGATTATCCGCATTGGGACAGCGACTGGCCCCACACGGCTAAGATGGTTCTTGACCGCAAGGACATCAGCGACAAGAGCAAAGAAAAGATTCTCGGTCTCAACGCGCTCTCGTTCTATAACCTCAAATGACCTGCGATGAAGTTTAGCCGCGGAAAGATCGCGCCGCTCGTTTTCGTCGGTCTCATCTGGCCGGCGAAAGTCGCCCACGCCGCGGAGACGTTTCCAAAACCGGAAAAGAGCCGCCTCGAAGTCGCGATCGCAGCGTGGGGGCCGACGACGCTGCCGCTTCTGGTCGCCCAGGAAGCGGGCTATTTCGGCCGCCACGGCCTGACCGTCTCGATAACCCAAGTGAGCGCCAGCGCCGGCGTGCAGGGGGTCGTCTCCGGCGCGCTCGATATTTACCAGGGCGGAGCCGCCGCCATCGCCGCGACACTCGCCGGAGCGAACATCATCTATGTCGCCGCCGCGGTGGATAAAAGCTCACTCGTGCTCTTCGGGCAGAAGGGGCTCACGAGCTTCGAGATGCTGCGCGGCAAGTCGGTCGCGACGACCTCTCCGGGCGCCTTCGGCGAGATCGCCGTGCGCATGACGGGGCGAAAATACGGCATGGAGGTCGGGCGGGAGATCAAGCTGCTCTATCACCGCAGCGTCCAGGAGGCGCTCGGGACTTTTCTCGTCGGCAACGCCGACGGCCTCATCATCACTCCGCCGGCGACCGAAACCGCGCGCAAGCAGGGCTATCCGGTGATCGTCGATTATTACAAGGACGGCCTCAAGATCATCGGTCCGGGCACGGCGGTCACGCGCGATTTCGCGCAGAAAAATCCCAACGCGCTGAAGGCGTACCTGCGCGCCTGCCTCGACGGCCTAAAGCGCGCGCTCGACGACGAAGAGTTCGCCAAGAAGGTCGACGCCAAGTACGAAAAGATCAGCGATGCCCAGGTGCTGAGCGAGAATTACCAGCAGGGCGCGCGCGTGTGGAACAAGGACATGACGGTCGATCCGGCCGCGATTCGCCTCGTGCTCGACGATTCGTCGGATCCGAAGGCAAAGAACGCCGACCCGAAGACGTTCTACGATAATTCTCTCATTGAAGCCGTAAACCGCGATTACGCGGCGAAGCTTTTTCCGGGACTAGTAAAGTAGAGGCGGCGACGTTCGATGGCCTGGTACGACGACACTTACCGCTGCTCGCGCTGCGGCGAAATGCACCAGGGCGTGCCGATGAGCTACGGCGCGAGCGCGCCGGCGCTCTGGTCCATGATCCCGCCGGAGGAGCGCGCCGCGCGCGCCGAGCTGTCGTCGGACCAGTGCATCATCGACGACCGGTACTACTTTCTTCTCGGCGGCATTTATATCCCGGTGCGCGAAAGCGACAAGCAGTTTCTCTGGCTCGCGTGGGTCTCGCTCGGCGCGGATAACTTCGTCCGCGCCGCTGAGCTTTGGGACACTCCCGGCCGGGAAAGCGAGCCGCCGTACGAGGGCTTTCTCGCCTCGGAGCTGCCGGGTTACCCTTCGACTCTCAATCTAAAATGCGAACTCTACACGCGTCCGCCGGGCGAGCGGCCGTTCATTCTGCTGGAAGAAAGCGATCATCCGCTCGCGGTCGAGCAGCGCGACGGCGTCACGGCCGCGCGCGTGCAGGAGATCGCCGAGCTGATGCTGCACGGCGGCGAAATATAGATGATCCGCCCATTCTTCCGCGTGGTCGCCGGCTTGCTCGGCGCGGCATTTCTTATCATGGGTGCGCTCACGATCGTTAAAGACGCGCTGTCGCCCGAAGGCATCTCGGCCCGGACCGAATGGCGCGGCGCATTGTGGCTCCTCTCCTGGGGCGTGATTTTTGTCTTTATCGCCGCGCGGGGATATATGAAGAGGTGAGCATCGCGCCTCTGTTTAGATCGCGTACTTTATCGGATCTTCAACCCCCGCTTCCTTAAATCCCTTCAATCTCAGCTGGCAGCTGTCGCATTGGCCGCAAGCCAAGCCGTCCGGCGTCGGATCGTAGCAGCTCCAGGTGAGCGAATAGTCCACGCCGAGCGCGCGGCCCTTTTTGATGATCCCGGCTTTAGTGAGATGGATGAGCGGCGTGTGGATTCTTATTTTCGTCGTCCCCTCGACGCCCGCTTTGGTCGCGAGGTTCGCCATCCGCTCGAACGCACGGATGTATTCCTCGCGGCAGTCCGGGTAGCCGCTGTAGTCGAGCTGGTTGGCGCCGAAAAAAATGTCCCCGGCGCCGAGCTTCTCGGCGAGCGCGAGGCCGAAGGAGAGAAAGATCGTGTTGCGCGCCGGGACGTATGTGACGGGAATGCCGCGCGCGATCTCGCCGGCGCTCCGGCTCTTCGGCACGTCGATCGCGGCGGTCAGCGCCGAGCCGCCGATCGCGCGGAGATCGAAGGCGACGACGAGGTGGCGATCGGCGGCGCCGAATGCCCGCGCGACGCGCTCCGCCGCCTGAAGCTCGCGCGCGTGGCGCTGGCCGTAGCGGAAGCTCAGCGGATGAACCTCGTAGCCTTCGCTGCGGGCGATCGCCATCGCGGTCGCAGAGTCGAGACCGCCGCTCAGCAGCACCACGGCCTTGGTGGACATAGCGCCATCGTAGGGATCACGTTTCAAAAAGACAAGGCGGGCGCGACTGTGATATAATGCGGAGCCAACGGAGGCGAGTGCAAACCAATATGCTCTATCTCCTCAGACCTTATCCGCTTAACTGGGAAGGCGAGGACCGCCGGCGGCTCGAGACGTTCGTCGACCGGCTGTCGAAGGTCGAGCCTTACTTCGAGGCGCACGTCCAGCGCGCCTGCTTCTACGCGCTCAACTTCGGCCGCTACATCGGCCTCTCGGAAGCCGAGATGAGGCTCCTCTACCTCGCGACCTTCTTCCATGATGCCGGGAAGGTCTCGATTCCCGTGGCGATCCTGCAAAAGCCGGGACCCCTCACGCCGGACGAATTCGAAGTCATGAAGACGCATCCGGTCCTGGGCGCCGACATGTGCCTGAAACTCGGGCCGCTCGAAGAGATCGCGCCGCTCGTCGGCGCGCACCACGAGAAGCTCGATGGGTCCGGCTACCCGCAGCATCTCACGGAAAAAGACATCCCGTTTCTCGCGCGCATCGTGGCGACGATCGAAATCTACGACGCGCTGCGCAACGAGCGCGCGTACAAGCCGCCTTTCTCGCTCGAAAAGAGCGTCGAGATCCTGCGCCAGGAAGCGGCTGCCGGGCGGCTGGACAAAAACCTCATCGACGAATTCGTCAAGTTCGGCGAGAGCCAGTACATCGATCCGCAGATCCTGGCCGTCGATTTCTTTCGCGAGCCGGACGACGAAATTCGCAGCACCCCCGGCGCGCCCGCTACGCGGCCGGGCGCAGCAGCCGAGCCGGCGCGGGCGGAAGGCGAGCAGCTCAGCGTCCTCATCGCCGAGGACAATCCCGACCAGATGGAGATTCTGCAGGTGATGCTCGGCCAGGGCCGCTACAGGCTCGTCTGCGCGACGGACGGCGAAGAGGCCTGGGCGAAACTCGCGAGCGAGCCGGTCGATATCGCGCTGCTCGACATCATGATGCCCAAGATCACCGGGCTCGAGGTCTGCCGGCGCATCCGCGAAGACCCGAAGCTGAAAGATATTTATGTGATCTTTTTAACGGCCATGGTCTCCGGCGAAGATCGCGTGAAAGGTCTCGAGCTCGGCGCCAACGACTACATGACCAAACCTTATTACGTGCCCGAGCTGATGGCGCGCCTTAGCGTCGGCGAACGGCTCACCCGGCAGCGGCGCGAAATGGAGAAGCAGGCGGCGCACGACGCTTTGACCGGGCTGCACAACCGCAGGACTTTCGAGGAGCGCTTGACCCACGAGTTCGAGCGCGCGAAGCGCTACGGACGGCCGATGTCGATCCTGATGATCGACGTGGACGATTTCAAAGCCATCAACGACAACTACGGCCACCCTTGCGGCGACCTCGTGCTTCAGCGTATCGCGGAGGTCATCGCCGGCAGGACGCGCAAGGCAGACATCGCCGCGCGCTACGGCGGTGAAGAGTTCGTCGTCCTATTGCCGGAGATCGGGCTTGAAGGCGGCGTGCAGGCGGGCGAGAAACTCAGGCAGGAGATCGCCGCGGTGCGGGTCGACAACCATGCCGACACGCCGCTCGCGCCGACGGTGAGCGTCGGAGTCGCGTCGACTTCCGCGCGCCGGTATCCCGACCCGTCGAGCGTCGTTCAGGACGCGGATCTCGCGCTCTACAAGGCGAAAGGCGCCGGCAAGAATCGCGTCGAGTTCGCCGGCGATTGAATCCGCCTTACTTTACGACGAAACTGGCCCGGTCGGTGGCGTTCAGCTCCGTCATGTGATCGTTCGTGACGACTCTGAGCTCGAGCGTGTGCTTGCCGGGCTTGATCCCCGTTAGAGTTCCCTTCTCGCTGGAGAACATCCCCATCAGCTCGCCGTCCACGTAAGCGTGAACGTGGTTGCCGCGTTTTCCTTTGGTCAGCTTGAATTCCAGCGGAACCTGCTCGCCTTTGAATTCCTGGCCGTTTTTCGGCGTGACGATCTTGACCCTCGCGCCTTCGGCCGGCTGTAGATCGACGCCGGCGGATTTCTGCGCCGGAGCCATCGGCATATCCATGCCCGACATATGACCTTCCGCGGCCAGAGCCGGAATCGCAGGGATTAGCATCGAAAGAACCACAGCCACAATCGCCATCTTCATCGGATTTTTTCCAAGGTCGTCTATCAGCGCAATGTGAATCCGCTCAAGCGGGCCAATTCTTCAGGTCCCAAGACGCCCTCGTAGCGCCGGCCGTTGATGATCCACGTGGGGTAGCCGACGATCTGCATCTGGTGGCAGACCGGCGCTTCGGGTCGGCGCGGCCCATCCGGGCTGCATTCGACGTAGGGCAGGCGGTCGGCGGCCGCGCCGAACATGCGCTTCTGATCCTTGCAATGCGGGCACCAGGCCGCGCCGTAGAATTTCGCGTTCATCGCCGTCAGATGATCGGCGAGCGCGGCGAGTTTCGGGTCTGAGGCCGATTTGGTGTCGAAGACTCCGGTGTAGTGAAGATGGAGCAGCAGGATGACGACCGCCGCGCCGGAAAGCGTCGTCAGAATCCAGGGTGTCCACGAGAAGCGGGCGAGATCGACGGGGCGCTGATAGACCGTCAGCGCGAAAATCGCCGCCATCAATCCGAGCGAAGTGAGGCAGTACGGACACGCTGCGTGGAGCACGAGCAGCGATATGCTCGTAAGATATACGCTGTAGAGCAAGCCGAAAAACGCCACCACAAACGCGGCCTTCCAGTGCAGCCCGGCGCGCTTGATGAAGGCGATCGACGCGAGCGCCGCGTACGTCAAAAATCCCCAGAACGACGTCGGCAAGCCGAAGAGCTTCGCCCAACCGCTCCCGAGGACGGCGTCGCAAACGCTGCCGGCTGCGCAGCCTGCGATCGCCTGGCCGCGCCACGCGGAAAGCGTCAGATACGCAGTCAGCGCCATGCCGGCGAGCGCGATCGCCAGGAGCGGCCAGTTGGGCGTGCTCCGCTGCGGTTCTTTCGTCGCCTGTCCGTAAGGTCTTTTTTTGCGCGCGGCTTTCGCCATAGTTATCCGTTCCCGGCCAGCAGCTTTTTCGCATCCGCTGCGAGCCGCTTGAGAGCGGCGGGATCATTGCTTTCGTAGTATCCGCGGATTTGCGCCGAGCCGTCGACTAGAATGAAATGCGCGTCGTGGAACACTTCGCCCTCGACGTGCGTGGAATCGTCTATCGCAATGGCGCTCAGATGGAAGCCTTCTTGAACCAGCCGATAAACGTCGCTTTTCTTGCCGGTTAAAAAGAACCATCGCGCGGAATCCGCGTGAAAGAGGTCCGCATAGCGCGAGAGCACCGCGGGAGTGTCGCGCTCGGGATCGACGGAGAACGACACCAGTCTGAAGCTCTCGCTTCCGAGATCGTTTTGCAGCTGCGCCATCGAGGCGCTCTCGAGCGGGCAGGTGTCCTTGCACGCGGTATAAATAAAATCCGCGAGCCAAATTTTTCCGCGCAGATCCGACAGGGTAAGCGTCCTCCCGCTTCGTTCGATCAGCGCGAAGTCGGGTACGGCGCCGAAATTGCCCAGGCCTTCGAGCGGCCTCGCGTCCGATTCCGCTTTTTGTCCGCGCGCGAGTAGAAGCGCGCCCAGCGCGCCCAGCGACAGAACCATGAGCAATGCCGGGACAATATAAAAAAGCTTTCGCTGCGTCATAGGCCGAGCGGACGGCGATTCCGCGGAACCACCGACGGTGCCTTGTTCATCCTTTGGGAAACTTCTCGATCGGGTAGAACTGGTACGTCAGATGAAATTCTTTTATCGACGCGGGCACCGCGCCGGTGACGCGAAACACGAGCGGAAATTCCTTCGTCTCGCCCGGCCCGAGCGTCTCGCGGATGAAGCAGAAGCACTGGACGATTTCCAGATATTTTTCTGCGTCGGCGGGATCGTCGACGTGGCGGGCCTTGCCGGTGATAATGCGTCCGCTTCGGTTTGTCGCGGTGTAAATAACCTGCAGCGTCTCGCCCGGCCGTGCGAGCACGATGTCCTTCAGCGGGCGAAAGTCCCACGCGAGACCCTCTTTCACCTCGCCGCTGAAGCGCACGCGAATCGCGCCCGCGGTACTCGTCGCGACGCGCCAGCCGTCGCGTTCCTTTACGAGATCGACCTTGTCCTCGCCCTCGATCATCGGCAGAGCGCTTCGCCCATGCAAATTTTCGAACTCGCGCTCGATCGCACGGCGATCGGTTACCGAAAGCTTTTCGAGCCGGCCGGAGTCGAACCCCTGCGCTATCCGCTGCACGGCCGGAGCGTTCGCGTCGGGAGCGCGAAAAGCGAAACGCACAGTCGCGCGGTCGCCGTTGACGTCGGCGCGCACGTCCTTGAGCTCGATCATGCGCGCGAGGCCGCGCGCGACCTCGAGCGCGGCGCCGGAAAACGACGGGTTTTCGGTCAGGTACTCGGCGCGGCTTTTGGTCTTGCGATCTTCGGTCGAGAGCCACGAATAAACCCTGGCATAATCGCGCGCGTAGAGCGCGGCGAGATAGCGCCGGGTAAATTCCGCCGCGTCGCCGTCGGCGACGTGCCGGACGCTCCAGAAGGCGACCGGCAGCATCGAGAGAACAACCAGAGCAGCGACGAACAATGCGATCGAGCGTGCGCGCATGGGCTTTACTTCACCACAAAATGAACGGCATCGCTAGCGTCGAGCTCCGTCTGATGGTCTTCGGCGACGACGCGGAGCTCGAGCCTGTGATGGCCCGGCGCTATGCCCGTGAGCGTGCCGCTTTCGCTCTCGAACATGCCCATAAGCTCGCCGTCGACGTAGGCGTGCGCGTGCTCCCCGCGGCGCCCGGCCGTGAGACGGAAGGTGATCGGCACTTCGTCGCTGCGGAACGTCTCGCCCTCGCGGGGCGACAGGATCTTGATCGCCGCGCCGTCCGCCGGCTGGAGCGCGCCCGGCCTGCGGGCCGCGGCGAACTGATGGCCGCTGTGGGCGCCCGGCGGCAGGATCGTGAGAAAGCCGGTGACGACGAAGACGACGACGGCAAGCGCCGCTTCGGCGCCGATGCGCTGAAACGCGTCGCGCGGGAACGGCGCCGGGTGCGGGGCGGCGATGAGATCGGGGAGCGTAAAGACACGGTTCAGCGCGCCGAAGCCGAGCATCATCAAAAACAAAGCCAGTTTCAATAAAAGGATGCGGCCGTAGGCCGTCTCCAGAAGCGCGCTCCAACTTCCGAGCTGAATCCAGCTTTGATAAATTCCCGTGGCAACGAGCAGGGCGACGCTCCAAAACGCGAGCCGGGAAAATCGCGCCACCAGATTGCCGGTCCAGCCGGGCGGCGTCGCGAGCCGACTGCCGCGCGAGAGCGCCCAGCAGAGCAGCGGCAGACCGCCGGCCCAGAGCGCCGCGACGATCAAATGGATGCCGTCGCAGGCGATCGCGGCGAGGGGATATTCCCGCGCCGCGGCGGCGTGGCTCATGAGACTGCGGCTCGCCGCGAGCGGCATCGCCGCCAACACCATCCAGCGGCCGGCGCGCTCCGAGAGGCCGGTTTTCTGAAACGAGACTAGGAGCGCGAGCAGCAGCGCGCCGTAAAGCTCGCGCCAGAGCCAGACGTTGCCGCTCTGTGTCTTCATCAAATAGCGGCCGAGAATGTCGAGCGACGGCATGGCGCCGCCGGAGAGCTTCGCCCCTTGAACGACGAGCATTGCCGCGGCGATCAGAAGAAAGCCGGCGGTGAACATCGCGGCGAGCGACAGAAGTCTTTGCCGCAGCGGAGTTTCGCCGGGCGGCAGGACCAACGCCGCGGTCGCGAGCGACCCGAGGACGAGCGCGGACATTAAATAAAGCGCCGCCGAGACCAGGCCTTCGAGCGCGAGCATTTTTATTTTCCGCCCGAGACCGTAAAGCGCAGGACTCCGTCGGTTACGTGCGTGTCGACCGAGAGCACCTGCCATTCGATCCGGTACGCCCCCGGACCGAGCGCCTTCACCGCGACGGCGACGGTGTCGTCGGCGATCCGCCGGAGATTGCCGACGCTCATTTTCTCGCCCGCTGCGTTCTTCACGTCGATGCGGCTGAACTCGAGCTCGATGCCTTCGGTGAATTGGATTCGAATCTCGCGCGGCCCGTCGCGCAGCACCGCGCCGTCCGCGGGCACGACGACCATCGGATACGCGTGCGCGCGGAGCAGCGCAGGCGCCAGCGCCGACGCGAGGACGATCGCGCTACCGGCGATTAAAGACTTGAAAGACATACGTGGCCTCAAAGGAATTCAAGTCGCCGCGCTCGCTCTTCTCGTCGAACTTGACGCGCGCGAGATAGGAGTCCGCCGCCGGGGGAGCGAAGCTGACGCGCCCCTGCGCGTCGGTCGTGACGTCCTGCGCCGCGCCGGAGCCGGCGAGTTTCGGCACGATTGAAACGACTTTGCCTTCCGCGGGTTTGCCTTTGTAGCGGACCTGCAAAGCGACGGGTGCGCCGCGAACGGCGCCGGCGCCGTTATCGACCGGAATAATCTCCAGATCGTCCCCGCCGCGCGCCTGTGGTGCGCCGACCTTGATTTTCTGCGCCTCGGCGACCGTCGGCAGCGCGAGCGCCGCGAATGCGCTGCGCGCGAAGCGCACGCCGCGGAAACGCGGACCGTCGCCGCGTTGGAGGTCGCGCTCCTGGCGCGCGACCACGGTGTAGACGCCCTCTTCATCGGCCACGAATTGGGCGATGTGAAATCCCTTCGGTCCCTTGGGGCCGGTTTTTTCCGGATCTTCGCCGAGGTCCACAATCTCCACCGTGGTCGTTTTGCCGGAGGGCGCGACTACCGAGACTTTCGTAAACTCCGGATCCCATTTGCCTGCTAGCCGGTAGCTCCGATGCTCGTTCGAATGGTTGCCATGCATCAGAGCGATCGTAACGGGCTGGCCCTTTTCGACGATCGACGGCGTGACCTCGATCCAGCCGTCGTGCGCGCGCGCCGCTCCGACCGGCAGAAAAGTTATAAAAAACACCAGCGAGAAAACCTTCATGTTCTCTCCAGTTTAAATAATTCACTGCACGCGATAATCGCGTTCCCGTGAAGGACCGGGCGGAAGGTTGCCATGGGCGCGCACGGCGCCCGACTTCCGATCGGTCGAATAAATTTCTTCAGTGCGGGTTACGCGAGAGGGGGCGCTCTTGCGGAAGGGGGCGGGAGGAAGCTCTGCGAAATAGAAAACGCCGCGGCCG
>Ga0075425_100006154_pt1 | contig 12559 bp, 13 predicted proteins | sample SoiMethybrSBSTD4_FD_75300 | JGI IMG/M metagenome (GOLD analysis project Ga0075425, IMG submission 75300) | Bulk soil microbial communities from a Populus tree surrounding site in Tennessee, USA - Soil MetaG P. TD hybrid SBSTD4 | ecosystem: Environmental > Terrestrial > Soil > Tree plantation...
GGGTGAAAGAACTTTACGATCGGACTAAGTTACATGCGCACTGAAGTCGTCTCTCCCGTTTGTGATTCTTCCCCGTTTGGAACGAACCTCTCGAAAACAGCTTCGGCCGAGTTTCAACGAATCTTCTACAAGCGTGTAAGCGATTCCGACGACAACATCGCTGAAAGACTCCCTGACCAAGGCGAACAGTCCGGACAACCTACTGCGCTCATCATCAAAGCGTTGCCTCGTATGCCTGTTCGACCCTCACAAAGAGCTTCACCGTCGAGATTCGGCGTCCTTTGACGTGATGCTCACGCAGAATGGTGTCGAGCGCGGGTTTGATACCTACCGATAGACTCAAACCTTTGCCGCGCGCTTCGTGTTCAGCGTGTGCAGCGGGCAATTCTGGGAATGTGGCAGTTTCTCTGTAGCTTTCATAATAGTCCCTCTCCAATCTTCAAAGTCTCAATCGACAACGCGAGATGCGTTCAACGACGATTGAAACTTACAACGGAAGCAGCTCGCTGAACTGTGAACAGCGCGTAGTTGTATCCGGCTGCCTTCGCCTTCTCACTTTCAGCCATAAGCCGGTTTGCCGTGGCTTCAACTGACCACCCTCGATCTATCGAGATGAGGCAGAAGGTAAAGTCTGCGGCGCTGCGGTCTTTGCCCTCATGATTCTTGGCACGCGGCGCGTCGGCCAGACAGCGCGCGTAGCTGGGCCACACCAGCAAGCGATGTCTGCGCCGACGCGCAGGAGTATGGCGGGGCGTCGAAGGCATTGGTGCTTCGGGACCGATCAGGCCGGCGAGATCAAGTTCTTCTACTGTGACAGTGCGCAACGGCGCGACGGAGTGAAGTCGCACGCGCGGATACTTCGGCGCGTACTTCGGCTTGAAGTTGTATGAGCCAGCGAGCCTGGTCGCGCCGCTCGCGTTGAGGTCGGCACCTGCGGCTTTCTTAATTCTGCGGATTGTGTCGGGGCTCGCGTCAGTGACTGCAAGCCACGCTTGAAAGTTTTCTGGACTCGTTTCCAATACGATGAAGGAAAACCCGCTGACTCGATCAAGCTTGGAAACGTTCAGGTCATCAAGCTGAATCAGTGATAGCGCGGGCGGAGCGATTGGTCGCACGATCACGTTTAGCCGCTTCTCGCCGGAGGCTAATAATAAGTATGGCAGTCCTCTGCGAAGTAGCTCAACGGATCGGTAGCGCCTGAAGGCTACTTTGCGCCCATTGGCATCAATCATCGTGAGATAGAACGATTGGACACCAAGGCCGTGGAAGAGATCGAGCATTACGGAGGCCTGGACTACTTCAGAAGATGGCAGCGATCCTCGGTCGATGTGTCGATTTTCTGGTTCATTAACTATGTCGCTCATGATTCTTCCTCCTGTCGCATTACTCGACGGTCGAATCTCTGGGCACGCACCTCAAACGGGTCGCCGTGTAAGTTCGGATTCTCGGGCCGGCCAGAGGGTCGAGGGTCCGCGTGCGCTAGAAGCGGACCCGCGAAAGATTAGGGCCAGAGCCGGGATATGCCCAACACTGGCCCATGGATTGATACATCAGAAAGACACATCATCCTCGTTGGTCACTTCCGCGGCGGCGGCTGCCGCTGTGGCTTTCTCGGCTGAGGAAGACAGGAATTTGATGTCAGAGGCTCTGACTTCCAGGTTGACGCGGGCTGCGCCTTCTCGGTCGGTCCATTGATTCAGCGTCAGCGGACCTTCGAGCCAAACATGGCTGCCCTTTGACAGGTACTCATTGGCAACCTCAGCGCATCTCCCGAACAGGGCAACTTGAAACCATGTGGTGGTTTCCTGAAGCTCCCCGGACTTGTCCTTACGCCTTTCAGTCGTCGCGACTGAGAAGTTAGAAACGGGTGTGCCTTCTGGGGTGTAGCGCAGTTCCGGCGCTCTGCCCAGATAGCCAACGACTGTTATTTTGTTAAAGCTCGACATGGAAATTGTTCTCCTTTGTTTATGAGTGTGAAGCGCAGGCGTGAAGGCCTGGCGGTTGTGCGTCGAGTGGTCCAGCGAGTCTGTTCATTGCAGACCGCACTTCGGCGCGCGAAAGTTCTTCGGACACGGACCCGAAGAGTGATCTAACAAACTGGTCGCAGTGCCGGCCTCGGGTTAGCGCGATAGGGCGAAAGGTTAGTGGCTGAGCGCTAACGATTATCTGCTCTCGCCTCTCGTGCTCGACTGACGGCACAAAGCGTTTTGAGTAGGCGGATTCGTCGTGATAGGTTGGCACTGGATAAACTCGTTTCTGTTTATTAATCGGTCGAAAGTCGGGGCTTGCGTGCTCGCAACATCCAGCCTTTGTTATTTGGGCAAGCGTGATGCCAATAACGCTTTGTGCGTTCTCGCTCCGACGCCTGCCGATGCAGTTCTAACGGCGCAAGTTCGCCAAAACGTCAATTCGGTTAACAGGTGGCTCCGCCAGTGGCCATCCGGCGGAGCCGTGCAGCTTCTTCCAGTTGTCGACCGCCACAGCTCTACGGCGTACTGCCGACGCACCATGACAACTCAGGTGTCGCTCCCCCAGTAGGTCCCCCGACTCACCCGCAGCAGGGTTCAAGGCCGCTGCCCGAGAAAAGCCAGATTTTTCTCTCAGAGGGTTACTCCGGTGGCGAGCTGGAGAGAAGCTGCTTCTCATTGTTCTAGTACTCCTTCTTCGGTGAAGGGGGCGGGTGCTGCTTCGAAGCTTGAAACTGCACTCAAAGGTTTAGTTGTAGTTGAACCAGCCTTTAGAATTCGGTCGGCTGCTCCGAAGATCTTCTGCGCTGACTTCTCGGGGATCAGCTCTCCTTCGAGCCAGTTCTGGATGTATCCGCGGCAGTATTCGGCGCATGAGAATCCGAGCGATTCACAAACGAGAAGGGCTACTGCTTCTGCTTCGACTTCTCGCAAGCTGCGCGGTGTATGCTCCGAGTCGCTGATGTCGGATTCAGCCGTATGTCCTAAAACAACGTGGGCGAGTTCGTGGAAAAGAGTCTTATGCGGCAGCTCGGCAACCGGTGAGACTGCGATTGTTGACTTCTTTGCGTAACCTTGAACATTGCCGTTGGTGTGGGTGAATGGGGTCTCCTCGACTCCAAGCGCTGCGAGGGCGCGATCCTTATCCCATTCCGGCATCTCGGGCATAGGAATCGGCTTGCCTTCGGTCTGAGCGAGTACAAACCATCGCGGCTTCCAGACGAAAGCGCTTATGTAGACTTCTTCCTCCTCGGTATCTGTGTTCCTCTTCTTTCGAGTGAGGGGCATGCAAAGCCAGAGGGCCTTTTCGCCTTTGCGGACCTGTCGACCTTTCTCGAGCCATCCTTTATATGTGTCGATTGGGCCTGGCTCGATGCCGGCAGCGTGACATTGCAGTAGTGCCGCGAGTTGATTGCCGAGTGAGTAGCCGTGAAAGGCGGAGTAAGCCTTGAGCATCAAGCCGGGTTCGGTGACGGCTTCTTCTAACAACTGACTCCACTTCTCGTTACTGGTGCGATCAAAGGTCAAATTGTTCATGAAGCAACCTCCAAAGGGTTTTTTTTAGAATTAAGAAACTTGAGCGTTAACCCGATAGAGGCCATCTGAAGCGGAGACAAATTCAGGTCATAGGGGTCGGCCCGCAGTTAGGCAGCAGGCGCCGCCATATATAAAGGATGGGAAACTAGCGAAGGCTGCCGTTGGGCCGACTCGACTTGCCCCTTGACCTTAATTTGTCGGAGCGAAAAATGGGCCGCTGAGGGTAATGCGTGGGGGTCTTAGGGAGCCTCAAAAGGGGGAGTTGGTTTGACTTGATTGAGGGGTGTTTATGCCGGTTAGAGGGGGTTTCAACATTCAAAGAAGAAAGATTCTCTCTCGCACGCGAGACGCGTCCGATCCCTCTCGCGCGAGACACGTCCGATCCCTCTCGCGGTCAATGAATTCGCATTGGAATTGTTATCGAGGCTTGTGTCGTTCGATCGCTGAATTAAGTACAGTAAGCGGCGAGTTTCTCGGGTTGAAGCCTTCCTCAAGACACATATCAAAGAGAGTGCGACAGGCTCGATACGTTTCGGTGAAAGGGAACGTAACCCGAATTGCGTTCTCCAGGCACTGACGAGCGTTTGTCATTCCCTCTGGGCCACGTTCAATCTCAGTGAGAAGGTAATGCCACATCCTTGCCGCGCTTTCAGCAGCCGTCGGATCCTCCAAAAACGCGAACTCGAATATCTCCAGCCAGATCGAATCGTCAAGATAGGTAGATGACTTGGGTGTTTGAGGTTTCATGGTGTAACCTCCCGATGTTACTTAGGAAATGCAGGAGCGGACCGCTTCTCCTGTCCTGGGCCCGGGCCGCTCCTGCGCCGTGCCGCGCGGTATGCACAGCGACCATACCGTTTGGCATTTACGATTATACACTAAACCACTTGGAATTTTCAAAGTAGTTTCCGCCACAAATGAAAATCGATCCGAACGACTTGATCACTCAGACCGAAGCCGCTCGAATCCGAGGAGTGACGCACGAGGCGATCCGTTATCTTGTCAGGAAGGGCAGATTTACTGTGGTCAAAATCGGCGGTAGGGTTTTCTTGTCTCGTTCTGAGGTCGAAGCTTTTAAGCCGAGCGTTGGCGGCCGACCCAAGGCGAAACAAACGAAAAGAGCTGTTCAAGAGCCGAAAGTCCCGCGAAAGCCCCGTTCAACGAGAGCCAAAAGCAAGCCAGGGCCCCCGACAAAGTAGGTTCTCGTCTTCACAGAATCCCAGTTAACGTTTCACTACACTCAAATCAAACGTCGGGAACGGCGGACTGATGCTTCGTTTGGAAGCTATCTCACTTTGGGAAGAGTGGCGGCTTTGAGAATTCGGCGCGGCGAAGACCGGTGGCCGAGCTTGTGGAGTTCGATTTCGACCGCAGTGCAGGTTACATTGTGATACTTCGCGGCGAACTGGATCGCCTCATCGATGCCAATCCCGTCTGAAAGCTGCCTGACCGCAAGTCTCACAGCAAGGTCTAGCGCATTCTCAATACGATGACCAGAACCGTTGCGATTCGTTCTGTTCATAATTTCCTTTGCATCGTCAATTCGTCGACTTTCTCGCATTGCTAGTCGCTTTGAGTTGGATCGGCTGCTGCTCCGTCAGGCCGAGGAGCGCGAGTTGAGCGGGTTCGGGAAGCGCAGGAAGCCGCTTGATCTCATCGAGCGTTAGAGGTGCTCCCTTCCATCGGCGTGCTGACTCCGAAGATAGCGCGAGAAAGAAAGTGGAGCCTTCCTCTCTTCGTTTATTGATCGGAATTGACCAAAGAGTACAAGTGCCCGCATCGATCAGGTAGTAGATGTAATAGTAGTTTGCAATCGTCAGGCTACGTCCTTCCTCACCGAAGTTTGGTGTTCGCTTATGCCTCCAGACCCGGCCTTCGAGTTCAATGAAGCTCTCCGGAAATTTGCCCATTTGCTGGTGATATATTCTAAGGGCCTTGATGATCTGGTCGACGGCGGGTCGCGGCTGCATCGCCCTTTCTTCTTGAGACGCTGCCCAAAGCCCGTACAGATGTGAAGCGATAACAGCCAGCACACAGATACCGAGCATGATATAGGTCAGACGGATGCCGGTTGATTCCCCTTTTGACCACATCGTTATCTTTTCAGTGATTGCTCCTCAAAGCCTGAACTGCGCGTATTGTCTTGAATATCGTCGGGCTCGATCTCAACCGGTATGTAGATCTCGGGTCGTGTGCGGGCGTTTCCGGGTTCAATGGGGTCAGATTGCGCTCCATCTTCTAAGGGGAATTCATCGTTCATGTGTCGGTTGCGGATCTCCGCGTGTTTGAAGGAAACGATGGTCGGCGTTCCTTTGTTGGTGGCTCGCGAAATCTCTTCACTGGTGGCTTGAACAAACGGAGGATACGTGAATTTGATTGGCGGAGCTGTATCGATGATTGCAATTGCCTGTTTGTGTCTGACCAACTGACGAATCTCAGCAGCGTCCATAAGATCACGCGTTGCTTCGGCGAGGCGCTCAGCGTCATTTTGAGTACCGACGGCATCAATTGAAGTGTGTTGAAGGACTGTAGTCCTACCGACTCGTTTAGCGGCAAACTCGGTCGTCCGCTGATCCAAGCCAGGAAGGAATATCATCGTGTTGATCGAACCGAGTACGGCATCGCCGCCTTCGTGACCATATTGAGCGTACACCTGTCCAAGGTTTTGATAAGCCAGAACGATCGCCACCTTGCGTCCACGCCCAACGCCGAGCATTTCTCTGAGGCCGTGAATCGGAATATTTCCAGCCTCGTCGAACACAAAAAGCGCAGGCACGGTGTCGTCGGTTACCTGAATCGTTCTCAGAACACTCATTGCAAGACCGAAGAATGTCGTTAAGAAAGCACCGTATCGCTCTGCGTCGCCCTCCGGAATCACGACGTAAATCGCTGTGCCAGGATGGCGAAGCATATTGAGCTCGATACCTGTGCGCCTGTTGCGAGCGTTAGAAGCCTGACTGGAAGTGACTGCCTTTACGTTCGGGGTTGTGAAGCATTGGCACTTTGCGATCACGCCTGTGAGTATGGAACCCTGAAGATCGCGCTTTGCCTTTGTGAAGGCACCCCAATATACAGAAACCTGCTCGTCAGGCGATGCGTTCATTTCTTCGGTGAGCGGTGACACGGTCTGACCGTCAGGCGGATCGATGGAGCGAAGAGATATGAACTCGTTGATCATCGCCGGTGTGGGATTCTTAGCGATGTGAGGCAGATGCAGCAGGATGGCACTCAACGCCGCAATTTCAGAGTCGCGCCAGAATGTCTCGGAGTCCGACGGTCGGCTGGACGGATGCGAACCGACAATGATGGACGCGATTTGGTGGGCGAGTTCGGCGTTTCCCTTGCACTGCGGAACAAAATTCCAATAGTCGGATTGATTGGGCTCCATCAGATCCAGCCGAAAAGCTTGCTCATAGTGAGAAGCCGTCTGCTCGAACAATTCGCCTTTCGGGTCTAGCACGATGGTTGAACCATATTTGGCCCAGTTGCGAAGAAAAGTGGTGATGAAAGTCGCCGACTTGCCCGAACCGGGCGGACCAAACATCGCCAGGTGCCGCATCGTGTGATCTGAAGGAAGAACAAGCTGGTGACCAGTGGGAAGCGTCCCAAGGCGTAGCTGACCGGATCCTGGACTGGCCGAGAAGTCGCGGGCAAAACCTTGAGACTTGAGCCACGCGGTATCGGCCCACATCGCAGAGCCGTGTGTAACGCGTTGAGTGAAACGATAGTAAGGCAGGAGGAGATGCAGGGCCTCGACGCAGCTCACTAATACTGCGAACAGCATGCCCGCTACAAATACCAGTCGAATCTCTGAACCGACTTTGAAGTTATCTGCCGTGACCCAGATCAGATAAGCGGACAAGGTCCCGCAGGACGTTAGCCAAAGCATCTCGGCTCCAGTTCGCAGACAGCGGAGGGCGGCGTGATAGGCATTCAGATGAGGCGCGGTCATCGGACGGGGTATGCCATGGTCTGCGTCGTACTTCTCGATGTAATGGAGCAAAGACATAGGGATTAAGGACGATTAGTGCGAGCGCCTGCTTTTAAGCCAGTGTTGAAGTTGTTGCAGTTGGGCTTCAGACATTTCCTGCAAGTTCAAAGATTGATCAATCCAGCCTGCACGAACACAGTCGGTCAGAGAAGCGAACGGCGGTGGAGTATCGACGTGATCCAGCCGATCGGCGATAAAAACTGATCCGTGCTCAGCATCATCACCGATAGAAGGAATGCGGATCATCAAGGCGGGTCCATTCTCGTAAGAGCGAGGAAAGGACAGGACCTCAATCATCAATGGCTCGGGTCTATAGCGAAGTAACAGTTTTGAGCGATCGGAAAGAAGCAGGGCGCACCGTTGAGGAGTCACACCTTGAGGAAGAAGACCCGCTGACTGAATGCCTGCGATCAACGCATTGGCATCAGAGGCGAACCGGCGGTTCATCTGCTGGCTCGCGGCGTCTAGAGCTGCCGCGAGCGCCAATCCGGAAGCTTCACGAAGTCGATACGCAGTGCGGTAGACCTCACCATCGTCTGGGAGATCGATTGAGTTGCGGGCACCGTTGAGGATTGAAGAGTCGCCGCCTTGCGCGCGTTCGATGGATACACTCGGATCGAGGGTCACTAGGCTCCGGGCAAAAAAGTGGTGCGCGATCACAACCGATGTGAGCAAAGCTGCCGCAGCAATTAGTAGCGGGGTTCGCTTTCTTCTATAAGCGAAGTTGCGGGTTTGAGTTCTGGTCATTACGTTTCCTCGAGTATCGCGATGCTATCGTTGCAGGCAGATTGAACCCAACTATCGATGTCAGGGTGGTGTGAGCGAAGGGCTTGCTGTAGACGGGCGATACCCTTTTCAAGGTTCGCGCGGTCTTTCATCCTCTTGCCAAGAAAACAGAGGTGCTCTTCGAGGAGTTCAGCGGACCAGATATTGGGCTCGTCATTTGAAAGCGCTGTCAGAAGATCTATACTTTCTCTCAAGCCAGGCTTATCTGTGACTCCACCGATGCCCCGAATACAGTTAATAATCTTCACCACACTCCCCAATAACTGAGGTGAGGCCGTAGGAACGCGAGCGTGGAGAATGCGAACCTCCTCGCGCGGGGTGGGCGGCTCGAGCCAACTGTAGAGGCAGCGTGAGCGGAGGGGCGGCGAAAGGTCTTGGCGAATGTCATTGGAGAGAAGAATCACGACCGGCCACTTTCGGCCATCTCGAATGCCGATATCACCAAAACGTGGGACATGCGCCCATCCGCGACCGAAGAGTTGGAGCAGCATGTCCTCGATGTGTTCTTGAAGCTTGTCGGCCTCATCGATGATCAGTATCGGGGTTATGTCGCAACGGGCTGCCAAATCGAAAGCACCCAGTGCCTCACCGAGAACGAGGTATTCTCTGGACCACTGCTCCGCTCGCGCGGCTGCGAGTGAAGCACCGGAGGAAGTAGCTTGACGGACCCATTGATTTTGTCCTTCTCGATCCCAGGTGTAGAGCACATCATCAAGAGTGAGTCCTTGCATTCCCTGCAAGTAGAAGCAGGGAAGATTGCAGGCTTGTGCAAGAGCTTCGCCGAGTGCGGTCTTGCCGCCGCCGCGTGGGCCTTCGATGAGCCAGGGCTTGCCGCTGCGAAGAACGTGCTTAAGGTCGATGAGCATTCGGCGCTGAATGACGTAACCGGTCTGAGCTAAAAGATCGGCGAGGGAATCAGGACCGTCAGACTCAATTAACGAGCGCGGATCTATGGTCGGCAAGTTGGGATTGTGGGGAACCATGAATCGACTACATCAAGGCAGCGGTTAGTAACGGTCCGACTCTCTGGCTGAAGACTCGGCTAGCAATGTTTCAGCGACACGTCGCATTTGAAGCGACATGCGCGGAAGCGCTTCTCGGATGCGAGTGGTATCGCCCGATGTGAGAAGGGCCGCGAGTTCCTCCTGAGTAAGGACATTCGATTGATTCGCGTTTACCGCGGTGATCCGTGAGGACTCCGCGAGATGGTCGGGGTCGGCATCGACGCCTTTCACATCACCAGGAAGCGTCGTGACCATGACGAATCCTGGCGTGCCCGCAGAGACTTCAACAAAGCCGCGAGCTTGATTGAGAAGAGATGCATCAACCTCATAGCTGAGAGGACTAACCGTGCGCGATCCGATGTCGGTGACGATGACGGGTTGGCCGCTTATTCGACTTCCGGCGACCGCCCCGGCAACATTGACCGCTGCGGACCCAACGCGCGCGAACGCGCTAGACCAACCGCTGGAGAGTTTGTGGAACTTGCCGCGAATACCAGACCCGCCGTCATCACCGAGCGTCTCGCCTGCCAGATTGACGAAGCGATCTCTCGATGGATCAATGAACCCGGTAACGGCGATGAAGGCACGATCCCGCTCGCTGCCGCGAATCTGACCTATTAGAACTGTGCCTTTTGAGAGTGACCAGCCTTCGCCCGATACGTATCGAGTAAGCTCGAGACGAATCGAAGAACCCGAGCGAAGCGTGTAGATCTTCCCGAGCGTACGAACTGGCAGAATCGAGCCAAAGCTCGGGAGAACGACAGGAGCGAAGCCCGCCTTATTAGAGACTGTGCGAGAAGGCGTAACGACTGCGCTCGATCCGGACAATCGTGAGGATTGTTCGCCTTTGAGCTTTGCATCTGGCGGAGGTGAGTTCGGTCCGAGTGAGTTAGCATCACGTGTTGGTGGACCGAGACTAACTTTCGGGATCGCAAGCTGTTCGTTGTCGATTGCGAATCGGATAGATTGCTCACGGTTTCGTTTGCTCGCTACGTGCGGTGAAGTTTCATGCCGGCTGGCGTCGGACGGCTTCTCGGAGATTTCAGGAGGCATTACGTTAGAACTCGCCGGCGGGATGACATTCGGCGTCCTGAGTGGAACAGCGGATGTAGCGCCAGAGCTGGATGTAGCGGGCACATTCGATATGGCGCTTCTGACTTCAGCAATGGCCTCCGCAGTAACATCATCCGGAGCTTTATCAGGTCTAATGGTTGCGTCTTGAAGTTGAGCAGGCTGTTTCGTCGTAACGTTGACCTTCACTGAGCGTGAGCCGAAATTGTTGAACAGCGTTACCAAGCAACCGATAGTGATAACTAAGAGTGCAAAGGCGGCAATGAGCCGTCGCTTCTTGTTCTTTCTCTTCCGAGAAACAGAAGCGCCGACGCTGGTTGATAGGTGGGAGTCGTCCTCTTTGATGTGCGGCGCCGTCAGTTCACTTTTTGTAAATCGGTCGTCTGCCCCAGGCTCATCAGAAGCGCGCGCCTGTTCCTCATTGTGTTCAGTGTTACTTAGTTGAGCGTATTGCTCATAATTGTCTCTAGGTTTCATCTCGTCTCCTTGTCAGCGCGCAAGCTTCATCTGGCGGAATTGGTTAGATCAGCTGCAGCAGGATCGTCAGCGGCATTTATCTGACCTACTGTGACGCGCAGGTGCTGGCGGACGCCTAGCACCGGTCGTCTATAGACAATCGCGTAATAGAGAGTAGAGCCGGCAGGAATCGAATCGCCTATTCCAGAGGACTCAACGTGGAGCGGTTTAATCTGCTCGACCAGGAGTGATTTCTTTCCCTGGTCATCTCGGGTCTCAATCGCGAGATCAGGCTGGCCGGGTACGATCCTTAGCGGCTCGGGTAGGATGTTGGAGACCGCAACGATGACGATAGCTGAGCCATCCTTGTCGTTGAAGTCTTTCGGAATCGAAGTGGCGATTGAGAGACCATGTGAGGCTGGCGTCCACTTCTTGGGCCTTGATCCGGTGATAGCCAGCTTCAGGGCCTTGCGGGCCTCGGCTCCAAAGTCCCGATCGGGCTTACTATTGGAGTTTGTGGTCGGGGACTGTAGAGAAGTATCGGTCGAAGAGGCCTTCACGAGCGAACTGTTCGTGTCAGGTACATCGGTCGTACGGCGGTTTTCTGCAGCTCGCGATCGAGACTCAGAATTGGAATCAGTCTCGCGGGCTTCGGATGAAGCACTTAAACGATCAGCCTCGGGAGCAATTCGAATTGAGCGTTCCTGTCGTTCCTGTTGTCTCTCTTCGAGATTGACCGCTAATCCAGCCGCGCGCCTAGCGGCTACTACCTCCGCGCGGTCATACAGTATGACGACGCGGTGTGCCATCTGATTTAGTTCAGCGACCGGATATATGAGAAACGTGACGACCATACCGGAACGCATTTGCGCGATGATGGACGCAGAAGGTCCCGCCTGGTCCGTCGAAGAACCCGACGTAGGCGGGATAGCAAACGCGCTCCCCGCACGGAACACGAAGAAATGATCATTCTGTTTGGTCGGCGACTCGTCTATGGTGACCATCTCGGAGTTGCCTGGATGAAGAGCGAAGAACCTATCAGAAGCCGGAAACTCAACGAGAGTAACTCCCGATTCCGCAAGGCCGAGCCGAATGATGGGATTCTCATTCCCTTTTACCTGAACGCGCGCCTCGCCAGAGAGATACTCGGCGGGTGCAGAGACGACTGCAATCGGCGAAGACGGAAAGTCAGCATCAATCGAACGTGACGCCGAGTTTGGGTGTTGTCCTTTGCGCTTGTGACCAGACTGCCGAGAAGTGGATGTGGAAGCTTGAGCGGCCTCCACTCGGGTAGGTTGGTCAGCCTTCGTACTTCCTTGCTGAGATAGTGCGACTGTCGGAAAGGCTGTAAGCACTACGAGAATTAGAATCGCTACGGTCTTTTCGGAATACATGAGATTCCTCACCTTCTACTGAATTTCTTTGTAATCGAAACTAGAAATTAGAAAGCCCGAGCGGAGATTGCGGTCGGCTCTGCCTTTGGGATCTGCTATGAGCTTGAGCGAAAGGCTGAGCTGACGAGGCTCATTCATCGTCACGCCGTTATCCAAGCGGTGGATATCCTGGCGACCGAGAACCCTGACCGCGTAGTGATCTTTCGCATCGACCGCGATGTCCTGAGCTGTCCAGGTGCTCTGCCAGCTTTCTTGGAGCTGCTTGTCTAAAACGTTGTCCTGTTTCAAATATCTTGCGAACTTCAAAGCACTATCGGGAACCATCATTCGAAGAGCGCGCTCAAGATCTTTTGA
>Ga0075425_100006155_pt1 | contig 12558 bp, 9 predicted proteins | sample SoiMethybrSBSTD4_FD_75300 | JGI IMG/M metagenome (GOLD analysis project Ga0075425, IMG submission 75300) | Bulk soil microbial communities from a Populus tree surrounding site in Tennessee, USA - Soil MetaG P. TD hybrid SBSTD4 | ecosystem: Environmental > Terrestrial > Soil > Tree plantation...
ACCAGCCGCTCCTTCATGGCAAATCGCAGCAGGTCAGAGTTGGTCTTCAACTCAAATTCTTCCATGATTTTGTATTTGTGAAATGCCACCGTCCGCGCGCTCACGTTCAGCATGTCGGCCGCTTCCTTCATGGTGCGCCCTTCTGCGAGCAGCTGCAGCACTTCCCGCTGCCTGGCCGTCAGGGATTTCGCGCGTTGCTGCGGATCGCGGACAAATTGATCGAGAAGATTCTGCGCCAGGTATGAGGTGACAAACGTCTTGCCGCGCAAGACTTCCTGTATGGATTTCACCAGTTCCGCGCTCGCCGATTTCTTCAGCAGAAACCCGGAAGCCCAACTGTGCAGCACGTCGGCTGCGACTTCGGCGTCTTCTGTCATAGTCAGCACGATCAGCTTTGCTCGCGGCACCAGCTTCTTCAGTCTTTCGCCTGCCTCAAACCCGTTCAAGATGGGCATGCTCAGGTCCAGCAGCACCACATCTGGCTGTAGCTGAACGGCCTTCTCCAATAGTGCTCTCCCATCCGCGGCGGTACCCACAATCTCGAACTGCGGCTCAAGCAGCTTGGTAAAAGCTTCCACCACCAACGTATGGTCGTCGGCCAAGAGTATCCGAGGCTTCCCCATGTTCGTTCCCACCCGCGTGCGAAAGCGAGACCCCGCCCTCATCCGGAGCCGCAGACCCGTCACGCAACTCCGCCTAAGTGTAGCAAAGGCAGCAGGATGCGCGGAACAGGAATCGGCTGAGCCCGAGGGCACTTCGAGGGCTCCGGGAGGTCCGTTCTGTACCGAAATTCGCCGCCGGCACGTCCTACATTGAGCGCCGCCGCGTGTGTGTCGCCAGCCCGATGGCCTCTGTTGTCCACAAACTGGGCGGCGAAAAAAAACGATGGATCGAACCAGATTTCAAGAAAGAGGAATCGGAGCAGGCACCGTTGCGCTTTCATTTTTTTTCCTCTACCTGTACGCGGCAACGCTTCTAACTGGCCAGCAGCCAGCCGCCTCGTCTCCCCGCGTCCTTGGAACCGTCCAGTCCATTAGCGGGAAATCGCTGACCGTGCTTTCCGACTCGGGCTCCGCCTCCACGGTATTCATCGACGAAGCGACCAAACTTTTGCAGATCGAGCCGGGTAAGACAGACTTGAAAGATGCCACGCCGCTCGCTTTTGGCGATCTCCAGCCGGGCGATCGTGTTCTGGTTCGTGGCGTAATAGCGGATGACGGAAAAACGCTGCGCGCCGCTTCGCTGATTGCCATGAAGAAGGCCGCCATCTCCGAGAAACAAAACAAAGAACGCGCGGAATGGCAGCATGGCGTCGGCGGTCTGGTAAAGTCGATCGACCCTGCTGCGCAGACAGTCGTGCTCACCACCAACGGATTTTCCAGCAACCGGGAAATCACTCTGCATTTCAGCAAAGACACCGTGTTGCGGCGCTATGGGTCGGACTCCACGCGATATGATGCCGCGAAGGCGGCCCCGCTTTCGGCGGTACAAGCCGGCGATCAGCTGCGCGCGCGCGGAGCACGCAGCGCCGATGGGGCAAGTTTTGACGCGGCGGAAATTGTTTCCGGCTCGTTTCGCAATATTGCGGGTACAGTGACCAGCATAGACGCGACCGGAACTACTGTCGTCGTTCAGGATCTCGCCACCAAGTCGTCCGTGACGCTGAAAGTCACCCCCGACTCCCAGATGCGCAAACTTTCTGCACCGCTTGCAGAGCGCCTGGCCGCTCGGTTGAAAGGGCAGTCGCCGGAGGCGCCCGCTTCACAGAGTGCATCTGGGGGGGCTCCGACACAGCACCAACAACAGTCGCAGCCGTCGGACCCGGCCAGTGGTTCCAGCGGCGCGGGCGGGCGCGGTGGCGGCGCTGACTTCCAACAAATGCTGGCGCACATGCCCGCAGCGACGCTCGCGGATTTGCAAAAAGGCGATGCCGTGATGGTGGTGGCTACTCAGGGAAGCGAAAAAGATTCGCCGGCGGTGGTGACGCTGCTGGCTGGAGTCGAACCCATCTTGCGCGCTTCGCCAAAAGGCGGTCAGGACATGATTCTTTCTCCCTGGAGCCTCGGGGGTGGGGAACCTTCCGCCAATTGAACGTCAAACACACCGAACGCAACATCTCACAGGAGCAGGAATGAATTTGTTCCGTAGGGCCACTGCAAAGATTTTCGTGTTGCTCATCGCGCCGGCTTTTTGGTTTCTGATCTGCGCGCCGGCGCAAACCACCACGGGATCTTTACGAGGGCAGGTGGTTGATCCTTCCGGAGCCGCGGTCGCCGGCGCGACCGTGAGGGTGCTTCCGGCGCAGGGTGCTGCGATCACTACGACGACCAATCGCGATGGTTCCTACGAGGCAAAAAGTCTCCTCCCCGGGAAATACACCGTGCAGGTTTTTGCCACTGGTTTCGCTCAGTTTGAGGTGCAAGACGTCGCGGTCAACACAGGTTCCGCGGTTATCCTGAATGTCCACCTCAGCATTGAAGTGCAAAAAGAAAAGATCGAGGTGTCCGAAAACGCCGCAACCTTGGACACCAGCGGCGCAAACAACGCCAATTCCATCACGCTATCCGGCAAAGATCTCGATGCTCTGTCCGACGATCCCGATGAAATGCAGGATGAACTGACGGCTCTCGCGGGTCCATCCGCTGGACCAAACGGCGGACAAATTTACATTGATGGCTTCACCGCGGGGCAACTTCCGCCGAAATCTTCCATTCGCGAAATCCGCCTCAATCAAAATCCATTTTCCGCCGAGTACGATCAGTTGGGCTACGGACGCATTGAAATCCTCACCAAGCCTGGCACCGACAAATTCCACGGCCAGGTCATGGTCCACGGTACCAGTGACTCCTTCAATGCCAAGGATCCCTTCATCGGAGCGGCGGAGCAGCCCAGCTATCACTCACTTCTCTACAACGGAAACATCGGTGGCCCCCTCAGCAAGAAAGCTTCGTTCTTTTTCAACATCGATCGCCGCGATAACCAAGACATTTCCGTCGTCAACACACCGGCACTCGACGCCAATTTCAATCCCATTCAGTTCACGCTGGGAGTGGAGAATCCTCGTACCCGCACCAATCTAACGCCGCGCCTCGATTACCAATTGTCGTCCACCAACACGTTGACCGTTCGCTACCAGTATTACCGCGAGGACGAACTCAATGACGGCGTCGGGCAATCCAGTCTGCCCACGCAAGGGTACAATTCGCTGAACACCGAGCACACGGTTCAGATCAGCGACACGCAAACTCTGGGCGAGCACGTCATCAACGAAACCCGCTTTCAATACGTCCGCTCTAACTCCACGCAGATTGTCTTGGACGCTACTCCCTCCATCAACGTGAGTGGCGCGTTCACCGGCGGCGGCAACACTCTCGGTAACCTCCTTGGGACTACGGGCGGATACGAAACCCAGAACTACACTTCAATCGTGAAGGGGAAACATTTCATCAAATTTGGCGTGCGCGCGCGCATTGACCGCGATTCGACGGACAAAACGCTCGGCTTCAACGGCGCCTTCACGTTCCATTCGCTTACCGCGTACCAGCTCACCGAGCAAGGCCTTGCTGCCGGTGAGACACCCGACCAGATCCGCGCCAATGGTGGCGGCGCCATTCAGTTCACCCAAACCGTCGGCAACTCGTTCGTGCAGGACAACTACGCCGACCTCGGCTTCTACATTCAGGATGAGTGGCGCATCCGCCCTAACATCACCGCGAGCTACGGCCTTCGCTACGAATGGCAGAATCAACTCAGCAACGCTGGCGGACTCGCTCCGCGTTTCGGCCTTGCCTGTGGTCTCGGCAAAAATAAGCAGGGCACTCCGAAGGCGGTGCTGCGTGCGGGTTTCGGCGTCTTCTATAACCGGCTGAAGCAGCAGTACATCGAACAAGCTCTTTTACTCAACGGCGTCACGCAGCAAAGCTTTGTCGTGATCAATCCCGATTTCTTCCCGAACCTGCCGACACCGGCCGAACTTGGCGCAGCGCAAACTTCACCCACGATTTACCAGATCGCTCCCGATTGGAAAACCCCGTACATCATTCAGTCCGGCATCACTCTGGAAAAGCAAATGACGCGCAACGCGAACCTCGCCTTGACGTATTTGAACTCGCGCGGCGTTCACGCGCTCATGACGCGAAATATCAATGCGCCCCTGCCACCGGCATTCGATCCCTCCGATCGCCCGCTCGGCGGGAGCGACAACATCTATCAGTACGATACTTCCGGCGACTTCAAGCAGAACCAGTTCATCGTGAACGGCAACGTCCGCATGGGCAGCAAGCTCTCTCTGTTCGGCTACTACACTCTGAACTACGCGCGGAGCAACACCTCCGGTGTAACCAGTTTTCCGTCAAATCAATACGATCTCGCGCTGGATTACGGACGCACGGCCTTTGATATTCGCAACCGTCTATTTCTTGGCGGGACCATCAGTTTGCCGTACCTGTTTCGTTTGAGCCCGTTCCTGGTGGCCAGCTCCGGAGTCCCGTTCAACGTGACCACTGGAGTGGATGGCAATAACGACTCGGTTTTTACCGACCGCCCGAGCTACTCCGAATTCCAAGCTGCGCTTGCCAATGCAGAGGCGCTCGGGACGGTTCGCAGCGGCGTCAGCTTCGATTGCAAGCCACCCGCTGGACAAACCGAAATTCCCATCTACTGTGGCCAGAGCCCCGCGCGTTTTGCGCTCAATCTTCGCTTGAGTAAGACATTCGGCTTCGGCAAGAAAGCTCAAAACAACGCGGTGGCGGGAGGTCCGCAGGGCGGTGGCACGTTTGGCCGGGGGCCTGGCGGTCCGGGTGGCGGACGCGGCAATCGCGGCGGTGGAATGTTTGGCGGTGGCGACAGTTCGGGTCAGCGTTATAGCCTCACGCTGGCGGTTTCCGCGCGAAATATTTTCAACAACGTGAATGTGGGCACACCGATCGGCGTCATCACGTCGCCGGTCTTTGGCCAGTCCATCTCTCAGCCTGTCGGGCCCGGCAGCGGCTTGTACTCGAATCGCCGCATCGAGCTGCAGGCGACGTTCGCGTTCTAGCTAGTCCATCTAACTCGTGGTCATCACGAGCGCGGCGAGGAAATCTGCTTTTACCTCCAACAGTAGGAAAGCAGATTCTTCGTCGCACACCTCGTCGGAATGCAATGTAGGACGAGCGAATCAGGATATCAGTCGAGGTCTTTCTCTTTCTTCTTATGCCAGGACTTGAGTTCCTGGCGCGCCTCTTCGCTCGCCGCAGGCAGAATATTGTGTTGCGGCGCCGGCATAGGTTTGTCACCCATAACGTCTAGCCAGAGGAACTTGTTCAACAGCGCCGTATCCACGGCATCGGCGCGGCCGAAATCCAGGCTGGCGCCTTCTTTCCACTCCCTCTCATTCATCTTGTAGATCAAGCCGTTGTCACGATTGCGATAGTCGGCGCTGAAAGGCGGCTGTGTGCCGTCGCCGCCGAAGAGCGGAGCCATCACCGCAGCGCGTCCGTCGTTGGAATTCATCGGTGGAACGTCGAGCAGAGCTTCCATCGTGCGAATCATGTTGATGGTGGTGTAGAAGGTGTGGTCCACAAATGGATGCGTCATGCCTTCGTCTTTTTTTGGTTGCGGCGAGTATTTGCTGATGACCAGGGCGTTGCTGCGGTGCGAGTCTATGTGGTCGGGACCATCCTGCGCGTCGTCTTCCAGGATGAAGAATGCGGTGTCGTCCCAGTAAGGTGAATGTGAAACGGCGTCCACGGCGCGGCCAACCGCGAGGTCATTATCCGCGACGGATGCGGACGGAGTTGGCTGGTTCTTGCTCAGGCCAGCGGTGTGATCGTTGGGTAAGCGCAGCAAAATAAACTGCGGCATGGTGTCTTTTCCCGCTTTGCGTGACTCTACAAATTGATTGAATTCATTCAGGAATTCGTCCACGCGCAGCTGATCGGGATAGGAAACCTCAAAATCGGGGAAGAGAGGATCGAAGTGACCGCGCAGTTCGGATTCGGCGGCGATATTCGTTGCTAGCACGGGAATGCCCCACGGATAGGGGCTGGGGCCGCCATGCGGATCGCCGACATTTCTCTCAAGCGCCTCGCCCTTCTTGATGACGGTGCGCGAGCACTGTCTACCCGCGACTTTGGGCGGACCTGCGGTGGGCGAAGTATTTTTCTGACGGGCGTTGCACCAGCGCGAAACGATGTACTCGCCATAGTGGCGATAACTGACCCCGTGCGTCGCGAAGTTCTTCCACAGGTAACCGCCGGTCGGCTCCCCCGCATCAGGCAGCTCGTCTTCCACGGAGATGCCTTCCAGCAGAGTGCCTTCCGAGTCGTAAGTGTGTTCGGCGCCGCGATAAGCTACGGGAATGGTCTTGGCGATGTAGTCGGAAACCGACGCGGAAGTGGACCAGACGTGACCGTCGCCCGAAACGTCGCCGCTGACGTAGAAGTTGTCCAGCAATCCAAACTGTTTTGCCAGGGCGTGCTGGTTCGGCGTGATCTCCGCGCCGTACATGGTGAGGGACGGATCGCTGTTCCCGGCCCCTATGTCGCCAAAAACCTGATCGTAAGTGCGGTTCTCCTTGATGATGTAGATCACGTGTTTGATTTTGTTTTCGCCGGAGGCAAAGCTCACGCGATCGGTATTGCCGCGGATGGCGTTGCGCTCCTGGGTTTGTTTTGTAAACAGCTGCAAGTTGTTTTCAATTTCCGTGATGGGCAGGCGGGCCAGAGAGCCGCGAATCAGTCCCAAAACGTAAGGATAGTCCGCGCTCCCGTCCTGGTTCTTGCCAATGGGCATTGAATTGGGACCCGAGCCATGGCCTTTGGCGCTGGCGATCAGCAGGTCCTTGGCCGTGGTTGCAACGACAGTGGGATACCACTCCGTCGGAACAAATGCCGCGGCTTCGTGACCGGCCAGGTTGAACACGGAAACGGAGTCGGAAATGGCGTTCGCGGAAAAAAGATATTTTTCATCCGCGGAGAGCGCCAGTGACTGCGGATCGCTGCCTCCGTAGGATTGGCCCTGCGGTTTGGTCGAGAGCGTGAATGAAACTTTGCCGGAGCGCGCGTCCAGAGCGGCGATTTGATCGCGGTTGGTGAGCGCGACAAAAAGCAGGGAACTATCGTGATTCAGAAGAAGGGCAGTTGGATGAGATCCGCCGGCCGTGGCCGATTTCGGCTTGCCGAGAGCAATTTTGCGGAGAACGTTGCCCCGAAGAAGATCGAGTTCCGCGACGGTGGAAGCATTCCAAAGAGAAACGTAGCCGCGCTTGCCGTCATTGGTAATAGCCGTAGCGTAGGGAAGCGAACCAGGGATGCGCCTGAAGGCGGATACGTCGAAGCGAAAAACAATTTTGCCGTTGGCCGGATCGAGAAGCAACGCCTCATCCGACTGATGACTGGCAATGAGCAGACGTTCTTCGCCTCCGACTTTGCCTACGCTGAGGCCGGCAGGATAGGTGACCTCTTTGAATTCGTCGCGGCGGACTTTACCGCGAGGAAGGGTCGTGCGCGGCGTGAGCACTAAGAATTTGTCCGGTGTGAGCTTCCCGTCGTCGAATGAATAGACGGCGATGCCATTGCCTGTGTCACCTTCTTTTTTTCCAAGCGGGTCGGTGTACGAAGCCATGGAAGCGTAGAGGTGTTTGCCGTCCAGGCTGAAAGCCAGACCCAGAAAGTAAGTTTGGTGGGCATGGTGGTCGAGGCGCAGATCGGGAAAATCAGTGAGCGTGTCCGTGGCGACATTAAGAATGGAGATCGACTGGTACGAGTGTTTGCTGTCTTCGGAGTAGGCGCCATAACCGCTGTGGAGAAAAACGACGAAGCGGCCGTCGGGCGAAACAGCAGCGACCGTGGCGAGATTGTCGATGGTGCGCGGATGGCCGGGAACAACACCAAGCAGGCGGCCATCAGGGATCTGAGTCTGCGCGGTGACGCCAAGCGCGAAGAAGGTAGCGGACAACAGAAAGGTCAACAGTCGTGTGAATTTAAAATTGCGCATGGAAAGAATGGTAACGGCTCCGTCTGAAAGGAATGTGAAGTGCCTCGAGGGGCGGGACAAGGCGAGGGAGAAGGTAACACGGAGCAGGAATTTTGTGGATGGGGATGGTGAATGAAATGAATTCCATAAAAAGAGCGGCGTTCCAGAAGAAGTGACGAAGGATTGTAGGGCGGCGGCCAAATTTCGAAGCTGGTGTAGGATGCCAGGAACCTCGACAGAGGAAAAAAACGATGGAAAAGAAGAAAAAGAAATTAGAGAAGGGAAAGGAAGCGCGCAGACGAGCTCGGGCGGCGGGCGCAGCTCCGGCGGGCACGCGGGTGATTCAAGACAAGCGCAAGAAGCCGGAAAAGCACAAGAGACCGTGGTTGGAGGAGGGTGACGTCGGAGTTTAGTGGAAGCCGTCACCTCAGCGCAAAACTGGACTTGGACTACTGGGAATCGGCGGCTTGTTCTTCGTGCAGCGCGCGGATGATGGTCATTTCAACGTCAGTGGCGTACCAGGGAGAGCGGACGACGTCGAAGGCGCCTTTGTGCATGGCCTCAAAGTAAAACTCCCATTCGCCGAGGCGCGTCGCCACGATCACGCGAGGAATCTTTTGTTCATGGTGTTCGGCATGAATCAGGTCGGCGTAGGAGCCATCCGGTAGATGTTCATCGCAAAAACCACTTCAAAGCATTGGTGGGAAAGGGCTTCGTCGGCCTCGGTTCTAGTGGGGCAGCAGACCACGTCCACCGAAAGCGATTCGAGCACCTGGACAAGAGGCTTGCGGACCTCCAGGCGAGGCGAAATCACGAGGGCGCGAACACGGCGCTGCACGGTCGATGCACCGCCATGTTCGCGATTCAGAGTGCCGGAGGACAGAACGGGTATCTTGTGGGAGACAGATATCAGAACCTCTATTGGTGTGAAATTCCCCGAACTTCCCTGATAACGCTGCGCGACAGCTGGTGCAATACGGCAATCCCTGCATATCCAGCGCCAGCAAAAGAGCTAGGCCAGCAACCGTCAGCAAAAGAAGGTGGCGAGAGCTGGACAGCGGCTCTGCTACTGAACGAGACTGGAAACCGTCTTAAGTGCGGGCAGGGGCAACTTTGATGGGTGGTCCGCTTGCTTGCCACCCGGGAGCCGGATGTAGGATTTACGGAATTTGCCTGCGATGGATAACGCCGCGTCGAATTTGCGTTTGCTGGTGGCTTTCAATTCGCCCAATAGCGAGCAGTGAGGTCCGTGATGGAGTCGCTTGCCTGCGATCGCGATCAATTCTTCCCAATCATGCCATTCGCCAATGGCGTCTTTGCATTTGGCCAGCGCATCAGCAAATTTGGGGTCTCCGCCGCCGGCCGATATCCCAATGACATCGCGAAACTTTTTCACCTTAAGCCGGTAGGGATGCAGATTTGCCTTGGTGAGTTGGGCAGGTTGGGCCAGGTCTGCGGCCATTTGCAAAACATGGGCAGCTACCTCGGCGCGCGCCTCGCTATCCTTGCAATTACTCCTGCCGCGATTCCCCTTGAGTCTCGCCGAGACGCGCCGCAGTTTTTTGCGGAGAGACGGGCCCTTATTTCGCAAGAAACGGCGGAGACGAGCGGCGTGCCGGTAGCGTTTTGCGCCTAGATATTCGAAGAGCTGGGTCAGGCAAGACTGGTCCGTATCGCTGTGCAGCGACGCGAGATGGGCGGTTAAGACGTCCATGTCCCGTACGCGGCCAGCTTTCTTGCGGACGTAGTTGAGGGGGCGCAGCAAGCGTCTCGAATTGCGCTGGTTCGCTAGACCGATCGCTTTGTGCAAAGCGGCAAAGCGTCTGATGTGCGTGCGGAGCTTGTGGACGTCCTCCGGAGCCAGGCGTTTGGATGCTTTTTTAAGCGATTTGCGCAACTTGCGAATGCTGCTGTGGATATGAGAATTGTCGAATGCCATGAATCTGCGCCAGAGATCACCGCGTTTCAGCCGGTTTGCACCTTTTGATAAGTAGCCATGAGCTCAGCTTGTTCAATGACCTTGCCATCGAGCGCGGTCTGCACTTCGGCGGCGGTGGCACCTGCCGGCAGGCCAAGCTTTTCTCGAAGTGCGTAAAGCCGCGCGAAATAGCGATGGCGGCCTGAGGGAGGGCAAGGGCCGGTGTAGCCAAAATCGCCGGAATCGTTTCGCCCCTGCACACCGGCATCGGCAAGGTGCGCTGCTCTGGGTACGTTTTCGCGAAGACGGCTAATCGTAGGTGGAATGTCATAAAGCACCCAGTGAGTAAAGCCGTTACGGCGCGGCGCATCGGGGTCATGCAGAATCAAGACCAACGATTTGGTCTCCTTGGGCGCCTCGTCCCAGGAAAGTTCGGGGGAAATGTTCTCCCCTTCACAGGTGAAGCGCTTGGGAAACTCTCCGTTGTTTCGAAAAACAGGACTTACTAAGCGCATAAATGGCTCCTTGAAGGAATGACAATAAAAATAGACTTATTGCGAACTCATTTTTCTTTTCGAAGTTGTGGCAAGCCTTGTGCAATCCGAACCATACTTCTGCCGCAGTTTAAAAAGCGCCCGGGCCTTCGGATCGGGGATCTTCGCTACGTCCTGGCGGGCATGAGTGGCCGCGTCGTGACGCATCTGTTTAAGTTTTGCGAGGTGATGCAGCGGAATGGATTCGGCCGCTGCTTTTGCTTCTGGCATCGGATGAACTTCCTTTGTGAACCCCCGGTGAACCGCGATTAGTGCGGTCGCTGAACAAAAAACTGAGGGCCGGCGGCAACCCAGCCGACAGTGGCGCAGATGAGTGGATGACACAATCGGAAGAAGTATGTAGGCGAACGATCACGTTTCGAGCAAATGCGCGAAATGCGCGCTTGCGAGAAAATAAGCGAAAGGACCTGTTCGGATAAAGAATGAACGTGACAATGGAAAAGAAAATTGTTTTTCAGGGGCAGACGCCGGTTCCCGGGGCCAGAGCGGTTCGCGCATCAAGCCAGGCGGCCGAGGAATCGGCCGGTTCCAGAATATTCTTGCTTTCACCGGCAAGTGCAGCAGGGGCGCGGGCGCGGCTGTTGCTGAACGCGGGCAGTCAATTCGAACTGGTGGTGAGGCTGCGGACCGCGGGCGCGCAACTGGGAGAGATATTCAGTTTCATGAGCTCTCTGTATTTTCGCGGGAAGCTGACCTACGCGCAGAGATTTGCAGCGCCGCCCAAGGGTGCACCCGGCGTATTGGTGATTACGCCGTCGCGCGGACTGCTGGTGCCCGAGTATGTGATGACACTGCGAGACCTGGAAGAGATGACGCGCGGCGATGTGCATCATGAGAATGAGAACTACCGCCGGCCGCTGATGAAAGATGCTCAACTGTTGATAGAGCGATTGGAGGCGAAGACCGAAATCGTGCTGCTCGGAAGTATCGCTACTCCGAAATACGTAACGCCGCTGCTAGAGATTTTTGGCGGCCGCCTGGTTTGTCCGGCTGACTTTGTCGGCATAGGAGACATGAGCCGCGGCGGGCTGCTGCTGAAATGTTTCCGCGAAGAAGTGGAGCTGAAGTACGTTCCCGTCGCCGGGGCGAAATTGAGCTCGGCGAGACCGAAGACCGGCAGTGACGTTCGCCGCCGGGGCAAAAAAGTCGGCGCGTAGTATTTTTGGACTAAGGGAGCATTGCGGTTGCGGGGCCTGCAACGGTGCGGCCCCGCAACGATGTACAAACGTCAGGCGGAAGCGCGAGAGGCGGATGCCTTGCAGAATGCAAGGATGTGCACATTGATCTGTCCGCGTTGGTAGTGGTATGCCGTGTGGGAAGCCCGGATAAACCTTAAGCGTGGCATGCCTCAGCAGTTTCGAGGACTGCAGTTCTGGCGCGCCGATAGGCACGATCTGATCGTCGTCACCCTGCAGGGCCAGAGCTTGAATATCAATTCTCTTCAGATCTTCGGTGACCGCGGCGATCATGCGGGATCACGCGATAGCCGCGTTCGCCAAAAGCCCATTTGCGCGTCCCGCCATCATGGTCGGACATTCCACCGGTGCGGAGAAAAATCCACTCATGCTGAAAACGGAAAAGAATCCCGGCGGTCTGCCTATTTTCTGTTTTCGATGAACTTCGACCAGGGTCGCATTTGTGCTGCGAAAGGTCCCGACTGGACGCCGAAGGAGGCCCTGACCGGGCCTAGTTTTTGGAACCTCAACCGGGTTTGGCGGCAGGGACGGATTCCGTTTTAAGGAAGATGGGAGTGCGGGTGATGTTCTGGCGATCGGCAAGAGAGTCGGCGATGGATTCGAGATCGGCTTTGACGAAACCCATGGAAGAAATCTGCACGCGGCCACCGGGTTCGATGAGAAAGACGGTTGGAACCATGGTGAGGCCGTAAGAGTTGGAGACAGTGTAATTCGAGTCGTCGATGGCGATAGTAAAGGTGACACCGAAGTCGTTGGCGAAGTCGCGTGAGGAATTAGGTTGGTCCTGGGAAAGGCCGAGGAAGGTGACGTTGTCGGATTTGTAGCGCTGGAAGAGGCGCTCGAGAAACGGAAACGTGAATTTGCAAACGGGGCAGGAAACTTTGAAGAAGGCGAGAACGACGGGACCTTTTCTGAGAGAGTCGGCGAGCAAAAA
>Ga0075425_100006156_pt1 | contig 12558 bp, 14 predicted proteins | sample SoiMethybrSBSTD4_FD_75300 | JGI IMG/M metagenome (GOLD analysis project Ga0075425, IMG submission 75300) | Bulk soil microbial communities from a Populus tree surrounding site in Tennessee, USA - Soil MetaG P. TD hybrid SBSTD4 | ecosystem: Environmental > Terrestrial > Soil > Tree plantation...
ACACCGGCGCATTGCTCTGGGATACCGAGATGGCGGACTGGCATCAAAACTACAACGCCACCGGCGCGCCCCTTCCTGTTGGAAATCTTGTCGTCACTGGAACGTCTGGAGGCGATGAAGGCGTGCGCGGATTCGTTGCAGCTTTCGATCAGGCAACGGGAAAAGAAGTGTGGCGCTTCTGGACAGTGCCTGCGCCGGGAGAACCTGCTGCCCAGACGTGGCAGGGCAAGGGTATCGCGCATCCCGGCGGAACAACGTGGATGACGGGCACGTACGATCCGCAACTCGACATGGTGTATTGGCCCGTCGGTAATCCCGGCCCGGATCTGATCGGCGACGATCGGCTCGGCGACAATCTCTACACCGATTCCATTGTTGCGCTCGATGCGAAGACCGGCGCTTTGAAATGGTATTTCCAAACGACGCCACACGACGTCTGGGATTACGACGCACAGGAACCTGTGGCGCTTGTCGACACAAACTGGCAGGGGCAACCGCGAAAGCTCATCGTTCAGGCGAACCGCAACGGATTCTTCTACGTGCTCGATCGCACCAACGGCAAATTCCTCTTCGGCACGAACTTCGTGAAGAACGTGACCTGGGCGACGGGACTCACGCCTGAAGGAAAACCCATCAAGGTGCCGAACATGGAACCGACACTCGAAGGCAAACGCGTGTGCCCTTCACTGGATGGAGCGTCGAACTGGTATTCGACATCATTCAATCCGATCACCGGCTTGTATTACGTCCAGACAAATGACAAGTGCGGAATCTTCACGAAGGTGCCTGTCGAATGGGAAGCCGGTAAGGGATTCATGGGCGGATCATTCCGACAGGCGCCTGACGAACCCGCTCAGCGAGTGCTGCGCGCAATCGACATAAGAACGGGCAAGCCCGCGTGGGAGCTTCCCCAATTAGGTGCGGTGAACTCGTGGGGCGGCGCGCTGTCCACTGCCGGTGGAGTCGTGATCTTCGGCGAAGACAGCGGCGCATTGATGGCAGCGGATGCGATGAATGGAAAACCACTCTGGAGCTTCCAGACCAGTCAACTCTGGAAAGCTTCACCAATGACCTACATGTTCGACAACAAGCAGTACGTCGCTGTGGCCGCGGGATCGAACATCATCGCGTTCGCGCTTCCCTGAGCTCTGTTGAGAAACCGAACAACTTTTCTATCACGCAAGCCTTGAAATTGCGGGAGCGGACGATTTCCGAATATCGCTAACATCCATCCTTCACCGTCCGCTCATTTCGAATAACTCGTCACGTCTTTCGAGTTGGCAATAGCGTGGATTCTTGACCTTGATCCAGTGTGGTGACGGCTTCTCCGTTGCGCGGTACGGTGAACTCTTTCGCTTGCAGACCATGCCAAACTCCGTGTGACAGTCTCTAAGATTTTTTCAACCGCATTAGGAAGCGGATCGCCCGTGCCGGCATCGATAAAATTATCCAATACCCAACGAGTTTCATCATTTCCTTTAGTACGAAATGCCGATCTTCAGCCGTGGCCCACCATTTTTCCTTTCTTAAGGATGTCAGTGGGAATGGGACCGGGCAAAATAAGAATTCCACCGGCATATTCCGAAATACCTTTTCCAGCGTGAACGCCAATCGGCGCAGGTGAATGTCCGTACTGATGACGATCACACGGCGTACATTTTTATTTTCGAGGAGGGAGCGTAGCGCCAGCACTTCTCCGTAAGTACTCCATCTGCGTAACCGTACCTTTTCAGTGCCAATACCAGAAGCATCCACCGTTAGGAAGAAATGACGTTCCTGAGGTGGCGTTTGATCGCGGAGCATGATCAGCTCTTTGATGCCATTCAGATTTAGGCGGGACATCTTGCTGACCTCGAACCGGCCAATACTTAAAATCAACTTTGGTGCGCATCCGGCTTTAAACAATTGAAGTCCGTATTGTTTCCGTTCCATCCGGCCCGCGATCACAAAAATCAGGTCCGCATCTCGAACCGGATCATTCAAAGTCAGACCTTCATAAATTTTGATCAGACCTACCTTCCACAAATTCGTTCTGCTCTTCCTCTAATCCTGTTAAGGAATGTAGTCAGCATCGTCGCCGGTCAATTTCTTTACCGGGACTCAGAATTCGACCGAGTTCTATCAATACCATGAACAACAAAACGCAGGTCATGCTCAGCAAAAACGTCATGCGGCCTCCAACAATTCTTCTAACGTCCGCACCCGGTCGGTTGGTCGGCTGGCCACGGCTGGCGTAGTTTTGTGTGACGATGGGTACTCAGGCCGCTCGATAAAACAAGAAAATCCTGTTGAACGAGGGTGCGAGACGAATGGGTTTCTCTGTTTTGTTGCGTTCGCAGAATGCCGGGATTACTCTTCTCGAGTTACTTACTCTCTGCATCACATTAAGTAGAAGAATTTATGCGCAAACGTCTATTGGCTGTGCTCTTCTTCGTATTCCAGGCCGCCGCTCACGCGCAGTGGCTCGACTACAAGACTCCCGGCCTCCCGCGGACAAAGGATGGAAAACCGGATCTCGCGGCTCCACCGCCTGTCGGCGTGAACGGAAAGCCGAGTCTTGAGGGAATCTGGCAAGTCGTGAATCCGGACAGGGTAGCCATCAGGAGGGCGAAGGAAATCGTCGGACCGAACTTGCTGGACTGGCTGCCCGAAGGTACGCAGATCCCATTTCAACCTGCCGGTGCCACCTTGTATAAAAAACGTTCAGAGAGCCTCGGAGTGGGCCGGCCATCGAGCGTTTGCCTGCCGCACGGCGTTCCCGATGCGATGCTCCTGAGCCACTACAAATTGGTGCAGACGCCCAACGTAACCCTGATCCTCTATGAAGAATTCAATCACTTCCGGCAGGTCTTTACTGACGGCCGCAAGCTGCCTACGGACTTACCCGAAGCATGGTTCGGCTATTCTGTCGGCAAATGGGAAGGGAACACATTCATCGTCGACACGAGAGGATTCAACGACCGCAGTTGGCTCGACGACTACGGCATGCCGCACACCGAAGCCCTGCACACCACCGAAAGGTTCGAGCGTCCGAACGTCGGTAATCTCAACGTCCAGATCACCATTGATGATCCCAAGGCCTACACGAAACCCTGGTCCGTCATGTTCCACTTCAGGCTGCAGCCGGATAACGAGTTCCTGGAAGACATCTGCGACAACGAGCGCGACGCGCAACACGCTGTGGGGCGGTAGGAGCTCTGTGGTGCGTTCGGTGACGTCGAATTACATCATCAATTGTCCGCGTTCAATCATGACGTTTGAACAATTCCTCTCGCCCTTCAGCCTGGCTGCAGCGAGGATTCTTCACTTTGTTCCAGTACGGTGACACGACAAGGCAGATTCTTGCGCTAGTAACCTACCGTGTAATATGTTTTTGATTCCTAGTGATCGACACAACCCGGAGGCGAATTATGCGACGTGCGATGCGTTACCTGATCGTTGTTGTTCTTTTGGCCGAACAGGCGCACGCTCAAGCGGCCAAGGATGCCGACGAGAGGCGGAAAGCGATTCTCGATTATCAGCTTACGATGACGCGAGCCGATCAATTAATTAGTGCGATGGGCGCAATGACCAAGTACGTTGTCTCACTGCCGGATTTTGCTGAGCGAATGCGGAGATCGATGCAAATGACAACTGCCGAGCAGATTGCGCAAATCGAGAAGGATCCAAAGGCGGCGGACATTCTCAAAACCAATCAGCTTACAGCCAGGGACTACATTGTAGGTGTACCTGCATTGCGCATGGCTCTCCTTGCCGCGAGCGGTGCGCCTCAAGGCCCGACCATTATCGCCTCACCAGCCAACGTCGCGTTTGCGAAAGCAAATCTCCCGGTCCTGAAGCCAAAGATGGATGCTGTGGATGGCGCTGGCGCACGGCGCTAGCTGTGACGCGATTTGCGAATTGTAATCTCGGGTCGAAAACGAATCGCGGGCCGAGGGTCCGTGAACAAAGGAAGTTAGACCCTGAATTTACGTTCCGACTTTGGTTGATCGTTCAAGAGAACCGAAGGCGCACCGACTAGACACCACACGGCGATGACGGGGTCGCAAATGGCACAACCCAGCGAAGACGCTGGAGCAAAAGGAACGATGGGATTTCCGTAGAGGTGGTGCATCACATCCCAGCCAGTATGTAACAGCCATCCTGCACCTATGAAGCTATACGAATGGAGTCCCTGGTATGCGCAGCAGGTAACAACAGCCGTGAAGGCAAACTCCCAGATGCCAAACCCTCCGTTGAGATAAGCAGCACCCGCTCCAGCGATCATAATGGCATTGAAATTCCTTCGGTTCGGTTCTTTGAAGAAAGAGCAGGCAAGAATATAGAGAACACCTATAACGACCGGGCCGACGACCATCATGTCCTGATCTCCGCGAACAGTTCCTCGCGACCTTCCGCCTGACTGTACCGCGGATTCTTCACTTTTATCCAGTGTGTGACCGCTTCTCCGTTGCGCGATAAGGCGTGATTTCTTATCTCAACTATCATTCTCCAAAAATTAGTGATCGAATCCGGCTTCCCTAACGACCCGCGGGCGCGATGTGGCGCAGGTCGCGCTCGTTTTCGTTGCAAACGTATTCGAGCAGGTCGCCGTCGGGATCGAGGCGAAAGTCTTCGGTAACGGTCCAGGGACGTGTGTATGCGAGGGGGTCTTCGATGGTGATATCGATGAACAGATGGCCGAAGTCGGGGCGGCGGAAGCGCTCGGTGACGACGAGAGATTCCGAGTGCGGGTGGCCGCGGTCATCGAGCCAGGTCTTGTCGTTGAATCCGGCCGTTCGGACAACGAGGATGTCGCCTTCCCATTTACCGGTCGAGTACCCCAACCACGCGGGTGGAGCGTCGGGTTCCAGCGTGCGTCCGTCCAGGTAGATCTGCCGGAACATCGTTTTGATCTCGTGCAGGACCACGATCATGCCTGGCGTCTGGACGATGCGGTTTGGACCGCCGCCGGCAGCCCAGTAGCGCGGGACGCCGTCCGGCAGACAGTAATTCTCGGGATCGTCGCGGCTGAAGGTTTTGATGCGATCGTCGAAGAGGGCCTGAGCCCACGGAGTCATAGGGACGTCTTCCGGCTTGAGGTCGGCGGCGAGGTCCCCGTTGTATTTGAGGTTAGAGCGCCAAAAGCCGGAGAAGTTGGGTTTCCCGTCCGCCGTGCGTGGTGTGGGGCCAGTCAGATTCGGCCTGCCATCAGGTGTGCGCGGCACGCTGGGATCGCGGGGCCTCGTCCACTGAGCGGAGGCGTGTGAGGCAACGAAGAGAAGGATCAAAGCAGAGCCGAGAATTCGCAGGAGAGTTGCCATGGCCGGAAAGTATATGTCAATCCAAGTTCTCGTAAATCGTGAAGATGGATCTTGAAGGAATGGTCTGCAAGCGAAAGAACTCGCCTTATCGCGCAACGGAGAAGCCATCACCGCATTGGATTAAGGTGAAGAACCCACGCTACCAACTCGAAGGGCGGGAAAAGCTGTTTGAGCAACGCTAACCTGTGCCGAAGCTCGCGCTGAAGAGAAGCGCTCCATCCGTTTGATGCGCTGATGACGGACCGCACGTAGGAAAGAGATCACGTTCCCCTTTTTTCTTCTTTAGCCCTCAAATCGGGACTAAGATAGCTTCACTTTTTCACCAACCAAGACTTTAACAATCGATGTCCTTGTCCCAAGTGGAGGAGGTCGCATGAAACGTTTTTCGTTTTTTGTGTTGAGCGGAGTGCTCGTTCTGGTTCTTGGCCGGACGGATGTGTGGGCGCAGGCAACCGCGCAAATCAGTGGCACTGCCAGGGATCAAAGCGGCGCAGTGTTGCCGGGAGTTGAAATTACCGCGACGCAAACGGACACAGGGATCAGCAGGAATACGGTCAGCAATGAAAATGGATCGTACGTTATGCCAAACCTGGCGCTCGGTCCATATCGGTTGGAAGCGGTACTGCCGGGATTTCGGACTTACGCTCAGACCGGAATTGTGCTGCAGGTGAACAGCAATCCTGTCATCAACGTAACTCTGGAAGTCGGACAGGTCTCCGAGCACGTTGACGTTCAAGCGAACGCCGCACTCGTGGAGACACGAAGCTCGACCGTCGGCTCTGTCGTCGAGAACCAAAGAATTCTCGAACTGCCTCTCAACGGCCGCAACGTCACAGACCTGATTACGCTCGCGGGCGGAGCGGTCCAACAAGGAACCACTTCTCAAAACTTCTATGCGGGACAGCCGGTCCTGGCTGTTGCTGGAAGCGCGGGATGGGGAACGGACTATACGCTGGACGGATCCGATCACCTCAACTTCGTGAGCGGAACTTCAATGATCATGCCTTTCCCCGATGCGACACAGGAATTCAAAGTGGAGAACGGCGGTGTCACCGCTCAGCGCGGAACTCCAACGGCGGTAGCGGCGGTAACGAAGTCCGGTACGAACACGTTCCACGGCGATCTCTTTGAGTACGTGCGCAACGACTTGTTTAACGCGACGCAGTATTTCGCCGCCATCGACAAAGGGACCGGCCGAAAAGCGCGCAGCACCCTCAAACGCAACCAGTTTGGCGGCACACTGGGCGGGCCGATTGTGGCGAACAAATTGTTTTTCTTTGGCGGCTATCAGGGAACGACGCAACGCCAGGATCCTGCGAATACGGAAACGTTCATCCCGACTCCAGCAATATTGGCCGGCGACTGGACAACGTTCGCTTCACCCGCGTGCAATGGAGGGCGGCAAGTGACGTTAAGGGCACCCTTCGTGAACAACCGGATCGATCCGTCGCTGTACAGCAAGCCCGCGATGTTCTTGTTGAACTGGAAAGGAAACCTTCCGTTCCCATCCACAAGTGATCCTTGCGGACGACTTACGTACGGCACTCCGACGGCGAACAACCTGGGACTCGTTGTCGGCAAGATCGACTATCAGAAGAGCGTAAAGCACTCCCTGTTCGCGCGCGTTCTGATTGCCCCGGACAATATCTTGAACCCGAAGGGATCCAACACGAACCTGCTTCAGGACACCGGTTGGAGGAACAGCCTGGCGAGCTCATACACACTGGGTTCCACGTATCTCGTCAGTCCCGACACGATTCAGGGATTTCGTCTGGCGGTCAATCGGACGGCCGTTCACTTTAAAAACGTCGGTCCAGGGTATCTGTTCACCTGGTGCAACGCCGGCGTCAACATTTACTGCGCGCCGGAAACAACCCGAGTGCAAAGTTTGAGTATCAGCGGGGCGTTCGGCGTCAATAGCGGTTTCCTTGATGGACACAAGTATGTCGCTACCACGTACAGCATGAACGACGATGTCAGTACAGTTCGCGGATCGCACCAGATTGCATTCGGTGTCACCGCGAGGTACGGCACCGACTACAGCTTCTCGAATTGGGCCAGCACCACGCAGTTCAATTTCAACGGTGGAGCGACGGGCGCAGGGTTGAGCGACTTCCTGCTCGGCAGACCGGGTTCTGTGCTCCTGGCGAGATCCAATCCGCATCACGTAAAAGGGACGACGATCGGGATGTATATAACGGATACGTGGAAAGCGACGCCGAAGCTGACGCTGAACTACGGCTTACGCTGGGATCCGTACATTCCTCAGGAAGCCGAGGCTCTTTACAATTTCGATTACAAGCGGTTCCAACAAGGCGTCAAGAGCACCCTCTTCCTAAACGCGCCCGCCGGCTTGTACTTCCGCGGCGATCCGGGTTTCCCGAAGGATGGCGTCAATCCCAACTGGCTGCAGTTCGGGCCGCGCGTGGGACTCGGCTGGGATGTGACCGGTGACGGCCGCACTTCAGTTCGGGCCTCCTACTCGTTGGGTTACGTCTACGTGCCGGGAGATTTTCGCGAGACGTATTCCGGTACCGGACCGTGGGGCAACCGCGTGACGCTCTCCAGTCCCGTTGGCGGATTGCAGGATCCGTGGCTGGGCGTTCCCGGCGGAAACATGTTCCCATACGTTCTGGACAAGAACGCGCCGTTTGCGCCTTACGCGTGGATTTACACTCAGCCTTATAACCTCCGTGCGCCTTACAGTAACGCGTGGAATCTGAGCATCCAGCGGCAGATCGGAAACGACTGGCTTGTGAGCACGACCTATATGGGATCGAACATGATCCACGTATGGACCAACAAGTCACTCAATCCGGCCATCTATATCCCGGGCGGCCCATGCACGCTGAACGGTGTGACCTACAACCCGTGCTCCACGCTCGGCAACACCGACGCGCGCCGTCGCTTCAGTATTGAAAGACCGGATGACGGAGCGAAGATGGGATATGTCGCCGAAGCCGACGACGGAGCCACGCAGACCTATCATGGGATGTTGCTCTCGGTTCAGCGCCGTGCTGCGCGTGGTGTGACCGTCAGTGCGAACTACACGTTGTCGCACTGCGTCGGTGACTATGCGACGCTTTACAACCCGATGGCAATGCATCCGTACAACACCTACACCGATCCGTACAACCGCCGAGCCGACCGTGGCAACTGCGAATCGGATCGCAGGCAGATCTTCAATGTGACGACGGTCGCCGAAACTCCAAAGTTTTCCAATCCGATACTGCGCGTCGTCGCGGCAAGCTGGAAAATTTCAGGAATCTACCGGCTGTCTTCGGGTGATCCCCTCAACATCCTTGCCGGTTCCGCTTCCAGCGACTCCGCATTGAACGGCGTGCAGAATCAACGCGGGAATCAGTTACTCGCGAACCCATACGGCGACCAATCCGCAAGGCCGCTGTCGACCTATCTCAACCCGCTGGCTTTCGCGGTTCCCGCCGCCGCAACGATTGGGAATATCGGCCACAACAGTCTGGTTGGTCCCCGCACGTGGTCCTTTGATGTCGGGTTGTCCCGGATATTCCGCATCCGTGAAATGCAGCAACTGGAGTTTCGAGCGGAGGCTTTCAATGTCCTGAATAGCTTCCGGCCGAAGGATCCCGGGACGAGTGTCAATACGTCCACTTTTGGGCAAATCCGCTCTGCGTACGATCCGCGGATCATGCAGTTCGCCTTGAAATACGTTTTCTAATATGGAGTGACCTGTCAATCAGGCGTTTTGTTTCATCAATTCGGCCCTCCTCGAATGGGGAAGGCCGAATGTTTTTAGAGGCGATCGGAGCGGGTGACAGCTAGAAGCGAACGCGACGGTTGATCACTCTAATATCCGCGGGTCGGAACCGCATAATCGTGATCCGTCGGGAGCTGCCTTGGACTAGAGGCGCGGTTGGGATAAGATCCTGCCGCATAAAACATACAAACTGAACTCGTCGGGTTCTAACAATTAGGTAGTTTCCGAGATACCAGTTTCACGCCATCTGACACAAATAATCGTTCGCGAATATTGTGTACGTCGTCTCATCTGCGCCGCCCGCCGGCTCGCGATGCAGATCAGCTTCCCGGAAGGCGACAATTCGGTAACTGTGCGGCCACGGCTAAAATTCTAATTCGGTCCTCGCGGAAGTGAAATCGCGAACTGTGCCGGTCAATGGATCGACGAACGCGACTCGTTTGGCGAGAAGTTGCAGCGGTAAATCTTCGTCGCGCTTTTCCCTGATCACCGGGTAGAAAGGGTCGCCCACGATTGGGCATCCTATCGACGCCATGTGAACTCGCAATTGATGCTTCTTCCCGCTTCTCGGAAACAGTCGGAAGAGTCCAAGCCCCGGTCGCAAATCGACGAGCTCAATTTCCGTGATCGAGTTGGCCTGTCCTTCCACGATCCGCTGCCGATACCATGGCTCGCCCGGTTCCATTCTGTTCTCGATATGCCAATGCGTTCCGTACAGCGGAGCGTCCACATGCGCGACTGCAAGATACTCCCGCTCGATCAAACGTTCGGCAAATAGCTTGTGGTAGTTTGCCCGCGCACCGACCTTGATGGTGAATAGAAGCAGTCCCGCCGTTTCACGGTCAAGCCGGTGTACCGGCGCGAGATCTGGCAATCCTGTGATCATCTGAAGGCGCACCAACAGCGACCGCTCGACATGTTCTCCAGAAGGCGTCACCGGCATGCCGTGAGGTTTATCCACAACTAGGATCTCATCGTCGCGGTAAACAATCAGCGGTTCCTCGAGTGAAGCCGGTTCCGACCGAACTTCCTTCCTATAGAAAACGGTGATGCCATGCCGGTATGGAGAATGTTCCTCCAGCGTTGTCCCGTCGCTAAGCGTGATCAGCCCCTGGGAAACGCGCCCTCGCCAAATAGTCGCATTCACTTGCGGGAAGCGCGCAAGCAGGTACTCGAATATGGTCTGCGGGGCAGTATCGAATTTGGGAAGGTAGAGGCGAGATGGGCGAGTAGGCATCGGCACAGCACGATTAAGTGGCATTCGGGGTAATTATAAGCCGACCCCATGAACTGCTGGCTCTCACCTCGTTGGCTTCCAGCAGTATATACAACGCTGTGGGTATTCCGATTGCGGCGGGTGTCCTTTATCCGTTCCTTAGTGTGCTGGCTAAGTCCCATGATCGCGAGCGCGGCCATGACGTTCAACTCGGTTTGCGTCATCACGAATGCATTGAGGCTTCGAAGGATTAAATTGTAGAATCTCGAACACTAAATAGACTTCAGAAGGAGTGTTATGAAAAGATCGGTTCTTTTTTTCGTTGCGATGATGCTGCTCGCAGGAATGGCGAACGCTCAGGGCGCAAGAAGCTTGCCGCCCCGGCCAGCGTTGACGGGGCCCGTAGCCGATCTGCTGAATGCGATCGTCGTTGCGATAAACAAGCAGGACAAGGCATTTATCGACAAAGTCGTGGCACCCAACGCAACGTGGGCTGATGAGGACGTCCATATTTTTCCTGCTTCGTTCTTCATAAACAAACTGATGCAGGGCATGCCACGAAAACTTACGATAACAAACATTGCCGGTGAAACCTGGGACACTGGCGCCTGGGCAGCGTATGACTATACCCTTGATGAAACCCGCGCAGACGGGACCCAGAACCAGATGAAAGGTACTCAAAGTATGACCTTTCGTAAGGTAGGCAATGACTGGCAGGTCGTGCTCTTTCACAATGCGGTTGACCCCGGAGGGGTCGCGCACCGCTAGGATCCGTTCAATTCGGGCTTTCGAAGAGTTCCTGATCGATTTCGTGCGCCAAACTTTTGCTTTGAATCTTTAGGGACTTTCGCTTCCGAACTCCGACAGCATCGCCTCTTAGTTGACATAACAGGTAGACGACGTCGTCGCGTCTTTCAGAAAGGCACGGTGAAAAGTACCCCGGACCGGCCGCCGCTCGGTTTTTCCTACCGGATCAGTCTGGCGTGTTGGTCGAGTAACGGTAGGACTTTGTCAGCCGTTTCGGACGGTACACCGAGGATCGCTCGATCGACGCCCGAGGCTTCTAGCTCATCCAGAAATCCACGATCCGGTTTGGGCATGAACGCGGTTACGGGGATCGGTTCGCGGCCCGCCTCTTTCGCGCGTCGCTGCAACTCGGCAATTTTGCCAGCGAGGCCTGGGCCCGAACGGCCGGGAATGGGCATCCAGCCGTCGCAAAATTCGACGACCCGATCGAAGGTGGTGGGAGCATCGCCGCCCATCAGGATCGGCGGGTGCGGCTTTTGCACCGGTTTTGGATAAGACCAGCTTTTGTCGAAGTTGACGTATTCGCCGTGGTACTCGGCTTCTTCCTTCGTCCAAATTTCCTTCATGGCCAGCACACGTTCACGCAACAGTCTGAAACGAGTTTTGAACTCTGTGCCGTGGTGCTCCATCTCCTCGGCGTTCCAACCGCCGCCGATCCCAAACAAGAAACGGCCTTTCGAGAGGTAGTCGAGACTGGCAACCTCCTTGGCGGTGATGATGGGATCCCGTTCGATCACCAAGCAGATACCTGTGCCGATCTTCAGCGTCGTAGTAACGGCTGCGGCCATGGCAAGCGCAACGAACGGGTCGTACGTGTGCCAATAGTCCCGCGGCAAGTCCGGGCCGCCTGGCCACGGACTCCGGCGGATCGCCGGAATGTGGGTGTGTTCCGGCACCCAGAGCGATTCAAACCCACGCTCTTCCGTCGCACGGGCCAAATCGTCGGGACGGATCGCGTAGTCGGTCGGGAACATGACAATGCCGTACTTCACAGCAGCTCCTTGAAAGTGTTTAGGCTTGTAGATTCCTGTTGGAGAACTCGATGGAAGTCCCGCTGGTCGTCTCGGATTCTGCGTTCGAACGGTCTAAAGAGTCTTGAAGTCGTACATGATCCGCGAAAAACTGATGCACGATCTCCTCTGATCGATTGCTGTCGAGAAGGCTACGCAGTTCTCCTGCGACGCCGCTCGGTTTCTTCCGGGTCTTCTCGCCCACAGGTCCTCCTTTGTCTGCCGAAATTATATTCGGCTGCGCCCCGATACCGATATAGCGGGGCAGCCTGGAGCAGCAACTTCTACAGCGCTGTAGTTGCCGATTACTTCTCGCGCAAAATGATAATTGCAGTCGCCTCTGTCGCGAACGGAAAAGGCTGCAAAGTGAGGCTGCATAATTTCAGGGGGTTAGACTGCGCGTACGCCGCCCCAGGAGCTTCAATTGACGTATAACGCGAAACCGTAGATTGAAAACCCGGCGTGATAGATTGAAATTCACTTGTC
>Ga0075425_100006158_pt1 | contig 12558 bp, 7 predicted proteins | sample SoiMethybrSBSTD4_FD_75300 | JGI IMG/M metagenome (GOLD analysis project Ga0075425, IMG submission 75300) | Bulk soil microbial communities from a Populus tree surrounding site in Tennessee, USA - Soil MetaG P. TD hybrid SBSTD4 | ecosystem: Environmental > Terrestrial > Soil > Tree plantation...
TGGACGAGGCGGTGAGCGCCGCGCTCCGCGCCAACCCGACTTTGCGCGCCAAGCAAGCCGAGCTTCAGGCCGTCCGCGCCAACGAGATCACCGCCGCGCTGCGGCCCAATCCCACCGCGTCGTACGCCGCCGAGCAGCTCGGCGGCGGCAGCACGGCCGAGCCGCAGCACACGGTGATCCTGGCCCAGCCCATCGAGACGGGCGGCAAGCGCCAGCGAAGAATCGAGAGCGCTCGGGCGGCCACGCGGACCACCGGGTACGAGCTCAACGACGTGCGGCGGCAGGTGATCTCGCAGGTCAAGACCACGTTCGCCAGCGTGCTGGTCGCCCAGGCGACGCTCGACCTCGCGGAGCAGAACCTCAAGACGCTCGACGAGATCGAGCGCCTGCAGCGGGTCCGCGCCGAGAAGGGCGACATCTCGCAGCTCGAGCTGCTCCGCCTGCAGGTGCAGCGCTTCGCGTTCGAGCGCGATGCGGGCGACGCGCGACAGGCGATCGAGGCGGCGAAGATCGGGCTCCGCGCCGCCATCGGACCCGACGCGCTGGCCGAGCCGTTCGACGTGGTGGGCGAGCTCGACTTTCGCGACGTTCCGCTGGACCGCGACGAGCTGCGGCGGCGCGCGCTGGCGAATCGGCCCGACCTCCAGGCCGCCCGCGCGGCCCGCGACAAGGCCCGCGCCGACGTGAACCTGGCGCGGGCCAACGCGTGGTGGGACGTGACGCCCCAGATCGAGTACCAGCGCATCGGCCCCGACAATACGATCGGCGTCGGCTTCAGCTTTCCGCTCCGGATCTTCGACCGCAACCAGGGCGAGATCGCGCGCACGCGGGCCGAGGCGGAGCGAAGCGAGGCCCTGACCCGGTCGGCCGACGTCCAGGCGCTCGCCGAGGTCGACACCGCGCTGTCCGCCGTGCGGGTGCAGCGCGAGCGCGTCGTCATCCTGCGCGACACGTACTTGCCCAAGGCCCAGCAGGCCCGGGCGACCGTCGAGTTCGCGTACCGACGGGGCGGCGCGAGCTTGCTCGACTTCCTCGACGCGCAACGGACGTATCGCGAGACCGCGCTCGAGCACCTGCGCGCGATGGGCAACTTCTGGACAGCCCTGTATCAGCTCGAGGCCGCCGTCGGCGGCTCGCGGGAGGACTAGACGGTGACCCGGGTTGTCGTTCTGTTGCTCGTGACCCTGGCGGTCGCGGCCTGCGAGTCGCCCGCGACGCAGGCGCCCTCGCGCGGTTCCGCGTCGCCGGCGACCACCGACGTGTCGCCGGCGATCGTCGCGCCCGAGTACCGCACGCGCCAGCGCGTCATCGACACGACCGGCAAGGTGCAGTTCAACGAGGAGTCGCTGGTTCGCATCCACGCCCCGGCGACCGGTCGGGTCCTCGAGGTCTTCGCGCGCCCCGGCGACGTCCTCGAGCCGGGCGCCAGACTGTTCATGCTGGACAGCGCGGACCTCGGGGCGGCGAAGGCCGACTATGCCAAGGCCGTGGCCGACCTCGAGCGCTCGACCGCCGCGGCGCGCTTGAGTCGCGAGCTCTTCGACGCGCAGGTGGTTGCCCAGAAGGAGCTGCGAGAAGCCGACAACGACGCCCGCAAGGCGGCGGCCGAGAAGGAGCGCGCGGCCTCGCGGCTGCAAACCCTAGGCGTCTCGCCCGAGAAATTCGCCGAGATTGCCGCGCGCGCCGACGCCGCCACCACGATCGTCGTCAGGACGCCGCGCGCCGGCGTGGTCGTCGAACGCAACGTCGCGCCCGGTCAGGTGGTCGCGTACGGCCAGTCGGACACGCCGGTCAATCTCTTCGTGGTCGCCGACCTCGGCACGATGTGGGTGGCGGCGGACGTGTACGAGCCCGACGTGCCGCGCCTCAAGCTCGACGAGCCCATGGTCGTCACGCTCCGCTGCTGCCCGGGCGAGCGCTACGAAGGACGCGTCAGCTACATCAGTGACACGGTCGACAAGGAGACGCGCACGGTCAAGGTCCGCGCGACCGTCGTCAACCGGGGGCGCACCCTCAAGGCCGAGATGTTCGTCAATGCCTCGATCGCGACTGGCACGACGCGCGCGCTGACGATCCCGCAGAGCGCTGTCCATCGAGAAGGCAACGCGACGTTCGTCCTGGTCTCGACCGGTAAGGACCAGTTCCAGCGCAGAGCCGTCGTGCTCGGCGACGACCTCGGCGACGCCGTCGAGGTGACGACCGGGCTCGGACCGGACGACCGCGTCGTGGGCGCCGGCAGCATCTTGCTGAAATCCACGACGCGATGATCGAGCGGCTGGTCGCGTTCGCGCTCCGTCAGCGGTTCATCACCCTGGCGCTCGCGCTGGTGCTGACGGTCGCCGGCATCGTGTCCTACCACCGGCTGCCGATCGAGGCCTACCCCGACGTCGGCGACGTCCGGGTCGAGGTGGTCACGCTCTGGCCCGGCCACGCGGCGGAAGAGGTCGAGCGCCTCATCACGATTCCGCTCGAGAACGAGCTCAACGGCATCGCCGACGTGACCTTCCTGCGCTCGGACACGCTGTTCGGGCTGTCGAACATCAAGGTGCTGTTCGCCGATGGCACCGACAGCTACTGGGCCCGGCAGCAGGCCCAGGAGCGCATCACCCAGGCCGACCTGCCGGCCGACGCCAAGCCGGCGCTCGGACCGCTCTCGAGCGTGATCGGCGAGGTCTTCCGCTACACGCTGGAATCGCGCACGGTGCCGCTCGTCGAGCTGAAGGCCATCCAGAGCTGGGTCCTGGAGCGCGAGTTCAGGAAGATCCCCGGCGTCGCCGACGTCGTGTCGTGGGGCGGCGGCACCAAGCAGTATCAGGTCAACGTCGACCCGTCGCGCCTGCGCGGCTACAACCTCACCCTCAAGCAGGTGTTCGACGCGGTCGCCAACAACAACTCGAACGCGGGCGGCAGCTACATCCCGCAGGGCCAGTACGCATTGACCGTGCGCGGTATCGGACTCTTCCGCGGCCCGCGCGACATCGAGAACGTCGTGATCGCCGCGCAGAAAGGAACGCCCGTGCGCGTGCGCGACATCGGCCAGGTGGGCATCGGCCACGCGATCCGGCTCGGCGTCCTGGGGCGCGACCACGCCGACGATCTGGTGCAGGGCATCGTCCTCATGCGGAAAGGCGAGAATCCCGGCCGCGTCCTCGACAGGCTGAAGGCCGCGCTGCCCACGATCCAGAAGCTCCTGCCCGCGGAGGTCGAGCTGCGCCCGTACTACAGCCGCGACGTCCTCGTGAGGCGGACGGTGGCCACGGTCCTGCGCAACCTGATCGAGGGCGCCGTGCTCGTGATGGTGCTCCTCTCGCTCTTCCTCTACAACGTGCGGGCCGCGCTCATCGTGGCGCTGACGATCCCGCTGTCACTCCTATTCGCGTTCGTCTTCATGGATCTGCGCGGGGTGCCCTCGAACCTGCTCTCACTCGGCGCGATCGACTTCGGCATCATCGTGGACGGCGCGGTGATCATGGCCGAGAACATTTTGCGCCGGCTGAGCGAGCGCCAGCCCACCGGCCCCGAGGTCGTTCGCGAGGTGCAGGACGCCGCGGTCGAGGTCGCGCGTCCGCTGACCTTCGCGGTTCTCATCATCATGACGGTCTACGTGCCGATCCTCACGTTCCAGCGCATCGAGGGCAAGCTCTTCCGCCCGATGGCGCTGACGATCTCGCTGGCCGTCATCGGCTCGCTGCTGCTCACGCTCACAGTCATTCCGGTGCTGTCGAGCCTCGCCTTCCGGCGCCCGCCGTCGGAGCGCGAGAGTCCGCTGCTGCGCCTGCTGCGCCGGCCGTATCAGGTGGCCCTCGGCTGGTGCCTGCGGCGGCCGCTGATCCCGGTGCTGTGCGCCGGCGGGGCCCTGGTGGTCGCCCTCTTCGTGTTCACCGTGCTGGGCAAAGAGTTCCTGCCCGAGCTGGACGAGGGCGACCTGTGGGTCCGCGCGCAGTTCCCGACGGGCATCTCGGTGGAAGGCGTGCGTCCCTACACCCGCGAGATCCGCGAGCGGCTGCTGAAGTTCCCGGAGGTCCGCGTGGTGGTGTCCCAGCTCGGCGCGCCCGACGACGGCACCGATCCCGAGGGTCCCGACAACGTCGAGTTCTACGTGGGCCTCAAGCCGAAGGAGGAGTGGGCCAACCCGGACAAGGAGGCGCTGATCGACTCGATGCGGAACGCGCTGGCCGATATGCCGGGGTTCACCACGAACTTCTCGCAGCCGATCAAGGACAACGTGGACGAGGCGCTGGCCGGCGTGAAGGGCGAGCTGGCGATCAAGCTCTACGGACCCGATATCTTCGTGATGGACGCCAAGGCGCGCGAGCTCGTCACGGTGCTCCGCGACGTGCCCGGCGTGACCGATCTCGACTGGGACCATCTGGCCGGCCTACCCCAGCTGCAGATCGTCGTCGATCGCGACGCGGCCGCGCGCTACGGCATCAACATCCAGGACATCCAGGACGTGATCGAGACGGCGACCAAGGGCCGGACCGTGACGCAGCTCTACGAGGGCGAGCGGCGGTTCGACGTCACGGTGCGGCTGGCCCAGGCCGGCGACCCGGTCGCGGCGCTCCGCACCCTCACCATCAGCGCGCCCAGCGGCGAGCGAATTCCCGTCACGCAGCTCGCGGAGTTCGTGAAGACGGACGGCGTTGCCGAGATCCTTCGCGAAGGCAACGTCCGGCGACTGGCCGTCAAGTGGAGCGTGCGCGATCGCGACATGGGCAGCCTGGTAGCCGAGGCGATGCAGAAGGTCAACGCGAAGGTGCGCCTGCCCGAAGGGTACCGGATGGTGTGGAGCGGGCGGTTCGAGGACCAGCAGCGGGCGCTGGCCCGGCTCTACATCATCGTGCCGCTGGTGCTGTTCATCATCTTCGTGCTGCTGTTCGGCGCGTTCCAGTCGGTTGGCGACACCCTCCTGATCATGCTGAACCTGCCCTTCGCGCTGATCGGCGGCACCGTCGCGCTCTACGCCTGGCGCACCAACTTCAACATCTCGGCGGCGGTCGGCTACATCGCGGTCTTCGGCGTGAGCGTGCTGAATGGCGTGGTGCTGCTGTCGTCGATCCGGCACGCGCGCCAGGAGGGTCTGGCGCCGCGCGAGGCCATCGTCCGTGGCTGTGAGATCCGGTTCCGGCCAATCGTCGCCTCCGCGGTCGTGGCGGTGATCGGCTTCCTGCCAGCAGCGCTCTCGCAGGGGATCGGTGCCGAAATCCAGCGCCCGCTCGCGCGCGTGGTCATCGGCGGGCTCATCTCGTCCACGGTGCTCACCCTGATGGTGCTTCCCGCGATCTGCGCGCTCAGCACCCTTCCAGTGCGCTGGCGTTGGCGACGATGATCTTCGTCCCGTCGGCCTTCTCGCAGAACACCGTCGCGTCGGCACGCGTCTGCCCGCCCTCGGCGCGCCGGCCGGTGATGAGCCCGCGCGTGGTGAACGGCTCGTTCGGCCACAGCACGTTCGTGAACTTCACGTCGAGCCGGCCGCCCAAGTAGAAGCCGCGGCCGAAGTGGCGGGTCAGGAGCTCGGTGACGCAGGAGATCGTCATCCGGCCCCCGATGACCGTGTCGCCGAAGCCGAGCTCTTTCGATGCGGTCTTGTCGTTGTGATAGTTCCGGCTGCGGTAGAAGAACTCGTCGCACATCTGGGGCGTGAAGGTCTTGTGGAGCTCGAGCGAGAGCGGCTCGCCGGTGGGCTCGCCCGCTTGCCGCGCGCCCTCCTTGCTCGCCGGATCGCGCAACGCGACCTCGCCGGTCGTCTGCTCGGCCAGGAAGCTTTGGTGATGCACGCTGCGCGCGATCAGCGTGCCGGCCTCGTCGCGCACCCACATCTCCTGCGCGACGACGTCGCGGTCGCGCCGGCGGTAGCGCTCGGCGACTCGTGCGCTGCAGCGCAGGACCTGGCCCACGCGCGTCGGCGCGTAGATCTCCCACTCCTGGCGCCGCCACAGGTTGCCGAAGAGGTTGTCGAGGTACCAGCCCTTGAACTCGCTGTCCGCCTGCTGGAAGACGATCACCGGCGCCACCGGGCCGCCGAAGGGCGACGTCGCCGTGTACCACGGGTTCGGGGCGTCGAGGCCTTTGACGTAATGTTGAACCATCTCGTCGGTGACCGTGAGCTCGAGCGTGCCGAGATCCTTGCCCGCGAACACCTCGGTCGTCGTCATCAGCGCGATCCTCCTGGTCCTGCTCCTGCCACGGCGTTCAATTCGGTGGCGCCTAGTTCTAGTAAACGATCGTGCGCAGCATGATGCGGCGTTCGTCCGGGCGGTAATCGCCGGCGCCGCGATGCATCGTCGCGAGCTCGTCCCACATCAGCACGTCGCCGACCCGCCACTGGTGATAGTAGACGAACTGCTCCTGGGTCGAATGCCGCGCGAGCTCCCCGATGAGCGCCCAGGCTTCCTCGCGCGGCATGCCCTGGAAGCCGTGCGTGTGCAGCGGGTTGACGAAGAGAATCGGCCGCCCGGTCACCGGATGGGTGACGACGGCCGGCCGCGCCTTCTCCGGATACTCCTTGTCGAGCCGCTGCTCGGGGTCGCCCTCGTAGAGCCGGACCCCGGCGGGGCCGTCGTGGCGGCCGTGCAACCCGACCATGTCCGCCAGCCGCCGCTTCATCTCGCCGGACAGCGCGTCGTAGGCGGCGCGCATGTCGGCGAACATCGTTCCGCCCTTGGCGGACGGCACTTCCTTGGCGTGCAGGATCGCCAGCCGCGGCGGTGCATCCTCGTACGGCGAGTCCGTGTGCCAATCGGTGGCTCGCTTGACGCCGAACCAGTCGATGTTGCCGTTCTTGTCGACGTTGGTGAGCCACGACACCTCGGGATACTCGACGTGGCGATAATCGACCAGCGAGTGAAGCTTGGGCTTGCCGAAGCAGCGCCCGAACGCCGCGAGCTCGCCCGGTCCCAGATTTTGCTCGGGGAACACCAGGACGGGATGGCGGGCGAAGGCCTGCTCGATCCAGTCGAGGGTTCCCGCATCGAGCGGCCGCGCGAGATCGATGCCCAGCGCCTCGGCGGCCAGCGCGCCCCCCATCGGATGAAGCCTCGGATTGTCGGTCATCATCTGCGCCTCCCGCGGTTCGATCGTCTTCGCCGGTCGGGCTCGAGCGTTCGACGAGAGCTTAGCACCTGTGGGCTCGCGCTAGAATGGGGCTCCCATGGCCAACCTCGAGGAGATCATCGCGGCGGCGGCCAAGGTGTTTCAGACCAAGGGCTATCACGCCGCCACCGTCCAGGACATCGCCGACGCGGTCGGCATCCTGAAGGGCAGCCTCTACCATCACGTCAAGAGCAAGGAAGACCTGCTCTACCTGATCGTCAAGGAGCCGATCGCCGGCATGTACCAGCGGATGAGCGAGATCGTCGCCAGCGAGCTGCCGGCCGGCGAGAAGCTCCGGCGCGCGATCCTGGCGCACCTCGAGGCGTTCGACCGGCACTACCCTCACCTGTTCGTCTACCTGCACGAGCGCGAGGAGATGAAGCGGCGGTTCCGCGAGCAGTTCAAGCTCTCGCCCAAGCACTACGAGCGCGGCTGGCAGCAGATCCTGCGTGAAGGCGTGAAGTCCGGTGAGTTTCGCGCGGATCTCGACGTGCCGGTCGTCTCGTACGGGCTGCTCGGGATGCTGAACTGGCTCTACAAGTGGTACGACCCGCGCGGACGCCTCGGCGTGCGCGAAGTGGCCGGCCAGCTCTCGGCCCTCGCGCTCGCCGGCCTCGCCGCGCCGGCACCGAGAGCACGGGCCCTTCGAGCGCGGCGACACTGACTGCGCGCGTCTAGCTCCCGGTGATGAGCGTCGAGAGCAGACCTTGCGACACCGGCTTCACCAGGTGCGCGTCGAATCCCGCCTCCGTCGAGCGCCGCCGGTCCTCGGCCTGTCCGTAGCCGGTCACCGCGATGAGCACGGCGGACTTGCCGGCCGCGCTCGCGCGGACCGCTCGCGCGACCTCGTAGCCATCCAGCCCCGGAAGTCCCAGATCGATCAGCAGCACTTCGGGCTGGTGCTCGAGCGCCAGCGCCACGCCCTGATGACCGTCGGCCGCCGCGAGCACGCGGTGCCCGAGCGACTCCAGCAGCAGCCGTAGCGACTCGCGCGCGTCGTCGCCGTCCTCGACGACGAGGATGGTGCGGGCGCGGTTGGCGGTGGGCACGCTCGGCGCCGGTGGTGGTGCATTCGTCGCGGCGACCGGAAGCCGGACCGTGAATTGGGCGCCGCGGCCCTGGCCCTCACTGGCGGCGGTGATCGTGCCGCCGTGCATCTCCACCAGCCGCCGGCTGAGCGCGAGCCCGATGCCGAGCCCGCCGACGGACCGATCGAGCGACTGCTCGGCCTGGGCGAACAGCTCGAAGACCCGCGGCAGCATCGCGGGCTCGATGCCGACCCCGCTATCGGTCACGCGGATCACGCCCTCCGGCCCTTCGCGCCTGACGTCGACGTCCACGGAACCGCCGCTCGGCGTGAACTTCACCGCGTTGTCGATCAGGTTCGTGACGATCTGCGCCATGCGGGTCGGGTCCGCATTCACGATCACCGACTCGGCGCGAAATGCGATGCGGCGGCCGCGGGCTCGACCGCTTTGCCGGAGCGAGCGCACGCAGCTGCCGGCGACGCCCCCCAGGTCGACCGGTTGGCGGGTCAGAACGATCTTCCCGGCGGTCGCCCGCGCCACGTCCAGGAGATCGTCGACCAGGCGTGTGAGGTGATGGGTTTGGCGATGGATGATCTCGCGAAGCCGCGACGCGCGCTCCTCGCCGATGCCGCGATGATCCAGCGCGGCCGCGGCGTTGACGATCGCGCCCAGCGGATTGCGCAGCTCGTGAGACAGCGTGGCCAGAAACTCGTCCTTGGCCCGGTTGGCCTCGGCCGTCTCGCGATAGAGCTGGGCGTTCTCGAGGAAGATGCCGGCAAGGTCGCTGATCCCCTGGACCAGGCTGACCTCCCACTCGGTCATCGAGCGCCGCGCCGTCCACCAGATCACGAAGAACCCGCCGACCGCCCGATCCGTGACGCGGATCGGCACGAACAGGTCGGACTGATGCGGGAACTGCCGGAGCAGCTCGGGATCGACGCGCGGGTCGCCCGGCATGTCGTCGGTCCACACCGCGCGCCGGCGGATCCACGCCTCCTCGATCGCCGTGTGGCCCTTGATCGGGATCGGGATGCGGCGGAACGCGTCGAGCATCTCGCGGGGCACGCGATAGCCGGCCGTCGGCCACAGCTTCTCGCGCATCACGTCGGCCAGATAGGCGCCGACCATGTCCGCGCCGAGCGCCAGCGCGATCTCGCGCGCCACGCGCCGCATCGTCTCGGTCGGGTCGCGCGTCGAGCTCAACGCCCGGCTCACGGCGAGCAGAGTCTCCGTCTCGCGCAGGCGCAGCTGCTCGCGCCGCATGAGCTCCGCCCGCTCCGCCTCGGCTAGCTTGCGGCCGGCGATATCGCGCAGGATCGCGAGGTGGCGGCCGGCGACGAACCGCGCCGTGGCGCTGTACTCGACGTGGCGCAGCTGGCCGTCGGGGCGAATCACGCGGAGCTCTCCGGCCTGCTCGCCCGAGCGGAGAAAGGTCTGCCACGCCGTGTCGAGATCACCGCCGGGCTCGAGGAAGTCGTCGAAGCGACGGCCGACCAGATCGTGTGCGGAGACGCCGAGCAGTCGGCAGGCCGCGGGATTGACGTCGACGAACGTCCGCGCATCGTCGACAACGATGACGGCGTCACGGGCGGCCGCGAGGAGTGCGTCGGACTGTTGCTGGCTCGACACCCAGACTAGAGCTACCGCCGCTCGGCACCTACAGTCAAGATTCCTGGCGGCGCCTACGGCCGGGCCGCGAGCGGCCCGCGCAGGACGCGCCCGGGATGCGCCCCGGTGTGTTCGCCGTCGCGCAGTACGACCAGCCCGTTGACGATCGAGGCATCGAAGCCGGTCGCCTTCTGGCGCAGGCGCCGGGCGCCGGCGGGCAGGTCGTTCACGACCTCCGGCATGTCGGGCGCCACGCGGTCGGGATCGAAGACGATCACGTCGGCGGCCAGCCCCTCACGCAGGAGCCCGCGCTCGTGCAGACCCCACGCGGAGGCCGGCTCGAACGAGAGCATCCGCACACCCTCCTCGAGCGTGAGCGCCTGCCGGCGCCGCACCCAGTAGGCGAGCACCTGGGTCTGCAGCGACGAATCCATGATCTGCGAGACGTGCGCGCCGGAATCCGAGAACGTCACCACCGAGTGCTTGTGCTTCATCATCTCGAGCACGTCGTCGAAGTTCTCGTTGAAGAGCGGCTGGACGAAGAACGCCTGCAGGTCGCGCTCGAGCGCGACCAAGATGAGCGCCTCGACCGGATCAATGCCGCGCTCGCGCGCGATCGCGGCGAGGGACCGGTGTGGCCCGCACGGATCCTCCATGAGCATCATCCAGTCGTAGTCGGGCTTGCGCGCGTCGGCCCCGACGGCGCGGCCCCACTCGGCCTCGGCCGCCGCCTTCACCAATCGGCGGCGTACGTCGGCGTCGCGCAGGAGCGTGCGCTGTTCGTCGAGCGTACGCTGGCGCAGCTCGCGCCACTCGGGCAGGCGATCGAAGGGCAGCCGCGTCTCGAACGAGAACACGACCGAGAGGGCGCGGCTGTGCACCTGGGCGAACATGCGCCCGCCGGCGCGGGCGGTCTCTTCCAGCATGGCGAAGTACGCGCGCCAGGCGTCCGGCATGAAGCGCGAGCTGAACATGCCCCACGTGACCGGCACGCCGGTCTCCACCGCGAGGTCGCGCAGCCGATCGAGGTAGTCGCGGCGGCGGTCGAGGTCGCGGCCGGTGTCCTCGCCGGCGATCTCGAAGATGCCGGCGCCGAGGTCGCTCATCACCTGCACGAGCTCGCGCACCTCGCTCCACTCGGCGACGCGGCTGGCCACGGGCCGGCGGTCGGCCGTCTCGTGGTTGCGCGTACGCGAGGTCGTGAATCCCATCGCCCCGGCGGCCAGCGCGTCGGCCAGCTCGCGCTTCATCACCGCCAGGTCCGCGGCGGTGGCCGGCTCGGTGAACGCGCGCTCGCCCATGGCGTAGGTGCGCAGGGCCGAGTGGCCGACGTAGCCCGCATAGTTGATGCCCTTCGGCCAGCGGGCGACGGCGTCGAGGTACTGGGCGTAGGTCTCCCAGGTCCATTCGATGCCGGCCTGCATCGCCTCGGCGGGAATGTCCTCGGCGCGCTCCAGGTTGCGCACGACCAGGTGCTTCTCGTCGGGCCGGCAGGGCGCCAGGGTGAAGCCACAGTTGCCCATGACCACGCTGGTCACGCCGTGCCAGCACGAGCACGTGCCGAGCGGATCCCACGCCACCTGCGCGTCCATGTGGGTGTGGCCGTCGATGAAGCCGGGCGCGACGATCCGATGGCGCGCGTCGACCTCTTCGCGCCCGCGCGCGTGAATGGTGCCGATGCGCGCGATGCGATCGCCGCGGATGCCGACGTCGGCGCGGTAGCGCGGGAGCCCGGAGCCGTCCACCACGGTGCCGCCGCGGATCACGAGGTCGTACGTCATCTCAATCTCCCGGTCATGGGATCGATGGCCGTCTACGCGGGCACGAAGACACCCGGTGTCGCCGACGACGCGCCGGCGCCGGTGGGCGTCTCGACCCGGGTGAACGCGGGGTCGCGCTGCAGCGCGGGCATCACGCGCTCGGCGAAGAGCCGCATGTTGAGCTCGGCCTGCTCGTGGGGCATGGCGCCGTAGCCGAACTCGGTCGCGAGGTGATCGACACCGGTCAGCCGGCGCAGCTCGGCGATCTGCTGCAGGCACTCGTCGGGCGTGCCCACGATCTGGATCTTCACGTAGAACTCGGCCGCCTTCTCGCGGTAGTCGGCGTCCTTCATCTTCGAGTACGTCTTGGCCATCTTGCCGTAGAACTCGTAGCCCTTCACCGACGCGAGATGCCCGTCCGAGAAGTGGTAGTGCGCGTCGATCGAGTCGAACTTGCGGCTCAGATAGGTCACCGCGCGCTCGTGCGCTTCCGCGCGGCTCTCGGCCACCGAGATGTTGGTGAGGATGATCGGCGGCCGCGGCGCGTGGCCGACGCTCTGCGCGATGTCGCGATAGCGCTGGATGTCCGCCGCCGCCACCGGCCACTCGTTCTGCATCACCATCAACACGCCGAAGCCGAGCTTGGCCATGATCTCGGCCGACTCCGGGCTCACCGACGAGGCGTAGAAGCGCCGCTCGGGATGCGAGATCGGCCGCGGCCGGATCGACGTGGCGGGGATCTTGTAGAACTGGCCGTCCCAGTCGAAGACGTCGTGGGTCAGCGCCTTGACCACGATCTGCGCCGCTTCCACGAAGCGCGGGCGTGCCTCCTCCATGGGAATGCGAAAGCCCGCGTACTCGGCGCTGGCGGCGCCGCGGCCGAAGCCGAAGAGGCAGCGGCCGCCCGAGATGACATCGAGCAGCGCGATCTCCTCGGCCACGCGCACCGGATCGTGCCAGGGCAGCACGATGACGGCGGTGCCGAGCATGATGCGCTTCGTACGCCCGGCGTAGTAGCTGAGCAGCTGGGTGGGCGAGGGCGACATGGCGTAGCCGGTGAAGTGATGCTC
>Ga0075425_100006159_pt1 | contig 12557 bp, 12 predicted proteins | sample SoiMethybrSBSTD4_FD_75300 | JGI IMG/M metagenome (GOLD analysis project Ga0075425, IMG submission 75300) | Bulk soil microbial communities from a Populus tree surrounding site in Tennessee, USA - Soil MetaG P. TD hybrid SBSTD4 | ecosystem: Environmental > Terrestrial > Soil > Tree plantation...
GCGGCATCGTAAAAAAAGCCCACCGAGTGTGGGCCCGGCGGGCAAATAGCGAACAACGAGATAGCCGTGAACATTCTGCAACGTCGGACGTGGCCCGCAACCAGGCAAATCAGCTTGTCCACAAGCAAACTTTGAGGGCATGGATCAGCTTTGAAAAGACGATTTTTTAACCGCTCTCGCCGCATAACTGCGGCGCCCGTCCTGGCCTCGGACGCGCAACCCACCCGGCCGGCATAGCCTCCGTCGCAAAAGCGCTTTGCCGGTCGGGACCAAAAATGCTCAGCCGGTAAACTGTTTATTTAATCACTCAAGCTAATGGTTCACTCGATTTTTGGGGCGTCGGGCGCACGAACGCGACGTCACCGGCATCCGCGGCCAATCACTCAGGCGGTTGTGGGCCAACAAACCTCTCGACGGTTTCCGCTGATCTTTTAAATTTTTGCAAAACAACAGGCCGCCTGCGTGCCGCCCAAGGTAATACCGCAACCCGCCAACCAACCCTGATTAGGCCAAGCACAAATATCAGGATTGCAATAATGATTGCGCCGGCCACAATTAAAGCAACAACGGGGTTGCCCAATTGCTTGCCATTACTACTCATGGCCCCGCCCCCAATCGTTGCTAACTATCTTCCCGCCAGGGACATATCGGCAAGCACGCCAGCCAATACAGAACGTTCCCCAAGTCATCGTAGCGCTCGAACTACGCTCTAGCGAGGACGTACCGGCATCCGATGCCAATCACCAAGGCGGTCATGCCGATCAGCACCAAATTGCCTATGACTCCCAAATCGCCCGACTGCCGTTCCGTGAACCAAACCAAAACCGCAAGTCCAAACATTAACAGCGCAACGGCGTAGGCAACCCAATAGATAACCTTTCCCAATCTCGCGAACATGGCGATTGCCCCCACTGCAAACAGGCGGCCTTCCTAGCCCGTCGCCATACTGTCACATCTGCAATCGCCTCGTAAGCCGATCCACCGCGCGGAATAAAATCCCCGCCCGCTACCCCACCAGCCCATGTCCGCTTTTGACCCAAAGCGGACGTTGGACCACCGTCCAACTCGATATCGCCGAGCATATTTCCGAGAATAGACCGCAACGACTTGTGGGCGGAGCAACACGCGCAGTAAACACAGGAGGACCGTGATGCCTAGCAGCCGGCCTTTGCTGCGCAAGACCCATGTCACGACTGAACGCCCGCCGTTCGAGCGGATCGCGTTGGTGCTGCAAGGTGGTGGTGCCCTTGGGGCCTATCAGGGAGGGGTCTACCAGGCTCTGGCGGAGGCCAATCTGCATCCAGACTGGGTCGCCGGCATTTCGATCGGAGCGATTAATTCGGCGCTTATTGCCGGCAATCCGCCGGGAAAGCGCGTCGAGAAGTTGCGGGAATTCTGGGAAACCGTCAGCGACTCTCCTGTGGGAATACCCTATTTTCCGGAGCTAAAGCTCGAAGACGATTTCGCCCACAGCATCGTCAATCAACTGCGCTCATGGAACACACTCCTCTTCGGCGCGCCCAATTTTTTCAAACTCCGGCTGCCGCCGCCCTATCTCTATCCATCGATAAGCCCAAGAACTCTGAGCTACTATGATACTACTCCCCTCAAGGCCACACTCGAACGCTTGGTGGATTTCGACTTGATAAACGCCGGAGCAACTCGCTTCAGCGTCGGCACTGTGAACGTCCGCAGTGGCAACTTCATCTACTTCGATAACGCTACCGACCAGATTGGCCCGCAACATGTGATGGCCAGCGGCTCTTTGCCGTCCGGCTTTCCGGCGACGGAAATCGAGGGTGAATTCTTCTGGGACGGCGGCCTCGTCTCCAATACGCCGTTGCAATGGGTGCTAGACTATAGCCCGCGCCAAGATACCCTCGTTTTTCAGCTCGATCTGTGGAGCGCGCGCGGCGAACTACCGCGCGACATGATCGAGGTTGAACTGCGGCAGAAGGACATCCGCTTCTCCAGCCGCACGCGGGCCGCGACCGATCAATTCAAGAAACTGCAGATGGCTCGCCGGACCGCCGCGAAACTGCTCAAGACCCTGCCCAAGGATCTGCTGCAGTCGCCGGAAGCCGAGAAGCTGGCCGAGCTCGCCGACGATAAAGTCTATAATCTTATACAGCTCATCTACCGCGCCAAGAATTATGAAGGTAACTCCAAAGATTACGAGTTTTCCCGCCGCACGATGGTCGAACACTGGACGGCCGGCTACAACGATGCGGTTCTCACGCTTCGCTATCCGGAGGTGCTGCAACGCCCAAACGGAGTGGATGGGGTCTTTACCTTCGATCTCGCCAAACAAGATCGCGGAGCGCCCGGATAATTTGTTCCAATACATTTCGGAAGTAGTCGGGAGTCCGAATGGCAAACGCTTTGGTAAGGAAATCGGCGAACGAATTCATTCCCGCGCCAGACTCTATGGTGGAAGTCTGCCAACTCTCGTTCCAGAACTAACAATTCAGGGAGTCAACCGATGAGATTTTCGCTTCGCACACTCGTAGGCGCAATCGTCGTCGGCGGCATTGCCATAGCCGGTCTGTCTTACGCTTACTGGGACCAAACGGTTCTGATCGGGTCTACGGCGATAAATTATGTGCGCTATTGGTCGGCTCCCGCCGGCACCCTTGAAACGGAAGTCGCCCAGACCGGAACGGCGGCGCAGCCAGCCTCAACGGTTTCGGCATCGCCGCAGGCTGATTCTGGCGGAACTGCGGAAGACTGGCCAAGCTACAACAAGACGCTCACCTCGAACCGTTTCTCGCAGTTAAGTCAAATCAACAGGACAAACGCCGACAAGCTCAAAGTTCTCTGCACTTATGATACCGGGCAATATACCGGTTTCAATTCCGGTCTGTTGGAGGTGGACGGCGCGCTGATCTTCGTGACCGCGTTTGATATCTTCTCCATCGATGCTTCGACGTGCCGCGAGAACTGGCGCACGCATGAGGATTACACTCCGGCTACACCGCAGGAGGTCAATCGCGGTGCGGCGTATCTGAGCGGCATGCTTTTCCGCGGTACCCAGGACGCCCGTGTCCTCGCCTACGATGTCAAGACGGGCAAGCGCATCTGGGCAACCACGATCGGGGATCCGAAGAAGGGCGAGAGCGCCCCGGCCGCTCCGATTGCCTGGAACGGCTTGGTTTTCATCGGCAACGCAGGGGGCGACATCAAGGGAGTGAAGGGGCGCATGTATGCGCTCGACGCCAAGACCGGCAAGATCGTTTGGGAGTTCTACCTCGTGCCGAAGGCTGAGGGCGATCCGACGCGCGGGCCGCTTGGTGCATCGCCCCTCAATGCGTCAACTTGGGGCAACTCGATGCAAGGCGTCCCGATAACCGGCGGCGCGACATGGACTTCATACACTTTGGATCCAGATACCGGGTTGTTGTATGTGCCGGGCGGTAACCCCGCGCCCGATTTCGCAGCCGACGTGCGTGAAGGGTCGAACCTATATTCCGGCTCGGTCGTCGTCCTCGACGCGAGGACCGGGGCTTACAAGAACCACTTCAAGATCGTGCCGAAAGACTGGCACGATTGGGACGTTTCCAGCGCTCCAGCCGTTATCAAGACCGCGGGTGGCAAGAAGGTTCTATCGGTGGCGCCGAAGGACGGCCACCTTTATGGCTTCGATCTTGATACCAATACCTTGCTCTACAGGCAGCCGGTCACACGGATGGAGAACGAGGACGCGCCGTTTATCGTCGGCAAGCCTGTCCATTTCTGTCCCGGCTCGACTGGCGGCGCCGAGTGGAACGGTCCCGCTTACGATCCCCCTTTGAATCTCGTTCTCATCGGCGAGGTCGAATGGTGCACCACGGTTACGCTTAAAGCCGCCGAGAAAATCGCCGCCGTCGCGCCTGGCAAACCGTGGTCCGGCGAAGCATCGATCAACCCGTTCAACACGTGGGGTAAGGCGGACCCGGTTTTCGACTGGGCGGGTTGGTTGTATGCCGTCGACGCCGACACTGGCGCCTGGAGATGGAGAGTAAAGACGAATTATCCCATTCAAAGCGGCATGACGCCGACGGCAGGCGGCGTAGTTTTCTTCGGTGACATGGGCGGAAATTTCTACGTGCTTGACACAACAAACGGGCGCAAACTGTGGGGCCAGAACCTCCGCGGCGCGATTGGCGGCGGCGTCATTACCTATTCAGTCAATGGGACACAAAAGGTTGCTGTTGCGAAAGGTCTCACAGAAATTTTGTGGCCAACCGAAATCACAACCGCCAAGGTATCAATACTTGGATTGGAGTAACGCTAGGGGCCGCGTTTATTTTTCACCGCGAGCGGGATCGGCAAGGAGATAGCGGTACTTTTTGCGCGTGAAGGGGCGAAAGTCGCATCGCCGACTTGGATCAAGAGCTGCCGACGCAACCGCAAAGGAAATCGACCGGGGCGGCAAAAGAGCTATCGGCGTAGCGATGGCGGACGTCGGTGGCACACCCCGCATCTGCGAAATTGTCGAATACCATTTGATCGATATCGATCTTAAAGGCCTCCGCGAGTTTCAAACGGACACGCCTCAATCAGACCTGGCAAAATCAAATGTACGCACGCCAGCGATGCGGTCGGGAAGCTCCAGAACCTCACGATGGCCTAGCGCGCTAATGGCGTCGTTGTATCCAGCGCGCCAATGTTCTTCCATCGTCCGGCGTCGAAATCTTTGGCGCCACTTTCGTAGGTCATGCAGTGGCAGATAAGATGAACGATGTTGCAAACCTTAATATCAGCTTCTTCTTTGAGCGTCTGCATGGCGAGCCCAGACCAAAACTTAAATATTCCGAACTATCTCTTAGCAAGCCATGTCCGCTTTTGGCCCTTAGCAGACACAGGCGAGTGCGCCGCACATGTCCGCTTTCGGAGGCAAAGCAGACATGGCTTTTTGCGATGCGCATGTCCGCTTGTAAGCGGACATCAGCCCTCGCTTAACAATCTGTTCCACTCACGACCGGCCTCTTTCCTGGTGCACGTTTAAGCCGCTACGATGCCCTTCCTAAGCCTGGGACGGCGGTTTCGCTGTACTGTGCTGCGTAAGACAGTGCAGTATCCTTACCACCAAAGGAATTTAATAAAGCAGCAACATCCGGGAGGAAAGCAGTGTCTCTTCAAAAGTTCATCATCGAGCGTGATATTCCTAAGGTGGGCGCATTCGAACGGGATCAGCTGCGGGGAGCAGCAGCGAAGTCAAATGAGGTCTTGCGGCGGCTCGGCCCAGACATTCAGTGGGTCGAGAGCTATGTCGCCGACAATAAGACCTTCTGCGTCTACCTTGCCAAAGATGAGGCGATTATTCGAGAACATGCGGCGATCAGTGGATTTCCCGCAACGAAGATCACCGCGGTGAAGAAGATGATCGATCCTACCACCGAGGCCGCGTGACGTCCCAAGCAATGTCAAGAACCGCCGACGTTTGCTTTCGCACATCTTACTTGCGCGGACCGAGTTAACTGCCCCGGCAACTGGGAGTGAGGTGCCTGAGGATAATTTGTGAGCTGTTTGTTCATTGGAAATAGTAAAAAACAAGCAGTCCGCAAATCGTCACCGAGGCAATCCAGATACCGACAATTGTAGCCGCTGCAACTCGCGACCTCGGGCTCGCTTGTGCGGCTACGGCCGAGCGGCGGTGTTCGGCCATGATCGCGGGCGGAATTAACTGGATGGCGAGCAGAATACCCAAGGGTACCAGGATTAGATCATCCAAGTATCCCAGGACCGGAATGAAATCGGGAATGAGATCAATTGGCGAAAGCGCATAACCAGCAACCAGGAGACCCATTGCCTTGGCGTACCAAGGCACGCGAGGGTCTCGGCTTGCGAGATAAAGCGCATGCACATCCTGCTTGATGCTGCGCGCCCAATCCTTCAACCATTCAATCATTGTTCCACTATCATGATTCTGGTTACGCTTGGCGGCTCAAGAGCGGTCTGCAACTCGAGGTGGTCGCGTGCAAAGCGTTCCGCTACGTTGAGCACCGGCCTAGTGGCTTCCGAGTTACATGACGGCCTAATCCAATTTTTGTTGAATTGCGCGGGCCAACGCGAACAGTCTGCGCTCGATCGTGGACGGCACCTCGCACACATAACTGATTGTTTGCCGCCGCTCATCGAAGACACGGGTGTCCCAGGCTATCTGATCCCCGAGCTTCTCGACCTCGGCCTCATCCTGATTTGATGCGTCCTGACGAGATCGCAGGTCCGATAGCTTTGCGCTGATCTGTTCGCGCAACTGCTGCTGCCGTTGCGAGAACCGCTCAATACCGGCCATGACGTCGTCACGCTCCCGGCTGAGCGTAGCGAAAAGGCCGGCGACCAAGAGTTTACCCTTCTGCTGCTTTTCCGCCTCCGTTCCAACAATAAATTGCGCGGCTCCTTTTTCTGCTTCGGGAAGAGGAGTCCGCCGTCCCGCGAGGCGAAGCACCAGGTCCTGAACCGTCTGGTCCTTGGTCCAGGCATCGCCGACATCATCTATCGAGGGGCCCGTCCAGAAGGCGGCCACCGAAAGCTTGGGCACCACGATCTGAGGGCACGGCCAGTCCGGATGACGCGCATCCATGGCGATCGCTGGCAGGGCGAGAGAGACATGTGCTGCAACGATCCAGTGCTTCATGCCCCAGCTCCAGCTTCGCCGCGCCGCGCCAGGAAGCCGCGCGATGGATCGTAGGCGAAGATGGCACTAAGGACGAACAGAGCAGTGCATCCGCACACGACGGCCAGCGATACCCAGTTTATCTGCGCGTAGAGCGAAAAGCGGATCAGTTCGACCGCGTGCGTGAAAGGGTTAGCTTGACAAACATAATAGAGGAACGGGCTGCTTTCACGAACCTGCCAGAGCGGATAAAGCGCCGATGAGGCAAAAAACATCGGAAAGATCACGAAATTCATCACGCCGGCAAAATTCTCCAGTTGCTTCACGACCGACGATATCAACATCCCAAGCCCTCCGAGCATGAGGCCCGAGAGTACAAGCGCCGGCAGCACGAGAAGGTAACCGATAGGCGGCGGGCCGACGTCCCAAAATCGCGCGGCAAGAAGGAAAGCGTAAACCTGCAAAATCGAAACGGCCGCCCCGGCGAGCAATTTTGAGCACAAAAGGTACCAGCGAGGGAACGGGCTAACGAGCAGGGTGCGCATATTGCCCATCTCACGGTCATAGACCATCGAGAGCGACGACTGCATGCCATTAAAAAGCTGAATCATCGCGATCAGACCGGGAGTAATGTACTCGGCGTAAAGAATGTAGGTTTGGTAAGGGGGAATAATTGACACGCCGAGCACCTGGCGGAAGCCAGCGGCAAAAATGAGAAGCCAAACGAGAGGACGTACCAGCGCCGAAATAAAGCGCTCTCGTTGATGTACGAACCTGAGGCCCTCACGCCAAACAATCCCTTTCAGACAAGTAGTATATTGGCGCAGCGAGAACCCGCCGTTCGGATGGCCGACGGAAATGGCGCTATATCCTTTAGTGACTGCCGTGTTCATCCGGCTCCGCCGATCAAGTCTTCGCTACGGGTCAGTTTAATAAAGGCATCGCGGACGCTTGTCGCTCCACATTCGTTGATCACGCGCGACACGGGGCCTTGAGCCAAGAGCTGTCCCTGGTGCAGCACGACAATATGATCTCGTGGATCGACCTCGTCGATCAGATGCGTTGCCCACAGAACAGCGATCCCGTCCTCGGCAACTAGGTGCCGCACATGCCGCAGGATATCGGCACGCGAGGTGACGTCGAGGCCAACGGTTGGTTCGTCGAGGACCAGAAGGCGAGGGCGGTGCAGCAACGCCCGGGCGATTTCGACGCGGCGCATCTGCCCTCCGGAGAGGTTCCGTACCTTGTCATCGACGCGATCACTGAGCGCGATGCGGGTGAGCAACTCCTCGGCACGTATCTCCGCCTCACGCCTGCGCAGTCCATGGAGCGAAGCATGATACATCAGGTTTTGCATGATCGTGAGATCGAGATCGAGGGTTCGTGACTGGAAAACGACCCCAAGGATGCGCAGCGCCTCGCTGGAAACCTGCGACACGTCAAAGTCGAGTATCCGGATGCGGCCGTGCTGCGTACCGTATAGCCGGGTAATCAGCGCAAAAAGCGTGCTTTTGCCCGCACCATTCAGGCCAAGCATGACGGAGAAGGTCGCCGGTGCGACCGCGAACGTTACGTTATCGAGCGCGCGTCGCGTGCCGTAAGAATGGCTGACCCCTTCAACCGACAGCATCGGTGTTGCCATGCCACGTAACCATCCGAGTCCAACCTCGACTTCATTGCTTGCTGATTGTTACGCCCCAAGGCAATTCGCCAACCTGGATCGACTTGATCACCTTCAGGCTGGCCACGTCTACCACCGAGACATCGTTGGACAGGCCATTGGTCGTCAGCAGGTACTTCTCGTCGGGTGTGAACGACATGTGCCAAACACGCTGGCCCACGAGAAGATATTTCTTGACCTCATGCGTAGCGGCATCGATCACGGCTATTCGGTTTGCCGGTCCTAGTGCGACAAAGCCGGTCTTCCCGTCCTTGGTGATGTTGATGCCCACAGGCTGAATTGACTCGCTGCGCAGCCCCGGAATAGCAAAGTTGATCTTTTTAGTGACCTGGTGCGTGACCGGGTCAATGATGCTCACCGTGCCGCCAACTTCGGATGAAACCCAAAGCTCCGATCCGTCATTTTTGAAGGCCGCAAAACGGGGACGAGAATCAACCAATACGTTGGCTATGATCTTGCGCGCATCGGTGTCGATGAAATGCGCCATGTTCGTAGTCTCGGACGTGTTGACGAGGATCTTGCCGTCGGGGCTGATGCCCATACCTTCCGGTTCGACACCAACTTGAACCTCGCCAAGCCGCACGCGCTTTTCCATATCGATGATCGTGACAGTGTTGTCATTCTCGTTGGCGACGTAGAGCACCTTCCCGTTCGGACTTAAAATAAACAACTCGGGATCAGGGCCCGATGGGAGATTGGCGATCACTTCACCGCTCTTGGTGTCAATCACCTGGATGGTGTCGTCGTCACCCACCGCGACCAGGCAGTACCTATCGTCCTTGGTCAATTCGATGCCACGCGGGCGCTGGCCGACTTTGATGGTCTTGACCGTTTCCATCCTGTCGGTGTCGACCACACTGACCGTGTTGCTCTTCTCATTCGAAACATAGGCTGTGAAGGCCTTCGCTGGACCGATAAGTCCAACCAAAATGCCCAACGTCAGGGCGCTTGCGTGATGCTTGTTGGTACAAAGCATTCAGAACGGGTTCATGTTAAGCTACTATTGTAGTTTGCACTGGGTTTCGGGGCGATCATAGCCGAGTGTATCGAGTTCCGAGAACTGGTGCAGGAAGCCTTGCTGCGGCGAAACGGACACAATGGTCCGTCCATCGGTGAGAAGAATCGGCTGACGCAGCTGGAGGTCCCAGTCACGCAGCGTGAGCTTCTGGCCTTTGAAGGCGCCTAGTGCCAGTTCGGGCCCTTTTAGGAAGTCGAGTATCGTTTTGGGATCAGCCGAATTCTGGCGCGAAGCGGCTTCGCCGATCATGCGGACAGCGGTCCAAGCCTGCATATCGAGCGCAGTCATCAGCCGCTTGAATTGCGCGATAAATCGGTCCTGCATCTGAATCCCGCCCCACAGGCTGTTTGACGCATCCCAACTCGTCGGCACCAGCCCTGCAGAGCCAGCAACGGGACGCGGATCCCAGGTGCGGTAAGGCAAATTGTTCGCGAAGACCTCGCTCTCATCGGCCACAACCAACACGTCGTAGCTTGGCGCTTCCTGTGTGAAGACCGGCATTTGCTGCTGAATTTGCACAACGCCACTATCGGTACGGCGAGCCCCTCCGGTGTCCTTGAATTCCCTTTGCTGAACGATCTTCGCGCCGAAACGGTTCGCCGCTCGTGTCAACGCCGCTGCGAAAAGCTTGTCGCGCTCGTGCGAGCCAACGACCAGAAACCAGCGCACCCATTTTTTCCATACGAGGTATTGCGCAAGTCCGTCGGCCAACATCGCCCGCGACGGCGCGGTGTGAACTATATTAGCCCGGCAATCTTTTTGCCGAAGGCGATCGTCGGGTGCGGCGGCATTGAAAAACAATATGCGGTCCGCCTTGCCTGCCTCGGCGGCCTTAAGCAGGTCGTCGGCGGGAAGATCTACTACAATCAGCGCAATGCCCTGTCGTGCGAATTCAGCCACAGCCATTGCGGGGTCATCTCCGGCCTTCAAATGCAAGTCGACCAGGGAATAGCGCTGATTGAGAAACCGGCCGGTCGTGTCATTGTCCTTGGCCGCCATTTGCGCGCCCGCGACTCCGTTATCCGGCGGGGGCATTTGTACGAGCGAGATTGTTTCCTGGCGCTGCGCGCGCCGCAAATAACCGATCTTAATGTCGAGGGTGTCTTGAGCGCGGGCCGCGAGATCAAGGCCAAGCACGATGACCAAGGCGACCACTGCAAACCGGATCAAGGCGGTGCTCCCCGGCTAGGTCGCCCTTGATTTCCTTTACTTTCGCAATCTGAGCGTCATTCTTTGTTCATTTCAAGGTGGATATAGCCTGAGTTCTCTAGTCCGATCCGATCCCGGCGCTGCCCAAGGCAGGGCCCCGCGAGGCCGAGGCCTGGAGTTGGCTTACGGAAAAGGTCGAGGTGCATTTTGCCGGCGGGCACCTCGCCGGCGATCGGGCTCGCGTCCGCGCTGCTTGGCGTTTACTTGGCGTTCGAGGCAGGCTCGACGAGATGGTTGTCCTCATCGATCAGTGGAACACCGTAGCTCAGGAGTATTTCCGTGATCGCGGGTTGCTTTGCCTGGATCAATTGATTGAGTTGACGCTTCCAATTCTGATCGGAGTAGCGCACGCCCATGCCGATGCGATAAGTCATGCGCGAGCCATTGGTCTCCTTGAGCAGCGGCACGACCGTGAGCCGCTCCTTGGACTGTTTGGCGTAATAGCCGGCCAACGGACCCCATAGGACTCCGGCGTCAATAGTGTCATCGACGATGTCGCGGATCATCGCGACGGCGGAGGAGTCGTAACGCGTATCGACTACAAGCGGATAAGATTTGGCATTTCCGATCAATCCGTCGAGCACTAAATTGGTTGCTGGCGGCGTTCCGGCGACGACCCCGATGTGCTTATCCTTCAGCCGTTGATCGGTGAGAACGTCAACGCCATCCAGCCCTCGGCCAGGCTTGAACACCAGTGTATAAGCGGTGCGGTAGTATGGGTTCGTGACCTGAACGATGTCGTCGCCTTGTGGCATGCCCATGATGATGTCGCATTTGTAAAGTGCGAGGGTTTTGCTCACGAAGCCGGGCGCATTCGGAAACCACGTGAAAGAAATATTCTTTCCCAATTCTTTTGCGAACAACTCGGCGATCTTGTTCTCAAACCCGGAATTCGTAGTGTCCGAATAAGGCAGGTTGTGGGGGTCGGCACATACACGAAAAACTTTCGGGTCAACGAGCTCAAAGGGTCCCTGCGGTTGCGCAACGCCCGCCGCAGCGTCGGGCGATCTGCCTTGCGCGGACGCTCCGGCTGCGACGAGCGCTGCCGGCGCCGTGCAAACGGCAAGGCGAATCCAGAAATTCTTCCCGCACGACATCGCAGCCGCCTTAGCTACTTGCCACCCAAACACCTGTTTTCAGCATCTCCTACCGCTTTTGGCTTCTCTTCGTGCTTTGCGGGGCGGCCGCGAGGGACTGCGTCGTTGGCCCGCGCTCGCAAATAGATGAAGATGTCATCGAGATAACACATGACATTCGGGTTAGTCCCAAATGCGGGCATTACATTGTCAGACGCGGTATTAACGTTCTTGCGGCCGCTTGCCACCACCGCCAGGAAATCGGCGTAGCCGATTTTCTTCAGTGAGTCCTTGAGCCCGGGAGCGTAAGTTGACCCTTCGCCGTCGGGTCCGTGGCAAACATGACAGTCCGAATGATAACGGCGGAACCCGGAGTAGGTGTACCAGTCCGTCGTGCCATCACTCTGGATTTTGTAGGTTGGCGTGCCGTCGTTGTCGTAATACTTGCCATCCTCGTCCTTGGCCGCTTTGGGGTCGCCGGACCCATCCGCTATCGCGGGCATGATGCCCAACGCAAGCGCCGCGGCGATCGCCATCGCACACGCAGAGATGATTTGTTTCACGGAGTTTCCTCTGTGACTTTGCATCGTTTGGCGGCGGTATTCAGCAATCAAGGCTTGGCGCACCGCCAAAGGCGATGCGCCAAGTTCGTTGCGCTATTGCTGCGATCCGAGGCTTTCAATTGCCTGGCAGCGCGAATACCGTGAGCTGACCACCAAGCGAAGTGTAGTCGCGGAGGCCGGCATAGCCGCCGACGGCCCCGAGGCCCGCTTGAGGATCGGTGAGGCCAGCGGCAAGGCCGATGCCGGCCCAGCCGCCGACGCCCGACAAAATGGCAACGTATTGCTTGCCACGATGTTCATAGGTCGTCACGTTGCCGATGATGCCGGACGGGGTTTTGAACTTGTAAAGCTCCTTACCCGTCTTGGCATCTACCGCTTTAAGATAGCCTTCGAGCGTGCCGTAAAACACGAC
>Ga0075425_100006162_pt1 | contig 12554 bp, 11 predicted proteins | sample SoiMethybrSBSTD4_FD_75300 | JGI IMG/M metagenome (GOLD analysis project Ga0075425, IMG submission 75300) | Bulk soil microbial communities from a Populus tree surrounding site in Tennessee, USA - Soil MetaG P. TD hybrid SBSTD4 | ecosystem: Environmental > Terrestrial > Soil > Tree plantation...
CGAACTATCTGAGCCTCACAAATGACAAATAAGCCAAAGCTAAAGCCAAGGCAGGTCGGCCGACAAGTAGGCAAGAATTTCGTTGGTCAACGCAAGGTCAAATCGGCTTTGGTGCCGGTTCTGCCTTGGATGTACTGTGGACGTCCGGGGGAAACTCGTGGTCAAGTTAACATTGGTTGGTGCGAGAATTACTTGCATGTGCCTGATGGTCGCTATGCTGGCGGGAAGCTTCAGCTGCCAGATTTCATGAAAGAGGACTTTCTGCAAATATATGATAATCCTCATGGCACACGCAGAGCAATCATTAGTCGCGGGCGCAAGAACGCCAAGACGACTGAGGCCGCCATGTTGGTGCTGTTGCATCTGTGTGGGCCAGAAGCCCGTGAGCGGCGCTTCACTCAAATCTTCTCTGACGCGCAGAGCCGTGATCAAGCAGCCCTGATTTACAATTTGTGCGTGAAGATGATCCGTCTAGACCAGCACCTGTATAATAATGTTGTGTTGAAGGATGCCACCAAGACCCTACTGTGCCCGATGTTGGATAATACCTACCGTGCACTTTCCGCCGAGGCCACTACCGCGTTCGGTTTGTCACCATCGCTCATTATCCATGACGAATTGGGGCAGGTGCGTGGCCCACGCTCCCAGATGTATGAAGCGTTGGAGACTGCAACAGCCGCGCAAGAAGATCCATTGTCCATTATCATAAGCACGCAAGCCCCTAATGACAGTGATTTGTTGTCGGTATTGATTGACGATGCGCAAAACGGCCATGATCCGCGCACGGTGCTACGGCTGGACTACGCCCCCATGAGTATGGACCCGTTTAGCGAGAATGCCATACGCGCGGCCAACCCTGGTTTTGACGTTTTCATGAATAGGCAGGAGGTCCTGAGTATGGCAGCAGCTGCGCAGCGTATGCCAGCGCGGCAAGCCGAATTTGAGAATTTGGTTTTAAATCGTCGAGTTGAGGCTAACAATCCTTTTGTCTCGCAAAACGCCTGGAAGGAATGCGGTGGCGCGGTGCAACCCCTAGCAGGCGTCGCGCTGTATGGCGGATTAGACTTGTCCGCAGTGCAGGACCTCACGGCTTTTGTGTTGATTGGCCGGGTGGGGCGCGTGTGGCAGGTCATGCCGACCTTCTGGTTGCCGGAGGTCGGCTTGCGGGAGAAGGCGGCGCGTGACCGGGTGCCGTATGATCTTTGGCATCGGCAGAATTATCTCTCCACTACGCCAGGTTCAAGCATAAGTTATGAATTCATTGCGCAAGAACTCTTCCGTCTGTTTTCAAATTACAACATTCGCAAGATTGGGTTTGACCGTTGGGGCATGGCGTACCTTAAGCCTTGGTTGGTCAAGGCTGGTTTTCATGAGGCGCAAATTGACGAGGTGTTCGTGGAAGTCGGCCAAGGCACCCAGACCATGACGCCGGCATTGCGGGATCTCGAGCAGGCAATAATTGAGAAGGAAATCGCTCATGGCAATCACCCCGTCTTGGCCATGTGTGCAGCTTGTGCGGTGGTAGACGGCAATGACAGCGCGCGTAAACTATCAAAGGCCAAGAGTTCCGGCCGTATTGACGGCATGGTGGCGTTGGCCGAGGCCTTCAGTGTGGCACCGATGCAGAGCAACACAGTGGTTGATGTTAGCTGTTTGATCGCATGAAAGTTTAAATTGCGCCTGAGTTACAAGAAATTTTGATCGGCACAGCGCTGATGTTCAGAGGTCCATTGGATGGCGATTGGTTCCCCGTCATCGCGTTCTTGACAGCTTTGGTGCTGCTTTTCATTTTGATCATGGTGCTGGTGAGATAAGGAGATAGCGATGGCCGTCGTTTATTCAACTACTTTGAAGAATAATCGGATGCAGTTGCTGTCCGATCTCGTGGCGCAAAAGGTCGCGGCCGCATCTACCGGCAGCGCGACTGCCGGCAAGCTGGTGATCGGCACGGCTTCGCTCGCTGGTGGTGCTGGCATTCTAGCCACCATCACGCTGCCCACTACGCCATTCACGGTGGCCTCGGGCGTGGCGACGTTGGCTGGCACGCCGCTGTCGGCCACCGCGACCGCGACTGGCACGGCGGCCAAAGCGGAACTCCGAGACGCTGCGGACACGGTGGTGTGCAGCGGCCTGACGGTCGGCACCACGGGCTCGGATATCAACCTGACTTCGACGTCGATCACGTCGGGCCAGACCGTCACAGTGACTTCCGGCACCATCACCCACGGTTAATCAGGAGAACCCCTATGGTTGCTTACAACAAGATAAATCAGTTTGTTCAGGACATCGCGCAGGGCGTGCACAACCTCGCCACCGGCGCAGCTACTGTTGCGCTGACCACCACGGCGAACAAGCCGCTGGCCACCAACAGCGTGCTGGCGAACCTCACCCAGATTTCTTATACCAATCTCGGCTCGCGCGTGCCATCGATCACCAGTGCCACGCAGACCACCGGCACGCTGAAGTACATCCTCGCTGACCTGATCATGACGGCCTCGGGCGCTGTCGCCGCGTTCGGCGCCATCGTGCTCTACAACGACACGCCGACGTCCCCGGCTGACCCGCTGATCGCGTGGTGGGAGTACGGCAGCGACGTCACGATGGCGAATACTGAGACGTTCACGGTGGACTTCGACAATACCAATGGCGTGCTGCAGATCAACTGATGAAAGAGCTGCTGGAATACGGTGCGCAGGCGCTGAAGCTGGGACGTCTTGACGATGCTGCCCGGGTGTTTGCGGAAATACTGGAGCAGCACCCGAACGATTTCAACACGCTGCATCTCAGCGGATTGGTCGAGGCGCGACGTGGCAACAACGAGGCGGCGGCCGACTACATGACTCGGGCGATCTCGGTCGTCCCGACCCACGCGTCGACCTACAGCAACCTCGCCATCGTGCTGCTGCGGTTGGGGAGATTGCAGGAAGCCTTGCAGCGCAGCGATCAAGGTCTGGCGATCAATCCAGACATGGCGGGTGCGCACAACAATCGCGGCTTGATCCTGCACAACCTAGGGCGCTCGGAAGAAGCCCTGCTGGCCTATCAGCAGGCCTCGAATGTCGAGCCGAACAATGCTGCTGCACAGTTGAATGAGGGCATCATTCAGATGCTGTTGGGCAACTATGCCCGTGGCTGGCAGTTGTACGAGCGGCGCTGGGAGACGGCCTCGTTCGTGCCCGATCGCAAGAAAGCGCCATTCCCGATTTGGCTGGGCGAGGAGTCGGTGTCCGGCAAGACGATCTTCGTCAACAGTGAGCAAGGGTTTGGCGATGTCATTCAGTTCTCGCGCTATATTCCGCTGCTAATGGAGCGAGGGGTCAAGGTGATCTTCGGCGTCAAGCCGCCGCTTTACGACCTGATGCGATCGACGTTTCCTGATTGTACGATATTGACTGCTGGTGATGACTTGCCGGACTTCGATCTTTATACCTCGCTGATGTCACTGCCGGGTGCGTTCGGCACCACGCTCGACAACATTCCGCCGCCGACTGAGGTCGTATGCAAACCGAAGTTCAAACTCGATGGTCTCAGGCCCGCGATCGGCTTGGTATGGTCTGGCTCATCGGTCGATCACAGCGCAGGTGATGGGTTGAATCGCTATCGCGATGCGCTGCGGTCGATGTCATTCGAGCAAGTAGCATCATTGCTTGGTTTTCCGGCAACCTGGGTATCTTTGCAAAAGGACGTTCGCGAGGCTGATCATTCTTTGATCAAAGCTGCAGGCTCCTTGCTCTTGCAGCCGCAGCTAGATGACTTCGCCCACACTGCTGCGATCATCGAGACGCTCGATCTGGTGATCAGCGCCGACACTGCGGTGGCGCACCTCGCCGCCTCGATGGGCAAGCCGACGTGGATCATGATTCCATATGTGCCGTGCTGGCGCTGGATGCTCAAGCGCACCGACAGTCCGTGGTATCCGACCGCGCGGCTGTTTCGCCAGGACGAGCGGCAGGCGTGGGACACGGTCATTCAAGACATAAAGGAGGCCCTACATGGCTGCTGTGATGAGGATGTTGGCGCCGGATCTCGGCTTCGGCTTCGCGTGGGAGCCGGACGAGCATCGGTTGTGGATCGTGCACGGCAACGGCAAACCGCATGAGCAGATCGCCGCCGGCGTGATGTCGCCGCACGAAGCCGAAGTGTTGGTCGAGATGTGGACCAAGGGCTATCGCTCGCGGGCGCGCGAGGGTGGCCGCGTGCTGGGCAATCCGCATTACCACATGCTGGCTGAGGCGGGGGCGATCGGCGCCAAGATGAATGGGGGTGCGTGATGGTCAACCGGGCCATACATCTCGGCATGAGCGCCGGCGGTGGGGGCGGTGGGCCTTTGTCCGTCGATGCAAATCAGTATGTGCACACATCGTCTGGTCTCACGTCTCAAGTCACGGTTACTACGACCCAGGCCAACGAAACGATCGTCGTACTATTCTTTGAAAATTCCACTACTGCTCCGACGGTTTCTAATATTTCTTCCAGCCCTTCGTTGACATGGAACCAGCTCGGCTCTGCGGTTCATGTCAACAGTGCTGGCAGTTGGGCCGGTGCATTTTGGGCCAAGGCTCCCACCGCGCAAACCTATACGATAACGATAGATTACACCGGGCTGGGCTTTGCGACTTTCGCCAACGTCAATGCTTTCAGCATCGTCAACCCAGATACAGGGACCGTCACTGACCCCAACGCGTCGAATCCGACCGGACTCGATGCTGGTCTAGCGTCGATGACCACGAGCAATGCGAAGGACATCATATTCGGGTTGGCTGGTGTGGTGAGCGGTGGCACGATCGGGGGCGGCTGGACCGCGCTACAAAACGTCACCGGTGATTTCATGGCCTCGATGTATCGCATCGAATCGGCGCCTGGCACCTTTACGCTCAACACCGGCGGCACCGGTACCCAGCTCGGGTCCTTCATCGGCGCCATCAAGGGCAATTGACAGATGGCTTATACCTGGCAGCAACTGAAGCTCGGCGGCGGCGGCATCGTCGGCAACATCGACATCGCCAATGACGGCACGCGCGTGGCGCGCACCGACACCGGCGGGGCTTTCGTTCGTCCTGCCGGGCAGACGGTGTGGCAGCAACTGTTGACCGACACGCGGATGCCGGCGAGCGATGCCGGCTTCGGCAACTTCGGCGGCATCTACGACATCTGCGTGGCGCCCAGCAATTCGCAGAACATGTGGATGCTCAACCCGAAGGGTTGGCTGCTCAGATCGACCAACGGCGGCGCGACGTGGACTCGCACCAATCTGGCGCAGCAGGTTGCTATTCCCAACAATGGTCTGCCCAACGATCAGAGCAGTCCCGCCTCGCGCATGATGGGCGGGCGCATGAAGGTCGATCCTGGCAACGCCTCGATCTGCTACGTCGGCACGCCCGATAATGGATTGTACTTCACCACCGATGGCGTGAACTTCACGCGTGTCACCAGCGTCCCGAATGCTGCTTCGCATTTCAGTCATCTGGTCGCGTTCGATCTGAGTTCTTCCGCGTCGGGCGGTGTGTGGCAGGGCATCTACGTCACGTCCTATGGCAACGGGATTTATCGCTCCACCAACGGCGGCCAAAACAACACGTGGACTGCCGTGTCCGGTGCTCCGACGACTCATCAATACATGTTCTGCGATCACACCGGCACGTTGTGGCACATCGACTGCGGCCCTGCTGGCAATGCAGGGACGCTGCGCCGCTACAAGGCGGGCGTCTGGACCAACATGTCGGCGCTGATGTCGGGAGGCGTGCCCGCCAATATCTCGGCCGTGTTCGTCGATCCGAACGATGTGGGTGGAAACAAGATTTACGCATTCGCCACCGGCATGTGGGTTTCGCTCAATGGCGGCAATACGTGGAGCGCTTACCAGGATTTTGCGATTGCCTCCGGTTCGCAGATTCCATGGCAGTACACTTGCGAGATGCCACCGAGTCCGGCACACATCATTTATCCGATCAACGGCATGTGGGACAAAGCGGCCAACGTCATGGTTTTCGGCACCGGCGTCGGCACCTACACAGTTAACAACAATCCTCCGAACACCGGTGCGGTGACCTACACGCCGGACTCGACTGGTCTGGAGAACATGGATGCCACTTGCGCGATCAGCGTGCCGAACGGTGGTCCGTTGGCGCTCACGATCCAGGATCGCCCGTTCTGGCGCATCACGAACCCTGCCGCCTATCCATCGACCTACGGACCGGACTTCAACAATGAAATCTGTTGGGGACATGAGGTTTGCTTCGCGAACTCCAACCCAAATGTGCTCTACGCAAACCATCACACGCTAGTGGGAGGTAATTCTGGCGGAGCGTACAGATCACTCGATGCTGGTCAAACGTGGACGAAACTGAATAATCCGAGCGGTTTTCAGACGACTTATTATGGCACGTCGATGTGCGCGTTCGACGCCAACAAAGCGGTGTGGGCATTCTCCAACAACGGGCCGATGAATTTCACAGCCAACGGGGGAAGTTCATGGTCCGCGTGCAGCGGAGTGCCCGCCAGCGGATGGGGTGGTCAGTATTGGAATAACACCAATCGTCTGGCCAGTGACGGTCTCGATGCCAATACTGGTTATGCCTACAATGATGGCACTGGATTCATTTACAAGACATTGGACGGCGGAGCGACGTGGGCGCGTTGCAGCGACTCTTCATTTACTCCAAATGCCACGCAGGGCTTCTATTTTGGTCAGCTCAAATCGGTATGGGGCAAGTCAGGCCATCTGTTCTACACCGATGGCGTCGACGAGAATGGAATTTTGCCGAACGGCAGGCCGTTTTTCCGCAGTCTCGATCATGGCGTGAGTTGGACCCAACTGACGAACGTGCAGTCGGTCTTCCGGTTCGGCATCGGTGCGCCCGTGCCTGGTCAGGGCTCGGGTTATCCAGCTGTCTATATCGCAGGATATGTCAGCGGCACGATTGGAATCTATCGTTCGGACAATGCCGATCAAGCATCTCCGACATGGACGCTGATCAGCGCTGCGATCCATCCGATCCAGAACGACGTCATGTCCTGCATGACGGGTGATTATAACGTCCCGAGTCGGGTCGTCATCGGCTATCTCGGCTCGGCCTTCATATACGGCGAAGACCCAGCTATCGTGGGTGGCGGTGGCGCAGGAACCTCGATGGCGGCTGCCTTCCGCGGTTTCTCTCTGGCTGGTCAAGCAGCGGCTTTGAGCAAGGCAGCTGGCTTCGTGATGAAGATGCGCTACAAGAAGGCTTGAACGCGTGGCGATCACTACCGTACAGACGCGCTATCGATTTCGCACCGACACGCTGACCGTGGATTCGGGCAGCGCGGTCTGGGGTGCGGCTGAGAACACGACGTTTGTGCCGACGCCGAACAACCGCAACGTGGCGTTTCGGCTGCGCTTTGAAATTCAGAACACCGGCAGCACGACGACTGGCGCGACTGCGTGGAATCTGTTCTGCGCGAAAAACGGTGGCGCCTATGCCCAGTTGACGTCGAGCAGCACGATCGGGTGCAAACTGTCTTCGGCAGCTTCCAGCGATGCCGACAACACCTCTCTGACCGTTCGTCGGCTCACTGCCGATTCCGGCACCTTCACCAACGGTCAGTACGACAACTCGGGTACTACTGCCAACATCACGATGGCCGCTGGTTCGGTCACTGAGCTGGAATTCGGCATCATTCTCGACAGCAATGCCTTAAAGAACGACACGTTCGATTTCCGGGTCTATCGCGGCGGCTCGACGGCGCTCAACACTTACACCCAGACGCCGCGGGTCACGGTCAACCAGGCGGTCTATTCGCTGACTTGCGCGCAGGGTAGCTATGTGCTCAAGATAGCCGACACGATTACCTTTAACTATGGTCTCGTCGCGGTCGGCGGCAGCTATGCGTTGACTGGCGCTGCTGCGACACTGAGCAAACAGTCGCCTGGTCGCGTGTTGACCGCAACGCAAGGCGGCTATGTACTGAAGATCGCCGATCTCGTCACGATCGGGAACACCTTGCCCGTCAATACCGGCAATTATGCCCTGAGCGGACAGGTGGTGTTTTACAATAGAGTGATGAGTGCCGCCAGTGGCAATTATCTGACTTCTGGCTCTTCTTCATCCTTCAATATTACTCTGGTGGCGAATGGGGGATCGTATGCCCTGACGGGCCAGCCGGCGATCTTGAAGGCCATGCGAGTATTCGCCGCCGCACAGGGCTCATTCGCTGTAGCTGGTCGAACTGTGGTGCCCGGCATCACACTGCCGGCCGCCAGCGGCGGCTACGTGCTGACCGGCGGTGCGGCTGGTCTCGGCATCACGATGTCGGCGATCGGCAGCAGCTACGCGCTAACAGGTCAGGCGGCGACGCTGACGAAGGCCAATGCACGGTCTTTAGTTTGCGCAGCTGGTAACTACGCGCTGATCGCCAATGCCGCAACGCTCCGGCGAACCTACGTATTCAACTCGGCAAAAGGCTCTTATGCGACATTTGGAACAGTCGCTGGGCTTGACAAGACCTCTGCGCGTCAGCTAGCAGCTGTACAAGGCATCATTGCTTTGTCTGGACAGCAAGCGTCGTTTCGGAAAACTTGGGCTCTTGCGGCTGCCGGAGGCATTTATGCGACCGCCGGTCAAGCGGCGGCGCTGAGGGCCGGGCATGTCACTGTTTCTGCGCCTGCTGCGATCAGCGTGGTTGGTCAGGGAGCATTGCTAGTCAAGACTACTAACCGGGCTCTGGTATGCGCAGGCGGCAGCTACGTGCTCACCGGTCAGCCAGCGGCTTTCCTGCGAACGCGGGTATTCGCGGCTGGGCAAGGATCGCTCGCACTTATCGGCAACACCGCTGGCATGATCAAGACGACCAATCGATCGTTGGTGTGTGCGCAGGGTGCCTATGCTCTTGCTGGTCAGCAAGTGACGATCCGGCGCACCAAGACGGTGATGGCAGCCGCACAGGGCGTCTACGGTCTCACCGGGATCGCGGCTGTTCTGCTCAAGGCTGGCAACAAGGCGTTGACCTGCGCCTTCCGCAGTTATTCTCTGAAGATCGCCGATGCCATCACTTTTGATCGCGGGATCGTGGCGGTCGGTGGGGCTTATGCGCTAGCTGGTCAAGCAGCCGCGTTGTCGAAGCAATCTGTCAACAACCGATCGTTGGTGTGCACCGGCGGCAGTTACGCCCTCAAGATCGCTGATACGATCACCAATGCCTACGGCGTCACGGCTGCTTCGCGTACCTATGCATTGACTGGCAATGCTGCGGCACTGTTCAAGGGCACGCGTACGATGGCGGCGCAAGGTGGGATTTATGCCCTGCTGCTGCCTGACAGTTCGGCGGATCGATCTGCCAACTTCCTCTCCCGCGCTTATTCGCTGACCGGCAGCGCGGCGGCATTGAGCAAGCAGTCTGCCGGTCAACGCACGCTGCTGGCGGCGACTGGTCAATATGCGCTGAAGATCGCTGATGTCATCAGCAACGGGTACGGCATCAACTCGGCCTCCGGTGCTTATGTGCTGGCAGGTCAGCAGGCGAGCCTGCGCAAGGGTGCCAAGTTCATCGCGGCTGATCTGGGAAATTACATGGTCGTCGGTGCACCAGCCACCAGCGAGCGCGTCTTGCCGGCTATTGGTGCGGGTTATTCTCTGGTGGGCACGTCGGCCGTTTTGACGAAATTCAGCTTCGTCACAATCAACGCGATTGGGGCCGCTGACGTGGCGAACATCTCCGGATTTGCCGGCGTCTCTGGCTCGTTGACTGCAACCGACACCGCCGACGTTAGCGCGATGTTTGGTGACATCAGGATGACCGGTACCTTGGTTGCCACAGACGTATCTGATGTGGTTGCGTTCATCGGTCAGATTGGCGTTGCCGGAATTCTTGGTGCGACTGAGAATTCAGATTTCTCGGTGTTCTCTGGCAGCGTGCTGGTCTCTGGGACCTTGTTGGCGACCGAGGCGGCCGACGCGGTCAACTTCAGCGCCAGCGGCTTCTTCCCGGTGATCTCTGGTCCGCTGATCGCGACCGAGAATGCAGACATCGCGGTGTTCTCCAGTGGACTGACGACCACCGGCACCTTGACGGCTACTGATTCGGCAGACGTGGCGGTGATCTTCGTCAACGTGCTGATTTCTGGCTCGTTGGCTTCGACGGGTGCCCCAGACATTGCAGCGTTCAGCGGTGGCGTGAGCGTCTCCGGCGCATTGGTTGCGAGCGAGGCGGCCGATGTCGCGGCGATGACTGGAGGCGTGCTGGTCTCTGGCGATCTGACGACTATTGGCGCGCCGGACATCGCGGTCTTTGCCGGTCAGACCGGGGTATCTGGCATCTTCGCCGCGACTGAATCTCAAGACGTTGCTGCGATCAGCAGCATTGGCGGGTCGATCGGCTCAGGAACTTTGATTGAGTCTCATGATTCATGTTCTGGTGTCTTGACTTCGTTCCTCCAGACTGCCGGGGCAGCGCAAGAAAATCCGGACGTGATGAATGGTGTGGCTCAGGTGGTGGTTGCCGGCAGCGGCATGGCTCAGGATGCTGTCGATTCGGTCTACGGCACCGGGTTCTGGATGATCCCTAACATCGTCGTGGAACCGCCCGACACGGTGATTGGAAGCAGCGGCGTGATGTACGGTGAAGACAACATGGTCGAGGTCGATCCGGATCGTGATTTCATCGCTGTAATGCCCGAGCAGGACTTGCTGGAGGCGGCATGAGCGGCATAGTCGATCTGTTCGCTGGTGATGACTGGGAATTGCGTTTTTCGGTGCAAGACCCAACCGGCGATGTGTTCAATCTCACCGACGCGCAGGTCTTGTGGGTCTTGGTGGGGTTGAAGGGCTGCGTCGCCATCAAGTCGGATCAAGTCGAAGTGACGATGATCGATGCGATCAACGGCAAGGTTTCCATCATCGTGCGCTCGATGGTCACCACCCGATTGCCCGGGAATTTCTACGGGCATGTCTTGCGGGTGATCAAAGGCGGAGTGACGACTACGCCTTTCTCCGGGCAGCTCAATGTCATGGCTGATCCGTGGTCCATGGCATCCTGCGAGGAAGATGCTTCGGGGCAAATAATTGATTTTTCCGGTTGGCGTCAAAAGCGTAACCATGCGACCTTCTCGGTCGTAAAGGGCAATGCGAGGGTCAGAGCATGACGATCAGCTATGCTAGTTCGTTGAAATCGACGCGGATGCAAGATGTCATCAATGCGATCGACGCGAATGCGGCTCCGGCCGTCATTGAATTCGGCACGACCAACATGGCCGGCATCCTCGTGACGATGACGCTGGCCAAGCCGTCGTTCACGGAGTCAGGTGGTACGATTACCATGTCTGGTGCCCCGAGATCGGCCTTGGCTGGCGGCGCAGGGATCGCAGCCTCAGCGCGCATCAGGGACGGCGGCGGCAACATCATCGTGTCTGGCTTGAGCGTGGGGTTGAGCGGCGCGGACATCAATTTGAACAACACCAACATCACGGTTGGGCAGAATGTGATCTTGTCCAGTCTTTCATTGATTCATTCCGTTTAGGGAGCACGCGATGTCCGTAGTCAAGCCGATTTTTCCTCGCAAGGAGGAGTCTTTGGAACTGCCCGGTGGAAATATATTCAAGCGCATGCTCGCAGCAAAGACCTTGGCGATTTTCAGGAAATCGAGGTCTGATCTTGTTGCTGCTGAGATGTGGCCTAATGACCGGGTTTTGGGTTCGGTCTTGAAGGCGACTTCCGCTCCCGCCATGACCACGACGACTGGGTGGGCTGCGGAGCTTTTCAACAAGATTGTTGCTGATGCGGTCGATGCCCTTGGACTATACTCTGCAGCAATTGAGATTATGCAGAACAGTTTGGTATTGGGCTTTGATGGCTACGGCCAGATTTCAGTGCCGGCGTTCGTGGCGTCTTCCAGCAGTGCCAGCTTCGTCGCCGAGGGCGACCCGATTCCAGTCAGGCAGTTTGCGGCAACTGCCAAGACGATCAATCCCTTCAAGGTTGCTGCGATTTCCGTTTTGACGCGCGAGATGATGGAGAGTTCGAACGCCGAGAGCTTGATTTCTGACGTGTTGGTGCGCTCAGCAGCGTTGGCCATTGATGCGGCGTTCTTTGACAATAATGCGGCGACATCCGCGCGACCCGCAGGCATTCGCAATGGTATTTCGAGCACCACGGCGAGTAGCAGCACAGATTTGCTTGAGGCGTTTCTCGAAGACATGTCCACCTTGATCGGTGCTGTCGGTGCTGTTGGGGGTAAGGGTCCGTTTTATCTCGTGGCCAATGTTGGCAGAGCGGCGAGCATGGGCGCACGGTTTGTTTCCGAGTCTGGGGACATCATTCCTGTGATGTCAGCTTCGATCGGCAACGACATGATCGCGATTGCGCCGCAAGCGATCGCGGTGGCTCTTAGCATTGATCCTGACATTGAGATTGTGCCTGCGGGCACGTTAGTGATGGATACAGCTCCTGGCCCTGCAGGAGTGGCAGGCCCAGAGCGCAGTCTATTTCAAACGGATAGCTTTGCGATCAAGGTGCGCTGGCCCGTGTCGTGGGTAGTGAGGGATTCTCGTGGCGTAGCTTGGACGACTCCTGCTTGGAAGTAAC
>Ga0075425_100006163_pt1 | contig 12553 bp, 8 predicted proteins | sample SoiMethybrSBSTD4_FD_75300 | JGI IMG/M metagenome (GOLD analysis project Ga0075425, IMG submission 75300) | Bulk soil microbial communities from a Populus tree surrounding site in Tennessee, USA - Soil MetaG P. TD hybrid SBSTD4 | ecosystem: Environmental > Terrestrial > Soil > Tree plantation...
CGAAATCCTGAAACAGAATCCAAGCTGGGACCTGTTCCGCGACGGCGCCCCGGGAGGAGAATCGCCGGCTCAAATCGGCGAACGCGCCGACCGTGTAGTCAAGCAAGTCCGGAGTGTCGCAGGGGACGTATTGCTTTTTTCCAGTGGACACTTTATTCGGGTGTTTACCGCGCGTTGGCTAGGGCAGAGCCCGAATGCGGGCAGATACTTCCTGTTGACCCCCGCCAGCCTAAGCGCTCTTAGTTATGAACACAATCTCTCACGGCCGGTAATTCGGCTCTGGAACGACGATCATCACGTCGGGACATGAATCAACGAAACCCTTTGCTGAACCGATAGTTTTCCTGAGATTAAACAACAGCATTCAAGTAGCTCGGATTACGAGGATCCCAAATGAGTACAAAAACTGTGGCACGTCCAGATTCCGCGAAAGTTGTTCCCATGGCAAAACCAGCCAACATTTCCGAGCTTCTCAAACCGTACAGCTCTAGGGCCATTCGGTTTGCCGGAACGGAAGATGCGCTCTACGAACGGCACCTGGTTTTTGACCGGGCCATCGACCCGAGGGTTGCGAGCGCGCGCGAACGCTTCGAAGCATTTTCGCATTCTGTGCGCGACGTCCTCGCGCAGCGCTGGGTGCAGACGAAGACTACCTATGAGCAACAGAACGCTAAACGCATCTACTACCTTTCCATGGAATTTCTTCTTGGACGTTCGCTGGCCAACAACATTACGAACCTGTTGCTTGATCCCGTGGCGCAGTACGCCGTCAAAGAAACCGGAATCGACTGGCTTGAGTTGATCGAGCAAGAACCAGATGCGGGCTTGGGCAATGGAGGTCTGGGCCGGCTCGCGGCATGCTTCCTGGATTCGATGGCCACCATGGAACTTCCAGCCACAGGTTATGGTCTGCGCTACGAGTACGGCATGTTTCGACAGTCGTTTGTGAATGGCTGGCAGCGCGAGGAGCCGGACAACTGGTTGCGCGACGGTGATCCATGGGAGATTGCCCGCTCTCACGAGAAAGTGGAAATAAAGCTTAACTGTACTTTCAAGTTGCGGGACGGTCGCGTTGAAGTGATTCCGAATCGACCGTCAAGCCTGTTTGGAATACCCTTTGATCGCCCGATAGTGGGCTATGGAGGTAGAACGATCAACACCCTCCGGCTCTGGGCTGCGGCTGCTCCAGATTACTTCGACTTTCAAGAATTTGGCACCGGGGACTTCGTAGGCTCTCTGGGAGGAACTCTCGAAGCCGAATCGCTGACCCGGGTGCTCTATCCCGACGACTCCACCACCGCCGGACAAGAGCTGCGATTCATGCAGGAATATTTTCTCGTCGCATGTTCACTGGCTGATCTGGTGCGACGTTTTCTACGCCACAACACCGATTGGGAAAAGCTGCCCGAGAAGGTCGCCATCCAACTCAATGACACGCATCCTTCTATGTCGGTGGCTGAATTGATGCGCATCCTGCTGGACGATGCTCACCTCGGTTGGGACACAGCCTGGGACTTGACCAAGAAAACACTGGCGTACACCAATCACACACTCTTGCCTGAGGCCCTCGAGAAATGGCCGGCGGCATGGTTTGAAGTTCTTCTTCCGCGGCAACTGGAGATCATTTACGAAGTAAATCGACGGCTGCTCGACGAAGTTCGCGTCCTCTTTCCCGGAGACGAGGGCCGCGTTGAACGCGTCAGTCTCGTGGAAGAAAAGCCTTCGCGCAAGATTCGCATGGCCAATCTCGCCATCGTCGGCTCGCACAGCACCAACGGGGTTGCCGCTATCCACTCCAAGCTGTTGCGGACAACAACCGTCAAGGATCTCGCCGAAATATTCCCCGAGCGTTTCAGCAACAAAACCAACGGAGTAACGCCGCGACGCTGGCTACTGGAAGCGAATCCCGGATTGTCACGTGCAATCACAGAAACTATCGGCGATAAGTGGATCACCGACATGGGTCAGCTCAGCAAACTCAAATCATTAGCCGGAGACTCAGGCCTTCAAGACGCGTTCCACACGTCGAAACGTGAAGCCAAAGCAAGCTTCGCCAATTGGCTTAAAGCCACCTCAGGACAGATTGTCGATCCCGATACAATTTTCGATTGCCAAATTAAACGCATTCACGAATACAAACGGCAACTGCTGAATGCGCTGCGCATCATTGTTTCTTACAACCGGCTGAGGGAGAATCCCAACTTGGATGTGGCGCCGCGCACGTTTTTCTTTGCCGGCAAAGCTGCGCCCGCTTATCAGCTGGCCAAGCTCGTCATTAAATTCATCAACAATCTGGCGGGCACGATTGATGGCGATCCGATTGTACGCGGCAGGATGAAAGTCGTTTTTCTTCCCGAGTACAATGTCTCGCTGGCAGAGCGACTGCTCCCGGCCAGCGACGTTTCTAACCAGATTTCGACGGCGGGATATGAAGCCAGCGGCACCAGTAACATGAAGTTTATGATGAATGGCGCTCTGACCGTGGGTACGCGTGACGGAGCGACCATCGAGATGGCAGAAGAAGCCGGCGAGGAAAACATGTTCTTGTTCGGTCTCACGGTTGAAGAGGTTCAAAATAGCCAGGCTTGGTACGACCCGCATTGGCACTATGAACATGAGCCGGAGACGCGTGCTGCCCTGGACCTGATTTTCTCCGACTACTTCAGCCGTAACGAACCAGGAATATTCGCTGCAATTCGTGACGTATTGCTCACTCACGGCGATCACTACATGCACCTGGCAGACCTCACTTCTTACACTCAGGCCCAAGACCGGCTGGGCGAGCTCTATGCCAATCCCGCCGAATGGGCGCGCAAGGCGATTCTGAACGTGGCAAGTTCAGGAAAGTTTTCCAGCGACCGTACAATTCACGAATACGCAACCGAAATCTGGAAGGTGGAACCATGCCCCATACCTTAGAAACACAAGCGGGACCGGTAATCTCGCCGCTCGCCGGCAAGCCTGCTCCGAAGGAAATGTTGATTGATGTTGCTCGCCTGGAGAAAGAGTACTTCGACCGCAAGCCCGATGTGAGCGATCGCAACCAGTTGGTTGCCTTCGGTACCAGCGGGCACCGCGGATCTTCTCTCCACGGAGCCTTCAACGAAGCCCACATTCTCGCGATCACGCAGGCGATCTGCGAGTATCGGCGGGGCCAGGGGATTGACGGTCCTTTATATATGGGGAAGGACACCCATGCGCTCTCGGTTCCGGCGCAACGCACTGCTCTCGAAGTGCTTGCGGGGAACGGGGTCGAGACCATCATTCAGGAAAACGACGCCGTCACCCCCACGCCTGTAATTTCACGCGCCATTCTCGTCTATAACCGCGGGCGCAAGGAACACTTCGCAGATGGCATCGTGATCACGCCGTCGCACAACCCGCCGGAAGATGGAGGCTTCAAGTACAACCCACCCAACGGCGGTCCGGCCGACACCGACGTGACCGGCTGGATCCAGAACCGGGCCAATGACTTATTGCGCACAGGAAATGCGGATGTAAAGCGCGTTTCCTTTGACAAAGCGATTCGAGCCGCGACTACGCACCAGGAAGATTTCGTCCTACCCTACGTTCGCGACCTCAAGAATGTGGTGGATATCGACGCCATTCGCGGCGCTAAGCTCAAGCTTGGCGTCGATCCGTTGGGTGGGGCCGCACGGCCGTATTGGGAGCCGATCAACTCCATTTACGGGCTGGATGTCGTTGTCACCAACCCAATCATTGACCCAACCTTCTCATTCATGACGGTGGACCACGACGGCAAAATCCGCATGGATTGTTCCAGTCCGTATGCGATGGCCAGGCTCGTACAGCTCAAAGATCAGTACGACGTAGCTTTCGCCAATGATCCCGATTCCGACCGGCATGGAATTGTCACTCCCGTTGCCGGGTTGATGAATCCGAACCACTACCTCGCCGTCGCGATCCAATATTTGCTCACTCATCGCCCACAGTGGCGTCACGATTCAGCGGTAGGCAAAACGCTGGTGAGCAGCAGCATGATTGACCGGGTCGCACAAAAGCTTGGCCGTCAGCTCCGCGAGGTTCCGGTGGGTTTCAAGTGGTTTGTGTCAGGCCTCATCGATGGGTCCTGCTGCTTCGGCGGAGAGGAGAGCGCGGGAGCAAGCTTCCTCCGCCTGGATGGAACGGTGTGGACCACCGACAAGGACGGGCCGATCATGGACCTGCTCGCCGCCGAGATCACGGCCGTTACTGGAAAAGATCCCGGAGAGCATTACCGTGAACTGACGGCAGAATTCGGCACACCTTATTACACACGAATTGACGCGCCCGCCACGCCCGAGCAGAAAGCAAAATTGCAGAAGCTCTCACCGGATGCGGTCAAGGAGTCGGATCTCGCGGGAGAGCGCATCACCGCCAAGCTGACTAAAGCTCCGGGGAATAATGCCGCCATCGGTGGTTTGAAGGTGGTTGCGGCCAGCGGTTGGTTTGCGGCCCGCCCCTCGGGCACGGAAAACATCTACAAAATCTACGCGGAGAGTTTCAAGAGCGAGTCGCATCTGAATGCCATCGTCCGCGAGGCAGAAGAGATGGTGAACAAGGCGCTGGAGTCAGGGGTCGCGCAATGAGCGAACGCGCATCGGCGAACGCTCGCGAATAAACGTTCAGCACACAGCGCCTGAGCCTGACGCCTCTGTGCGAGCGGCGACCTCTCCAGTCTAAAATCAGAACTCCCGAGAGTCGGGACAGGACTCGTTATTGCCATGGCTATTTTCGGCGGAGGCGCGGGCGTGTTCATCGAAGCTGCCAAGAGCATTCTCCTGGTGGTCAGCGCGCTCTTCCCTATTGTCGATCCTATCGGCGGAGCGCCGGTTTTTCTCTCGCTAACGCTTTACTACGACAGGGAGACGCGGAAATTGCTCGCCCGTCGCATCGCGATGAACAGTTTCATATTGATGTTGGCGTCCTATGCCGTAGGATCGCACGTGCTCGCTTTTTTTGGGATTTCGCTGCCGGTCGTGCAGGTGGGCGGCGGAATGATCGTGGTCGCGTCGGGTTGGGCGCTGTTGAAGCAGAAGGACGGAAATGATCGGAACGCGGTCGAACGAACGGTTAGCGGAACAGACGTTTTTCGAGATGCGTTTTACCCGCTGACGTTGCCCCTGACGGTTGGCCCAGGTTCGATCTCAGTCGCCATCACTCTCGGCGCAAATGAGCCGCACACCCTGAGCGGCAGCCTGATTTCAATTCTCGCCGCCGCGATTGGTTCAGCTTTCGTGGCGGCAACTATTTATCTCTGTTACGCCTTTGCAGATCGCCTTGTCCTGGTTCTCGGTCCGACCGGAACGAATGTGATTGTGAAACTAACATCGTTTCTGTTGGTTTGCATCGGAGTGCAGATTGTGTGGAACGGGATGAGCCAATTGCTCCGTTCGTTGCTGTAGTGGCCGCCCCAAGGCAGAGGGAAACGCGTCCATGGCATGCCATCAGTCTCTCGCACGTGCCGATTCGCGGGTGTATGACGGCCGCAATGGCCCCGGCCGTCCATGAATTTCTGCACTCGAAGACCAGCAATGTACGGGTGCGCTCATGTGGACGTGCGTCTCTTTAGTGTGCTTGTGGTGGGTGGCGCAATTCTCACTGCGCGATTGCTCTCGCCGCCGAGTTCTGATGGCGAGTTCGCAAATAGCTGGGTAGCACCGTGGCGCAGAGAAGCTCAACGAGCTTGGAGTCGGTGTAATCTTGGCCACTGAACGTATCCTTGCGGCCTTCGATGTTCCAGTCGTGCAGAGCCGGCGCCTTGCAGGTCGAGAGATGCGCTTACCGATACGCGAGTATCACTCTCGCGATCGTGATGCTCCCTACCCGATCCACCAGCGTTCCGTTGATAGCGCTTCACCGATTCTTCGAAGTATCCATCGGGCTCTCGGTTGGCCTCGCGTTTGTCGCCCTCAGGCCGAAAATCGGATTGGGAGATTCGGTCAACACAACTCAAGCCTCGTCGGGCCCCTGAAGTTCGTACCTCAACAACACCAAGTGCAAGCTCCAAAGCCAAAGTCCTGTTAATTTCGGATCAGTACGATTACGACAATCTAGGGCGTCTTCATCTGCGCGTCAAGAAAGGCCAGTACATCGGCCCCCCACACCTCTGTGGCGGAGGAACAGAATCCCCAATGCCCCTCCTGATGGCTGTTGCCGAAGGCTGGGTAGATCTTTGATTGAAAGTCCTTATGTTTCTTATTTGCTTCCCTGCTCAAGACGTGACTTGGACCAAGGCTATAATCGTTCTCTGCTTGGATCAGAAACACGGGCGCTCTAGCAAGCTCAACCGCGCGAATCAGGCGGTCTTGAAGCAGTTGATTTTGCTCCCACGACATTGCACCCGCCGCAAACGGCACCAGCGCCTTCACGTTGAGGTCGTGTTCCCCGGCAAGCAAAGTTTGAATGCCACCGTAGGAGCATCCTGAAATCGCGATTCGGGCAGGGTCTACGAAGGGCTGAGACTTGAGGAAGTTCACGCCGGCAACCACATCTTCAACTTCATCCTGCTGAAGCTCGACCATGCGTCGGCCACGCTCACGCGGAGGCGCCTGCGCTACTCGATCTTGGATGTAGTCACCCGGAGAGCGGCCTTGCCCTCGGCGATGCGGAACAAAAAATACGTAGGAATGTGAAGTATAGAAGTTGGCCAGCGTCGGCTGAGAACCCGGCAGCTTCTCGCTGCCGTGATTCCACACGATTGCACGAAAAGGCCCGGTGCCCTCGGGCTTCCAAAGAAACCCGTGTAATTGCCTACCCCCACTTGGAAAAACAACTTCTTCCGATTTGATCTGGGCAAGAAGTTGACCGGTCACGGAAAGAACGATGAAAGCAATCAACATTAGCGCCCGGATTTTCATGCGAGCCACATTGTAATCCTGGATTTAGGAAAAGGGTTGCTGTTACGCGTACAAACACTGGACTGTAGTGAAGCCTGTCACAGTCGCTGATCGATCCCCCAAGATGCTGCTTCCGATCCGGGGTGGGGATCAGTTCAATGCGTAATAGCGATTTTTCACTTGCGGCGGATTTTGGAGCGTACAATCCTAATCACATCAGCCGGACGCTGAAGCCCTCGTCTTCAGTAATCATATAAGGTGATCGGGTACTCCTAAGAGGTACCGCTGCGGTTGCAGACTGGAACGGAGGTCCTATGTCAACGCCTTCCGTAACCCCTGGTGGTTTTGTACCTTCGCGATTTCTTAGGCGTCAGCTTTTTGCCATCGCGCTTGGGTCCGTAGTCACGCTTGGTACGATCAGCCTTTGGCCGCGCCTGACAAAGTGGATGCTGGCATCAAATTTTTTGCCGCACGCGTACTGCTATTTGGGGAATCCGAGGTTGGTGTGGACCAACGTAGTGACGGATTCACTGGTCGGAATCGCATATCTGGCGATCTCTGTCACCTTGGGATATCTAGGGTATAAGGGACGGCGAGACATTCCCTTTCACTGGATGTTCCTGGCATTCGGACTCTTCATCCTCGCGTGTGGCGGTACCCACTTCATGGAAGCGGTCACCATCTGGACACCGGTGTATATCTTGTCCACCACGATCAAGATTTTCACTGCCGCTGTGTCACTCACCACGGCGGCCATTCTTCCCTTTACTGTTCCCCATGCTTTTGACCTGGTGCGGCAGGCCAGGAGATCGGAGCAAGTGACTGCCAACCTGCGCGCCAGCGAAGAAAGAAAAGAGGCTCTTCTCCGAGAGGTTCATCATCGAGTTAAGAATAATCTGGCGGTGATTTGCAGCCTTTTCTACCTTCAGTCCACACATACAAAGGACCCGAAAACTTTTCACATCTTTCGTGATATGGAAAATCGTGTGCATTCGATGGCCCTGGTACACGAGAGCTTGTATGACTCGGAAAATCTGGCCCGCATCGACTTTGCCGAGTATGCGCAGACCCTGGCGAAAGACATATTTTCGTCGCATGGGAGCCCGAATGTTAATGTCCGCTTGAAAAGTGAGCTCGAGTCCGTGATAATGGGCGCCGACCTCGCAGTACCCTGCGGCCTTATACTCCACGAACTGATCTCCAACGCCCTGAAGCACGGCTTTCCTAACGGTGGCGGTGAAATTAAGGTTACGCTGCGAAGTTCGCCGGACGACAGGCGCACTCTTTGCGTGGAGGACAACGGAGTAGGCATTGTTGGCGATCTGGAAGGTAATACCGACAAGACGCTGGGCTTGCGTCTGGTGCGGTCCTTGACGCAGCAGATTCGTGGCACGTTCGAACTGGTCAGAATCAATCCCGGAACCTCAGCCTATTTGCATTTCAAGGTAGATCATGATGCAAGCTAACATTACCTCTTCTAAGCCACGTGCACTGATAGTTGAAGACGAGATATTGATTGCCGAAGAACTCAAGCAGCGTTTGTCGCTGCTTGGCTTTTCCGTAATCGCCGCAGTAGACTCTGCCGAGGAAGGCATTGCCATCGCCACCAGAGAACGCCCAGACCTGGTTCTGCTGGACATCCGATTGAAAGGCAAAAAAGACGGCGTTCAAGCCGCGAAAGAGATCCGCCAACAGGTTAACGTGCCCCTCGTGTATCTCACAGCCCATTCCGACCGCCTGACCGTGGACCGTGTCAAGGAGACTGAGTTCGACGGCTTCCTTCTGAAACCGTTTCGCGAGCACGAGTTGCAGACAACTATTGAGATAGCGATGCAGCGGCACGCGATCAGAGTCAAGCAACAGGAACATTAGAGTCTGCCGCAGAGACTAGGCGGGTTGGCCGGCAGCCCCATCAATGCTGACTTGCCGCCGGTATGTACTCCGAGCGATGCACTACACGAACAGACTTATGCTGCGTCTTGACCTCGTCGCTCAACACGACTCTCAATTTGTGTCTCTTACCATCCAAAGCAGGAGGTCTAAATCCGAGCTGATATCGAAAGTGGATCTGGACCAGAATTAAGTCCAGCGCTGTCGGGAATAACTCTGGCTTCACCGAAAAGAACTGTCCCGCTGTGGCTGCGCTGAAATAGTGCGCAATGAAGTATTGCTGCTCAGCATCGCTGTACGGATAGGAATTCAAAGGAAACCCTCCATCATTGATGCCGTAAACAAATGCCGAGCTTTGCAGAAGGTCGTCCACGATGGCGTCGGCCTCGTTGTGCAGAAGTCCGCTATGATCGCCATACAAGAAAACGATAACCGGCAGGGGTTCAGGTTTGGTGTTGCGAGCATCGGCGATAATCAGTCGAAGCACCCGTTGAACCGAAAGTTCACCAGCTCGGGCCCCCACCTCCGTCGGCTCACGATGCTGAACCTCCTCTATCTTGGCAATGGGCGCATTGCGATCTGTGGTTGGTAGTAAGTCGATCGCCTCTTTCCCGTTGTCGCACCAGTGTGCCACGCCTGCGGTGTCCCGTTTGTCAAGATGATCGAGCGCCGGTTTGAGAAGAAGAGCCTTGTTTCTCATGAAGCCGGAACCATACTTGTCCCAATTTTTCTGGTTGCAGATCATCAAAAACCACAAAGCAATCGGCCGCGTACCAAAGTGTGCTCCGCTGTCAAACGTGAGAACCGATACTTGATGCCCATTGTCAAGAACTCGGAAGTCATCTTGCTTAAGCTCATTCAGGGGAAGGCCCGTCTTTGAATCTTGGGTCAATACATCCCCCAGCACTAGAGATGAGGAAGCATGAAACAACGGGGTTTCTTCGGAGCGTGGTGCCACGTCTTTGCTCGTTACCGGGAGAGCTTTGTCTTCCGATTTTTCCGTATCCACTGTCGTCCGCCCCGGCAGCGCCTCATGGATCTCTTTAACAGTGCGAGAGGAGATAGTAGATGTGCCAATCGAGGGATTCGCTACAATAAAGACAAGAACCGCAGGTGCAAAACGGCGCACTTTCATACCTGCCCGTGGCGGGATTTTCCCGAAGGCCAAAAAATTGGCTCCTCAGGTAGGACTCGAACCTACAACCCTCCGGTTAACAGCCGGATGCTCTGCCATTGAGCTACTGAGGAGTGTGTGCGGTAAAACCGACCTCTAAATAATATCATCGGTACGGGATGGTGAGAACACGGGATGTCGGCCGGCGGTCGCGCCGATTCGGCATCCTTCCAAGTTTCATTTTCACTCGGTCTTTGATCTCTCGGCCGTTAAATCTGATCTCTGGCCGTTAAATTAAGACTCCCTGCGGAGCAGCATAACCGTCTCGTTCTGACACCCGCGTGTGATCCTCACATTTTTGTTACCCTAGGTCTTTCCCGATTCAATCGAGGTGGCGAATGGCAGGAGGATTTCGTTTGATGTTCTTTGCTCTTATTTTTTGCCTTTTTGCACTTGCAGTGCTGGCGGACGACCTGTCCTCAAAAGACGGAACCGCTGGCGGGCCGCCGGTTGCGCCGTCGAAACCACTAGAAGAAACGATTCATGGCCAGAAGATTGTCGACTCCTACCGTTGGCTGGAGAACTCGGGCAGCCCGGAAACAGAGAAATGGGTGAGTGAGGAGGGCGCGTACTCCCGCAGCTTGCTCGATCCGCTCCCCGGACGCGAACAGTTGCACCAGCGACTGGGGGAATTGCTTTCGATCGGCAGCATCTCGGCGCCCCAGATCGGAGGCAAGTATTACTTCTACACCAGACGCAATGGCACTCAGAACCAGCCAGTGCTTTTGGTGCGCGATAGCCTGCGCGGCGAGGACCGGACGTTGGTGGATGTCAATCAGCTTGCTGCCGACGGAACGGTGGCTCTCGACTGGTGGGCCCCTTCGGAGGACGGCAAATTTGTTGCGTACGGCACATCCCCAAGCGGGTCAGAAGACAGCACGCTACATGTGATCGAAACCGCGACCGGCAAACTGCTTCCGGATGCCATCCCGCGCGCTCGGGCCGCCAGCATTGCGTGGAAGCTCGACAACTCCGGTTTTTTCTACACTCGCTATCCAAAGAAGGGCGAGGTCGCGGAAGGTCAAGACGTATATAACCGACATGTTTTTTATCACGTGCTGGGCAGCGATCCAGCGAAAGATCCGCTAATCTTCGGCGAAGGCCGTGATCCCGAGGATTGGCCCAACGTTGATTTGTCGAATGACGGACGCTGGCTCCTAATCAGCGTCGAGCAGGGTTGGACGAAGAGTGAACTGTTTTTGCAGGACTTGAATGCCGGCACGCCGCCGGTTCGTATCACTGAAGGCAAGAACTTTCTTTATGGCGGACAAATTTATAACGGCAAACTTTTCATCACCACCAACGAAGATGCTCCCCGCTATCGAGTTTTTGTAGCAGATGCGTCTGCGGCAACGCGATCCAATTGGAAGGAGATCATCGCGCAAAATGATGCCGTGTTGCAGGGAGCGGCGGTGGTAAACGGGCTGCTGCTCGGCCAGTATGAAAAAAACGCCAGCTCGCAACTAAAACTATTCGCCACCGACGGCAAACCGATTGGAGATGTAAAGTTACCATCCATCGGGACGGTTTTCGGGCTGGGCGGAAAATGGAACCGGAAAGAAGTTTTCTTCGCATTTCATTCCTTCACCGTTCCTGATTCCATTTTCCAGATCGACCTGGCAACGCGAGGCACGGATCTCTGGAGCAAAGTGAACGCTCCCGGTATCGACCCGGAAAAATATGACGTAAAGCAGGTCTGGTTCAATTCCAAAGATGGCACCCGCGTACCCATGTTTGTTTTGCACAAAAAAGGACTGGCTCTGAATGGAAAGAACCCGACGCTGCTGACCGGATACGGTGGGTTCAACATAAGCCTGACACCTGAATTTTATGGCGATCGCTATCTGTGGCTCGAGCACGGAGGCGTCTATGCGGTTGCCAATCTGCGCGGAGGTGCTGAATTTGGCGAAGACTGGCACCGGGCCGGCATGTTGGGGAAAAAGCAGAATGTTTTCGATGATTTCATCGCCGCGGGTGAGTATTTGATATCGCAAAAATATACCGACAAAGATCATCTCGCGATTCGAGGCGGATCCAATGGTGGGTTGCTGATGGGAGCGGCGCTAACGCAACGGCCGGACCTGTTTCGCGCGGTGGTTTGCCAGGTCCCGCTGCTCGACATGTTGCGATACCAGAATTTTCAGATCGCAAAACTCTGGGTGCCGGAATACGGGTCCTCAGATGATCCGGAGCAGTTCAAGTGGATTTACGCGTACTCACCGTATCACCATGTCAAAGCGGGGACTGAATATCCGTCGATTCTTTTCATGACGGCGGATACCGACACGCGCGTAGATCCCATGCACGCAAAAAAAATGGCAGCCTTAATGCAGGCCGAAGCAGCCAATGGCCGCAGCCGCGAGCGTCCCATTCTGTTGCGCGTTGATACGAAGGCCGGTCACGGCGCCGGCAAACCCATCGCCAAACAGATTGACGACTGGACTGACATTTACTCGTTCTTGTTCTGGCAGTTGGAAATGAAATGAATGGGATTGAATCATTGAGCGATTGAGTCATTGAATCATTTATTTCATTTTTGAGGTGCGACGGATGTTCCACATGAGCCAGTGCATTTAATCATTAATCACTCAATGCTTAATGATTCAATGCCGCAATGAGTCAATACTTCTATGCCCGAACTCCCCGAAGT
>Ga0075425_100006164_pt1 | contig 12552 bp, 14 predicted proteins | sample SoiMethybrSBSTD4_FD_75300 | JGI IMG/M metagenome (GOLD analysis project Ga0075425, IMG submission 75300) | Bulk soil microbial communities from a Populus tree surrounding site in Tennessee, USA - Soil MetaG P. TD hybrid SBSTD4 | ecosystem: Environmental > Terrestrial > Soil > Tree plantation...
TAAGTCAGTGAGGTCTGAGCCGCTGGCAGACAACAGGAAATGAGTATAGTTATCCGGGTTGGAACTGCGGAGGATCTTAAGTCACTGTCACGAATTGACTTTCTGGTGCCGAAGAAGGGACTCGAACCCCCACACCCTTGCGGGTACATGGACCTGAACCATGCGCGTCTGCCAATTCCGCCACTTCGGCAAGTGACTGCTAGCGCGGCGGCCGGGACCGCCTTGAAGGAAGAAACCGCAATGTCTATTCTTACAGGGCAGATAATGAGTGTCAAACTTTCGGGCGTCAGGCGTCAGGCTTCAGGATCGAACTGAGTGCGACCCTCGCGAGTAGTGAATTTCTATATGAAAATTTCAATACTGATGTCGCAGAAGTAAAGCTGGCCGAACTGAACACTACCGCCTGAAGCCTGGTGCCTGACTATGCCGAGTAAACGCAGCCCCAAACAGAAGCTAAAGATCCAGGAAGAGGTCACCCGTCTTCGCGCCCTGGCGCATGACTTGAGCAATGCGCTCGAAGCGATCCTGCAGGCGTCGTATCTTCTGAGTCATGGAAAGACTGAAACCGACAATAAAAAATGGGCACGGTTGATCGAGACTTCGTCGGAACAAGCAGCGCGCATCAATCGTGAGATGAGAAAGTTGTTGCGGGCGCTTGGCGAAGACCCCGAGGGGCATACCTCGTCGCATTCATCTAAAATGTGAAGCTTACGCACTTCATAAGGAGAAAGATTAATGGAAAGAAAGGCCAGCGCAGTTTGGAAGGGTGGACTTAAGGACGGTAAAGGCGAATTTTCCGCGCCCAGCGGAGTTTTCTCGCATACACCATACTCGTTTCGCACACGTTTTGAAGATGCGCCGGGCACGAATCCCGAGGAACTGATCGCCGCCGCGCACGCTTCATGTTTCTCGATGGCCCTCTCCGCTCAATTGGGGGCCGCGAACCTCACGCCAGAGAGCATTAACACAACGGCAAATCTCAAGATGGAAAAACTCGACTCAGGCTGGGTCATTACCTCAATTCATCTTGATGTCAGCGCGCGTGTGCCGAACTCCGACGATGCTGCTTTTCAGAAAGCTGCCGAGAACGCAAAAGCCGGGTGCCCAGTTTCGAAGGTACTGAACGCCAAGATTTCGATGACTGCGAAGCTGGAACTCTAGCAAGCAATTCATGAATTGCGTCCGCATTCTTCCGAACCTCGTATTCGTCCGGATCCCCGGAGTGACGAAGAATTCGCGTAGCTTCGCGCGCTGAAGATCACGGCAATCCTCAATTTGCAGGCGGATGACGAAGTCGCCGACGGTCTTCTATCTGCCAAAAACACTGCGGAACGGCACGGTTTAGTGTTTTGTAACATGCCGGTGACAGACTTCGACCGGTTTGAACTGCGGCGCAAATTGCCGGCCTGTGTGGATAGGCTTAAGGGTCTGCTCGACGCTGGACATTCTGTTTATGTCCATTGCACTGCGGGTGTGAATCGTTCGCCTACTGTATCTGCTGCATATCTTCACTGGTACCTTGACTGGCCGATAGCGCATGCCGTCGCGCATTTAGAGGCGCTTCGTGATTGTTGTCCCGATGTGAAAACCATCGAAGCTGCGGGTCGCGATCGGCATCAAAAGCAAGAAGGTTGAGATCTGAAACTTTCGGAACTGCCCCCTTAAAATCCCGGCATGAACGAGTAGCCGATCGAGACCGCAAACCGCGCCGCGTTCGCGTTGTTGAATTCCTGGTTGTTGTGGATCACGTAGTAGTGCGCTTCCGGTCTCACGAAAAGGTGACCCCAGACGTAGACGCGCACATCGGCGCCAAAGTGTCCGGCAAAGTGGTTGCTGCTCACATAATTGGTGCAGCCCGTGAATCCGCAATTGAGCACGCCGTAAAAGCGCAGGTCTTCGCCCCCGATCCCCGCCATCACGTCGGCGCCGAATTTCTTGTAGGTCCGTCCATAAACGGCGTTGAAGTCATAGAAAATCGGACGGTATGGCTGAAGGATCCCAAAGTTACCCTGGATGCCGCTGTAGATGTTCTGGTGTGCGCGCCATGCGACCTCTCCGCCGAAACCGATGTGATGCTTGAGCAGAACGATTCCACTGAAGCTCGGGTACAATCCGCCGCTCAATGAGGGAAAACTGTTGCCGCTCGAGTCCGTACTTGCTGCCTTCGACGTGACGGTACCAAATCCGAATGCTGCATCGAATTCTTGGGCCTGCGCAGCTAGAGCCAACCCGAACACGACGAACAGCGAAACCAATAGCTTTCTCACGCTAATCTCCTGTGAAGCTTCTTTGATGCAGGCCTCAAACCCGGAAACATCAAAATAGTTCCGGAGCGCCTTCAGATAAATGTGCTGAACGTTACTCAGGATTGGATGCGGGCGAGCTGTTTTTTGTTTTATTTAGAGACTGCCTTAGCCCTTGACGTTGACCTTTGAAAACGAAAGGATCGCGGTGCCAGGCCGTGGCGTGCCAAGCCAGGTTGCAGGCCGGAACGTGGTAAAAATCAGCAGGTTCTTTACCGGATGAGGCAGATCTAAAAGTTCGTCAGGCTTCGAAAGGATGCGGTAGTCCTCCACCCGGCCGCTTGCGTCCACATAGGCCTCAATTACCAGCGAATCCGCGGTGATTGGGCCTACGGTGTAGCCGAAACTCGATGGCTGCAGAACAGGTTCAGTCGCTAGCACGAGCGGGACATCTGTTGCATTCGCCTGAACCGACATGGGAGAGCTCAACAGGCCTACAAGGACTCCAAATGCGAGCACCGTTGCCACCAGCCCGGTTGTAGCGGGAACCATAAACACGCGCAACGCGTTTTCCAGGCGAACGCGCAGTCCGTCGAAATAGGGACGCCGCCGCCGCGCCGCTTCATGTGAGATCGCAAGTCGCAGCTTCAGTGACAAATCGGCAGGGGCCTTCGCTCGGCTAATCGAGGACACGAGCGCCTGTGTGCGGCACAAAGCGTCATACTCGATGCTGCACGACGTACAACTGTACAAGTGCCCGCCCAAATTCCGCATCTGCTTACCCGTTATGGCGCCGTCCAGGTAAGCCGAAAGCATTGACCTCACCTGAGCACAGGTCATGGTGTCACCTCAACATGCGTGCGTGCCGCTACTCGCCCTCCAACCTCCTCGTGCGCAACTATCAACCCGATCTCGGGTCCGATTTCTTCCACATATTTCGCAAGCCTCTTGCGCAAGGCATCTCGTCCACGTGTGATCCTGGACTTTACGGTACCAAGAGAAACCTGCGTTATCTCAGCGATCTCTTCGTACGAAAGCTCCTCTACATCGCGAAGTACCAACGCGGTTCGATAGGGCTCGGGTACTTGTCTGAGTTCTGCCTCTACCCGCGCCTGCACCTCGCGGTCCGCGACCGTCTCAAACGGCGATTTGTGATGATCAATCAAAGCGGGATTTGAGTCTTGGGGAGCATTAAACTCTGAGCTGATTTCGCTGGAATCGATTGCGGTTTCCTTCGCTTTGTGCCGGAACCACCAGCGCCTGCGATTCGACGCCTCGTGTATCGCGATTCGATAAATCCATGTCTTCAGGCTCGACTCGCCATGGAAGTGCTTCATTCCGCGGAAAACTTTCAGGAAAACTTCTTGGGTAGTATCGGCGGCGTCCGCAGGATCCGTGAGAATTCGGTAAACGACGCTATAAACGGGCTGGTGAAACTCCCCCACAAGCCAGGCATACGCCTCCTCAGAACCCGCCTTGAGTTCTTCAATGATGGCGGCTTCCAGGCTGCGAATTCCTATCGCGCTTGCGAGATCTCCCAAAGCGGCTCCCGCCATGCTTGCCACGGCGACACCCCTATTGTAAGTCGACCACAAACCGTTCGCCTATTGGGTTAGACAACGACGGATGTCCGCAGGTTCCAAACAGGCTAACAGCTTGACTCTCAATCAATTAGAAAAGATTAGTGCTGGGGGGTGCTGGACGACGGCTGTGAGCCGGGCTGCGCCGGCGATGCTGCCCCAGACTTTGGAGGCGTCTTCTTCTTGGTGGCTGGTTTCTTCGGTGGTGGAGGCGCGGTATCGTCCACAACGGTTTTCTTCGGTGCGGCCTCTGCGCGCGCCGCCTGCAGTGCGGTGCGCAGTTGCCCGATTTCAGTTTCCTTTGCGGAGGCGACGCGGTCCATCCGGTCAGCGACTGCGCGACGCGAATCTTGCAGTGCTCCCAGATCTCGATTCAACGCCTGAAATTCTTCTTTGCTGCCGAACGCGCCTGTGGACTCTACCACGGAACTGATGACGTCATACAAGGCGTCCAGATTGCGATAGACCTTGAAAGTCTGCGCCAGATTCTCAGGTGAACCCTTCAGATCATTCAGCAGGGCAGGCATGGCATTTTGCAGATTCCGTTGAATGGACTCGACGTCGCTTTCTGTCTGCTTTTTTGCGCTCCCGTCGGTTTTCCATTTATCAATCCGCAAGTGGCTGAGGTCGGTCTGCGTCGCCTGCGATGTCTGCTCAAGGTTCCCGAGAATTTGATTCAACTCGTTGATAGAGGAATACGAGACGGGCGGTGCGGGTGCCTGAGTTTGCGCTTGAGCGATGGTAAGAACACCCAATGAGAAAAAACACAGGAAATTGAGAGCTGTCTTTCGCGTCATCCCTGAAAACTCACCGTTTCAGCATACTCATTTTTGCAGGTTTCGCAACTTGGGGGGTCGGCTCGGAGTTGCCTAGTCCCGTTCTCGCTCCCACACAGTTTTCTCAATAGAAGGAGTAGCTTCTCTCGGCGTCACGTGGTGCGTCGTGATCGTCGTGTTTTTGTCGATGAGTTCGATGTGCCAACCCGTCGCACCGTGTTCCCTTGCTTTAGCGTGAACACAACGTGTTTTGGAGTCTTCACTTCAAACGTGCAAGACAACTCGCTCGATATTCCGATCAAGGCGCAGCCCTGATCTGTAATAACGCCGTCCGAATACAGCTCCCCATCAGCTGTGAGGATCGCTACCACTCATCCATGCTCGGTCCAATTGACGAGTCCCATTTTGGGCTTGGGACCGCTACCGAAATCGCTCTTCTCCACATTCAGCCTCCAGACGCCCAGCAGCCCCGAATCCATCTGCTGTCCGAAAGCTAGAGCACTCGTCAGGAGAACAGAAACTAGAATTGCTAGGTTTCTCATTGCGGCGAAATCGTACAACAAGACCAAGAATCCAGCACTTCGCGATTCTCTCCCTAACAGTTGGGCTTACGGGGCTAAATGCCGATAGGGTTCGCTCGGCTTGACTGCTACAAGGAAAAATGCTCGAAAACACTGGGAAAGATATGGTGGACCTGGTCGGGATCGAACCGACGACCTCTTCCATGCCATGGAAGCGCGCTCCCAGCTGCGCCACAGGCCCACATAGAAAACGCGGGCTTGGGCGCCCGCGCCAATCGGATGACTTAATTTTACCCGGTCAGAGGGGATAGTCAAACGCAGTCGACGATTTGGGCGCAGGAAATGGCAGGAAGGCTAGCTTTTTATATCGCCTAATCGAAACTCCGAAGCCTCGGATCGGCAACAGACCCCAAAGTCTTTCCACAAACGAAACCATGGACTATTACCGTTCTCTTGATCGTGCCTGCGATTCGCCGCCGAGACATCGCTTGGGGTCAACGGTCGAATGTCCGGCGCCTCAAAAAGCTGCTCCAGTTGCTCGATCTCATCGATAATGCGCTCGACGTCCATCCGCCACCAGTATAGCTAACCATTGCAAGCGGATCTCAACCTGGAAGCCGTTGGAGGGGTTTACAGCTGAGGGCTTGCTGCGAGGTGCTGCCGGTATTTACGCACGGTTTCTGTGAACTGGCCGAAGTTCCAGGATTTTCCCACGATTCTGGGGGCGTGGTGAGTTAGCCGGTACATGGTTGGCAGGACGAAAAGCTTGCAAAATCGAGGAGCGATTACTCCTTTGCAGATGGAACTCTCCGGCTTCGAATCTTACCCGCATGAGCGGATCGTTTCCCACCAGAGTGCGGCCGGGGAAACGGCGGACACGAGACAGGGCGCGATCCACCACGCGGGCAAGCTCAGTCGCGTTCTCAGCTGTGCGCCCCTCGGCGAGGCGTCGTTTCGCTTTCGACGGCGGAAACCAGGTTGGACTTCGATTTAGTTCCTCGGGTTCGCCCAGGCGCAATACCTCACATAGATGTGCAGAGATTACTTGCCGTTCACCACTACGTAGTTTTCCATTTCTATATTGTGCGAACGCGGCCTCTTCAATGCGGCCATGCACGCCAGCTTCTTCGTACGCCTCAATTGCTGCCGATTGAGCATAGCTGAGCCCCGGCTCAACTCCGCCTTTCGGAAATGTCCAGCGGTTTCGGCGCGTACGCACCAGAAGAAACTCCACGCCGGTGCTAAGAATCCTGAAGCACACTGCGGCGACCTGCTGACGTTCGCTGTTTTGAACTTCCCGATTCGCACGTCGGACAAGCCCGGGCGTTTCGAAGCGCATGGCATGAGGGTGCACGAGTTCATTCACGCTGGCTAGAGCACAACTTGATTCGGCCGCACCCCGCAGCGCGGTCGGTCACGAATCTGGTTTCACACTTGGCAGCACAGCTACGCCCTGACCATCATGTCTTAGGAATCCCGAGGCCGATTTGGAACACCTCTACTGCCTTCGCTGCAACCGCGAGCTTGAATCTGGAACTAAATCCGTCGCGGTGTATTTGTTTGCGCAAACAGTTGGGATCCGGCCGCGGCAAAAATCGGCGGCGAAGCGAATCTGTTTCTGTCCGCAGTGTGCCGTGTCGCTCGCAATGGGGCCTCCGCCGGAAGGCGCTCTGAACCTCGCCGCGTGGGAGATGATCCGCGAACTCGTGAGTTCCGATCCATCGCTGAACGACGCCGCGTGGGAGTCGCTGCAGGTTTTTACGCGCTCTCTTCCAGAGAACGTCAAGGAAAGTGCTCTGCGCCACGCGGTCGGAGGTTATCTGGAATTCTGAAGCGCTGATCTGCGCAACTTTTAACTATGGCGACCCTCGCAATATCACCTAAACGAATCGGCCTAGCCCACTGGATGGAACAGGTGTTGCTGCAGGCCGAGAAAGCCGCCGAAAGCTTCGAGGCCGACGCCGTCCATGACCTCCGGACTGCGCTCCGGCGTTGCCGCTCAATCGCGGACGGGATGATATCGTTCGACGCCGATCCTGCCTGGAAAAAGATGAAGAAGGCCGGCAAACAACTCTTTCAGAGCCTGGGCGAGTTGAGAGACACCCACGTACTGAAAGATTGGATCGAGCGCCTCGCACCCGAAAACGATCCGTCTGCCCAGGCGATGAACGCTTTTCTTGCGCGCAGGGAAGATGAGTTCCGAATTACAGCGGGCGCCGCCGTTCACCAGTTCGATCGCGCAAAATGGAGCGAATGGGCACGCTGGCTGCCGTCGCGAGCGGTGCGAATTCCTCTCGACAGCGCGGTGTTTGCGCATTTTGCCCTGGAGCGCTGGCAGCGGGCTCGCGAACTGCATCGGCGTGCCCTGCGCAATCGCACCAATGTTGCCTTTCATGACCTGCGGATCGGAATCAAGCGTTTTCGTTACACCGTTGAAAATCTCCTGCCGACCCTACATGAACTCTGGGCCGAGGACCTGAAAAACGCGCAGGACGCGCTCGGAGACGTTCACGATTTAGACGTGCTCTGGCAAACTATCCGCGGCATTCAGGCAATTCCGGACTCGGCATCGCAAGAATCGTGGCGATATCGAGTCCAGGCAGAGCGAACCCGGCGGCTCGAGAAATACAGAAGCAAAATGGTCGGCGAAGGATCTCTGTGGAATACTTGGCGAGCAGCCTTACCCAGCGACGATCGCCTTCGGGAGCTTGGATCGCAGCGCCTTAAAATTTGGGCGTCGCTCCTCGATCCAAACGTGTCGCATTCCAAACATGTTGCGGAACTTGCCATACAGATTTTCGATGGTCTGGCCGACGAAGTTTCCCCCGGCATACGCCAAAGCCATCGCTACGTTTTGCACGCCGCCGCCCTCATGCATGATGTCGGTTGCGCCAAAGTCAATCGCGGACACCACAAGATCTCGGCACGAATGATTCGTAAAATCGCGCCTCCACTAGGATGGACGATCGACGAAATCCGCACGATATCGATGGTTGCGCGATATCACCGTGGTGCACTGCCGAGCGAAAAACAAAAGAGGTTCCGCGCGCTTCCGGCTTCGAAGCAAACTTCGGTGAAATTACTGGCGGGAATTCTGCGACTCGCATGCGCCTGCGACGTGGAACACGATGCACGGATTCAGCGAATCGAGGTAGAGGCGTCCGCACCCGTACTCACGGTCCGTGCCCAGGGTTACGCCGCCGCCACACCGCTGGCGGAGCATCTGGCTGCCGCGCGTCATCTTCTCGAAATCGCGTATCAGCGGCCGGTGTTCATCCTGCCCGACAAGTCGCATGCGGCTTGATCTACGCGAAAAAAGTTCAGCTAAGCTGCCCGGTCCTTAAGGTCCGCAGAGGTCGCTTCCCTTGCACAATGCGCACAGCAGAAGAACTGTCCGCCAACTTCAACTCCGTGACCGATTACCTTGCACTTGCAGTGTTCACAGACGGGAGCAATCGCCTGAATTGCGCACTCGAAGCTGTCGAATACGTGTCGTGCTCCTGCGGCAATCGGCTCAAATGATTTGTCGTAATCGTTCCCACAAACTTCGCACTTAGCCATGTAGCGCCTCTCGTTCTAAGAAGGCTGGCACTGCTGGTGGGTTGCTGAGGTTATTGGATTGTGACCGTCTGTACGACCTTGGCGACCCGCTATTCTTGTCGATGGCGTGTATTCCTAACCTTTCGTTTTTGCCGGCCGGAAGCCAGGCAGTTCCAAACAGGATTCCGCCGTTCACTTGAAGAATCTTCTTCGCATTCACCCAGAGCTGAATCTGAGAAACAGCATGGCTGCCTGAGGCAATCGCCGAAAGGCGCACGGGATTAGCAACCGTTGAGTGGTTCGCGGGGCTTGCCACCGTCAACGTGAAGCACGGGCACGGCCAGAAACCCATTCGGCCGTGCCACGGTGAAATAGTTACCGACAATCACGCGGGCAAAGTTGATAGAAGAAGCGCAAGAGGAAACCGGGTGCTGCGCGGGAAACCTTTCCGTCATTTCACTGCCTTCAGCGCTTTCCAGGTTGAATGAAACAAACCCGGCCGTGGCGTCGTGGCAGCCGACAATGTCACTTCGCCCATTCATCCCGGCTACTCGTCCGTCCCTTGAATGCACGGGCGAGAGAAAATCGATATCGCCACCCTGGAACCAGAATCCTGCCAGTTGCCGCCGGAGAAGACCTGCCCCACGATCCAATCATGACTGCTGATTCCGTCGAGTTGCGTCTGCTTTTGCTCTCCAGGGAGTTGCGGCGCGTTCCATCTACTGTAAACGCCGTCGCGGTAGATAAACCCGTGAGTATCGTCGTAGGTCCCGACAATCGTACCGGCATTGTTAATGCCGGCGGCTACAGTGCTGAATGTAGCCGCCGGCGCGTTAATTTTGTGAAACTGTCCGTCGCGACGGAGAAATCCGTGGAAGTTCAACGGTCCGGGAACCTGATAGACGCCGACGAGATCGCCATTGTCATTGATACCCAGCACCGCGGTTGCGCTGGCTCCAGGAAAATCAACTTTATTGTACTTGCCCGTCTTGTAAATAAAGCCGTGCTGAAAGCTTGCGGCGTCGAGGTACGAACCGACGATCACGTTATTGTTGTTAATCCCGTTCGCGCTGGTGGATAGGGCGAGGGGAAATGCAATCGTCGCGTAATCGTAGACGACGGTTGTCGAGGTTTGAGGCAGAGCGGCCAGAGACAAAGCGGCTTCCAGAATTATCAGAGAGACCAAAGGGCGGGACATAAGGTGCGGACTCCGTACTGGGAGTGCTCCAAAGATGCACAAACGCCGCACCGGAGTCGTAGAACAAACGGTCGGACAGCCTCTTAGGCCGCGTCGTCCTCGATCTTGATTCGCAGTGACTTGAGAAACTTGAGGTCCTGCTCACTAACCTTGAGGTCGGGATTACTGGCAAGGGTCGTGACCATAGAAGTCTTGTCGCTGGTCTTTTCGCCCGGGCGGCTCACGCCGATTGTGGCTTCAAGGACGAGGAAGATGTCATAGCCGCCATCTTTGATTCGAGTAACAACATCGGCAATCTGTTCCGAGTCAGCCAGTGACTCGTTAATGGCTTCACCCAGTTCTTTCATCAACTGCTTGAGTTGTTGATCCACGAATCCCCCGGTCGTTAGCTTAGATGCTGAACCCAGGAAAGGGGCATCCTCGCCTCGTTCTTCCAGTATTCTAAACCCGCAGGTTGGTAAAATCGAGGGCAATGGCGAGTACCTCTACGACCCGGATAGTGGGCCTAGCGGCTCGAATTTTCGGCCAGCAGGTCAGGCAAAGCCGCGCCTACGGCGCCGTGATGAACGGCGCGAGAACCATGTTCTCGCACTTCAGGTCAGCCCTGCATCAGCTCTGGCTTGAGGTGACAGGTTTCATTTTCCTTGCCTTTGCGGGAATCGGGGTGGTTTTCCTGTTTCGTGAGTACTCCGCTTACCATACAGGCCGGGGAACCAGCGGGAGGATTGCTGAAGCCGCCGGTTTTGCATTGGTGTTTGGCTGGTTTGGAGTCAGTTCGTTCTGGAAAGCGCGCAGAAAGACAAAGACATAGTTCTAATGCCTGATCCCAGCAAAGTCCGCATTTCGTCATCAGATCCTGAAACCTCGTCTCACATTCCAGTTCACCAGGTTTACACCGAAGCCGATCTCGCGGGGTGGGACTATGACCAGCAGGCCGGTTATCCCGGCGAGCCTCCCTACACCCGTGGCATCCAGCCCACCATGTATCGCGGCCGCCTCTGGACCATGCGTCAGTACGCGGGCATGGGCGACGCCGAAGAGTCCAACAAACGATACAAGTACCTGCTGAGCCAGGGAACCACGGGGCTTTCCGTCGCCTTCGATTTGCCCACTCAGATCGGGATGGACTCTGATCACCCCTTGTCTGCGGCGGAAGTCGGCAAAGTAGGCGTTGCCATTGATTCCATCGAAGACATGGAGCGGCTCTTTGCCGACATTGATCTCACGAAGATCTCCACTTCCATGACCATCAATGCCACGGCGCCGATACTGCTCGCGCTGTACGTGGCGGTTGCGCGCCGCCGGACAGCCGACGTAAGGAAGCTCTCCGGCACGGTGCAAAACGACATTCTGAAGGAATACATCGCTCGTGGCACGTACATCTACCCCGTTGAGCGAGGTATGCGGCTGGTGACGGACCTATTTGCGTGGGCCAACGACAATGTTCCGGAGTGGAATACGATTTCGATTTCCGGTTACCACATGCGCGAGGCTGGAGCCACGGCGGTGCAAGAGGTCGCATTCACCCTTGCCAACGGCATGGCTTACGTGCAAGCAGCGATCAACGCTGGTCTCATCCTGGACAAATTCGCACCACGAATCTCGTTCTTCTTTAACGCTCATAGCAATTTTCTCGAAGAAGTGGCGAAGTTCCGCGCGGCAAGACGCATGTGGGCTCGAATCATGCAGGAGAAGTTTGGCGCAAAGAATCCGCGCTCTTGGATGCTGCGTTTCCACACTCAAACCGCAGGCTCGACACTCACGGCACAACAACCCGAGAACAACATTGTGCGTACGGCCATTCAGGCGTTGGCTGCGGTGCTCGGGGGAACACAGTCGTTGCATACTAATTCCTTTGACGAGGCGCTTTCGTTGCCCACCGAGCAGGCGGCACGGATTGCGCTGAGAACGCAGCAGATTGTGGGCTATGAATCCGGCGCTCCGAATACGATTGATCCTTTCGCGGGTTCGTATTTCATCGAATCGCTTACCGACGAAATCGAGCGGCGCGCGGGTGACTACCTCGTGAAAATTGAAGCCCTTGGCGGCATGCTGAAGGCCATCGAGCGCGGATACGTGCAGTTGGAAATCCAGAACGCCGCCTACGAATACCAGAGGGCAGTCGAGACTGGCGAAGCGGTGGTGGTTGGTGTAAACCGTTTCGCTCAAGAGAGCGAGCATGAAGTGCCGATCCAACGCATTGATCCCTCGCTTGAGCCTAAACAGATCGAACGTGTGCGGGCGGTGCGCGCGAAGCGAGATCAGGGGCGCTGGAAGGACGCCATTGATGCAGTGCGAACCGCGGCAAAGTCAGGGGAAAACGTGATGCCGAGAATCGTGAACGCGGTTGAGGCCTACGCCACGGTAGGTGAAATTTCGGATGCTATGAGAGGCGTGTTCGGGGAATATCAGGAGACGGTGGTCATCTAATCGTTGTCTAATCTAGTGCGCTCTCATTGCAAACCAAAGCCACATAAAAATTGCGCCTAGGGACACCAGCCCTAACATGAGTAAAAAACTAAACCGTAAAGAGGGCTGCGTTTCGGAGCCCTGTGTGGTCCATGGGAGGAAACCCCCGAGGCGAATGGCGATCATTCCGAATGCACTATCGCTAGCAAGATCGTTTTCATTGCGCTGCAATGCCTTCAATCGGCGGTTTTGTAGTCGCAGGATTCGCGGCACGGCGGGCAATAG
>Ga0075425_100006166_pt1 | contig 12552 bp, 5 predicted proteins | sample SoiMethybrSBSTD4_FD_75300 | JGI IMG/M metagenome (GOLD analysis project Ga0075425, IMG submission 75300) | Bulk soil microbial communities from a Populus tree surrounding site in Tennessee, USA - Soil MetaG P. TD hybrid SBSTD4 | ecosystem: Environmental > Terrestrial > Soil > Tree plantation...
AGGATCTCCCGCAACTCTGCGATCCGCTCGCGGAGTTCTTTCAACTCGTCTTCAATCTTCTGGCGCTCGAGACTGGTGAGGCGTTGCAGCTGCATCTCGAGAATTGCTTTGGCTTGAATTTCCGTGAACTGGTATTGAGCGATCAGGCCCTCGCGGGCATCCGCAGTCGTTTTAGCTGCGCGGATAAGCTTGATGATCTCATCGATATGATCGAGCGCTTTCTGGAGACCTTCCAGGATGTGGGCGCGCGCCTCCGCCTGACGCAATTCATACTGTGTGCGGCGGCGAACCACCTCCACTCGATGTTCGATGAAATTCCGCAGCAGCTCCATCAACGAAAGGACCTTCGGCTGTCCGTTCACGATGGCGAGATTGATCACGCCGAAACTGGTCTGCATTGCGGTCAGCTTGTAGAGTTGATTCAGTATGACGAGACCCTGCTCGCCGCGTTTTAACTCGATCACGACGCGCATCCCCTGGCGGTCGCTTTCATCGCGGATGTCGCTGATTCCTTCGATACGCTTGTCGTTAATGAGTTCGGCTATCTTTTCGATCAATCGCGCTTTATTCACCTGATACGGAATTTCGGTGACTACGATAACGTCACGATCTTTGCCCTGACGTTCGATCGTCGCGCGCGAGCGCATCATGACCTGTCCGCGGCCCGTCCTGTATGCCTGCCGTATTCCGCTCTTCCCATAGATGAGCCCGGCAGTGGGAAAATCGGGCCCGGGAATGATCCCGTGGATCTCGTCGAACGTCGCGTTCGGATTATTGATGAGAAGCACGACGGCATCACAAACCTCCGTCAAGTTGTGCGGCGGCATATTCGTAGCCATACCGACAGCAATCCCGCCGGCACCGTTTACCAGGAGATTCGGAACTTTGCTGGGTAGATATGAGGGTTCTTCACGGTCTTCGTCGTAGTTGGGAACGAAGTCTACAGTTTCTTTCTCGATGTCTTCCAGCAGCGCCTCTGAAAACGGATCCATGCGCGCTTCGGTGTATCGCATGGCGGCTGCAGGATCCCCATCGATCGATCCAAAATTGCCCTGCCCATCGACGAGCGTGTAACGGTACGAAAAATCCTGCGCCATTCGCACGAGCGTGTCGTAAATCGCGGCGTCACCATGGGGATGGTAATTACCCATGACTTCGCCGACGATCTTCGCGCACTTGCGATAAGGCCGATTCGAAGCAAGACCCATGTCGCGCATTCCGTACAGGATTCGGCGGTGAACAGGTTTCAGGCCGTCGCGTACATCGGGCAATGCCCGGCCGATGATGACGCTCATCGCGTAATCCACGTACGATCGCCGCATCTCGTCTTCGATGTTTATCGGCTGCTGATTCGGCGGCGGTGGGGCTGGTGGTAGTGGTGGCGTGACTTCGTCTGCCATTTAACTCCCTTTTAGTGGCGCGCTATAACTTCTTAAATGTCGAGATTCTTCACTTCGAGCGCGTTCTCTTCGATGAATTGCCGCCTCGGCTCCACGGCATCACCCATGAGAATCGTAAAAATTTCTCCCGTCTGTACGGCGTCCTTGATCTGAACCTGAAGGAGAGTTCGTCTTTCGGGATCCATGGTGGTTTCCCACAACTGTTCGGGGTTCATTTCACCAAGACCCTTATAACGCTGTATATGCAGATCCTTCTTGCCAAGCTCAATCACGTAGTCGATCAATTCCCGACGATCTTTCAAAGTCGTCTTCGCGGAATCGGCAATGACTGTGAATGGCGGCTGATCCATTTCTCCGATCGATTTATGCAGGGTTACGAGACGGAGATATTCGGGGCTGGACAGTTGCTGATAGCCCACGACCCGCGGCGTCTGACTTCCCTGACGGTAAGTAATCTTCTGGACGCTGTGTTCTTCATCCGTCGAGATTTCAGATTTGTAACCGAACTCATCGATCTTCCTGGCAAGCGCCTGGACCTTGTCATTATCGGAGAGGAAATTCCGCGCATCGGCGCCGACATTGAGGAGGAAATCGACCACACGCGAGTCGCGGAAGTGTCTGTCGACTTTCTGAAACACCGTGTTCAGCTCGATGAGCTTTTCGAGAAAACTGGTGAGATCCTTTCCGCTCAGCTGCGTGCCTTTCTGCACCTCAACCACGAGATTCTCGGTCGCTTTCTTCAGGAGGAATCGCGACATCTGCCGCTCATCTTTAATGTATTGCTCGCTCTTGCCTTTCTTCACTTTGAAGAGAGGCGGCTGGGCAATATAGATGTGCCCGCCCTCGATCAGAGCGCCCATCTGCCGGTAGAAGAATGTCAGCAACAGCGTACGGATGTGAGAGCCATCCACGTCAGCATCCGTCATGATGATCACTTTGTGGTACCGGAGCTTCGAGGCATCGAAGTCATCCTGGCCGATGCTGGTCCCGAGAGCGGTGATCATTGCCGCGATTTCCGTATGCGTGAGCATCTTGTCGTAGCGCGCTTTCTCGACGTTCAGAATCTTTCCCTTGATCGGCAGAATCGCTTGTGTGCGCCGATCGCGCCCTTGTTTTGCTGATCCGCCGGCCGAATCACCCTCAACAATGAAAATTTCCGACAATTCGGGCGAACGCTCCTGACAATCTGCAAGCTTTCCAGGCAAAGACATGCTGTCGAGCGCACCCTTGCGGCGCACCAGTTCCCGCGCACGCCGTGCCGCGTCTCGCGCCCTTGCGGCCTCGAGAGCTTTAGTAATGATCTTACGAGCCACAGGCGGGTTCTCTTCGAGGTATCCGCTCAGGCCGTCATTAACAAGCGTTTCAACGATGCCTTTGACTTCGCTATTTCCCAGCTTGGTCTTGGTCTGACCCTCAAACTGAGGATTGGGCAACTTGACGTTGATAACCGCTACCAACCCTTCACGGACGTCGTCGCCCGAGAGATTATCTTTCACTTCCTTGAAAAGATTATTTCCGATGGCGTAATTGTTCAGCGTTCGCGTCAGGGCGGACTTGAAACCGATCATGTGCGTTCCGCCCTCATGCGTATTGATGTTATTGGCGAATGTAAAAATCTGCTCCTGGTAGCCGTCGTTGTACTGCATGGCTATCTGCAGATTGATCCCCTCTCGATCGCCCTCGAAATAAACCACTTTTTCATGCAACGCCGTCTTATTCTTGTTGAGGTGCTCGACGAAAGAAACGATTCCACCCGTGTAGTGGAACTCATGTTTCTTCTCGTTGCGCTCATCTTCGATCGTGATCAATAACCCCTTGTTCAAGAATGCGAGCTCTCGCAATCGCTGAGACAAAACATCAAAGCTGTATTCCGTGGCTTCGAAAATAGCAGAATCAGGTTTGAAGCTAACCTTGGTTCCGCGGCGATCGGTGTGGCCTGTTGTCTCGAGGGGCCCGGTCGGTGCGCCTCGTCTATAGCTTTGAACGTAGACCTTTCCGTTGCGCCAGATCTCGAGATTCAGCCACTCCGACAGCGCGTTCACCACAGACACACCCACACCGTGGAGACCACCCGAGACCTTGTACGCGGAATTATCGAACTTGCCGCCGGCGTGGAGCTTGGTCAGTACAACTTCCGCAGCCGGTTTGCCTTCTTTCGGCATGATCTCAGTCGGAATACCACGGCCGTTGTCGATGACCGTTACAGAATTGTCGATGTGAATGATGACGTGAACCTCAGTGCAGAATCCCGCAAGCGCTTCGTCGATCGAATTATCAACGACTTCGTACACGAGGTGATGCAATCCATCGGGACCCGTTGAGCCGATATACATGGCGGGGCGCTTCCGAACTGCCTCAAGTCCTTCAAGGACTTTGATGTGTTCGGCGCCATAATCACCGGTTTGCGGCGGTTGCTTCGGTCGTCCCTCACCTGGGGATTCGAGTCGTTCACTCATTTGTTAGTTATGCCCTCAATTTTCGTGGGAATACGTGCAGCGGAAAGGAAAGATTGACCAGTTGTTTTGTGCGATTCTCGCTTGCCGGTCTTCCTGAAAGTCCGCGTTTAATAGCTCGCCCCGGAGACAGAAAAATAAAGAACATTTTACCAAAAAATAGGGGCTTTTCGGGAAGGAAACTTTTGAAACAACCACCACTTATCTAGGGGTTATTGCCGCTCGTCTCCTCAATATATTGAGGAGATCGGACTGTCAGAAAACTTCACTCAAATTCGCATCGGCATCACAACATACCGATAGTTATAGTCGGTCGAAGGCTGAGTCCGGAGCTGAGCGGCGCTTTCGCTGTCTTTGAACTCAAAACTGACGTCGGGTTCGTCTGCAGTTTGAAGAAAATCCAATAGATATTGATAGTTGAATCCGACCTGGAGCTCCTCTTTGCTGTATTCGACCTCGAGAGTCTCGTGGGCTTCCCCGAGATCGGAGTGACTGGCCGTAATTTCAAGGGCGTTGTTCCCAACCGCGATCTTTACCGTTCGCGATCTTTCATCAGACAAAATTGCAACGCGTTTAATGGCAGAAGTTATCTCCTCACGATTGATCGAGAATGTCCGATCGTTTCCACGAGGGAGAACAGCCTCATAATTTGGAAACTGGCCCGTCAGCATTCTCGATACGAGAAGGCGTTTCCCGAGATCAAAGAACAAGTGGTTATCGTCACGAGAGAAACCAATTCGATCCACCTCACTGCTTTCTGCGATCATACGAACCAGTTCGCCCATCGCCTTTTTAGGAATCAGGACTTTTATCTCTTCGCTGATGTCTTCCATCGGCTCGGATTTTTCAACGTGAGCCAAGCGATGACCATCCGTCGCGACCATTGTGATGGATCCAGGCTTAAGCAACAGCAAGGCGCCGCTCAAGGTGTACTTGGAATCTTCGGAGCTAATCGCGAAAATCGTACGCAGCATTAACTTCGACAGAACCTCAGCTGGAATCTTCGCAACAACGGCCTTGGCTTCAGGTAGGGCCGGAAAGTCTTCCTGAGGCAGACCGGCGATACGGAAGCGGCTGGAACCACAGGTAACGGTCACCCAGTTTGCTTCGCCTCGTTTGAATTTAATTTCTTTATCCGGAAGGGCTCGAACAATCTCGTACAGTCTTTTCGCCGGCAGGGTGATTGTTCCAGGCACCGTTGTCTTTGACACACAGACGGACTTCAAACCGATTTCAAGATCCGTAGCGGCAATGCGTAGCTCTCCTCCCTCCGCCCGCACCAGGACATTCGCAAGGATAGGGATCGTTGTCTTCCTCTCGACAACTCCCTGAATGAGAGTCAACTCCTGAAGGAGATCAAATTTTCTTACTGTAAATTCCATAGTGTTATTAGTAACCCCTAACCGTAACCACGTGGATATCTGCGTACGTTTCAATAAACACTAGAAAACAGATTAATTTACAGGAATAAGGCTTGTGGATAACAGCTCTTTGATTCTGTGAATTTCCTGTGGAACAGTTTGAGCGCTCGAGTTTCCACATATGGTCCACATGCAGATCTTAAACTTGTTTGAAAGAATCGAGGAACGTTTCGATAACCTTATTTACCTCTTTATTTTGCTGCCGAAGCATTTCGATTTTGTTGATTGAATGTAAAACGGTAGTGTGATGTTTGTTCCCGAAATCGCGACCGATCTGTGGCAGTGAACCACCCGTCAATTTTTTGCAGAGATACATGCAAATCTGTCGAGGTACAGCCACGGACTTCGAATTGTTTTTAGACTTCAGTTCCTGAACACGCATCCCAAAATGATCCGCGACGGTTTTCTGGATCATCTCGATTGTGATGGCTTTTTCTCCAGGCGCCAGCAGGTCACGCAATGTCTCCTGTGCCATCTGAAGCGTAATCTCGGATCCTCTCAGGGAACAGAATGCGATTAGTCGAACAAGAGCCCCCTCGAGTTCGCGGATGTTCGACTTGATTTTGCTCGCGATATACAGCGCGACGGTGTCGGGCAGGGTGATATTCTGCCTGGCTGCTTTCTTCTTCAGGATCGCGATCTTGGTCTCGAGATCCGGTGGCTGTATATCCGCGATCAGGCCCCATTCGAAACGAGAGTGCAAACGTTCTTCAAGGGTCGGTATCTCCCGCGGAGGACAGTCAGCAGAAATAATGATCTGCTTGTGCATGTCGTACAGAGCGTTAAAGGTGTGAAAGAACTCTTCCTGCGTTCGTTCCTTCCCGGCGATGAACTGAATGTCGTCGATCAGCAGAACGTCATTGTTGCGATATCTCTCACGAAAGCCCAGCAGTTTGTCGTAGCGAATCGCGTTGATGAGTTCGTTTGTGAACTTTTCCGTTGAGATGTAGGTGAGCTTCAGTTGCTTGTTGTGCAGCTTGATCGCCTGCCCGATTGCATGCATCAGGTGTGTCTTGCCTAAACCGACACCACCATACATGAACAGTGGGTTGTACGCCTTCGACGGCCTTTCCGCTACGGCCACCGCCGCGGCGTGCGCGAACTGGTTGGAGGAGCCGACGACAAAGGAATCAAAGTTGTATTTCGGGTTGAGCGTGTTGTCGATCGATTCAAAATCGAGCAGCCCCTGCGACGGGGCGTCGGCAATTTCGACCGGAGCTTTTTCCGTGATGTACACGACACTGATGTCGCCAAGACCTGCCAGCTTGGCAGCTTCTATAACGACGTTGATGTGGTCATTCAGCCAGTCCTGAAAAAATGCATTCGGGACCCGGACGTAAAGAGCCTTTTCGTCATACTTGATGAGCTGGGTAGGCTTGAACCATGTGTTGTAGCTTTGTTGATTGACTTTCTTTTCGACTACTTCGAGGACTTGCTGCCAATTATCCATTGGGATGTTCAGTTTGAAAGGGCAAGATTTCCACAACGATATCCACAGCTGTGGATAACCAAAACCGGGTTGTTATCTGGTTTCCCTCTTAACGAGGCGTTAGTTGGAGCAAGGGACGCGAGAGAGTAGCACTTTCATTTCGCAGATTCAATTTCGTTTTCGCATGCAGCGAAAATCCAACCGCCGCCGTGGATTACGCGCACTACGAAGATTGCATTCGCACAATTGGTGCCAATGAATTCGGGTCTGCAGTTTAGGCGATTGATATGCTACATTTTAGGTTTTGGGAGGAGCTCAGGAGATGCCACAGAGGACATACCAACCGAACAATCGCCGTCGCGCCAAGACGCACGGATTCCGGCAGCGCATGAAGACGCGCGGCGGCCGGCTGGTTCTGAAAGGTCGGCGTGATAAGGGCCGAAAGCGCGTTTCTGTGAAGCACTATTAGGTGCTGCAGACATTGAAGACGGCGGCCGAATTTGAATCGGTCTACGAGAAGGGCGCAAGGCGATCATCACGTTCCTTTGTGTTGTTCGCCCTTCCAAATGAACTTGCTCGTTACCGTTTTGGTCTGACGACACCGCGCAAACTGGGCAAAGCGCACGAAAGAAATCGAATTAGGAGAAGAGTCCGGGAAATTCTTCGAACCTTAGAGCCGGCGTCAGAGCCTGCGTCGAAGGGCGGATTTGACGTCGTCGTCAATCCGCGCCGATCGGTTCACGATCGAGATTTTCAGGAATTGCGTTCGGAGCTGTTGACTCTTCTCGGAGCAGACATATGAATTTATCGGTCGGTCGGATTTTAGCGATCAAGGCCGTCCGGGCTTACAAGCTTGTTGTTTCACCATGGCTGCCACCTGCCTGCCGGTTTGTTCCAACGTGTTCTGAATACGCGCACGCCGCTATTGAACATTACGGTCTGATTCGCGGAACTGCGCGCGCCCTGGCCCGATTACTTCGATGTCACCCCCTGCATCGCGGGGGATTCGATCCTTTGATATAGAACCGGATTCCTGATGGAAAAACGCATCATTCTTGCATTCATATTATCGTTCGGCGTTTTATACGCCTTTCGTGCTTTTTTCGTTCCTTCTGAGCCTGCGCCTTCAGCAAGCGCGACTACAACTGCGCCTGTCAGCGCCCCTGCTACTGGCCAGGAAGTGCCGAAAACAATCGAACTTCCTAAAGCCGATCCGTCTGCTGCCGCGCCCGTCAGCGACATTCAATCCGACAAGACGGACAACATCGTTGTCGATACACCGCTCTACACAGCTACGGTTTCAAATGTGGGCGGTGTGTTGAAGAGTTACAAACTCAAAGCTTATTCCGATGGCAAAGGGCAACCGTTAGAGTTGATCAACGCTGCCTCCGGCGAAAAAGTGGGATGGCCGCTCGGGTTGGAGACAGACGATACGTCGTTGAACGGCACCCTGGCAAAAGCGCCATTCGCGGCACGCCAGGATGGTGATCACGTTGTGCTGGAGTACGCCGCCTCCGGCGTCCATGCGCGCAAAGAGCTGCAGTTCGATCGCGAGAACTATGAGTTCTCCTTTCAAACCCTGTTAACGAAAGACGGTATGACCGTTCCACACTCCGTCGTATGGCAAAGCGGCTTTGGCGACCAATCCCTCGCCCCGGATCCCGCAAGGGATAATGTTCTGCATCAAGTGGACGCGGCGTTCACGAAAGTGAGCCTGCGCAACATCAAAGATGTGCAGACGTTCACGAGTCCGAGGGTCGGTATCGAAGACCAGTATTTCCTCGCGATGTATCTCTTCGATGCCCCGGTCACGGCGAAGGCTCAGAAACAAGAATATCCTGGCTCGGATGGGAACGCGGTCCCGACCTTCCATCTGTCGGCACAGATGCCGGATGGCAAACCAATTCGAGTTTATGTTGGGCCGAAAGATCGCGATTGGCTGAGCAAGGCGGACCCGCAACTGTCCGCGGTCATCAATTACGGTTGGTTCGAGTTTATTTCGAAGCCGCTTCTCTTCGTACTGCTTTGGATTCACAGTTACATTGGAAACTTTGGCTGGTCGATCATCATTCTGACGCTCGCGATCAATTTGCTCTTGTTCCCGCTGAAGTTGAAGCAGCAGTTGTCGATGCTGAAGATGCAGAAGATTCAACCTCAGATGCGAACGCTGCAGGACAAATACAAAAAGCTGAAGGCGAATGATCCAAGGCGCGCGCAGTTGCAAGCCGAGATGATGGGCCTGTACAAGGAGCACGGAGTCAACCCGTTGGGCGGATGTCTGCCTCTACTACTACAATTGCCGGTGTTCTACGGCCTGTACAGTATGTTGTCTATTTCCATCGAATTGCGCCGAGCTCCCTGGGCATTGTGGATTACGGATCTCTCCCAGGCTGATCCCTACTATGTGCTGCCGATCCTGCTGGCGGTCAGCATGTTCATCATTCAAAAGATGACTCCTACAACCGTAGATCCCGCTCAGGCGAAGATGATGATGATCATGCCGGTGATGTTTGCGTTCATGTTCCTCCGCGCGCAGGCTGGATTGACGCTCTACTGGATGGCAGGCAATCTCGTCGGCATTGGCCAACAAGTCTTTATCAACAAGTACTGGTCGCCGCAGGCGGAAGCCAAGCTTCAAGCAAAGAAGCAGCCGAAGGAAAACGGCGACAAGTGACGCCATGCGTGAAGGGCTGCACCGCATCGTTTCGTCCGACGAAACGATCGTAGCGATCTCAACACCTTTTGGCCGCAGCGGCATCGGGGTCATCCGGCTCTCGGGTCCTGCGGCCGTTTCGATTACCAAAAGTTTTTTCAAACCGCATTCATCAGATCGTGCTTTCGAACATCGCAACGCGATCGTTGGAACCTGGATGACTCTGTCGAACGAAACTCTCGATGAAGTTGTTGTCACATTTTTCCAGGCGCCTCATTCCTACACGGGCGAAGATGTCGTTGAGATCAGCGCGCACGGTAATCCTTTAATTCTGGGACGTATCGTTGAAACGACGCGCCGCGGTGGCGCAAGGATCGCCACGCCCGGCGAGTTCACGTTGCGCGCCGTCGCGAATGGAAAAATGGACCTGATCCAGGCGGAGGCCGTGCGCGAATTCATCGATGCGCAGACGGAGCAGCAGGCGCGGACGGCATTGCGGCAGATGGAGGGAGCGCTGTCGCAGCGGATTCGTCCTGTGAAAGCCCAGCTCGTCGATGTTATTGCGCATCTTGAAGCCGGCATCGATTTCGCAGAAGACGATGTTGATGTGCCGGACAATTCGTCGATCGCCGATCAAATACATCCGCTTGTAGATCAGTTGCAGACTCTTCAGGAAACATTTGGGTACGGGCGAATTCTTTCAGCAGGATTGCGAATCGCGATTCTCGGCAAGCCGAACGTTGGAAAATCGAGCCTCTTCAATCGTCTTGTTGCTTCGGACCGAGCGATTGTTACAGATATTCCAGGAACCACGCGGGACGTCCTGACGGAAACGATCAGTTTGGACGGCGTCCCACTACGTCTTGCTGATACGGCCGGCGTGCGTCAATCGAAAGATCGCGTCGAAAGCATCGGCGTGAACCGAACATTCGAAACGCTGGCGGACGCCGATTTAGCGCTGGTCGTTCTCGATGGTGCGGGAAAACTGGATGACGACGACCGGCAGGTGATGGCAAAGTCGGAAGGTGTGAGGCATCTGGTGGTGATCAATAAGAAGGATCTTCCCCAGGTGATGGACGAAAAAACCCTGAATGGCGCCTCTCGCGTGCATGTGAGTGCAGCGACTGGTGAGGGAATGGACGAATTGTGGAACGCAATACGGCGTACGATCTCAGACCAACATACCGACTTGTCGGACGAATTCGTTCTTACGAACGCGCGGCAGAACGATGCGATTCTGAAAGCCATCGAGGGTCTGCATCGTGCATCTGATGCACTTCAGGAGAAAGTTCCTCATGAAATGGTGCTGCTGGATTTGTATCAAGGTTTGTCGGCTTTGGATGAACTAACAGGCGAAAGCGTGACTGATGATATCCTCGACCGCATCTTTTCCACGTTCTGCATAGGAAAGTAGTAGTAGCGATGTTCGATGAGAAGTACGACGTTGTAGTAGTGGGTGCAGGCCATGCGGGTTGCGAAGCGGCGCATGCTGCCGCGCGCTTGGGATTGAGTACCGCGCTCTACACCATGAACGCGGATCTCATCGCACAGATGTCCTGCAACCCCGCTGTCGGTGGTATCGCTAAAGGCCATCTCGTCCGTGAGATCGATGCACTCGGTGGAATTATGGGACTCGTGGCGGACGAAGCAGGAATTCAGTTCCGGCTTCTCAACACCAGCCGCGGCCCCGCCGTGTGGTCGCCGCGTGCGCAGGAAGACAAGGCGGCATATCGCTACATCATGCGGCGCGTGCTGGAACGCACGCCAAACCTTTTCATCAAGCAGGCAGAGGTCGTCGAGATTCTCTTCGAGCAAAATCATGCGGCCGGCATCGAACTGCTCGATGGCCGGCGTGTCGCTGCTACATGTGTAGTTCTGACCACCGGCACATTTTTGAATGGTTTGATTCATATTGGAGAAAAGCAATTTACGGCCGGCCGCAATGGCGAACCCGCTTCGATTGCGTTGGGAAATTGCATTCGCACTCTCGGTTTCGATTGGGGCCGGCTGAAGACCGGAACACCGCCGCGGTTGGATCGCCGCACGATCGACTTTTCAAAATTTGAAACGCAGCCGGGAGATCTCGATCCTACGCCGTTTTCGCTGCGCACGACAGCGCGGCTCGAGAACAAGGTCTGCTGCTACATCACACATACGGATGAAAAGATTCACGGAATTATTCGCAGCAATATGGATCGATCGCCGCTTTATAGCGGGCAGATCAAAGGTATCGGTCCGAGATATTGCCCGTCGATCGAGGATAAGGTTGTCAAGTTCAGGGACAAAGATCGGCACCAGATCGTGCTGGAACCCGAAGGTGTCGACACCCACGAAATTTATGTGAACGGCATGTCCACGAGTCTGCCGGTAGATGTGCAGCGTGAAATTCTGAGCCAGATGAAAGGACTCGAGTCGGCGCAGATGATCCGACCCGGATACGCGATCGAGTATGACTTTGTTCAGCCGACGGAACTGCACCCGTGGCTGGAAACGAAAAAAATGCCCGGCCTGTTTTTTGCAGGACAAATCAATGGAACGACGGGTTACGAAGAAGCCGCCGCCCAAGGTCTGATGGCTGGTGTCAACGCTGCGTTGAACGTGCGCGGCGAAGAGCCGCTGGTCCTGGATCGTGCTGCCGCGTACATCGGCATTATGGTTGATGATCTGGTGACGAAGGGAACCAACGAACCTTATCGGATGTTCACTTCACGCGCGGAGTTTCGGTTGAATTTGCGGATCGACAATGCCGACTCGCGGCTGACGCCCATCGGCCTTCGCGTGGGGCTTGTGACCGATGAGCATTGGGCAAGCTACAACGAAAGACAGCAGCGGATCGATCGCTTGCGCGAGGCCGTCGCATCGACGCGGGTCGACCCGTCGCATCCCTTCTTCGTTGCGCGTTCGATGCAGTTTCGAGAGCGGCCGACTCTCGGCGCGCTGCTCAAGCGTCCGGAAATTCGAATGGAGGATTTGATCCGGGAAGGGGTCGTCCAGACGGAGCCGCTCCGCCGTGAGGATATCGTTTCGCTGGAGACGAGCGTTAAGTACGAAGGCTACCTGAAGCAGCAGGAGCGCGAGGTGAAAAAACTGCGCAGTGCGGAGTCCCGGCGCTTGCCGGAAGATCTCGACTATTCGAACATGCCGGGTTTGTCGCGTGAAATCGTTGAGAAGTTAAGCCGTGTGCGGCCGCACTCGA
>Ga0075425_100006168_pt1 | contig 12551 bp, 11 predicted proteins | sample SoiMethybrSBSTD4_FD_75300 | JGI IMG/M metagenome (GOLD analysis project Ga0075425, IMG submission 75300) | Bulk soil microbial communities from a Populus tree surrounding site in Tennessee, USA - Soil MetaG P. TD hybrid SBSTD4 | ecosystem: Environmental > Terrestrial > Soil > Tree plantation...
TTCTATCCGTCCCCCCTGCGTGATGACGGCTACGACGTGTCCGACTACCGCGCCATCCAGCCGGACTACGGCACCATGGCGGAGTTCGAGCGCTTTCTCGAGGCGGCCCACGCCCACGGCATCCGCGTCATCGCCGACTTCGTCATGAACCACACCTCCGACCAGCATCCCTGGTTCCAAGCGGCGCGCCGGAGTCCCGACTCACCCTTCCGCGACTACTACGTGTGGAGCGACGTGGACCAGCGCTACCAGGATGCCCGCGTCATCTTCGTGGACTCGGAGCCGTCCAATTGGACGTGGGACCCGGTGGCCAAGGCGTACTACTGGCATCGCTTCTTTCATCACCAACCCGATCTCAACTACGACAATCCCGCCGTGCGCCGCGAGGCGCTCGAGGCCATGGAGTTCTGGCTCGCCCGGGGACTGGACGGCTTCCGCTGCGATGCCGTGCCGTATCTGTTCGAGCGCGAGGGCACCAACTGCGAGAACCTGCCCGAGACCCACGCCTTCCTGCGGGAGGTGCGGCGGCACATCGACGCCCGCTACGAGGCCCGCGTTCTGCTCGCGGAGGCGAATCAGTGGCCGGTCGACGTGCGGCCGTATTTCGGCGACGGCGACGAATTCCACATGGCCTTCCACTTCCCCCTCATGCCCCGCGTCTTCCTGGCCGTACGCCATTCGGACCGGCGCCCGATCACGGACATCTTCGTGCACACCCCCGACATCCCGGCGACCTGCCAGTGGTGTCTCTTCCTGCGCAACCACGACGAGCTCACCCTCGAGATGGTGAGCGAGGAGGAACGCCGGCGGCTCTATCACGCCTACAGCTCCGACCCGCGGATGCGGCTCAACCTCGGCATCCGTCGACGCCTGGCCCCGCTCCTGGACAACGATCGTCGCAAGATCGAGCTCCTGACGAGCCTGCTCTTCACGTTGCCCGGCAGCCCCATTCTCTACTACGGCGACGAGATCGGCATGGGCGACAATATCTACCTGGGTGATCGCAACGGGGTGCGCACCCCCATGCAGTGGACCGGAGATCGCAATGCCGGGTTCTCGCGGGCCGACACCGCGCGGATGTACCTCCCGCTGAACGTCGATCCCGTCTACGGCTATCAGGCGATCAACGTCGAGGCCCAGCTCCGGACTCCCTCTTCGCTCTTGCACTGGATGAAGCTTCTCATCGGCGCCCGTAAGAAGACACGCGTCTTCGGCCGCGGCACCCTTCGTTTCCTCCGCTGCCCGAACGACAGCGTTCTCGCCCATGTCCGGGAGTTCGAGGGCGAGACCGTGCTGGCCGTCCACAACCTCTCCGGAGCCGCCCAGCCCGTCGAACTCGATCTCGGAGCCTGGATTGGTCACACGCCTATGGAGATGCTGGGCGAGACGCGTTTCCCGATCGTGCGAGGGCAGCCGTACTTCGTCAGCATGGCGCCCTACGGCTATTACTGGTTCCGGCTCCAGCCCCCTCGGCAGGAGACAATGCTCTATGGCGTCGAGGACCTCACTCTCTAGCCCCGAAGAGGTCGTGAGCTTCCTGTCCGGGCCCGGGCGGGGTTCGCTCGGGAACTTCCTCGTCCGGCAGCGCTGGTTCGCCGCGAAGGCGCGTGGCCTGGGGACGGTGACGATCGAGGACTGGGCGACTCTCGATGCGGAGGGGCCCGTCCTGCTCCTGCTGCTCCGGTTGGACGGCGAGCGCTACTACGTCCCCGTCTCGGTTTGCCCGCGCGAGAGCGCGAGCGCGGGAGATCTCCTCGCCTCCGTCGACGATCGTGCCGTCGTCGATGCCCACGAGGACCTGCGCTTCATTCGCCCTCTCCTGGAGGCCGTGGCCGGCCACCGGGAGCTGGCCGGGCGTCACGGTCGCTTCGTGTGCCGGTCGCCGGAGGGCGCCGGCGGGCCGCCGAAGGCCGTCCCGCGCGTCGCGGTCCGAATCTCGGCAGAGCAGAGCAATACCTCGGTGGTCGTGGATCGCACCCTGATACTCAAGTCCATCCGCAGACCTCAGCCGGGCATCAATCCCGATGTCGAGGTTCTGGGCTTCCTCGCGAGCCGTACGGGCTTCCGGCACGTCCCGCCCCTGGCAGGATGGATCGACTACGTGGACGCCCGTGGCCTCGAGGCGACGGTTGCCGTGCTTCAAGGCTTCGTCGAGAACGCCGGGGATGGCTGGCGATACGCGCTGGCCGGCCTCGACGAACTCTGCAACGCCCTCGAGGGCGCAACGCCCCAGGAACCGGTCGAGCCGCTGGAGGACTGGATCGCGACCCTCGCGATTCCCTTGAACCGGGAGGTGAGAAAGCTCGGCGTCGTCACGGGAGGGCTCCACGCCGCCCTGGCGTCCGATCCGCAGTGCGCCGCCTTCCGCCCGGAGCCCGTGACCTACGAGGATGTCGGCCGCTGGTGCGCCCGGATCGCCCGAGAGCTCGAGGAGGTCGCCTTCGACACTGCGCGCGCGGGCATCGCCCCGCCCCCCGGGCTCGAAATGATCCGCGAGACGCTCAGGGGCTCCCGCGGCCGCATTGACTCGGCGGTGGGTGGTGTCGGCCTCCTCGGCAGTGCTCGTACCCACAAGATCCGATGTCACGGAGACTATCATCTGGGCCAGGTCCTCAAGATCGCCGATGGGTTCGTGATTCTGGACTTCGAGGGGGAGCCGGCGCGGAGCCTGGAAGAGCGAAGCGGCAAGCAGCCGCCTGTCCGTGACGTCGCCGGAATGCTGCGCTCCTTGAGTTACGCGGTGCACACGGCGGCGGGCCGGCGTTCCCCCGAGCGTCGCGTCGAGACGCTTCGGCACCTCGTCGCCTGGGAGCGGCAGGCGCGCCGTGCCTTCCTCGAGGGCTATGGAGCCGCGATGGCGGACAGCCCCGTGCGGCTCGTGCCCACGTCCCACGACGAGCTGGCCAGGGTGTGCGCTGTCTTCGAGCTGGAAAAGGCTTGCTACGAGCTGCGGTACGAGCTCGACAATCGCCCCGACTGGGCCCCCATCCCCGCCGATGGGATTCTCCAGCTCCTCGAGTCCACGCGGAGATAGCTCGGCCACCCAGACAAACCGACCCGGCCGGTCACCTTTTCCGCCGCCGCTGGCACGCCGGATGCTGAGGGTAAGGGAGGGCCCGCGCGATTCCTGCCCTCGCGGAGGAGGACACTCATGTTGAGAAAGCACATCATCCCGACCGAGGCACACGCCGCCCCCGTCTTTCCAGGACGCGAGGGGGACTTGCACATTCCCACGCTCGCCACCGTCCTCGTCACGTCGGAGCTGCCTGAGCACCCCGTCGATCACCTGTTCGACGGCCGCGATGGCCCAGGCGGCACTCGATGGATCGCTTCGGCTGACGGCGAGCAAGTGCTCATTCTCGCCTTCGACTCGCCACAGACGATTCGCGAGGTGGCCCTCGAGGCAGAGGAGCCTCGTGCCAGTCGCACCCAAGTCATCACCCTCTCGCTGTCGCGCGACGGGGGCCACACCTATCGTGAAGTCCTGCGCCAAGAGTTCAATTTCAGCGCCCCCGGCACGACGTTCGAGCGCGAGGTCTGGAGCGTGCCCGCTTCCGGTTTGACCAACCTGCGCATCACCCTACGGCCGGACAAGGGAAACGCTCCGGCGCGCGCCAGCCTCACGTCCCTCTCCCTCCGCTGAGCCGGTCGCGATCATTACCATTTGACCGGGTAGTGCACACCGGGCGGCTGCGGTTCGGCCGCCCTTTCCTCGCTATCTCTTCAGTGTTTGCCCGAAAAAGCTCGCATGCAGAGTTGGCACAGCGAATGCGGTAGGGATGTATGCGTTCAGACAACTCATCACACGGATCAAAGGAGGCAAGACATGATGGCGCTGAGCGGCAAGACACTCCGCACCATGGCCTTAGCGTTTACGGGAGCGGCGCTCCTGGGCACCGGCTGCGTCTCGTACACGAAGGAGACGACGGAGAGAACCGTTCCCGTGCCCGTGGCGGCGGCCACGCCGGCGCCGACCGACCGGGTCGTGACGTACCCCGAAGGCAGATATCAGCTCTACGGCGACGGGACACGTACGCCGTACTACTGGGTCTGGGTGCCCACGGGCTCCAGCACTGTGCCTCCGCCTCCTCCGCCCGTGCCCACTCGCTAGCTGAAGTCCGAGCAGGGACGGAAACCAGTCCATGGCGGAGTCGGCGCAAGATCTGATCGGAGTCCTCCTGGGTCTGGTCGCGTTGTGGTTTCTCGTCGGCGCGTTGATCAAGCAGGACCGCCTCTGGGATGCGAGACGCGGAGCCAACGGACGGCCCCATTCGGTGGCGGGCCGTTCGCAGAAGAACCGGATGGCGGGGCAGTAAGGGGCAATAAGAGGACGCGGCCGGCCGGCGAATAGCCGGCCGGCCGCCCCGAAGAACCTAGTCAATCCACTGGACCTGCCCGCGAAACAGGGACCTCTGCCTGAGCCTCAGGCGTCGCTGCCCCTGAACTGAGTCACGCGTGTGAAGGGAGCCGAGGGCGCGAACTCGGCCCCTATGCCGTGGCCGTCGGCGCTCCTGTGGTGACGCATCACGACAGGCGCCACCGACGAGCCCCCGACGGGTGGTCTACTCACCGCCGTGCTGGACGTAGCTGCTGACGAATTCCCCGGCGTTCTCCTCGAGCACGCCGTCGATCTCGTCCAGCAAGGCGTCGAGCTCGGCGCCGATCTTCTTTCCCTTCGGTCCGAGGCTCTGCTTCTCGGAGGCTTCGCTGCTGCTTTCCACGGGTCTTGATGACTGCGTCTTCCGCGCCTGATCGCTCATGGCCTGCACCTCCATTCGCCTCGACACTTCATCGATGCTCTTACCGTGTAACGAGGCAAATCGTGTGCCACGCAGTGGCGCTCGTCATGCTCCCACCCGTCTCGCCGGAACCGGTCAAACTTACCGGGTAGGGCTCTCACCAGGCGGGGGAACCGGCGGCTTCAGGCTTGACGGCGCGCGCGACGCTATCTTTATAATTCGAGCAGTCGGGCCATGCCTCCCATCGCCTCTCCCGTGTTTCGTTACGTCGTGGCCATCGGGGTCACTGCTCTCGCGGTGGCGCTTCGCGCCGCCCTGACGCCCCTGTGGGGGCAACATCTTCCCCTGATCTCCTTCTTCCCTGCCGTGGCGGCGAGCGCTTGGCTCGGCGGGCTCGGGCCCGGCCTCCTCACCACGGCGCTCTCCACCCTCGCCGCCGCCTGGCTGTGGTTGCCCCTTCGCGAAAGCCGGGATGCTGCCGAGGTGGTCGGGCTCCTCGTGTTCGCGGCCACGGGCGTGCTCATCAGTGTCCTCATGGAGGCGCTCCATCGCACGCGCGCGCGACTCGCCGAGAACATGCGGGCCCTGCAAGAGGAGGCCGCGGTGCGCGAGAGGGAGGCGGAGGCGCAGGCGCGGCTCGCCGCCATCGTCCAGCACTCGGACGACGCCATCGTGAGCAAGACGCTCGATGGCGTGATCACCTCGTGGAACGAAGGAGCCACCCGCATGTTCGGCTACGAGCCGGCGGAGGCGGTGGGCCGCTCCATCACCATCATCATTCCCGAGGACCGCCTGAGCGAGGAAGACCGCGTGCTCTCTGCCATCCGCCGGGGCGAGGTGATCGACCACTTCGAGACCATCCGCACGCGCAAGAACGGCACCTTGATCCCCATCTCGCTCACCGTCTCCCCCGTCAAGAACGCCGCGGGCAGGATCATCGGTGTCTCCAAGATCGCCCGGGACATCTCCGCCCGGAAGGACATGGACGCGGAGCGGGCCGCCCTCCTCGCCCGTGAGCACGCCGCGCGACAGGAGGCGGAGGCGGCCAATCGCGCCAAGGACGAGTTCCTCGCCATACTGGGCCACGAGCTGCGCAATCCCCTCGGCGCCATCAGCAACGCCATCTACGTGCTGGAGCGGTCGGGCGCGGTCGAGGAATCCACGGCGTCCGCGCGCGCCGTCATCACTCGACAGATGCGTCACCTGAACCGCCTCGTCGACGATCTCCTCGACGTGGGCCGGGTGCTGAGCGGCAAGATCATGCTCGATCTCAAGCCGCTGGACCTGAGCGAGGCGGCGAGGCGCGCCCTGGGGACGATGCGCGAGAGCGGCCGCACCGAGCAGCACACCGTTACCTTCGACGGCGTTCCCACGTGGATCCAGGGGGACGCCACGCGGATCGAGCAGATCGTGGTCAACCTCCTGGGGAACGCCCTCAAGTTCACCCCGCCGGGGGGCACGGTCCGGATGGACGTGACCCACGAAGGGCGCCAGGCGGTGCTGCGCGTGTCCGACGACGGGGTGGGCATCGCCCCCGGCCTCCTCTCCGGCATCTTCGATCTCTTCGTCCAGGGACAGGCTCCCGTCGACCGCCGCCAGGGCGGGCTCGGCATCGGGCTCACCCTGGTCAAGCGGCTCACAGAGCTGCACGGGGGCACCGTCGAGGCCCAGAGCGCGGGGCGTGACCAGGGCACGGTGGTCACGGTGCGCCTCCCCATCATCGCCACTCCCATCACCGAGGTGGTGGGCCCGGCCAGCCTCCACCAGGATCCCCAACGCGTTCTCATCATCGAGGACAACGACGACGCCCGTGAGATGCTGCGGACCATGCTGGAGCTGTGGCATCACGAGGTGCGGGAGGCGTCCGATGGGGTGCGCGGTGTGGAGATCGCCAGGGACTTCCGTCCCGACGTGGCCCTGATCGACGTGGGGCTTCCCGGGATCGACGGCTACGAGGTCGCCCGCCGTCTCCGGGCCGCCGATTCCTCGAGAGGGCTCCGCCTCATCGCCCTCACCGGCTACGGGCTGCCCACGGACGCCCAGCGCGCCCGCGAGGCCGGCTTCGACGCGCACCTGGTCAAGCCGGCGCATCCGGACCGGCTGGCGGCCATGCTTGCCACCCGGCCCCGGGAGCCCGATCCCAGGCCATGAGCGATCCCGGGGGTGGCGCACACGGTGGTGCCCTGGCGGTGAACGAGCCGCCGCTCGGACGGATGGTGCTGGCGCTGCGCCGCGCCGACGTGATCGCGCTCGCTCTGATCGCGGCGGTCTATCTCATCGCGGCCAAGCTCGGTCTCCGCCTGGCCTTCGTCCACGCGAGCGCCACCCCCGTCTGGCCCGCCACCGGCATCGCCCTGGCCGCCCTGCTCCTGCGCGGCACCCGGATGTGGCCGGCGATCTTCGTGGGCGCCTTCGTCGCCAACGTGACCACTGCGGGAACGGTCTCGACCTCGCTGGGCATCGCGGCCGGCAACACCCTGGAGGCTGTGGTGGGCGCGTATCTCGTGACCCGCTTCGCCTCGGGGCGGCGCGCCTTCGCGCGGGCGCAGGACGTGATCAAGTTCTTCGTGCTGGCTGCCCTCCTCAGCACCGCGGTGAGCGCCACGATCGGCGTGGGCACCCTCGTCCTCGCCGGCTTCGCTCCGTGGAGTAAGGCGGGCGCGATCTGGCTCACTTGGTGGTTGGGCGATGCCGCCGGCGACGTCATCACGGCGCCCCTCCTGATCCTCTGGGCCGAGAAGCAGGACCGGCACTGGGGCCCTACCCGGCTCCTCGAGGCAGGTCTGCTCGTGGTCGCCCTGCTGATGGCGGGGCAGCTGGTGTTCGGGGCGGTCTTGCCCAAGGCCAACCCTGCCTATCCGATCGACTTCCTCGCCGTACCTCCGCTGGTGTGGGCGGCCTTCCGCTTTGGCCAGCGCGAGACGGCCACCGCCTCGTTTCTGCTCGCCGGCATGGCCCTGTGGGGCGGACTGCACGGCCAGGGTCCCTTCTCACGGCCCGATCCGAACGAGTCGCTCCTTCTCCTCCAGGCCTTCGTGGGGTTGAGCGCCGTCCTCGCCCTCACCTTCGCCGCCCTCGTCGCCGAGAGGAAGCGCGTCGACGAGCAGCGCCTCGCCCTCATCCCCGAGGCGGAGGCCGCGCGACGGATCGCCGAGACATCGGAGCGGCGCGCCCGCTTCCTCGCCGAGGTCAGCGACACCCTCGGCAGCTCCATCGATCTCGACGCCACCCTGCTGCGCGTCACCCGGATGGCCGTGCCCCTCCTCGCCGATCTGTGCGCCGTGGATCTGCTGCAGCCCGACGGCTCCATTCGTCGGGTGGCGCACGCCCACGTCGACCCCGTCAAGGACCCGTTGGTGCGGGAGCTCCGGGAGCGTCACGGCTTCAATCCCGAAGCGCCGAGCGGCGTCCCCGCGGTGGTGCGCACGCGGCAGTCGGTGCTCGTCTCCGATGCGGGACCGTCCGATCTCGCGGAGGCGGCCACCAGCGCCGAGCAGCTCGCCATGCTCCGGCGCCTCGGGCTGCGCTCGTGGATGATCGTGCCCCTGGTCGCCCACCAGCGCGTGCTCGGAGCCGTCACCTTCGCGGTGACGGAGTCGTCCCGGCGCTACGGCCCCGTGGACCTCGCTCTCGCAGAGACGGTGGGCCACCGGGCGGCCAGCGCCATCGAGAATGCCACCCTCTACGCTCAGGCCCAGGCCGCACAGGCGGAAGCGGAGACGGCCAATCGGCTCAAGGACGAGTTCCTCGCCATGCTCGGCCACGAGCTGCGCAATCCCCTCGGCGCCATCAGCAACGCCGTGCACATTCTCGATCGCATCGACGATCCGCGAGGCCTCTCGGGGACGCAGGCGCGGGAGATCATCAGCCGGCAGGTCCAGCACCTGAGCGGGCTCATCGACGATCTCCTCGACGTGGGGCGGGTCATGACGGGCAAGATCCGGCTCGACCGCGGGCCGCTCGATCTCTTTCAGGCCGTGGAGCGCTCCCTCCACACCCTGAGCGCGGCGGGCAAGACCCACGAGCACACCATCCGGCTCAACGGCGAATCCGTGTGGGTCGACGGCGATGTGACGCGAATCGAGCAGGTGGTACTCAACCTCGTGGAGAACGCCCTCCGCTACACGCCGGCGGGCGGGTCCATCCGCATCGACGCCTCCCAGGAGGAGGACCGGGCCGTCCTGCGCGTGGAGGACAGTGGCGCCGGCATCCATCCGGATCTGCTCCCGCGCATCTTCGACCTCTTCGTGCAGGGCGAGCGCGGCCCGGATCGCTCCCATGGCGGCCTGGGTATCGGCCTCACCCTGGTGAAGCGGCTCACCGAGCTCCACGGCGGCAAGGTCGAGGCCATCAGCGCAGGCCCGGGCATGGGCAGCGTATTCACCCTAACCTTGCCGGCGCTCGCCCTCCCCCTCCCCGCCTCCCCGCCGGCCGCCGCGGCCAGCTCCGCGCCCGCGCGCCGGGTGGCCATCATCGAGGACAACGCCGACTCGCGCGAGACGCTGCGCGTGCTCTTCGAGATGTATGGCCACGAGGTTCACGAGGCGGGCGACGGCCCCTCCGGCGTCGAGCTCGTGCTGAGGGTGCAGCCGGACGCGGCCTTCGTGGACGTGGGGCTCCCCGGCTTCGACGGCTACGAGGTGGCCCGCCGGATCCGCGCCGCCCCGAACGGTCGGCGCGTCCAGCTCATCGCCGTCACCGGCTATGGCATGCCTTCGGACCAGGCGCAGGCGAGACAGGCGGGCTTCAACCACCACGTGGTCAAGCCCGTGCATCCGAATCAGGTCAACTCGCTGCTTCGTGACCTCGGCGCCAAAGGGGCGTGAAGGCCGGCACACCGCTCCGGCCCTCACGCCCATGGCCGCGACTACTTCTTCTCGCCGTTCGGCCGGCTCCCGCTCTGGCGTCCGCTCGCCCGCATGCCGCTCTGGCGGCCGCCCGTGGCCTGGCGATCGGTTCCCTGCCCCATGCCGCGCTTGCTGCCTCTCCGCTGTCCGCTGCTCTTCCTCATGCTCGAAGCCTCCTGTCTGATGTGAACGTCAAGACATCGCGTGTGCCACGGAATCCTGGGAGGGCAGGATCCGACCGGATCGTGAAGGACGCTCGGAGAGGGAGAGTGACGGGGACCTTCGCGGCCGGCCGGGGGGAAGGTCCCCGGCCGCACCGCTCATGGTGTGTACGACTAGCTGGCCTTCTTCATCGGCTCGCCGCAGCAGTTGCCCGGCTTCGACGACGTATGGCCGCACTTCGCGCACTTGTACTGGTCTGCCATAAGCGAAATCCTCCTCGATCGAGATTGTGAAGGGCTGCGCTTCTCCAAACCTCGATCAAGCAAGAGGGGTGCCGCGACCTTTCCGACAGAACCCGGGAGCTTCCCCGCCGGTTGGGAAACGGACGGCGCCCTTCTACCGGGTCGTCGCGACCGAGGTTGGTGAATCTTACCTATCGCGTCGCGGCGGACAGGAGAACCGCGAGCTTTTCGGGGTCCACCGGCTTGACGAGGCGTCCGTCGAATCCCGCCTCCATGGCGCTGCCGGGCGAGGGCGCCGCCGGCGTCACGCGCCTCGTCAACATGATGTCCCCAGAGTCGCAGCATGGTGGCGAGCATTTTGCGCGCGTCGGCGGAGAAGATCCTGACGGGGAGAACCGCCGCCGCCACGAGCACACGACATGCGCGCGGATTCTCATCCGCAGCCAGGGTGTCAGACGAGGCTTGCCCGTTCTAGGAGCTGGTCCCGCGACTGGCGGAAAGTGCTTGCCACCGCGTCGGCGCCCGCTTCGAGGAGGGAGGCGCGATCCCCATCCTCGTCGACGTCTCCCCACCGCCCCACGATGATCTTCATGTCGGGGAAGCGCGCGCGCAGCCGCTTGCAGAGGTGCCGCGCCTGGGCGAGTCCCTCGGGCGGCACGGCGGCGATGACGACGACAGCAGGCTTGCGCTCGCTCACCAGTGTCACGACCTCCCCGGAGAGCGCACCGGCGGGGGCGAGCTCGAGCGTGCAGTCCGTGGGACGCAGGAGCTGGCCGAACATCAGGAGAGCGACCTCGTCCCCCTCGTCGCCGGCCGGGCAGCCCAGCACGAGGGGCGCCTCGTCGATCGCGGTCGATTCGATCGTGTCGGCGTCCTCCGAGGCTGCGTGGCGCCGCGCGGAGAGCTTCTCCACCGTTTCGCGCCCCGCCTGATAGACGGCGTGTACCTCCTCGTCCGACACTCGCTGGGCGTCCCGGTCGCGCTTGGCCCGGCTCAGCGCGCGCACCAGGATCTCGTCGTAGGCCTGCTCCAGGGAGTGATTGGCGAGATACCCGTCCAGGATCTCCGTGCCTTCCGTGGAGTCGCGGGCGAGCAGGCGCTGGTAGTAGCTCACGTCCACGGGCAGGGCCGGCTCGTCCGTCATCATCACGTTGATGAAGCCGAGGGCAGGCACGTGCTTGCCCAGGACGACCAGGCACACGGTAAGCGGCGTGCCCAGAACAAGCCCGATAGGCCCCCACAGCCACGTCCAGAAGGCGAGGGCGACGAGGAGCGCGACCTGAGAGACGCCGGTGCTGTGGCCATACATGAGCGGCTCGAGCGCCACGTAGGTGATCACCTCGACCACCAGGAACAGGCCGACCGTGGTGAGGGGGCGCTGCCAGTCGCTGAAGACAGCGAGGCTCAAGGCCACGGGGCCCACCGCCGCCATCAGCGGACCGAGATAGGGAATGAAGCGCAGCGCGAAGGCGAGGAAGCCCCACATCACGGCGTAGGGCAGCCCGATGAAGTAGAGCCCGAGGCCCAGAGCAGTCCCGTAGGCGGCATTGACGATGGTCTGCGCCACGAGGTAGCGGCTGATCCGCGCGGCCGCCTCGTCGAGCGCCCTCGTGGCGCTGGCGAGGCGGCCGTGGCCGATCAAGCGGATGAAGCGATTCCGTATCTCGTGCTGCTCGATCAGCATGAAGACCACGAGAACGAGAAGGAAGGCCGCGCTCCCCAGGAACTCGAGGATCTTGGGCAGCTGCCAGATGCCACCCCCATTCGACTTCACCACCACGGGCACTGGCTTGCTCTCGCCCTTGGGCACCTCCTCCTTCTGCAGCTCGCCCAGCACCTGCTTCGCCGTGGACTGCACCGCGGCGAGTCCGCCTTGCCGTCCCGCTCCGCGGAGGTCGGTGATCTTCCGCATCAGGTTCCCGCGATAGCGCGGCAGTTCGGAGCCGAGGGCCAGCACCTGCTGGGTGATGACCCACGCCGTGCCCCCGAGGGCGGAGAAGACCAGCGATACCACCAGTGCCACGGCGATGGGGCGACCCGCGCGGAGACGGCCGAGGCCGAGGTGCTCGAGCCCGGAGACCACTGGGCTCAAGAGAAAGGTGAGCAGGCTCGCCAGTGCCACGGGAATCAGCACTCCCTGCCCCCAATACAGGGCAGCGATCACGGGCAGCACCGTCGCGCCCATCAGGTACGGACGGAGATGGCGGAGGAGGCTGCGCGTGTCGTACGGCGGCGCCTCTCGCCCGCCGGGGCGTGGATCCGCGGCGACGGGCACAGGCTGAGCGCTTGTTCGCGACGTCGGGATGCGACGATCCATGCAAAAGAGAAATACAGGCAACGCCTGTGCCCGGCTCGAAGAATCGAGAGGTTCCGGCGATCTCCGCTCGGACAGAGCGCGCGTTCGTGGGGTTTTACCGAGTAGTTCTTTCCAGAGCCTCGGCGGCGCGCCACCACATTGGCTGGATATCCGGCGAATTCGTCGGTGAGCGACGATGGGCGGCCGCATCACCCGGCACGACGATTGCTCTCTTCAACTAGCGCGTCCCCGGGGCCTACCCCCC
>Ga0075425_100006170_pt1 | contig 12548 bp, 9 predicted proteins | sample SoiMethybrSBSTD4_FD_75300 | JGI IMG/M metagenome (GOLD analysis project Ga0075425, IMG submission 75300) | Bulk soil microbial communities from a Populus tree surrounding site in Tennessee, USA - Soil MetaG P. TD hybrid SBSTD4 | ecosystem: Environmental > Terrestrial > Soil > Tree plantation...
CCGAATCGCCGCTCCGCGTCGCGCCGCTCCTCGGCCACCTCGCCGTACTGCAGGCTGACGAAAGTGCAGCCAGGGAGCCTCAACAGCGGTCCCCATTCCGAGAGCGGCGCGCTCTTCTCGTTGGCGAATTCCGGATTGCTGCTCCGCCACGCGATGCCGACGAGGGTCGAACCGCGCGGCCCCAGCATCTCGCGATGGCGCCTGCGACGATTCTCATCGGCGACCAGGTAGCCGCTGTGACGCGGAAACGCGTCGAGCGACGGCCGCAAATAGCGCCCCAGGGACGCGAGCGGAAGCACGTGGTCGAAGCGCCTGGGATCGACCCGCGGTGGATCGGCTTGCGCAACTACGGTTACGTCTTGGAATGAGCGCCGGAAAAGCTCGACCAGTCGCGCGTCGGTCTCGAGCGTGACGCGCGCGCCGGCCTGCGCCGCTTCCAAGGCCATGCGTGCGTACAGAATGTGGTCGCCGATCCCTTGCTCGCCCCATAAGAGCGCACTGCCGGCGAACGGGACGCTGCCCCGGATGGGGAAGCGGCGCGGCGGCGAGTCCGCGCGCGCCCAGCGTGCCTCGTACCTCTCCCAGCCCTCGGCCAGCTCGCCGCGCTCCAGCAATGACAGCGCCAGGTTCCACGAGGCGAAGGCATGCGCGGGCTCGAGCTCGAGCGCCTTGCGCAGGCTCGCTTCGCTCTCGGGCTCCCGGCCGACGCGGCGCAGCGCGATCCCGAGGTTGGCGTGGACATCGCCGCTCTGCGGATGCAGCGCCAAGGCCTTCGTGTATGCCTCGATCGCGGCCTCGAACTGGCGCGTTCCCATCAGCGCGTTTCCCATGCCCGCCCAGGCGTCGGCGAGGTGCGGGGCAAGCTCCACGGCTCGCTGACAAGCGTCCAGCGCTTCGGCCGAGCGTTTTTGCGCGTGCAGCGCCCGGCCGAGGTTGATCCAGGCCGCGACGAACCGGGGATCGAGCTCGATCGCGCGCCGGCATGCGTCCTCGCCTTCGGTGTAGCGGCGCGCATTGCACAGCGCATTGCCGAGATTGCTCCATACCGGCGCGAGGCCCGGATTGGCGGCGATCGCCTTGCGGTAGGCCGCCACCTGCTGGTCGATGGCGCCCTTGGCGCCCAGCAGCCCGCCCAGATTGCTCCAGGCCTCCGGGTAGCGCGGCTGGTATTCCAAGGCGCGGCGATACGCCGCCTCCGCAGCTTCCACTCTGTTAAGACCGGCCAGCGCTGCGCCGAGGTTGAACCAGGCGGCCGCATTGCCGGGCTCGATCTCGAGCGCGCGTTGGGCGGCGGAGCGTGCGTCCGCGTAGCGGCTCTGCTGGCGCAGGCGCTGCGCCAGCGAAACGAGCTCGCGCGGATCGGCGGACATGCGTCGGGATATTACTTCGGGCAGCCGGGCTAGAATTCCTCCCGCATGGCCTTTCGCATCGCTCCCAGCATTCTGTCCGCCGACTTCGCACGCCTTGGCGAAGAGGTGCGCGCCGTGGTGAAGGCGGGCGCCGACCTGATCCATTTCGACGTGATGGACAACCATTACGTGCCGAACCTGACCGTCGGGCCGCTGGTGTGCGCGGCTATCAGGCCGCACGTGAGCGTGCCGCTCGACGTTCACCTCATGGTGCGGCCGGTCGACCGCCTGGTGCAGGACTTTGCCAAGGCCGGCGCGAACATCATCAGCTTCCACCCCGAGGCCTCCGATCACGTCGACCGCACGCTGTCGCTGATCCGCGAGCAGGGCTGCAAGGCGGGGCTGGTGTTCAATCCCGCGACGCCGCTCGCATGGCTCGATCACTCGCTCGACAAGCTCGATCTGGTGCTGCTCATGTCGGTCAACCCGGGGTTCGGCGGGCAGCAGTTCATCGCCTCGGTGCTGCCGAAGATTGCAGAGGCGCGCCGGCGCATCGCCGCCGCCGGCCGCGACATCTGGCTCGAGGTCGACGGCGGTGTGAAGACCGAGAATATCGCCGAGGTTGCGCGCGCGGGCGCCGATACCTTCGTGTCGGGTTCGGCCATTTTCGGCGCAAAAGACTACGCCGCGACCATCCGCGACATGCGCGCCCGGCTTGCCGCGGTGGTATAGTCGGATCCGCCGTGCAGCCCTTCCCTGCACAACTCGAGACTCTCTCCTGGCGTAGCTGGCGCCGCTGGCGCCGCTAACCCACTCGCGTCCCCGCGCGGCTCGGGGTCGCGCTCCATCCAGGCCGCAAGGCAGTTCCCTCTGGTGCAAAAGTTGGAGAGCGTTTCATGACTGAGCTCGAATTTCAAAGGCTCGCCGCGCAGGGCTATACCCGCATCCCGGTTTTCGCCGAGGCCCGCGCCGATCTCTATACGCCGCTCGCGCTGTACGCCCAGCTTGCGAACGGGCCCTATTCGTACCTTCTCGAGTCGGTCGTGGGCGGCGAGCGCTTCGGCCGCTATTCCTTCATCGGGCTCGCCTGCAGCGAGCGAATAGTTGCAACCGCTACCGCGCGCGGCTCTTCGGTCCGGCGTATCGTCCGCGATTCGCGCGGCGCCGACGTGTGCGTGGAGCGGCTGGACGACGCCGATCCCTACGCCTACCTGCGCACCTGGCTGCAGCGCCACAAGGCCGCGCCGCTGCCGCCGGCGCTGCGCTTCGGCGGCGGCCTGGTCGGATATTTTGGATATGAGACGGTGCGCCACATCGAGCCGGTTGCTCTTGGAGAACCCAAGGTCGATCCGCTCGGAACGCCGGACATGATCCTGCTCGTCTCCGACGAGCTGGCGGTCGTCGACAACGTGCTCGGCAAACTGTACATGGTGGTCTACGCCGATCCGCGCGAGCCCGACGCCTGGCGCGTCGCGCAGGAACGCGTGCGCAAGCTGAAAGCGCGCCTGACGGCGCCGCTGCCGCGCGAGCTGGTGCTGAGCGAGCTTCCGGATGAAGCGCGCCCCGCCGAAGTGGAGCGCAGCTTCACCGAGGCCGGCTTCCTGGAGACGGTGAAGCGGGCAAAGGAGCACATCCTGGCCGGCGACGTGATGCAGGTGCAGATCTCGCAGCGCTCGTCGCGCGAGTTCACCGCGCCGCCGCTCGAGCTCTATCGCGCGCTGCGCGGGCTGAACCCGTCGCCTTACATGTTCTACTTCGATTTCGGCGACCATCACGTGGTCGGTGCCTCGCCGGAGATTCTCGTGCGGCTCGCGGGCGATACCGTGACGCTGCGGCCGATCGCCGGCACGCGGCCGCGCGGGCGCACGCCGGAAGAGGACGCGGCGGTCGCCGCCGAGCTGCTGGCCGACGAGAAGGAGCGCGCAGAGCACGTGATGCTCATCGACCTCGGGCGCAACGACGTCGGCCGCATCGCGGCGACCGGCAGCGTGAAGGTGACCGAAAAGATGGTGGTCGAGCGCTATTCGCACGTCATGCACATCGTTTCGAACGTCGAGGGCCGCGCGCGTCCGGGCCTGGACGCGATCGACGTGCTGCGGGCGAGCTTCCCCGCGGGCACGGTCACCGGCGCGCCGAAGGTGAGGGCGATGCAGATCATCGACGAGCTCGAGCCGGTGAAGCGCGGCATCTACAGCGGCGCCGTCGGATACCTCGGCTTCAACGGCGACATGGACGTCGCCATCGCGATCCGCACCGCGGTGGTCAAGGACGGGAAGCTCCATGCCCAGGCAGCCGCCGGCATCGTCGCGGACTCCGATCCGCGCTCGGAATGGCTCGAGACCCAGCACAAGGCGCGCGCGCTGCTCAAGGCGGCGGAGCTCGCCTCGAGCGAAAAGCTGGTGGAGGCGGCATGATCGCGCTGATCGACAACTACGACTCGTTCACCTACAACCTCGCGCAGTACCTGGGCGAGCTCGGCGCGCAGGTGCGAGTGTTCCGCAACGACCAGATCGCGGTAGACGAAGTCGCGGCGCTGGGACCGTCGCACGTCGTGCTCTCGCCTGGCCCCGGCACGCCGGACGACGCCGGCATTACGCTTGCCCTCATCGCGCGGCTCGCCGGCAGCGTGCCGCTCCTCGGCGTGTGCCTGGGGCACCAGGCGATTGGACAGGCTTTCGGTGGCAAGGTGGTGCGCGCGGGACGCGTGATGCACGGCAAGGTGTCGCACATCCGTCACGATGGCGGCGGGGTTTTCACGGGGGTTCCGGATGAATTCGTGGCCACCCGGTACCACTCGCTCGTCGTCGAGCGCGAGAGCCTGCCGGCCTGCCTCGCCGTGACGGCGCAGTCCGAGGACGGCGAGATCATGGGGCTGCGCCACCGCGGCCTCGCGGTGGAAGGGGTGCAGTTCCATCCGGAAGCGCTGCTCACCGAGCACGGGCACAGAATGCTGCAGAATTTCCTAGAGGGAAATGCAACGGGAAACGCAATGGGAAACGCAATGGGAAACGCAATGGGAAACGCAATGGGGAGGGGATCATGAAGCAGATCACGGTAGCCGAAGCGATCCAGCGCACGGTCGAGCACCGCGAGGTGTTCCACGACGAGATGCTGCATGTCATGCGCCAGATCATGCGCGGCGAGCTCACGCCGGCGCAGATCGCCGGCTTCATCATCGGCCTGCGGGTCAAGAAGGAGACCATCGGCGAGATCGCCGCCGCCGCGCAGGTCATGCGCGAACTGGCCACGCACGTCGAGGTGCGCGATCGCAGCCATCTCGTCGACACCTGCGGCACGGGGGGCGATGCAGCACACACCTTCAACGTATCGACCTGCGCCTCGTTCGTCGCCGCGGCCGCCGGCGCCAAGGTAGCGAAGCACATCGGGCGCTCGGTGTCCTCGTCTTCCGGCAGCGCCGAGGTGCTGGAGGCGCTCGGCGCGAACATCGCCATGACGCCCGCGCAGACCGCGGAGGCGATCGACCGGATCGGCCTGGGCTTCATGTTCGCGCCGGCGCACCACTCCGCGATGAAATTCGCCGCGCCGGTCAGGAAGGAGCTCGGCGTGCGCACCCTCTTCAACATCCTCGGGCCGCTTACCAACCCGGCGGGCGCGGAGAACCAGGTGCTCGGCGTATTCCACCCCGACCTCGTCGGCATCCAGGTGCGCGTGCTGCAGCGCCTGGGCTCGAGGCACGTGATGGCGGTCTACGGCCTCGACGGCCTGGACGAGATCTCGGTGTCGGCCGAGACCATGGTCGGCGAGCTGGTGGCGGGCGAGATCCGCGAGTACAACCTGCATCCGTCCCACTTCGGCCTGGAGCTCTACGACCGCCGCGCGATCCAGGTCCAGGGCGTGGACGAGTCGAAGGAGATGATGTTCGCGGTCCTGGGCAACCAGCCGGGGCCGGCGCACAACATCGTGGCGCTGAACGCCGGCGCGGCGATCTACGTCGGCGGGCTCGCCAAGACCCACAAGGAAGGCGTCGAGCGCGCGCGCGGGGCGATCGCGAGCGGCGATGCCAGGCGCAAGCTCGACGAGTTCGTCGCTTTCAGCCGGAAGCTGAAAGGAAACTGAGGACTTGAACATCCTCGATCGCATCATGGCGGTGAAGCGCGCCGAGGTCGCGGCGGCGAAGAATGTTGTACCCGCTTCACAGTTACAGATGCGTGTTGACAGGGAAGGGCCAGCGCGGGACTTCGTTTCCGCCCTGAGAAAGAGAATCGACGCGGGCGGTGCCGCGGTGATCGCCGAGATCAAGCGCGCAAGCCCCTCGAAAGGCGTAATGCGGGAGCAGTTCGAACCGGCGGAGATCGCGAAGAGCTATGCCGCGGGCGGCGCGGCGTGCCTGTCTGTGCTTACCGACCGCGAGTTCTTCCAGGGCGCGCCCGAGCACCTCGCAGCAGCGCGCGCCGCCTGCACGCTGCCGGTGCTGCGCAAGGATTTCGTCTTCGATCCTTACCAGGTGCTCGAGGCTCGCGCGATGGGCGCCGACTGCATCCTCCTGATTGCCGCCTGCCTGTCGGCGCCGGAGATGAAAGCGCTGGAGGATGCCGCGCGGGAGCTCGGCATGGCGGTGCTGGTCGAGGTGCACGACGCGGCCGAGCTCGAGGCGGCGCTCACCCTGCGCACGCCGCTCGTCGGAGTGAACAACCGCGATCTGCGCACCTTCGAGACGCGCATCGAGACGACGCTTGCGCTGCTGGAGCGCATGCCGGCGGACCGCATCGTCATCACCGAGAGCGGCATCGCTTCGCCCGCGGATGTCGCGCGCCTGCGCAGCCGCGGCGTCAATGCTTTCCTCGTCGGCGAGGCCTTCATGCGCGCCCGCAATCCAGGAGCCGCGCTTAGCTCGCTGTTCGGATGACGCTGGAGGCGCTCATGCGCGAGGCCGCGGCGGCGTTCAGCGCCGGGGATACCGGTCGCGCGGAGCCGCTGTTCAGGCAGATCGTCGGCCTCAATCCGCGCGATGCCCAGGCCTGGCACGCCCTTGCGCTCATCGGCTGCGAGAGCGGCAGGCCGAACGACGCGTTCGACTGTGCCCTGCGAGCCCACAAGCTCGATACCCGGAACCCGCTGTTCCTGAACATGGTCGGCGTGAGCTGCGCCGAGAGCGGGCGGGAAGAGGAAGCGCTGCGATGGTTTCGCCGCGCGCTGAAGGAGAGGCCCGACGACGCGCACACTCACTACAACCTGGCAAAGGCCCTGGGGAAATTGCGGCAGCACGATGCGGCGGAAAAGGCCTATCGCAGCGCTCTCCAGATCGATCCTTCCAACTCGGACGCCGCGAACAACCTCGCGCATCTGTGCATGCGCAACGGCCGCTTCGATGAAGCGCAGCGGCTGCTCGAGCGGGCGAGCGCCCTCCTGCCGGAGGACGAAACCGTGGCCATCAATGCGGCGTTGGTCCTGCTAGCGCTGCAGGGTCCGCCGGCCGCCATCAGCCGGCTCGAGGGTTTTCTCGCAAGGCATCCCGATGCCGCGCACGTGCATTACGAGCTGTCGATGCGCCTTCTCGCAGAGGGGCGCTTCGCCGAGGGTTGGCGCGAGTATGCCTGGCGATACAAGATCCCCGATTCGGCTCCGCCCCCGGGATTGGCGCAGCACCTGCCAGCGGATCTTTCCGGCCGAAGCGTACTGCTGATGCCGATCCAGGGCCTCGGCGACCAGATCTTTTTTCTGCGCTTTGTTCCCATGCTGCGCCGGCGCGGCGCAACGGTGATCTTTGCGTGCCCGGACAAGATGCTCGGCATGCTCGCCGGGGCACCGGAATTGGATGGGATCGTCGAGCTGGACTCGGCCGACCGGCCGGAGCTGACCGAGGCCATCCTGGTTTCGGTCGCGGACCTGCCGCGGCTGCTTGAAACCGATGCGACGCCTTCGCCGTTTCGCATTGCGGTTACCGAAGAGCGCAGGGCGGCGTGGGCCGAGCGCCTGGCAGCGCTCGGCCCGCCGCCTTACGTCGGACTGACGTGGCGTGCCGGGACGGCGAAGGAACTGAAGAGCGGATTCGCGCCGGCGAGCCTGGTCGCGCTCTATAAGGAGATCGACATCGCAGTGCTGGCACAGGCAGTAGGAGAGCCACCCGGCACGCTCCTCGCCTTGCAACGGCTGCTGGCACCCGGGGAAATCGCGACGCTGTCCCGCGCGGCCGGCCGCAAGGTGCACGATCTTTCCGGGCTCAACGAGCGGCTCGAAGACATGGCGGCCGTCCTGTCGCTGATCGAAGAGTACGTCGGCGTCAGCAATACGAACATGCACATCCGCGCCGGTGTCGGCAAGGCGGCGCGGGTGCTTGTTCCGTATCCCCCCGAATACCGGTGGGTGCACTCAGGGCAGACCTCGCCCTGGTTTCCGGGTTTCCGCGTCTACCGCCAGCCCGCGTCGCTCGACTGGACGCAGGCTCTGCACGAGCTCGCGAGCGACCTCGCCCGCCTTTCCGCCAGGCGCTAGAACGTGTGCTGGTATTGAAGCCCGAACACGTTCACGCTCGCCTTGTAAGTGCCCACGACGTTGCCATTGAACTGCAGGGCCGCCGGGTTGTTCTGGATGTTGTTGATGTCCGCGTCCTTGGCTTTGATATAGGTGTAGCCAACGTCGACCGCGTCTTTCGGCGACGCCTGGTACTTCGCCCCGAACGAGAGCCAGTAGCGATCCGAGTCGGGTAGGCGCACGGTACGGCTTTCGGCATTGGGCACGGGCGTTTGATCGAACGCAAGACCGGCTTTGAGAGTCCACGGCTGGGACAGCTTGTAGTTGGCGCCGACCGAAACGCGGTAGCTGTCGTCGAAGTTGAAGTTCAGGGTGCTGAGGGTGGCTCCGGAAATCGGCCCGTCGGTTCGTACGATGGGAATCGACTTGATCTTGCTCCAGTGCCACCAGGTGAAGTCGCCGAGCAGCTCGAGCTTATCGTTCATGCGATGCGCCACGGCGACGGCGAGGTTGTCCGGCGTCTTGAGGTCGAATTTGATGTTGCCGTTCTGCAGCGTCGGAGACGCGGAAAACGGGGCCGGCACCCCGAAGAATTGTGTGTTCCCGTCGAGCTTGTAGTCGAGCGAGGAGCGGTAGTGAACGCCGACGCGCGTGGCGGGGCCTACGTTGAACAGGGCGCCCATGTTGAATCCCCAGGCGTCGCCATCGAGGTTGACCTGGTTCTGCGCTTCGAGCCCTGCAGATGCCGGTAGTGCCGCAGGGCCGAGGTTCACGCCGGTCAGGATGTCGATCTTGCCACGCTGATAGTTGACCCCGAAGCCCAGGCTCAGGGCGTCGCTGACCTTGTAAGAGACCGCCGGGTTGATGTTGACCGTTTGTACTTCGGACTTGATGCCCTGGAAACGGCCGATCCAGTTCGGGTCGTATTCGGTCTTGAGTCCGAACGGCACGCTGATCCCAAGGCCGAAGTTCCAGACGGGGTTGAGATCCATGGCGAAGAACGCGCTCGGCACGTATGCCGTGTCTCCGGCATCGCCCCCGTTGCCGGTCTTGGCCGGGTTGCTGGCGGTGCCGACCGTGCTGCCGTTGTCGTGGAATTTCCACGACGGCGCGATTGCCGCCACGCCTACACTGGCGTGCATACCCTTGGGCAGCCGCGACATGCCGGCTGGATTCCACCACACGGTCGTGGCGTCCTCGGCCACCGCGGCGGCACCGGCATAGGCGTTGCCCATGCCGCTGATGCCCTGCTCGTAGAGCGCAAAGCCGGCCGCGCGTGCCTGCTGTGCGGCGAAGATCGAAAGCGCTGACGCAACGGAAAGCGCGAGTACGTTCTTTTTCACTGGATTCCCCTCTGGCTGTCGCGCCGGCTGGTCCGTCGGCGCGGGTTAAAGCTAGCACCTTTAAACTGTAGCTGCAACGATGGACCCGCATCTTCAACAACTGAACGCGCTGATGGACGCGGCGGCGCGCGCTGTCGACGCCGGCGACGACGCAAGGGCCGAGCCGCTGCTCCTGCAGATCGTCGCGCTCAATCCCCGCGATGCGGAAGCCTGGAACACGCTCGCCGCAATCGCAGTCCGCGGCGGCCGGAGCGCTGACGCCGTCGACCGGGCCAGGCGCGCACAGGAGCTGGATCGGCACAACCCGGACTATCTGAATACGTTGGGGGTCGCTTGCAGCGAGGCGCAGCAACCGGATCAGGCGCTGACATGTTTCAAACGAGCTTTGAAGGAGCGCCCGGATTTTGCGGACGGGCACTACAACTTGGGCAAGGTCTACGGCAAGCTCGGCCGGGCGTCCGAGGCGGAGCAGGCGTATCTCCGCGCGCGGCGGCTCGCGCCTGCAAAGGGGGAAGTGGCCGCCAATCTGGCGACGCTCTATGTCCGCCAGGGCCGCCACGACGAAGCCCTTGCGTTGATGGCCGATGCGCGGCTGCGGCTTCCCGACAACGAAGCACTCGTAATCAATACGGCAAGTGCGCTTTTGGCGACCTCGGGGCCCGACGCTGCCCTCCGCGAGCTGGCAGGGTTTCTCGAGACTCATTCGAGCGCGGCCGCGGCGCATGCCGAATTCGGCCGGCTGCTTCTCGCGCAAGGCCGCTTTGCGGAGGGCTGGCACGAATACGCTTGGCGCCATGGTCGGACGCCTTCCGCCTTGCCGGACTGCGGCGGCAAGCGCATTCTGCTGCTGCCGGATCAGGGGTTCGGGGATCACCTGTTCTTCCTGCGTTTCGTCCGCGCGCTGCGCGAGCGCGCGGCGCACGTGACCTTTGCTTGCCCGCCAAAGCTCTTCGAGTTGCTCGATGCCGGCGCCTCGCTTATCGAGTTGCGCAGGCCTGAAGATGGCGCGGCGGGATTCGATCTTTCGTTGCCGATCGGCGATCTCCCGCGCCTTCTCGACGCACGTGACACGCCGCCGCCGGTGGCGATTTCAGTCGAGCACGAGCGGGTCGTGCGCTGGCGCGAGCGCCTGGCTCGGCTCGGGCCGGCTCCCTACCTCGGCGTGACTTGGCGGGCGGGTGCACGAAAGGAGAATCGGCCGGAGTTCGCGGCCCAAGGCGAGGATCCGCTGCAGAAGGAGATCGACCTGGCGCTTTTGGCCTCGGCGGTGCGCGCTTGGCGCGGCAGCGTTCTCGTGCTTCAACGCCTGCCCCTCGAGGGGGAGGTCGCGGCGTTCGGCAGGGCGCTCGGCCGGCCGTGCGCCGACCTCAGCGCGGTAAACGAGGACCTGGCCGACGCGGCGGCGCTGCTCTGCGTACTCGACGAGTACGTCGGGGTGAGCAACACCAACATGCATATTCGCGCAGGCGTTGGGAAGCCGGCGCGCGTCGCGATTCCGTTCCCGGCGGAATTTCGCTGGATGAACGCCGGCAGCCGAAGTCCCTGGTTCCCCGGTTTCAGCCTCTACCGCGAGTCGCCCGCGCGCGATTGGCGGCGCGCGCTGACGGCGCTAGCCCACGACCTCACGGCGTGATCTGGCGGCTCGTCCAATGACCGTCGCACCTGATCCCCGATTGGCGGCCCTGATGCAGGCGGTGGGCGGAGCGCTGCAGGCTGGGGACGACGCCGGCGCGGAAAACGCGCTTCGGCAGCTGGTGGCGGAGGAGCCGCGTCACGCCGATGCCTGGCATTTGCTGGCCGGGCTCATTATCCGGGCGGGGCGCGGGACCGACGAAGCGGTCGAATGCGCCCTGCGCGCGCACCAGCTAGACCGGCGTAACGCGATGTACCTTAATACCTTGGGTGTCGCCTATGGCGAAGCGCAACAGCCCGACGAGGCCGTGCGCTGCTTCAAGCGGTCGCTGAAGGAGCGGCCGGCTGCAGCGGATACCCACTACAACCTCGGCAAGACCTACGTGAAGCTCGGAGAGCTGGGCGAGGCGGAGCGCTCCTACCTCCGCGCACGCCAATTGGATCCGGGACGCGTCGAAATTGGCAACAACCTTGCTGCTCTGTATTCCTACCAGGGGCGTTACCAGGAGGCGCTGACGCTGATCGCGCGGCAACGCGCGCTCTTCCCCGACAATGAAGTCCTCGCAATCAACAGCGCCGTTGCGGCGCAGGCTACATCCGGGACGGACACCGCGATTCAGCAGCTCGGCGATTTTCTCCAGCGGCAACCCGATTCGGTAGCCGCGCGCGAAGAGTTGGCGTTGCAGCTGTTGGCCGACGGGAGACTTGCCGAGGGCTGGAGAGAATACGCTTTTCGGCGCGTCCGTCCTGCGGCCCCTCGGCGGCCGGAGCTGCGCGCTCGTCGCGTTCTATTGCTGAACGAGCAGGGCCTGGGCGACCATCTTTTCTTCCTGCGTTTCGCCCCTCGACTTCGCGAGCGCGCCGCTTGCGTCGCTTTCGACTGCCCGGCGAAACTTTTTCCGCTGCTCGAGGGCAACGGAATCGTAGATGTACTTCGCGGCGGCGCCTATGCGCGCAGCGACTTCGATGTGGAGCTGCCGCTCGGCGACCTGCCCGAAGCGCTCGAGGATTGGTCCACGCCGGCCGCGTTTCCCATCGTAGCGCGGCGCAGCTCCGATTGGCGCGCACGCCTCGCGGCGCTGGGACCGGCTCCCTACCTGGGCGTGACTTGGCGTGGCGGCACGCACCCGGGGCGCAAAGTCGAATTCGCTCGCGGCCCGGACGCGCTGTACAAGGAAATCCAAGTCGAAGCGCTCGCCGCGGCATTGCGCGAGTGGCGCGGAACCGTACTGGTCTTGCAGCGTCTGCCACAGCCGGGAGAGATGGAAACGTTTTGCAGAGCGCTCGGCCGGCGTGCGCACGACCTGTCGGCGCTCAACGAGGATTTGCAAGAAATCGCCGCGGTTCTCTCGCTCATCGACGAATACGTCGGGGTGAGCAACACCAACATGCACATTCGCGCCGGAGTGGACAAGACCGCACGCGTTCTCGTGCCCTTCCCGCCTGAGTTTCGCTGGATGCACCGCGGCAGCGAATCACCGTGGTTCCCTGGCTTCCGGGTCTATCGGCAGCCGGCCGGGCGTAGTTGGCAGGGCGTGCTGGATTCGCTGCGCGAGAACCTAAGTCATTGATTTCGAGGATGTTGCGGTGCACGGTCGCGGCCGGCGCCATTGTTGCGCGAATGCAACTAAGAGCGCTGATTGTCAGGGAATTTCAACGAATCCTTTGCTACGGAAAACAGTGGGTTGGCAAACTGTGCGCAGCCTTCCGCCGTTTCGGGGGCATCGCCGGCAACGGCGGTCGGTTCTTAAACAAACAACGGGAGATGTATTCATGCAGAAAAAACTGATAG
>Ga0075425_100006171_pt1 | contig 12548 bp, 13 predicted proteins | sample SoiMethybrSBSTD4_FD_75300 | JGI IMG/M metagenome (GOLD analysis project Ga0075425, IMG submission 75300) | Bulk soil microbial communities from a Populus tree surrounding site in Tennessee, USA - Soil MetaG P. TD hybrid SBSTD4 | ecosystem: Environmental > Terrestrial > Soil > Tree plantation...
ATTCTCACGAGTGCAACACCGACTTCGAAAAAGGCCAATTGCGGTCCAGGTTTAGAATGTTGATATGCAGATCCAGAGTGGCATCAGATTGGGCCGCATCATGATTGACAAACTCGGAATCGACCCAAACTCGCGGATCGCGGTCGAACTGGACATGCCGACCGGTCTCACAATCTGGGACCTGGATGCTGGAGCTAAGTATACGATCAGGTCGACTGCAAATGGCACGTCCGCAGAACGTGAGGACTTCGAGGTTCCCGCGTGGATGAAGGAGATCTTTACCATGCCGGACGACCGCCTCAAGAAGCAGTGGGACGATACCTGGGAAGAGGGCTGGACCGAGAAGCGGGAGACGATATTCACCGAGCTTGTTCGCCGAGGGGTAAACATGCTTCCGGCGTAAAGTGCCGTTCCCTCTAATGATTCCGTTTTTCAAGTGAACTGTTTGCGGGCTCTGGCTTATTTGCGTTCCGATTCAATAATCGCGATACGGCATCCTTCAGTTCCGCATCATCTTTGAGCGCTTGGCCGATTCGCTCTGCTAGGTCGGTCAGCACCAACCGAATGCTGCTGGCCAATTCCAAGCACTCCTCATCTGGCCGATCGTGCAGGCCTTCGCTCAGCGCTGTGTGGAGGAGGGTCAAAGGATTGTGGCCTTCGATCAGCAGGCTCTTAGGAATCGCAGTTTTAATCTGGTCTATTGCGGTTGTGAATTGCGTTTCTTTGACTGCTCGCTCGAACGCTTCCAGTGCTTCCTCGTCAGCGCCTAGCCTCTTAGCCACACGTCCCATCTCGCCGATGATTCGTCCCTTTTGATTTTCGACCACGCGGCGATAGTACGCGAACGCGCCGATACCGAGCCCTTGATTCTCGGCTCGCCTACCGCGGAGGAAGATTTCGCGGTCCGGACCGATGAGGGTGATCACGCGTGCAGGAACCAACGGCCCAAACGGCGGGGACTCGCCGAGCTTCAGAGCAGAGCCGGACTGATTTTCTTTGCCTTTCCGAACAGCGAGAGCGTAAGTCTTGGTTTTTCGCTTGCAGTTACGACAGACATACCTTACGAAATCAAATGACCAGTCGTTGCTGACCGAGTTGCTAACCCGTGTACTTTCAAAAATACGAATACCATTGCAAGTGTCGGAAGCGCAGTAAAGCGCGAGCTGGGGCTGCGTCAGGACAAAATTATTGCCGTATTGAGCCACTAGATCTGAAACTTCCTCCTGCACATCAGGAGGACTGGTTTCGAGAAATTCAGCAAAAGTTCGGACCTGCTTTTGCGGTTCCTGGGGCACAGTTGTAGCCATGATTTGCCTCTATGCGTTCTGGATATATTTTAGTTCCCTTAGCATGCCAGAAGCAGGTCGGGAAAGGTTATCCACCGGCTAGTGCCGGCCAACGGCTTTTAAAGCCAGTTTTGGGCCAGTCTCAGGCTGGTTTACAGGGCGACCAGAAGCCGGTTTTTGCCCAAAAATCAGGGGGAGTTAGGAAACGGTAAACAACAGCCCTTCGAATTCAGGTGCGGCAGCCCTGTGAACCGACGACGCGGACAGGCCGTGAACACGCCGGGGAAAGCCTTAGATTTGTCGCATTTTTGTCGCGTCACGAGCGCAAGTGGTTGAAAAATATAGCAGGCACTAATATTTTCTTAGTATTGCCCCGGTTTCGCCGCGCGGTTAAATTCCTCTCAACTTACTTGCGCCCACTCCAAGGGCGCCGTGAGGATTCCCCAAAGTCCCGGCACTGGGGAGCGCCGGGAAAAGTCAGGAAAAGCCCCAGCCGGCTGGGCCGCTGGCTGGGGTCGTTTTTTCTGCGATCGTCACCGCAAACAAGCTAACAACTTAGGTCAGCAGCAGTGCCGGGTCAGATGGTTGCCGGCGCGGGTGTGCATTTCCGCCATGTATTGCTGGAAGCGGTGGCGGGAGGGCTCGGGCATGTAGAGGAAACGCAGCCCAAGGCGGCCCTGGGCGTCAATCCAGGCCGTGTGGCCGGTGGCAACCACCACTGTGGGGTTAGCGGCGGGCAGTTGGAAACGGGCGCGCACCGTGCGCGTTATCCGCATGGGATGCGCCAGGCGCAGAGACAGACCTTCATTGCTCACGTTGACGGTGCGGGCCTCCAGCGTGGGCCCGCCGGCATAAGTGATGGCGGCGGGAGTGTCCACGGGATAACGGAAATAGCGCAGGTGCTCGCGGGTCATCAGCAGCAGGGCAATGCGCAGGTAGGGCCGGGAACGGGCGGGGGAGGAGTACTTGTGGAGGGCTGAGTTGGCCCCGCCTTCCAGCGCGGTTTGCACGTTGATGGAATCATCTACGAGGCCGAGGATGGGGGTGGACTTGCAAGCCGTGGCGGAACGAATGGCGCTGATTGCTTCGTTAACACCCGGCACAGTGGTGAAGTCGGCGATAAGGCCGTCAAAGTGTCGGCGGAGGAGGGCTGCGATGGCGTAGTCAGGCTCCGATTCCACTTCCGCCGTGACTCCCCAGTGATGCAACGGGGCCAGCAAACGGGCCGTGGACTGGGGATCGCGGGTAAGAAGGAGAGCGTTGAGCTGACTCACAAGTATTAATCTACGTCAGTTCTGGCACTTAGGAGCCATGACGGAGGTGTAATCCGGAGCAGGAAGATGGACGATGGCAGGACCAGCAAAGTTCGCAAACTGCTGCAAACAGGGCGGCCGGAGGATGTCCGGCAGGACAATGCCGCGCACAGGCATGGCTCCGCCTCTGGTTACTTGCGAATCGGAGGGGCCGGGCTAGGATTCAGATGAGAGCAGTTTCAAGTTTGCAGTTACGAGTTCCGCCTTGATTCTGCACGGGTTCCAAGGAAACTTGAAACTCGAAACTTTGGTTCCCATGAAGGTACTGGTCATCGCATCTTCCCGCCGGATCCGGCGGCAACTCATAGAGCAGGCTCAAGTCGAGGGCCATGAAGTAACCGCACTGCAGGGAAAGCTGCCGCGCCTTGGTTGGCGCCGGCCAAAGCATCGAGTCATCCAAGGGGAGGTGTTAAACGAACGATCGCTGGCTCCGGCGGTAGCAGGCCAGGACGCGGTGCTCTGCTGGCTGACGCAGAAGGCGACGCGGCAGCCCACCACCTACTTGTGGGAGGGCACAGCCAACCTGATTCGCGCCATGGAGAAGCATGGGGTGCGGCGGCTGATCTGCATCAGCGCCTGTGGGGCGGGCGACAGCCGCGGCCATTGCGGCTTCTTTTACGACAAAATCGTGCAACCGCTTTTTTGGAAGCATGTTTTTAAAGACCGGGACCGGCAGGAAGAATTGATCCGCGGCACGCAGCTGGAGTGGGTGATTGTGCGCCCGGCGCGGCTGAGCAACGGGCGGTCGCGCGGCGAGTACATGGTGCTCACCGACTTGCGCAACTTCCGGGCGCGGCGCATCGCGCTGGGGGATGCGGTGGAGTTTGCGCTTAAGCAACTGCGCAACAACTTCTATGTCTTCCAGACCCCGGTCGTAACCTACTGAGCCGTGCAGACGAGAATAAGCTGGATTCGTGCTGAACATCCGAAGGTAGTGCCTGTTTTTCACTCCCCATTTAGAATGCCTGCATAGAGAGGCGCAATGAAAACCTTATTCCTTTTAACGCTGGTGGTGGCAGGTACCGCGGCCTGGGCGCAGACGCCGTATGATCTTTCCAATGGCCGGGATTTGCAGGCCTTGTGCCAGGCGAGCACCAAGGACGCCAGCCTCAACGCGCTGGCTCACACCTTTTGCCTGGGATACATCCGCGGGGTGGCTGAGCAGGCCGGCCTCATCAAAAGTCCCAAGGCGTGCGTGCCGCGCGGCGTCTCCGATGAGGACATGAAAAAGCTGGTGGGCCGGTTTCTGCAGGACCATCCCAAATATCTCCGCGAGAAGGCGACAACGGTAATATCCGCGGCGATGCAGGCTGCGTTCCGCTGCAAGTAGGCGGCGGCCGTAAGCTCGCGAGCAGAAAATTCAGCTTACTGGGTGAGAAGTCTACGCGCCTTAGTCTGAGGCCATCACCTGGTATTCCTCTATTTTGCCGTCCGCCATTTCATAGACCCACACCGAGAGCTGCTTTTTGGGGAAGGTGACCGTGTAGCGGCGGAAGCTCATGCCGCCGCGCAGGCCCTGGGAGGCTTGCGTGAATGACTGTGGCACGCCCAGAGGGCCGAGGCTGGCGGCAAAATCCGCCAGGGCCTGCGCCGTGAAATAGCTGTTGGCGTTGGCGGTGAACAGCGAACGGTCAAGCTGGCCACGCTGCAGGCCGGCGAAGATGCTGCGCGCTTGCTGCTCTTTTTCAGAGACATGCGCGTCTTCAAACAGCAGAGGCGCGATGCGGCGGGCGATCTGGCCGGCAGCCAGTGCGGCATCCTGGTTGGTGAGCACGACGACAGCGGCGCGATCGTCTGGAAAGACAATGTTTTGGGAAGTGAAGCCGGATACTTCTCCGCCATGCTCGATGGCGCGGCGGTCGGCTTCGCTGGTGACGTCCACACCCAGGCCGTAGCGTGTGCCCAGGCCATTCTTGAGCCGGACTTCGGTCTGCATCTCTTTATAGGAAGCCGGCCTGAGCAGGCGCTGCTGCAGCATGCCGATATCCCAGCGGGCTAGATCAGGCGCGGACATGGCCAGTTCGCCGGCGGCAAACAGCCAGCCCTTGCCCTCTTTGGGAGCGGGACGCAGCGGTCCCAGCGCGTAGCGCATGTAACCGCTGGGATCGGTAGCCGCCAGCCGCTCCTGGTCAATATTGACCACGTCCTGCATGCCCAAAGGCTTGAACACCTCATCGGCCAGGAACTTCAGCAGGGGCATGCCCGATGCTTTCTCCACGATCAGGCCGGCGATGACGTAGTTGGTGTTGGAGTATTGCCACTTGGTGCCCGGCTCGAAGTCCAGCGGCTTGCGCGCCCATAGGTCGAGAATCTTCTGCGCGGTCACGGGTTGGAGCATCATGGGCATCACGTAATCCTGCGGCCAGTAATCCTGGTAGCCGGAGGTGTGAGAGAGCAGTTGGCGAATCTTAACTTCGTTCGCACGCGTCAGCTCTGGCAAAAAGCGGGAAACAGGATCATCGAGCGAAAGCTTGCCCTGCTCGGCGAGCATGAGGATAGCCGTAGCGGTGAACTGTTTACTGATGGAGCCGATGCTATAGCGCATCTCGGGGCGGGCAGGGACGCGTGGCGTGAGGCTCGCGTCGCCATAGGCACGGGTGTAGGCGATCTGGTTGTCGCGCACGATGGCCACCGACGCGCTCGGCACGCCGGTGCTGGCCAGAACGTCGTGAGCGATGCGGTCCACCTGTTCGTTAAAGTTGGGATTTTGAGCGTGTGCGGAGACGCTTAGGGAAACGAGTACAAGGCAGATGCTAGCTGGTAATTGGCAGCTGGAACGTACGCCGCGGCGAACAATGCGCATGGCAACCTCGGCAAGAACAGGGGAGTGTAGCACGGGGGGGTTGCGTGTCCCGCCGCCGCGATAGAGGGGCATAACCAATGCTAAGGGGATTTATCGACACTCATACGCGCGTGCTTGCTACTTTTACTTGCCTTTCTGAAAGGCGACATTTCCGTCGGCGGAGACAGCAAACCTCACCCGCGTGCGATGAGCACTGTCGTTCAGTGTGAGACTGACGTTCCCATCAGGCGAAAGCTCCAACGATCCGCGAGGAGTTCCACCCGGAGCATTCACTTCAAACCCTGCTTCCCCCGAAGGCATGGCATATTTACATGTAGCCTCACCGTGTGCCCAATCGAAACACGACACAAGAGCGCCGTCATCAGAGATCGTATACCCACCGAATTCATTACCTTTCGCATCGTAAATCAACATTCCATATGCCCTACTGCGACGTTGACTCTCTTTGCCACCGCTTATTGGGTTTGGAAGGGGCGCCCCGAGCAATAGGCGAGTGACGCCATGCTCATCAACAATGGCTAAACTCCGCAATCGCAGACTATCGGGCCGCGAAGAACCCCGGACAACAGGAGAGAGCCAAAGTAGGATTGCGCCAGACACGACAGCCAACAACAAAATCCGCAAGGCGCGGACTTGTCTTTCGAGTATCGCGATTTGTGCAGCAAGTCCATTCTCCATGGGTCAACCCCTCGTGGGTCAGTAGCGTAAAGGAATCCGACCAACCACACAACTGGGCGGAAATAGGCCTTAGCACTCTTTAAAGCTTGCCCGCGCTGACCACGGCAAGCCCGAACCCCCGGGCTAGAGGTGCGAAAATGGAAAGAGCGAAGGTACCGTCATGAAAGCTGCTGTGCTGAGCTCGCCGCGGGAAATATCGCAGCGTCCTTTGGAGGTTCGCGAAATTCCCCAACCGGAGCCCGGGCCTGGGCAGTTGCTGCTGCGGGTGCGCGCCTGCGGCGTGTGCCGCACCGACCTGCACATTGTTGAAGGCGAGCTGGCGCCGAAGCTGCGGCAAGTAATACCCGGCCACCAGATTGTGGGCGAAGTGGTCGGAGGTACGGCTGCGGAGTTGCCGTTGGGAACACGCGTAGGCGTTTCCTGGATGGGCGGAACCGACGGCACCTGTTGGTACTGCCAGCACGGCATGGAGAACCTGTGCGACGCGCCTACCTTCACCGGTTACAGCGTGAATGGCGGCTACGCCGAGTACGCCGTGGCGCGGGCCGATTGGGTGTATCCCCTGCCGTCGCAGCTGGATGATCTGCATGCTGCTCCGCTGCTGTGCGCCGGCATCATCGGCTTTCGCAGTCTCCGGGTCGCGGGCGTGCAGCCCGGCGAGCGCGTGGGTCTCTTCGGATTCGGCGCCTCGGCGCACCTGGCGCTTCCCGTTCTGCATGCCTGGAAGTGCAAGGTGTACGTCTCCACGCGCGGCGAATCGCACCGCAAATTGGCGGCGTCGCTGGGAGCGGAGTGGGTAGGGAGCGAACTGGAAAAGCCGCCGCAGGAGCTCGACCGCGCAGTCACCTTCGCGCCCAGCGGCGACGTGGTACTCGCGGCGCTTTCCAGCCTGCGCAAAGGCGGAGTGGTCGCCATCAACGCTATCCACCTGGACCGCATGCCACAGTTCGACTACGACCGCCTGCTCTGGGGCGAGCGCCAGCTGCGCAGCGTGGCTAACATGACGCGGGCGGATGCGCGCGACTTTCTGCGCACAGCGGCGGAAATCGGCCTGCGGCCAAGAACCACGGCCTTCCCACTGGAGCAGGCCAACGAGGCGCTGATCGCGCTCAAGAAGGACGCCATTGATGGGGCGGCGGTGATAGTACTGAATGACGATTGAAGATTGTAGATTGACGATTTAAAACCCCTTAGGTTTTGCCAACGCAGACGGCCCTGCCATTGCGGGTGTAGCGGTGGTGTCGGGATTCGGGAGTCAGAGGCAGGGAATCGTCAATCGAAAATCCTCAATCGTCAATGCTCCCGTTGACTATTTCCCGCCTCGCCCGTCTGTTACACTGCTTGCACCCCGCAAAAGGCCTACTTTTGAGCAAATCCGAGGTACAAACCATGCGAAAAAGAGTGTTTCTCGCCCCCGTGCTGGCGGCGCTGCTCGCCCTGCCGGCGCTGGCGCAAATGGCGGCACAAGCCCCCAAGCTGCCACCACTGGAATTCCAGGACGTGCACCTGGATAACGGCCTGCGCGTAATCCTGGCCCCTGACCACGCCGCGCCCGTATTCGGCATATGCGTCACCTACAACGTGGGTTCGCGCAATGAGCGCCCGGGGCGCACCGGTTTCGCTCACCTGTTCGAGCACATGATGTTCGAGGGCTCCCAGAATGTGGGCAAGGGCGAGCACTTTATCCTGGTGGAAAACAACGGCGGCGGCATCAACGGCACTACCAACGAAGACCGCACCAACTACTTTGAGGTGCTGCCCAAGAACCAGCTCGACCTGGCGCTCTTCCTGGAAGCTGACCGCATGGCGCACCTGGCCGTGAACGAGCCCAACCTCGACAACCAGCGCAATGCGGTGCAGGAGGAGCGGCGGCTGGGCATTGATAACCAGCCCTACGGCAAGTCATACCTGGAAATTGACAACCTCTCCTACGATAACTTCGGCTACAAGCATTCCGTCATCGGCTCCATGCGCGACCTGAACGATGCCAACCTGGCGGACGTGCAGGATTTTTTCCGCATTTATTACGCGCCCAACAACGCGGTGCTCACTCTGGTGGGCGACTTCGACCCAGCGTTGGCGCTGGAGAAAGTAAAAAAGTATTTTTCCGCGATTCCGCGGCAGCCCACGCCGGCGCAGCCCGATATGACCGAAGGCGAGCACTACGGTGAGCGGCGCGAGACCATTCACGATCCCCTGGCGCGCCTGCCCATGGTAATCATTTCCTACCACATCCCCGCGGGAAACACGCCCAATAACTATTCCCTGCAGGTGCTGGGCGACATCCTGGGGCAGGGTGAAAGCTCGCGCTTTTACCAGCACCTGGTGAAAGAGCAACAGCTGGCCACTGAAGTTCAGGTGCAGGCGGATGCGCGCCGCGGTCCCAGCCTGTTTTACGTCATGGCCGTGCCCCGCCCGGGAGTGAAACCCGAGGATGTGGAGCAGGCCATCTACAAGGAAGTTGCGGACGTAGCCAAGGAGGGTGTGACGGCGGCCGAAATGGACAAAGCCCGCACTCAATTTCGGCGCAGCATGATACAGACCCGGGAGTCAGCCTTGCGCACCGCCATTCGCCTCGGCCAGTACGCGGTGTTCTTCAACGATCCCGGCCTGATCAACACCATCATGGATAAATACAACAGCGTTACCGCCGAGCAGGTGAAGAGCGCCGCGCAGAAATACCTGGTGCCCACGGAGCGGGCGGTAGTGACCACCCTGCCCGAACAACAAGCCGGTGCGAAAGCCGGGGGAAGATAGGGAGCCCGCCATGAAACGAAGCCAGTTTTTACTTGCCGCGATTATCAGCTTGCTGTGCCTCGGTCTGATGGCCGGAGCGCAGGAAGAGGGGAGCAAGGCCGTTGCCATCACCAAGGTGCAGCGCCTGAACCGCGCTCCCGTCAACAAGCAGGCCCTGGAGGTGAAGTTGCCGCGGCCCTTGGAATTCCACCTGCCCAATGGCCTCACCGTCCTGGTACTGGAACGGCACGAGTTGCCCACGGTGGATTTTGCTCTCTGGATCAAATCGGGCGCGCTGGACGACCCCAAGGACCTGCCCGGATTGGCCAAGTTCACTGCCGACATGCTGCGCGAGGGCACGGCCCACCGCAACAGCGCGCAGATTGCCTCGGAAATTGATGCCATGGGCGCGGCGGTCAGCGCCAGCGCCGAGTTCGGCTCCAGCCACTCGCAGGTAATAGCCTCCGGCCTGGTAGAAAACACGGGCAAGCTGCTGGAGTTGATGTCGGACATGGTGGAGAACCCCACCTTCCCGCAGGACGAATTGGCCAAGTACAAAACGCGGCAATTGGCTGACCTGGAACAGGAGCGCTCTGATCCGGAATTCCTGGCCACGGAGCGCTTCCATCGCGTGCTGTACAAGGACTTTCCCGCCGCGGTAATTGCGCCCACTCCGGCCTCAGTGAAGGCGGCGACATCTGAGCAGCTCAAGCAGTTCCACGACCGCTACTACGTTCCCAATAACGCCATTCTGGGCGTGGCCGGGGATGTGCAGGCTAAGCAGGTGATGGTGCTTATCGAAAAGTATTTTGGGCCCTGGAAAAAGCAGCCGGTCAGCCAGCCCAAACTGGCCGCCCTGCCGCCTCCTGCTTCGGCCAAGGTTTACCTGGTAGACCGGCCGGGCTCGGTGCAAACCAACATCGTGGCCGGCAATTTTTCGCTGCGGCGCACTGACCCCGACTTCATTCCCTTGCGGGTGATGAACCGCATTCTGGGCGAGGGCGCCACCGGACGCCTGTTCCTCAACCTGCGGGAAGAGAAGGGCTATACCTATGGAGCCTTCAGCGGCTACACGGCGGACGTATATCCGGGGGATTTCACGGCTGAGACCCAGGTGCGCAACGCCGTAACCGATGGCTCGTTGCACGAGCTGATGGGAGAACTGAAACGCATTCGCGACGAGGCGGTGAAGGAGAGTGATCTGGAGGATGCGCGCCACGCCATCGTGGCCAGCTTCGCCTTGTCGCTGGAACGTCCCGCTACCCTGCTGAATTACTGGATGACATCCCGGTATTACGGCCTGCCCGAGGATTACTGGGATCATTATCCGACGGAGGTGAGCAAGGTCACGCCCGAAGTGGTGCAGCGGATGGCGCGCAAGTACATTGACCTCGACCACCTGCAGGTGGTGTGCGTGGGCGACGGCAAGCAGATCAAGAACGTGCTCAGCAAATACGGCACGGTCGAGGTGTACGACAGCAACGGCAATCCAGTGGCGGCGGGAGGAAACTGAAAATTGAGTAATTTTGAAATCGGGTAATTGTTTAATTAGAACCTTCTACGCCGCAGATACACGGGGATGAACGCGGATTTTATTCAAGTATTGTTTAATCGTGAGTCTGTGTAATTGAACAGCCCGTAACCAGATTTTTGACCGGCGTTCCTCCGCGTGAATCCGCGGCGAAAGAAGTTGTCGTGTGCGAGGGCGAGACGCCCTCGCGACAGCCGGCGAGACGCCGGCGCTACAGGGAAATTGCCCGATTGCAAAATTACTTAATGGTTCAGGCGCTGACCAGGGAGCCAATCTTTTCCCCGGTAAGGACGCGCTTAATGTTGCCGCGGCGATTGAGGTTGAAGATGATGATGGGCAGGTTGTTGTCCTTGCACAGGCTGATGGCGGTGGAGTCCATCACCTGCAGACCTTTCTTCAGCACGTCCATGTAGCTGATCTGGTCAAACATCTTGGCGTCTTTGACCAGCACCGGGTCGGCATCGTAAATGCCGTCCACCTTGGTGGCTTTGAGAATAACGTCGGCCTTGACCTCCATAGCGCGCAATGATGCGGCGGTGTCGGTGGAGAAATATGGGTTTCCGGTGCCGGCAGCAAAGACAACCAGGCGGCCCTTTTCCAGGTGGCGCAGGGCGCGACGCCGGATGAAGGGCTCGGCTACCTGGTTCATTTCAATGGCCGACATTACGCGGGTATAGACGCCGTGCTTCTCCAGGGCATCCTGCAGGGCCAGGGCGTTGATCACCGTGGCCAGCATGCCCATATGGTCGGCAGAGACCCGGTCCATATCGCGGGCCTGTTCGGCCACGCCGCGAAAGAAGTTGCCGCCGCCCACCACCACCGCGATCTGCACGCCCAGGGCGTGAACATCCTGCAACTCGGCGGCGATTTCCTGCACCCGCAGGCTGTCCACACCAAAGCCTTGCCCGGCAGCTAATGCTTCGCCGGAGAGTTTGAGCAGAATGCGCTTGAAGACTGGACTAGCGGTGGACATGTGTATTGCGAGTTTGCACTAGAGGTTTCAAAGTTTCAAGGTTTCAAAGTTTCTCAAAGTGGCTGTCCGAAACCTTGAAACCTGGGAAACCTTGAAACTTTTACTCTGCCTTCTGTTCACCCTTGCTGATGGCGATGGTCTCGCCGGCGTCGCCCACCTTGAAGCGGGCAAAGCGGCGCACGGAGATGTTCTCGCCCAGCTTGCCGATTTTAGAGGCGATGAGCTGCGAGATGTTGACGGTCTGGTCCTTGATGAAGGGCTGCTCGTAGAGACAGACCTCCTCGTAGAACTTCCCCATCTTGCCTTCGACGATGCGCTCCACCACGTTGTCGGGCTTGCCGGTGGCCTTGGCCTGGGCGCGGTAAATCTCTTTTTCGCGCTCGTACGCCTCGGGGGTAACGTCCTCGCGGCGGATGAACTTCGGGTCGCTGGCGGCGATGTGCATGGCGATGTCGTGCACCAGCTCCTTGAAATCGTCGGTGCGGGCGACAAAGTCGCTCTCGCAGTTAACTTCCACCAGCACGCCAATCTTGCCGCCGGCGTGAATATAGCTGGCGACAGAACCTTCGCTGGTGACCCGGGCTGCCTTCTTCTGCATGGAGGCCATGCCCTTTTTGCGCAGGATAATCACCGCCTGCTCAAGGTCGCCCTTGGCCTCGGTCAGCGCCTGCTTGCAGTCCATCATCGGAGCTCCGGTCTTATCCCGGAGATCCTTAACCTGGGCAGCGGAAATATTTGCAGTAGTAGTGCTCATATCAGACTTCTTCTCCTCAACTTTACATGGCCCATTGTGACCGGCTGGCAGTGAGCAACCGCGGGTCTTTTGGCAGCGCCCGGGGCGCTCGTCTTCGGGCATAACTGCAACCACTGGCATCCGTCAGCCTACGCAAAATGACCCGCGCGGAAGCAGCGCACGCGGGTCGCAAATCGGCGGGTTTCAAGGTTTCCCATGTTTCAAGGTTTCAAGGAAGCTAGACTCGTGGAAACTTTGAAACCTTGAAACTCTGAAACTTTAGTACGTGTGCTGGCTCTCAACCTGCGGCACTTCCTCCGCAGCCGCTTCCTTGGCCGCCTCGGGACGCTTGCGGGTGCTGCCGCCCAACACGTCTTCCATGCTGATGTCTTCGCCCGTGGTTTCCGCCCCTTCCTGGGTGCCCTCGGCCGGGGCAGTACCGCCCTCAGCCACCGCGGCTTCGGCGGCGTACTGGGCGGCGCTCAGTTCGGCAGC
>Ga0075425_100006172_pt1 | contig 12548 bp, 12 predicted proteins | sample SoiMethybrSBSTD4_FD_75300 | JGI IMG/M metagenome (GOLD analysis project Ga0075425, IMG submission 75300) | Bulk soil microbial communities from a Populus tree surrounding site in Tennessee, USA - Soil MetaG P. TD hybrid SBSTD4 | ecosystem: Environmental > Terrestrial > Soil > Tree plantation...
TGGACGCCCGCGGGACCCGGGCCGGGAACGATTCGACCCCGCTTGCCGGGAACCGACTCCCTCCCCCACCAGGGCCCGCTCATCGCAGACCTCCTCGCCCAGTGCCGATGCGATGGAGCTCCAGCCGGAGGTCCGCCAGGAAGACCAGCTCGTGCTCGCCGATCCCGACCTCCTGGCAATCCTCGGACGGCGGCTTGCCGTCGAGACCGATGACGACGCGGGAGACCTCGCCGTCGCGGCCCAGCGACTCTTGGGCCTCGCGCAACAGCGCCGAGGGGCGCAGCGGCTCGCCGAACGGCCAACCGTCGCCGTCATCGCCGCCAGTTAATGGATCGAGGAAACGCCGCAGGTGGTCCGCCAGCCGCCTCTCCAGGGCCGCGGGATCGAGCGGATCGGCCTCGACGGCCACGATCAAGGAGACCGGCCGGTAGCGCGCCGGCCCCACGAACAGCTCGGTGGTCACCAGTCGCGCGGCTTCCAAGCGGTCGCGCACCGCCGCCAGGGTCCCCGGGTCGGGCCGCGGCGCGGCCACGAACGCGCTCTCCCGCAGCTCCTCGTTCTCCTCCTCCCGCGGCACCTGGGGGACGACGAACACGGTCACCGCTCCCGGCACCCGGCGGCAGGGATGACCCGGGTGGAGCCCCACCGCCGCCCGCGCGCGGGCGACGGCCACGCCGGGCGTGGTGCGGGCGAGCTCTTCGAAATCGCGGCGGATCACGGCGCGCGTCGGCCGCCGGAGGGCCGCGGCCGTCTCGTCGCGCGCGGCGGTGAGAGGCTGCGCCTCGGCCCCGCCGCGGGCCACCACCAGGTTGACCGCAGTCAGCTCCTGCGGCCCCACCCAGGGGAGCCGCGAGCCCAGGTTTCCCGCGGGACCGCCGCCCACCTCGTACTGCACCGTGGCGTTGAAGTCGTCCGGCGAGCGGAGCTTGTCGGGCACCGGCTGGCGGCCGGTGAGGCCGTCGCCGAAGCGCAGCACGCCGAGCCCGCGGTCGACCGTGAAGACGCGGTCGGCCGAGCCGTGGAAGGTGAAGTCCGCGGTCGGCGCCCATTTCTGGCGGCCGTCGACGCGCTCGCGGAGGCACAGCCTGACGGTCGTTTCGAGCGGCGGAAAGTCCTTCTCCGCGTCGCGCGGGGGGAGCTCCGCGAGCGCGATCTCGCAGCCGGGGAGGGGCAGGAGCTCGAGCCGCAAGCGGTGCTCGCGGGTCAGGCGCCGGTGGCGGGCCGTGACGGCGTTGACCGCGAGAGCCGCCAGGCGCGGCGGCGCGCTCCAGGTGGTCTGCTCCACCCGCAGGTGGAGCGCATAGCCGAAGAGCCCGTTCCGCTCCTCGGAGTGCCAGTCGGCCGGGATCGGCAGCCGCACCAGGCCCGAGCGGCGCAAGCCTCCCGTGCCGTCCTCCAGCCCCTGCTGCGGGAACGGTCGCAGCCGGCCGCTGCCGTCCACCGGATACAGCCAGGAGACCTGCGCCGGCGGCGGCGCGCTCACCGCCTCCTGCTCCCAGGCCGGCCGGACGGGCTCCGGCGCGTCCAGCTCCACGAGGAGCGCGAAGGGAGCGTCCGGCGGCGCGGCGGGGATCTTTCCAGACAGGAGGAGCAGCAGCCGCGCTTCACCCGCGCCGCCGTCGGCCGCGAACAGCCGCAGGAGACGGCCCTGGCGGAGGTCCTCGCTGCGGTCCCGGCCGGCGACCGCCAGCTCCAGGCCCGCGACCGGCAGCAGCGTCAGGTCTTCGTCGGTGGTGAAGACGAGGCGCGGCGTGCGGCCGGCGAGCCGCATCTCCGTCCCCTTGCCGACCTGCTGGAAGGGCGCGCCGGCGATCTGGAGCACGGTCGAAGCCACCGCCGTGGGCCGCGGTGTCTGGCCCAGGAGGGTGAGCGCCGCGCGCAGCAGCGGGTCGGTCGTCTGGTCGAGTTGGAAGACGCGCTGCTCCAGGAGGGCGGCGAACAGCTCGAGCAGCGTCACTCCGGGATCCACCGGCGCGTGGAGCGTCCAGCGGCCCGCCGACGCGGCCGGGATGCGCCGGCGGATCGAGTCCACCATCCCCTGCCAGTCGAGGTCGTCGAGGTGCAGCGGCTCGATCGCCATCAGATCCTCTCCACCGTGCCGAGATAGAACGGGAACACCAGGTTGGTGCGGGTGTTGCTGGCGCTCACGCGATAGGAGATGGCGACCTTCACCTGGTTCTCCTCGTCGGGATCGGCTTCGGCGTCCACCGCTTCGAGCTCGATCCGCGGCTCGAGCTCGCGCACCGCATTGCGCACCGTGGTCTCCAACAGGGTCAGGAAATGGATGCTACCGGGGGCGAAGACCAGCCGCGGCGCGGCGGTGCCGAAGCCGGGGCGCATCACCCGCTCGCCGAGCTGGGTCAGCAGCAGGATGTGCAGGCTCTGCTCGACGTTGGCGTCGCCTTCGACGAAGGGGAGCGACCCCGTCGCGTCGGGAAGGAAGGGGAAAGGGCAGCCGCTGCCGATAAAGGAGGATTCAGCCATGTCAATCTCCAATCTGCACCGTGCCCGCGGCCACCACCTTGCCGGGAGTGCCGGCCTCGTCGCAGGTCGATGCCGGATCTCCGTTGCGCGCCGCCGCCTTGCCGTTGATGAGCACCGTCTTGCTGCCCGCCGTGATCGTGCCGAGGTTGGAGCCAGTGGGGTGTACGGTCTGGTTCTTCGCCATGCTCCCCTCGACTGCGGCGGCCTTCCCCATGATCTTCACGGTCTGGCTCAGGCCGAGCTTGAGCTCACCCACAAAAGGGAGGAACACGACTTGCGGCGGCGGCCCAGGCAAGGTGTGCTTGTCGAGCCCCGTGATCTTGTCGTTCTCCTTGGCTGCGGGTTGTCCCATGGTCGTCTCGTCCTCAGTTCAAATTGATCGGTTTTCCCTCGACATTCACGGGCCCTTGACCGGTGACCGACACCGTGAATCCCGTGAGCTTCAGGGGACCCTGCGCTTCGATCTCGATCTCGCTGCCGCGCAAGCGGAGCTTGCCGCCGGTTTCGATGGTGATCGAATTCCGCGACGTATCGATCACGATCCGGTTGCCGCCGCCGGAGCCGACGATCTCGATCTTCTTGGCGCCTTCGCGGTCGACGAGCCGGATCTGGTGCCCGCCCTTGGTCTGCAGGAGCTTGGGGTCCCCGGCCTGGAGCTCGGTCGGCGGCCGGTCGCCGCCATACCAGAGGCAACCGAGGACCACCGGCTCGGTCATGCCCTTGATCCAGGCGACCAGCACTTCCGAGCTCACCTCGGGGATCATGAACATGCCGAACTTGTTTCCGGCGTAGGGCTGCAGCACCCAGCAGTCTTGCTGCGGCTCCCCGTGTTCCGAATGAATCTGCACCGTGACCTTGCCGTCGGAGAGCTGGGCGATGACCTTCCCGACGACGATGTCGTGGAAGTCGCTCATGAGCCGGTTCCTCCGTCGTGGGGCCGGCGCACGCCGAACGTCGTGCGATATCCCGAGGAGTCGATGGTGTGCCCCACCCGGTGCACTTGATAAATGCCGCCGAAATGGGGGCCGACGCCTTTGATGTCCACGTTGTCGCCCGGGCGCAGCTCGGGAAGACCGATCGCTTCGCCGGAGCCTTGACTGTAGTCATAGGCGAGCGCACGCAACCGGCTCACCGCCACCCTCTGCGCGTCCTCGGCGCTCGAGACCGACGCGTGCTGCACGAGATCCCGCTTCTCGCCCAAGACCTGCTTGACCACCGCCGGACCGTTCCGTCCGCCGCCGGTAGGCAGGTCCGCGGCTCCGGCGCGACCGACGAAGGGGTGCTCCTTGTCGTCGGGGTTCGAGCCTCTCACCTCCACCTCGCTCACCTGGCTCGAAATGTCGAGCACCGGGCTGAAGCTGATCAGGCTCTTGCCCCACTCGAACACGTACACCGGCGCTTTCGAGGTGTCGCGGCTCTCCGACTTGGCGAAGACCATCGTCTCTTTGCCGGTCGCGGGATCCATGCGGAGATAGAAGTCGAAGGCGTTGCGCTGGGCGCGCCCGAGCAGAAACTTCGCGGCGTCCTCCCCGAGTTGCGTCACTTTCGTGTGCTTGGGCCCTTCCGGGGTCACCCGCGTCTGCAGGCGGACCTCCTGCCGGGACGCCAGCTCCTGGGCGATCTCCCAGTCGGCTTTGTTCACATAGCGGACGGTCTGCTGGCCGTGCATCATCCGGAACAGCGAGTCGAGACCGCTCACGGTGAGGGCCCGCGCACCCGACGCGGGGAACTGGGCGGAGAGCGTCGTGACCTGTCCGCGCACCATCGGCAGCAGACGCCCGGCGTAGCCCATCTTGACGAAGACGCGGTGGCCGAGATCGAACAGGGGCTTGGGCTGCACGCCCGCCAATTCGAGGGTCTTGTTCTTGAAATCGGCCAGGCGGTCGTCCCAGTAGTCGAGCACCAGCTCGAAGTGGGTGGGTGCCCCGATCGCCATCTCCACCTTGACCTCGAAGAGGTCGCCCAGACCCACCGGATCGAGCTTCTGGCCTTCGACCTCGATCTCGAAGCCGGGGGCATAGAAGTCGGCCGGGATTCCCGGCTGCGGCTTCGAGGACCTCTGCACGTTCGGCGACACGGTCGGCGGCACGATCGTCTCCTCTCTCAGCGCAGTCGCGGGACGGTGAGCACGGTGCCGGGGCGCAGCCGCCGGGGGTCCACGATGCCGTTGGCGCTGGCGATCGCCCGCCACAGGCGCGGATCCTGATAGACCGCGGCCGAGACGCCGGCCAGCGTGTCCCCACGCCGCGCCACCCAGGTCTTCTCGACGTCCGGAGAATTCGTCTTCTCCTCCTGGATCATGTCGGCGACGGTCTGATGCTTGAGCAGGGTGATCCCCAGCTTGGCGCGCAGGGGAATGCCCTCCGGGCTGAACAGCACGTAGGTGACGTCCAGTCGCTCGATGACCCCTTGGAAATCCCCCACCTCCTTCTTGTCCGCCCAGATGAAGCGCACGATGGGCGGTGCATGCTTTTCCTGGTTCTTTCGCATCAGCCTGCGCAGCGGGCGGACGAACTCTTCGCGCACGTCCTTCAGCGAGTCCGAGGTGTCGGCCATCAGCTCGGCGGTGAGCCGCTCGCTTTCCCCGCGCACGAATTGGATCAGCGGCGATTGCAGGCCGGGGACGGCGATCTCGGCGAACTGGTTCTTCTTCTCGATCTTGTATTCGGTCGGATTGAAGCAGAGGCGGATTTCCGTCTTCCCGTCGGGGACGACCTCCAGCAGGATGGCCCGCTTGGGCCCCTGGCCGGCCATCTCCGCCAGGCTCGGCAGGCCGCGTCTCACCGGGCACCTCCCAGACCGGCGGCTCCCACGCGGCGCCGCGCTTCCGCGGCGCGCTGGCGCCGCATCTTCTCCTCCTCGCGGCGGCTCCAGGCTTCGACGTGCTGGGCGAACAGGCGGGCGAACACCGCGGCGTCCCCTTCGCCCTCGACGTCGAACGTGACTTCCAGGTGTTGGATCTCGACCATGGCTAGGGCCCCCCCGGCGGTCCGAACACCTGGACCTGGAGCAGTCCTTCGTGAGCGATCTCCAGCGCTTCGATGGCGACGGCGCTCTCCATGGCCGAGAGGCTCGGGCCGGTCCATTTGGCGGCGAGCCCGGCGCGGAAGGTCCACGCCACGGCAGGGCTGCCATCCGGATGGCGCAGCATGATGCAGCCGTCGCGGCGGGCGCCGAGCGAAAGGATCAAGCCGGCCTGGTACCACTCCCACAGGCCGGGAGCGCGCGTGATGCCGCGGCTCAGCGTGATCCGCCCCCAGGAGTGGGACCCCGGCAACTGGCGGACGAAGTCGTTGACGCCCCCTTCCCGGTAGGGCGTCACCTCCATCTCGGAGCCCAGGCCCTTGACCTCCTTGAACGCTCCCAGCGCCACCGGCAGGACGAGCGCCGCCTGCACCTTCGGCAGATAGGCGTCGGCCGCGTCGAGCGTGACCACGAAGTTGTAGGACGGGAAGGGATCGAGGTCGAGCAGGCTCACGGCGTCAGCACCTCCAGCCGGCCGTCGGCGGCGAGCGCGACGCGCAGCTCGATGAATTCCATGGGCACGGCCGGGGCCAGCTCGATCTTGCACAAGACGCGGCCGAGGTCCCGCTCCGCCGGCGGATTGAGCTCCTCGTCGCATTGCACGCGGAAGGCCTCGTCGGGCCGATCGCCCTTGAGACCGCCGCGGCGCCAGGCCTCCAGCAGCACGGTGGTCACCGCGCGGACGAAGGCGAGCCAGAGCTCGGGTCCATTGATCTCGAAGACCAGCGGCTCGGCGACGAAGCGGATGGCGCGCACCAGGCGGTGCACCAGGCGACGGTGGGCCAAGAAGCGGCCGGCGGGCTCGCGGTCGAGCGTCCGGCCGCCCCACACCTGGAGCCCGCGCCCGGGCGAGCAGCGCAACAGGTTCACACGGCCGGTAAACAGCGCCTCCTGCTCGGCCAGCGTGAGCTGGCGCGACAGGTCGACGCCGTCCTCCAGCTCGGCGTTGGCGGGAGTGTGCTGGGCCCCACGCTCGCGGTCGAGCCGGCTGATCAGCCCGGCGACGGCGCCCGAAGGCGGCAGGGTGAGCAACGGCTTGGCGATCCCGGCGAGCGGATCGGGCACGGCGATCCAGGGGTAGTAGACAGCGGCAGCGCGGCCGGGCAGGTCTCCAGGGAGCTCGTCCAGCTCGGCGAGCACCTCGCGGGCTGGCAGGCGGCCGCAGGGGAGGTCCACCAGCACCAACCGGTCGTGCAGCTCCTCGGCCTGCAGGGCCAGAGACCGGACGAAGTCCCGTCGGTCGGCGTCCGCAAGGTCGCGCACGAGATCGGGGACGGCGACCAGCGCCACCTCCGGCTGGTCGCCCAGCAGCACGGCCGCCTCTGCGTAGGCGGTGCGGTCCGGCGGCTCCAGGCTCCCGCCCTGCAGCTCCAGGAGTACCTTCTGCAGCCGGGGTCCGAGCGCCGCCTGGGCGCCCGGGCTCTCGCCGGTCGGCACCAGGCGGATGAGCGCCGAGGGGACGCCGCCCGACTCCTCGAAGCGGGCGGGGTCGAGCCCGGCGAGCACCTCGGGCGGCTCGCCGGGAGCCTGGATCGCCAGGTCCACTACGGGCGCGTCGAGGGACCCGACCCGCAAAACGCGGATGGCGACCGTCGTGCCGTCCGCCCAGGCTCCCGGGCTCGACGCCTCCAACCGATAGCTCGTATTGCGGAAGCCTTTCTGCGGCCCCACCTCCCACACCGCACTGGCCCGCGTTCCGGCGTCCGCCCCCAGGCGGATCACCCAGGCCACCTCGCCGCCGTTGTCGAAATAGCTGCGGACCGCGTAGGAGGTGAGCGCATCGCGGTCGAGGCCGCCGAAGTCCCGCAGGTACGCTCGATAGCCCTCCACCCGCACCGGCACGCCCACCGGTCCGCGCCGGGTACGGCCGAGAAAACCGGCCACGTCCGAACGCAGCGGCGAGAGCTCCGGCGGCCGCGGCACGGCCGTGAAGCGGACTCCTGGGATGACGGGGGAGGTGGTAGTCATCGGTGGATCCCTAGCCAGCCTGGCCCTTGATCGACAGACCTTCGTGACAGATCTCGAGCGTCTCCATCGCCATCTCGTTGTTCTTGGCGTTGAGCTTCGGACCCGTGACCTTGCACGGCCAGCCCTGCTCGAATTCCCAGCGCATCACCTCCTGCCGGCTTTCGTCGAGCAGCGCGACGAAGCCGCTGGTGCGGTGCGTCTTGCCGTTCATGCCTTCGACGATCCAGTTCCAGAAGGTGAGATCGCCGGTGATCCCGTTGGTCAGCACGATGTTGGTGAACTTCTTGAGACCGGCCCCTTTGCGAACCCTGATGTCCTCGCTGCCGTTGCGGTACTCGATGGGCGTGATCTCGACGTCGAGACCGCTCGCCTCGGCGAAGGAGCCCTTCACCGCCTTGCCGTCATCGCTGACACCGTTGATGCCGACCAGGAAATTGAAAGCCCCGTAGGGATAGTCCGTGCGAAAGATAGGCATGTGTTCCTCGCTTTCCGCCGATTAGTCTTCCGGTCCTAGGGATTGCTGTCGCGGGTCTTCTGGCTGATGCGGATGATCACGAACTCGGCGGGCTTGACCGGCGCGATGCCGACGAGGCAGATCAGCCGGCCGTTGTCGATGTCGTCCTGCGTCATCGTGGTGCGGTCGCAGCGGACGAAGAAGGCCTGGTCGGCGGTGGTGCCTTCCAAAGCGCCGCTGCGCCAGACGGTGGTCAGGAAATTGGCGATCGTCTGCTGCACCACCGCCCACGTCGACTCGGCATTCGGCTCGAACACCACGAACTCCGTTCCATCCTTGATCGACTCCTCGACGAAGTTGAACAGCCGCCGCACGTTGACGTACTTCCACGACGAGTCCGACGAGATCGTGCGCGCTCCCCAGACCCGCATACCGCGGCCGGGGAAGAAGCGCAGGGCGTTGATCCCCTTGGGATTGAGCAGGTCCTGCTCGCGCTTGGTGACCTCGTCGGCGATCCTGGTGATGCCGCGGATGATCTCGTTGGCCGGCGCCTTGTGCACGCCGCGCTCGACGTCGACGCGGGCGTAGATCCCGGCCAGGTGGCCGGACGGCGCCACCTGCACGTTGCGCCCCGCGAAGGAATCGCGCACCTCGAGCCACGGGTAATAGAGGGCCGCGTACTTCGAATCGAGATTCTCCCTGACGTCGCGGATCTGCTCGATGCTCAAACCGTCTTGCGGATCGAGGATGGCGAAGCGGTCCTTGAGCGTCTCGCAGTGCAGGATCAGCGCCTGGTGGACCGTCGGCGCCCACACGTCCGGCGCCAGGCAGACGCTCACCTCGTCGATGTCCTCGAGCGCCTGGATGCCGGTGCGCTTGCCGCTGCCGCCGTCCGCGCCCTCGAAGTCGTCCACGGTGAGCGACTCCAGGCCCTCCTGGCCGCCTGCGAGCGCCGCCGGGCCGCCGCCCGAGGCCGGGAAGTTGGCGAGAACGGCGAGCTCATCCGGGGTGTCCGGGAAACCCGTCCCCAGCGGATCGGCGATCTCGATCAGAGACGAGCCGTTCTTGATCGCAGTGACGAAGTAGGAAGTGGTCTTGTCGTCCACCAGCCGCAGATTGGTGAAGCTCTCCTGCTGCACCACCTGGTTGTTCACCACCTGGCGAACGAGGATTTCGGCTTCGATGACCCTCAGCTTGTGACCTTCCAGGTAGGTGTTCGTCGGCGCGGGGTTGAGCGTCACCTTGTCGCCGTCGATGCCCTCGATGACCGCGACGTCCTTGTCTCTTCCGTTGTCGAGCTCGACGATCGCGCCCTTGTACAGCTGGGCGGCACCGGATACGTTGACGATCTTGGGATTGGCACCCCTCGCGGCGCGCAGGAGGCGGACGGCCGAACCCCGGTTCCAGGGGTCGCCCCCGTCATGGCGGCTGGAGAAGCGGAGCTGGTTGCCCAGCACCGACACGACGAGCTCTTCACCGTTGATCAGCACGTGGCTCCCGGTCTTGAAGCCGGCGGCGCTGTCCACCTCCACGGTCCAATCGGCGGTGTTCTCGGCGACCGTCGTCCGGATGATTTTCGTGACGTCCGCATCCTTGCCGACGTTGCTGAATCCTGGCGTGGCTTTGACGGTTCCTTCGGGAGCAGTCGTACCGGGGCTGGGGTCCTCGAGCAGGCGGTGGGGAGCTCCACCGATCACGATCGAATCGCCTTTCTTCAGGAAGCTCACGTCCTTGAGCTCGATCGTCTCCTGTGCCGTGGTCACCTCCGTCTTGACTTGCGTGGTCAGGCTGTACTCGACCGGCAGGCTCGTCCAGTCACGCCCCTGGGGGACGGGTGGCGTGAAGTGGATCGTGCTGCCGGTTCTGGAGACAACCTCGAGCTCCTTTTGGGCGGGCAGGAAGATGAGCCGACTGCCCTGTTGCAGAGCGGTGTCGATGGTGAGAGACATGTTTTTCAGCGTGCCGGCGGTGACGAGGAGCTTGAACTTCCGGATTTTGGTGTCTGCCGCCAGAGGGGCGTCGAAAGCCGGGCTCACCGTGAGCTCGGAATCCCCCGTCGGCGGGGTCTTCCCGATCACCGTGTGCACTTTGTTTGCAACCTCGATTCGATCGCCAACCTCCAGGTTCGCGGCATCAGCAGCTTGCAGGAGCTTGAATTTATCCGTCGCGGTCCCGGCTTGGGTTTTTGCAGAACCGATCCCAATGAGAAGATTCTCCAGCCCGTCCTCGTTCGGTGTCAGCACCTTGATCTCGAGGCCCTGCTCTACCTTGTCCGAGAAGTCGGGTTTTACCTTGAGACTGTTATCCGTTGGCTTCGCAATGACCTTGAAGGACTTTCCCTTCACGCGGAACCGGTCGCCGATCGACACCGCGGAGACTTTCTCGCGGCAGGTGATTTCGTTTCCGGATGAAACGTCGGCTGCCACGGTCAGGGTCAGCTTCTGCGTCTCGCCCACGGCTTCGTCCGCGGAGAACAGATCGGGCGGCGGGTTGCCCAGGATCTCGAACGTGCGCATGTGCTCGCTTGGGTTCGCGATCTTGAAGGGTTTGCCTTTGATCTCGACGCTGGTGAGCGTTGGGGCTTCAAGGCCGGTGCCGTCCGCCAGCTCGATCGCCCACGTCAAACCGGACGCAGCCACCTTGGTGCTCACCGCGGCGGCGCCGAGGCCGGGATCGGCCAGCAAGCTGGCCGTGGCTCCTGCCATCGGCCGCACCTGGGCTCGCAAGTCGTTCCCCCAGCGACCCAGCGCTTTGGCGCGTACGGTGAACGTGGGCTCCGATTTCACGGGCAGAATCCTCACGAAGCTCTTCCCTGCCTGCACCGCCTTGCCCAGCTGGCGATCCAGGCGGACGGTGCGCGTCACCGGGTCGTAAGCCACGACGTCGAAGGTACCGACCTCTTCCGGGTTGAACACCGTCAAGTCTGCGATGCGGGAAATGCCGATGACATTGCGCAGCTTGAGGGTGGCATCCGTGGCCTTGGCATCGGCTTCGATGTCGGTAAAGACTCCCTGGTGGATCTCAACCGCAGCCGCCCGCGCCCCGCTCTTGCTGAACACCCGCTTGACGAAAATCCGCTGGCCGCCATTGTCGAAGAAGCCCTTGATCGAAAGGGCGAACTGCCACCACCGGCCGCCCTCCTTCTCCCGGGCCCACTGGCTGAGCAGCGGCTCCGGCGGCTCGGGCACGGGCGGGCCGAAGATGCGGACGAACTCGGCGAAGCTGGTCACCAGCACGGGCTTGCCCGCGGTCGGTCCGAAGGCGGTGACGCCGACGGCGCCGGCGGTGCTGGTGCTCACCCCCTCGATCGGCTTGGGGCCGGTCGCGACTTCTTCGACAAAGACTCCGGGGCTCAGGAATTCAGACATGGCTTGGCCTCTCAGGAGATGGTGATGGTTTGGCTCTTGCCCAGATCGCGGGGCAGGAGGACGTGAAGGATGCCTTGCAGGCCGCTCGGACGGTGCTCGGCCTCGATCGTCAGCCTGGTGCCGAACGCCGCCAATTGCAGCGGCAGCGCCAGCTCGCCCCGGTCGTCCGAGAGCACCCGCGCGAGCACCTGGCTGCCTTGGACGAACCTCACCTCGGCGTCCGCCACCAGCCGGCCCGCCGTATCCACGACCCGGCCGCGCAGCACGGGCACGAAGGGCGGGAACGGGTAGGCGGCCGATGGCGCGAGCTTCACGTCCTGCGGCATGCGGACGATCCGCCGCGGCGGGTTGGTGTCGTTCCAGGGGAAGGCGATGAACCTGAAACCGTCGAACGCTCTCGGCGGATAGAAGGGGCGATAGAAATCCGCGGTGAGACGCACGCGGTAGCGCCGCGGCGGGCCGGTGACGTCGGCCCGCCGTTCGAGGCCCGGATAGGCCACGACGCCGCCAGGAGTGCGCACGGCCGGAATGCCGGTGGGACGCCAGACCGCGCCGTCGCGAACGTCGAGCAGCACCTCGACGCGGCCGATCGGCCGGTCGCCGGTCATTTCGTCGAGCAGCCGCAGGCCGATCGGGCTGTACAGCTCCGAGCGCTCGCCGGTCTGGACGCGCCAGCTCCTCACGACAGGGCCTCCGGCAGCGCGTGATCGATCGTCCGGCGGGCGACCAGCGGCGCCGACTGGCTTTCGGTGGAGACCAGGTTGACCATGCGGACTCTGATGGTCACCGACAATTTCAAGGGCTTGTGGACCGCGTTCCAGACGCGGGTGGTCTCCTCCAAGGGCAGCGGCACCAACGTGATCGCGAGCGCCTGGTCAGTGCCGGCGAGGACTCCCTGGAGCGCGGGGCCGGAGAGGATCGCGTGGTCGTAGAAGAACTGCAGGGTGTGGCCCAGCAGACTGTGCTCGGTCAAGCGGTCTCCACCCCATGGCGTCAGCAGGTAGTGCAGCTCGAGCGCCATCGGAGGCTTGTGCAGGACGACCGTCGGCGGCGGCGGAATCCTGCGCAACTCGGGCCGCGGCGGACGATTGCGGGCGCTCGGGTCCTCCAGAGTTTCGAACAGAAACAGGGTGACGCGGGCCGGCGTGGTGGAAATCGGGCCCTGCAGGTCGTGGAGCTCGGCCGTGTCCGGTGCGAGGGCGCCGGCCAGGGCCTTCTGCAGAGTGTCCGAGACCGCCGCGACGACGTGG
>Ga0075425_100006174_pt1 | contig 12547 bp, 14 predicted proteins | sample SoiMethybrSBSTD4_FD_75300 | JGI IMG/M metagenome (GOLD analysis project Ga0075425, IMG submission 75300) | Bulk soil microbial communities from a Populus tree surrounding site in Tennessee, USA - Soil MetaG P. TD hybrid SBSTD4 | ecosystem: Environmental > Terrestrial > Soil > Tree plantation...
TCGATGCCGACGCTCATCGCCACGACAATGCGGTCGCGCGGCGCCGCCGCCCAACCCAGCTTGCTGCTTCCGGCGATACCGGCCGCGGCGCCGACCACGGCGCGGGCAAATGCACGCCGGCTAATCGACAGGTCACGTTTGATGAACATGGACATCTCTCACGTCAATGACGCTTAAGAAAATCGAGTATCGGCGGATGGCCTTTGTCCGGCATCTCGCGCAGATAACCATGCCTGCCGCCCTCGATGAGCACAAGCTCTGCATTGGGCATTTTTTCCGCCAGCACCTTGGCCGACTCGACGTGGCTCCCGGTGCCGCCTTCGTGAATGTCTTTGCTGCCGACGATGACCAAGGTCGGCGCTTTGATCTTGTGAATTAAATGAGTCGTTTCGTGGCATTGGCGCGCCACCACGTGGCGCAGATAACATTTTAACGGCGGCACTTCGTCGACGATCAGCTCCTGATATTTTTTTACGATGTCCGGGTGCTCCTTGACGAAACTGTCGCTGAACATGAAACCGGGGCCCCAGTGATCGCTCTGATATTTTTCATAGCCCTTCTCGATCATTTCCAAAGCCGCGTCCATCGGCACGCCGCGCGGATAATCTTCGAGCGCCTCGCTATATTTTCCTGAACCTGGCCCCGAAAGAACCAGGCTACGAACCTTATCCGGGTAATCCAACGCGATCCATTGGCACACGCGCGCGCCCATGGAATGACCCATCATGTGAGCCCTTTTTATGCCGAGCGCGTCCATCAATCCGACGCAGTCTTTGGCGAACAGTCGCGTCGTGTAGTGCATGTCGGGCTTGTCACTGCGGCCCAAGCCGCGATGATCATAGATCAGAACTTGATAATGTTTGGCGAACTCCGGCACCTGGGACACGCGCCAAGGCGCGAGGCTGATGCCGGTGCCGGCGACTAGAACGAGCGGATCACCCTGGCCGTAAAGCTCGTAATAAAGATTGACGTCGTCGACTTTGACTTTGCCGCTTTTTACCGGCTTGAGATCTTCCACGGGCACCTCCAATATCAGTTAACGCGGAAGTGGCAAGCTGTCCACGCATTGTGACGCGACGCTATCGAATACAAAAATAGCTGTCAACAAACGACCGCTCGCGCGCGTGAAATATTTGGCTTGCTTGACAGCGTGCTGTCATTCGGGTAACCGAAGACCACGATTCGTTCTAAGCGAGCCTTGACGAATGAAGCGGTGGAATTTCCGCGCAGTTATCCTGTTGCCGGTCATTTTTGCGGCAAACGCAACGTTTGCAGGCACGCCGCCCGAAACCGCTGGTCAAGTTCTGGCCAAGCTAAACAATCTGGCGCCGGAGCAACGGCAGAAAACTCTCGTCGAGAAGGCTCGATCCGAAGGCGAAGTATCGTTCTATAGTTCTCTCCAAGCCCAGCAGATCGACCCGTTCATTCGCGTCTTTCAAAAGCGTTATCCGTTCATCAAGGTGAATCCCTACCGCGTCTCCGGCAACCGCCAGGTGATCAAGATTCAAACGGAGATGAATGCGGGAAATCACTTGTTCGACGTAACCAACGGTTCTGCCGAGCAGGCATCGGCGCTCAAGAAAATCGGCGCCATCGATCCCTATCAGTCGCCACAGCGCCAGTTCTTCAATATCCCGAATAAGGACAAGGAGGGCTACTTTACATCCCTGTACGTGATTCCCATCGTGCTCGGCTACAATACGAATCTTGTCAAACGCACCGACGCACCGAAAACCTACGAGGATCTGTTACAGCCAAAGTGGAAAAGCAACATGTTTCTCGACGATGAATCTTACGAGTGGTTCGCGGTGCTGCTTAAACAGCTAGGGCGAGACAAGGGACTTCAGTACATGCGAAATCTGGCCAAACAAGATTTGCGGCTGGTCCGCGGCCGTACTGCGCAAAGCCAATTAATCGCTGCTGGCGAAAGGCCCTTAGCGATTGCGCTTTCAGGCCACACCGTCCTGGACTTGAAAGCTCGCGGCGCGCCGATCGATCAAATGATCCTCGATCCTTATTTTGCTCAGGCGAACAAACTCATGCTGGCGCGCCACGCGCCGCATCCCTACGCCGCCGCGTTGTTTGTCGATTGGGCACTGTCCGAAGAAGGTCAAAGCATGATCACGACCTTTGGTCGCGTCGTCGCTCGCAAGGGCGTCAAGCAAAGATTCGCCGAGTTGGTTGAAAAGGAATATCTCCTGATCGATGTCGACTTTATTGGGCCGATTCTCGATCAGAGCGGCAAAGAGTTCGGCCAGACGTTTTTGGGCCGTTAGCGCGGTCCAGAATCGACCCGCGGCGCGTCATAAATATGCGCGCCGTCGGGTCTCTTCCTGATTCACATTAGCTTTGACAGCTCTTCTGCAGATCAAGCTGCATCTACGCTTTCAACGTCTTGTTGAAATGGTCAATGGTGCGTTGCCAAGCGAGCTTGGCGGCAGCTTCGTCGTAGCGCGGCGTCGTGTCGTTGTGAAAACCATGATAGGTCTTGGGATATATGAACGCCTCGTACTTAACATTATTGGCCTTAAGGGCGGCTTCATAGTCGGGCCATGCCTTGAGGATGTTGGGATCCTGCTCGGCAAAATTAAGCAGCAGAGCAGCCTTGATCTTCGGCACATCTGCTACCGCAGGCGCCGCGCCATAGAAAGGCACTCCGGCCGCAAGCTGTGGCATGCGCACGGCTAGCTGATTCACCACGCCACCGCCGAAGCAGAAACCCACAGCGCCAAGCTTGCCGGTGGACTGTGGGTGCTTGAGCAGAAATTCCGCCCCGGCCACGAAGTCTTCGCGGATCTTTGCTCCGTCCAACTCTTTTTGCATGGCCAGCGCTTTTTCATCGGCCTCAGCGCCATACTTGTCCACGCTTGGATAGCCGCCCAACGGCCAAATCGCGTCCGGTCCGAGCGCCATGAAGCCGGCGACCGCCAAACGCCGCACCACGTCTTCTATATATGGATTGAGCCCGCGGTTTTCGTGAACCACCACGACAACCGGAAACTTGTCACCGCTTGCCGGACGCGCGAGCAAGCCGCGCATCTGCCCATTCGACGAATTGCCCTTAGGCGAGGGATACATCGCGTACTCGGCCTTGATGCGCTTGTCGTCCTTAGGCACTTGCTGCGCCAGCGCATAATTGGGCCGAAGCATGTCCCACAAAGCCGTCGCGGTCAGGCCGCCGACGGCGAATTTGGCTGCGCCGTCTAAAAATTCGCGCCGGTTGATAGCGCCATGGACATACCTGTGAAAAAGACCCAGCAGTTGCGGATCAAAATCACTGGCCTTTTTTCTTTCCATACGATTGCCTCCTTCGGTAGGGGTTTTGAGTTCGCGGGAACGCTACCCGAAACAGCGCTTCAGATCAATACGTCCTTCATCGTATCGATCCGAAGGCGGTTTGTTGCAATCGCTCCGCAAACAGCAACCATACCCCGAGCAAACGCAGAGATGTGTTTTAACTATATCCCGAACCAGCTCTTGAACGATTGTATTTGTTCGGCCCGTTCTGAGTCCGAGCCCTGGTTGTCGGATAGGCCGATGCGGATCGAGATCGCTTTCCCATCGCCCCATGGCCACCAGGTGCAAAAAACCAAAGCCCTCATGGTCGAGATCCGAGGTGAAGAGCAACTGGCCCGGCCAAAGGCCGCCGAGGTGGCTATCGATCGGCCGCACGCGATCGGGCGCGTTGCCGACGTTCGAGCTGTCCCAAATATTGCTAAGAGATCGTTCCAAGGTTGCGCGAATATTTTCTTTACTTTCTACGCCAAACTCAGCCAACACGGTTTCAAAGCGTCGATCCCACTTCCATGACAAGACTCCCTGAAACGAATTCAACAACTCTCGGCAAACGATCTCCACGTCTGAGTTATTGAAATCGTTCAAAGCGTTTTTCTTCCATGCGAACCCAAATACTTATTATCCCTGTGAACCACCCGGCCATTCTTGATCAGCAGATCAAAATCCATCCTCTCGCCTTCTCAGGTTGCGGTCGATTTGTTCCAAATTGATAATTAATTTTTCTTTTTGTCTTTTACTTTGTCAATTTCCCACATATCCCGGCCCATATACGACTTTGCCCGGCCGCGCGCCGGTGTGCTGGCCATTGTCGATCACTACAGAACCGTTGACCAATACGTAATCGATTCCTTTGGGAAACTGCTTCGGATTGTCGTAGGTTGCTGTGTCGGCTACCGTATCCGGGTCGAACACCACCACGTCTCCCCAGTACCCCTCGCGCAGCAAACCCCGGTCCTTGAGACCCAAAACTTGCGCCGGCATCGAGGTCATCTTGCGCACGGCGTCTTCGAGAGTGAGAACTTTTTCTTCGCGCGTATATTTGCCGAGCACGCGCGGATTGGTGCCGAAGCTGCGCGGGTGCGGCTTGCCGGGATATTTCTGATTGAGCGCGCTGCCATCGGAACCGATCGAGACCCACGGCACGCGCATAACGGCTTTCACATCGTCTTCGTTCATCGTGTGATGCACGCCGTGAATGAACGCGCCCTCCTCGTAGATCAGATCGAAGCAAGCGCTTGCGGGATCCACCTCGCGAAGCTTGGCGATCTCCGCGATGGTCATGCCTTCGAACTTTTTAAGTGACGCGGTATCTAACCGCGCTGCGACGACGCCTTCCCAGCCGCCGTGCTCGTCGACGTACTGGCTGAACTCGGGATCTTTCATGACGCGCTCGCGGAACGCCGGACTCTTGAATTGCGAAATGGTCTCGTTCGCCGGGCCGTCCTGCACCCAGCGCGGGAACAAACGGCGCCAGGGATGCTGCATAGCCGTATAAGGATATTGATTGGCGGTGATATCCAAGCCTTCGCGTCGCGCTTCTTCGATCTGTTCAACCACTTCGCGCACGCGCCCCCAGTTGGCTTTGGCGCGCATTTTTAAATGATAAACGTGAATCGGAATCTGCGACTCGCGCGCGATGCGCAGCGTCTTGGCCAACTCTTCAAAAATATCGAAGCCTTCGCTGCCGACGTGCACGCCGTAGTAGCCGCCGTAGCGCTTGGCGACTTTCGCCATCTCGACGACTTCACCGGGATTTTCTGGTCCCTTGGCATGCCAGGCGGCAGTGAGACCGAGCGCGCCCTCTTCCATCGCTTGGGCCACTAGCCGATTCATCTTCTCCTGCTCGGCGGCGTTCGCCGGACGTTCTTCGAAACCGCAGACGACTCGCTTCACCTGCTGCGGCGAAACGCCGGAAGCGACGTTGATCGAGATTCCGCCGCGCATCACGGTGTTGAAGTAACCGGTGAAAGTTTTCCAATCGGTTTCGATGCCGTTGCGCTTGCGATGTTCGGCTTGGTACTCCTCCAAGATCGCGCCTTCGAGCGGCGCCACGGTCTGGCTCTCGCCGATAATATCCAGCGTTACGCCTTGACGCACTTTGCTCTCGGCGTTGCCGTCGGCGACGATCGGCTGATCACTGTGCGTATGCATGTCGATAAAGCCGGGCGTAACGACGCAACCTTTTACCGCAATGGCGCGTTGTCCGGATTCCGGACTAATCTTGCCGATGCTCGCGATTTTGCCGTCCTTGATTGCCACGTCGCCGTAAAACCACGGATTGCCGGTTCCGTCGATCAACCGGCCGCCGTGAATCACAATATCGAATTCAGCCATAGTCGCCTCTCCATTTCGCCGTTAGCCGTGCGTATATCACCCGATCAGCCACGCGACAAGATCGAAGCTCGAACGCGAGACAGATCGAGCTCAGCTGTGCTAAGAAGCTATCACATCAGGAGGCGCAATGATCCGACCTGAGTTCAAAACAATCCTGCTCGACCAGCGCGGCGCGGCGGTGATTCTGTGGAGCTGCTTTGTCATCTCGATTCCGATTTACGTAGTGATTTCGCGCAGCGTTTTAGCCAACCCGAACGTCGGGACCAATCCCTCGATTGCCACTCCGGCGAGGGTCATGTTTTGGCTCCTCACCCTCGTCGATCTGGGTTATTACGTTTACTGGCGCAGGCGAAACTTGCCCCCTGATGCGATCGTCCGCGACGCCAAGGCGACGAAACTATTTCGCGCTTTGGAAGAGTTTAGGGGCGCTGATGAAGAACGCGCCGCTTACGTGGTTTCGACTTACGTCACCCGCAAAGTCGTGATCTTCGCCATCGTCGAAGCGATCGCGGTCTACGGATTGGTTTTGGCGATCGTTGGACGCTTTGTCCAAGATCAGTATTGGCTGTCCGCGTTGAGCGTCGCGCTGCTGGTCATCGAATTTCCATCTGAAAAATCACTCGATGCACTGATCCACGAAGCCGAGCAAACACCGGTTGCAAACGCGAGCTAACGGTATCTCACGGGGCCGATCTCCGTTGCCGCGCTCGCGTCGGCGACGCCCTAACGCACTGATCCGCAAGCTTTGGCACATGGACGGGTGAGTTTAGTCATCCACACGCCACTTGCCGCGCTTGGTCGAATGGCGCAACGCCGATTGGAGTTTTTTTAAAAAGATCCGTCGTGACATTTCTTTAGCGCCAAGACGTTGCATATGGTCCGTGGTCATCTGCGAGTCGATAAAATGAAAGCCCCAGCTCTTCAGTTTCTCCACCAGCACCGCCAGCGCAACCTTTGACGCATCGGTCTTGTAGTGAAACATCGATTCGCCGAAGAAAGCCTTTCCCAGCGATACCCCGTAGAGCCCGCCCACTAGCTTGTTGGCATACCAGGTTTCCACCGAGTGTGCGTAACCAAGACCGTAGAGACCGATGTAGGCATCGCGCATTTCCGTAGTGATCCACGTGCCGCTCTGCCCTTCGCGGGGAACGGCGGCACAAGCTGTGATCACTTCTTCGAAATACCGGTCGAAGGTGACTTGAAAAATATTCCGACGCAAGGTCCTACGCAGGCTGCGCGAAGGTTTGAATTCGTTGAGCTCTAGCACGAAGCGCGGGTCCGGCGACCACCACAGGATCGGTTGGTCATCGGAATACCACGGGAAAATGCCCACCCGGTAGGCCTCAAGCAAACGTTCGTGAGAAAGATCGCCGCCGACGGCGATCAAGCCGCTTGGATCGGCATAATCCGGCGGTGGAAAAACCATGTCATCGACAAGTCGAAATATGGGCATCGGTGGTAATCCCGGAACGGCTATTTTAACGCTCTGCGCGAAAATTTCACACTGCCGAGCGATGCTTGCAAAACAGCCTACGAAAAGCCTATCCTTCTAACCGGAGCGAAACCTATGTTCAAGCGTATCGATCATGTTGCAATCCATGTTTCAGACCTGGATCGGTCGGTGAAATTCTACGAGCGCAATTTCGGCTTTAAGCATTATTTTCAGCACGTTGCGGGCGGCGGTTTGCAAATCGCTTATCTAAAACTAGGCGATACCGTCCTTGAGTTGACCCATCACCCGGGCGAGACGATGTCAGGGTTTCATTTTTGTCTCGAAACCGATAATTTTGTCGATACGGTTGAGAAGCTTCAGCGCGATGAAGTAAAATTACTCCGCGCTCCACATGACACCGCCGCCCGCGAGCCGCGCGAAACCGGCTGGCGCCGGGTTGTCTTCAGCGGCCCTGACGGCGAGCAGATCGAATTGAGGGGATGATACGAGACGAGAGGCATGAGGTAGGAGTGGAGAAAGAGATGCCGATTGCCGAGGAGTTGACCATGTCTGCCAACGAAGCAAAAACAATTCAAGTTACCTGCCCCTGCTGCGAAGCTACACTGACCATCGATCCGGCGCTTGGCGCCGTCCTTGATCATAAGCTGCGGGCGAACCCGCAAATGGCCGTTGAATTAAAGGACGCGGTCAAACTAGTCCACGAAGAAGCCAGCCGCCGCGACGAGAAATATCAAAAGATCGCCGAAGCGGAAAAGAACAAGTCCAAAGTTCTCGAGGCTAAGTTCCAAGAGCTATTCAAGAAAGCCAAAGAAGAGCCCATCACCAAGCCGCTGAAAGATATCGATCTGGATTAATCCCCGATTCTCGTCGAATTCGAGTCATTTGGCCCGCTCTTCCAAGTCCGTGTCTTTACACGTCGGCTCGACGTCGTAACCGAGATAGTAATAGCGGTGCCACACTGGTTTCTCCTTGAGAGCGCCGCCCGTCCATACGCTGAAATGAAGTCCTTCCATACCGCTGCACGCACGGAAACTAACGCTGTTGCGCGAGTCGAGTTTGCCTTCCACTACTCCGTAAAGGATCCGCAAATCGGCGTGGCTTCCCACGATGGCGATATAGATTTTCCCGGTATCGAGATTCCTGGCATCGAGATAATAGGCGGCGTGGCCTTCAATGTTGTTGACTGCATCGCAAGAACCCGTCAGCAACTTGCGCACGTTGGCCGATCGTATTTCGGCGGTCTCTTTTACGTCTGAGATGGGAATCCAAACCAGTGTTAACGCCTGCCCGGATTTAAGCTTGCCGTTTTTGATCGATAAACAAAATTGCTGCTCGTGCGACGCGCCAACGAGCCCGATGTCATGGTCAAAGTCGATCAAGCCTTGCGCGCTATTCGGAACGGCCGCACCAAGCGTTGCCGCATGACTCAGGGCTAGGATTGCCGGCAAAATCCTCAGCCAATTATGTAGGCTAACCAAATTGAACAGCACGGTGCCTCTACGAGGCTTCGCCTTGAATCCGCTTGCGAAACTCCAGCGGCGCGGAAATATTGTGAAAGACTTCGCGCACGCCACCGGTTCCCGTGAGCGTCACTGAGCCGTAGTTCAGAAACCTGCCCATGACCGTTTGATCCACGGATATCGCTTCGACGTGCCGGAGCAGCAGCTCCAACGTTTTCCGGCGCAAAAATCCCACTTTGATAATCACCCTCTTATTAGTCACGCCAAACTCTGAAGTCGCGTAATCGATAACCGGAGGAAGGAAGGCAAGCAATCCGATCAGGATAACAACGCCGCCAACGATCGGTTGAATGAATAGAAAAATGGCCCCAAGAAAAACCAGCGCGCAAGGTTTCCAGAAAATGATCCAGTGCAATCTCGCTTTGTAGACGATTTTTTCGTCAGGCAAAAGGTTCGATTCGATGTATCCCATGCTTGCTGTTCCTTTATTGTCGGCCGACTTTCAAGTTGACGGCCACTATAGCATGATAGCCGTCCAGGTAGGATCAAGCCCTGAGGCATCTCGCCGCAGATTTGGCTTCTCGCTCGAGTTTGGATAAACATCTAAATCATGCGCGCGATGCTCTTTGAAAGAGCCGGTCAAGCGTTGCGCTTGACAGACGTGCCAACCCCTCGGCCCGGCGCTGGCGAAGTTTTGATCCGCGTATCCGCCTGTGCGGTGTGCCACACCGATCTGCATGTCGTCGATGGCGAATTAACGCGGCCTAAATTGCCGCTGGTGCCGGGCCACGAAATCGTCGGCACGGTGGCGGAATTAGACCAAACCGTCGGTCGCTTCAGGATCGGCGATCGTGTCGGCGTACCCTGGCTTGGCTGGACATGCGACGCTTGCTCTTATTGCCGGAATGGCCAAGAGAACCTCTGCGACCAGGCGAAGTTCACCGGCTATACGATCGACGGCGGCTACGCCGAATATACCGTCGCCGATCAGCGTTTTTGTTTTCCGATTTCCGAAATATACAATGACGTTGAAGCCGCGCCGCTGCTCTGCGCCGGGTTGATTGGTTATCGAAGCCTTGTCAAAGCCGGCAATGCCAAACGGCTCGGCATTTACGGTTTCGGCGCCGCCGCGCACATCGTCGCGCAAGTCGCAAAATATCAGCAGCGTGGGATCTATGCGTTCACCCGTCCAGGCGACGACGAAGCAAGAAAGTTCGCTCTCGGCCTAGGCGCGGTTTGGGCCGGTGGCTCGAACGAACTGCCGCCGGTCAAGCTCGATGCCGCGATCATATTCGCGCCTGTCGGCGCTCTGGTGCCACAAGCGCTCGAGGCCGTCGGGAAAGGCGGGATTGTCGTTTGTGGCGGCATCCACATGAGCGATATTCCCTCTTTTCCCTATTCCATCCTGTGGGAAGAGCGCTCGATTTGCTCCGTCGCAAATCTCACGCGCCGCGACGGCGAAGAGTTCATGGCTCTCGCGCCAAAGGTTCCTGTGCGCACGAGGGTTGAAACGTTTCCGTTGGAAGAAGCAAATGAAGCCCTAGCACGGCTACGGCATGGAAAAATTCAAGGCGCGGCGGTGCTGGTACCCAAACCAGATTCCGCATGAGCACTTTACCAAGATTATTTCTAGCCGTTTCAATTTCGTCATTCCCTCACGCCTTTAGCGGCAATCCTGACGAATTCTAATTAGCCCGCCGTAAAGAGAACACTTGCGGGTGACGCCATCGGACAACTTTTCAATCAATGGTTTTTTCCCAGAAGCTTGCTACCCAGTCTATTCAGCCGGGGTCTGCAGCAGCTGAATCACTTCACGCGCCAGAATCCCGACCTGCTCGCGCCAGCCTTCGAACGGTCCGCACGGCCGCATGATAAATTTCGTTGCGCCCGCGGCGATATAGGCTTGCACTTTTGCGCGCACCTGGTCGGGACTTCCAAATGCGGTGAATTCGCCAACCGAAATATCGGCGCGCGGCCGAACCGAGCGTCCGGCGACTTCGAACGCTTTGTCAGCATCCGCCGCAAAGTAGAAAGGAATCAGCACGCCATAGTGATCTTCCGGAACTAGTCGGCCGGCTTCGTCTGCGTAGACGCGAATCGCATTGATTCCTGCGTCGACTTCCGCAGGCGACACCGAAGAGACTAACCAGCCGTCGCCTAAACGACCGGTGCGGCGCATGGCGGCTTGGCTGCGCCCGCCGATCCAGATGGGAAGACCATTTTTCTGCCAAGGCCGCGGCATGATCGTGACCTCTTGCACGGAATAAAATTTTCCTTCGAACGTGACATTTTCTTCCGTCCATAGCCGCCGCATCAGACCAATCGCCTCATCGGCCCGAGCCGCGCGTTCTTTCTTGTACACGCCAACGGCCTGCAAGTCCTTCGAATCGTCGCCGCCCAAACCGAAAGCGGGAAACAAACGGCCGCGCGAAAGAAAGTCGAGCGTCGCCAGTTCTTTGGCGAGAACGATCGGATTGCGCGTCGGCAGCACCAGCGTACTCGTGCCGAGCTTCATCTTGCGCAAACGCCCGGCGACATAGGAAAGAAACGTGATCGGTTCGAGAATCAGCGTGGATGAAACCAGCCGGTCGCTCACCCAGAGGGAATCGATGTCGAGCGCTTCGAAATAGTCGACGAGATCGAGAATTGCATCGGCGTGGGCGTCTTTAATCGGCCATTGCCCGAGCGCTATCCCGATGCGAACCTTCATGCCGGCCGATTACTTCTCGTACAGCTTCTTGATGAATCCGCTCTTGTCGAGCTCCTCAACGAAGCTTGAGTCGATGAACTCCTCCGGTTTGTGTTTGTATACGTCGGGACGCGTCGCCGCGACGTACTCATAGCTCGTCTTCAGGCCCTTGATGTTTGGATACGGCGCGGCAATGCGATGCCTAGCAAATAGCTCCCACGACTCCTGCGCCAACGAATCGTCGTCCAGTCGCAGCATCTTCTTGATGACTTTCTTCCCGAGATCGGGCTCCTGCTTAAAGCGGGCGATGCCTTCCAGATGCGCGCGCATGTAACGCATGACCAAATCGCGGTCTTGCTTGATCTGCGTTCGCGTCGTCGCGATCTCGCTCCACGGATAGTCGACTTCTTTGAAGAAATCCCATAACACGTGGAACCCCGCCCGTTGAGCGAAGATAAAGTTCGGATGCGACAACGTCGCGCCCTGAATCTTTCCCTGCTGCAGGGCGAGGAACCGATCGCTATCGGTACCAATCTGAAGAAGTGCGAAATCCTTGTCCGGGTTAAGCCCCTTCTGTCGGGCAAGATACTTCACGAGAAAATCGGTCAGGGACCCAAACGTCGTGACTCCTACGGTTTTCCCTTTGAGGTCTTCGCTTCGTTTAATGTCAGGCCGCACCATCAAAGATTGGATCACGCCCGGCATCGTGTGCGCCAAGATCACCATGTCGGAGCCGGCGAGTACTGCAGTCATGACCGTTGGCGTAGCGATCGGCGAGATCAGCACGCTGCCCGAAATCAGCGCCTTTGAAGCGATGCCCGAGCCGGCTACGGCGACGGGATCGACGTCAAGACCATATTTCTCAAAAATCTTCGCTTCTTTGGTAAAATAGATAATGATGTTTCCCATGCTGATCGCGGGAACTCCGACTTGAACTTTCCTGAGGGCGCGGGATTGCGCGAAAAGACTTGGCGGCGAGACGAAAAGACCCGCGACTAATACTAGCAGCGACAACCATTTTGTAATCATAGGATACCCTCCATCGAATGGCGGTGTTACCCTGGCATTTAGTCCCGCGACGGAAGCCTTGTCAATCCAGTGAACGACGTTGACAAGCCCCCGGCTTTTGCAATAAGTCACAAACCATATGTTACCAAAATTACCCCGCGAAACGTTGTTGGATCTATGCTGGCGGATGTTCGTCATCCGCCATTTCGAGGAGAATCTCGTGTCGCTGCATGACAAAGGCGTGTTCGGCGGACACTACCACCTTTATGTCGGCCAAGAGGGCACCGGCGTGCCGGCGATCTCATG